>Ga0207893_1000257_pt1 | contig 33149 bp, 29 predicted proteins | sample MalvirmetaMSP121_FD_184233 | JGI IMG/M metagenome (GOLD analysis project Ga0207893, IMG submission 184233) | Marine viral communities from the Deep Pacific Ocean - MSP-121 (SPAdes) | ecosystem: Environmental > Aquatic > Marine > Oceanic | place: Pacific Ocean | collected 2001-06-02 | reverse complement strand
AAGCGCCTGACCGCAGCCTTGCAGCGCATGCGCATGGTCTGCAACAGCAGCTACCTGGTGGACCACGAAACCGATCATGGCAACAAGGTGCCGGAGCTGATCGAATGGCTGGAAGAGCGCCTGTCCGATCCGGAAGCCAAGGCCGTGATCTTCAGCCAGTGGCTCGGCACCCACGAGCTGATCGTGCGCGAGCTGGAGCGCCGCGGCTGGGGCCACGTGCTGTTCCACGGCAGCGTCGATTCACGCAAGCGCGGCGAGCTGGTCGAGCGTTTCCGCGAGGATCCGGACTGCCGCCTGTTCCTGTCCACCGATGCCGGCGGCACCGGCCTCAACCTTCAGCACGCCGCGCTGCTGGTCAACATGGATCTGCCGTGGAACCCGGCCGTGCTCGAACAGCGCATCGGCCGCGTCTACCGGCTCGGCCAGGCGCGTAAGGTGGAGGTGCTCAATTTCGTCGCGGAGGGCAGCATCGAGGAGAACATGCTCGGTCTGCTGCGCTTCAAGCGTTCGCTGTCCGAAGGCGCGCTCGACTCGGGCGCCGCCGAAGTCAAACTCGAAGGCACGCGACTGTCGCGTTTCATGGAAGGGGTGGAGGCGCTCACCGGCGCCGCCGCCGCAGCGCCGTCCGCCGAGCCAGCACCGCCGGTCGCCGCCGAGCCGGCCGCTGCGGCCGAGCCGGCGCCGATCGCGGAAGCGCCGGCAGCCGCCGCCGATCCCTGGGCGCCGCTATTGGCGATGGGCCAGTCGCTGCTCGCGCAGCTGGCCGGCGCCGCCGCAAGTCCCGAAGCCTCGCCGCTGGTACAGCGCGACGCGCAGACGGGCCGGCAATACCTGCGCCTGCCGCTGCCGGAGCCGGCGCTGCTGCGGCAGCTCGCGGATGCGATTCAGGTGTTGAACGGTGGCGGGGGCGAACGTTGAGGCTGGTGGTCGGCGCAGCTTAGGCGCTTTCTTGTTGATGATTGGTGCGTTAGCGTCAATCATCGACCGTTTAGTTAGACAGAGTGCAGACATGCGCACAACGATCGATATCGACAGCGATCTGCTCGCAGCCGCCAAAGAGATCGCCAAGCGCGAGCGCAACAGCGTCGGCGCTGTCGTGTCGGAGCTGCTGCGCCGCGGACTCGGCGCTCGGGAACCGACTCCTGCAGAGTCTGTCGGCCGCGAAACCTATGGTTTCCGCCCGTTCCCGAAACGGGGCGGAATCGTGACCAACGAACAGATCGACCGGCTTCGAAACCTGCTCGTTATCTAGCAGCCGGTAGCGTGGGCAGGCTTCATCTGCCCACGCGGGGCCCCGTGCGACCCATGCGCTCCGTGCGACCCGTGTGGCACCACCGCGTGGGCACGCTGCGCTTAGCCCACCCTACATTTGTGCTCACGTTCCGCCGGTAGGGTGGGCAGGCTTCACCTGCCCACGCGGAGCCCCGTGCGACCCATGCGCTGCGTGCGACCCGTGTGGCACCAACGCGTGGGCACGCTGCGCTTAGCCCACCCTACATTTGTGCTCACGTTCCGCCGGTAGGGTGGGCAGGCTTCACCTGCCCACGCGGTTTTCGTCAAGCAAGCAAGGGGGTGGACTAAGGCCGCAGGCCCAGCCCACGCGGATGTTGGCGCCCGGCACCGCGTGGGCACGCTGCGCTTAGCCCACCCTACATTTGTGCTCACGTTCCGCCGGTAGGGTGGGCAGGCTTCACCTGCCCACGCGGGGCCCCGTGCGACCTGTGCGCTGCGTGCGACCCGTGTGGCACCAAGGCGTGGGCACGGCCTGCGGCCTTGGCCCACCCTACGCTTGCTCATGTGAGGACGACTAGGAGAGCAAGCCCGCAGGCTGAGTCATGCGCGCCGCATCGGCGCCTGACTCAGCCGTTGGGCAACTTCATGATGAAGCGCGCATAGGCCGGCAGCAGGATCACCGCGCCCAGCATGTTGGCGGAGAACATCACCACCAGCAGCAGGCCCATGTCGCGCTGGAACTGCAGATCGGACAGCAGCCAGGTGGCGACACCACCGGCCAGACAGATGCCGGTGAAGATCACGGCCTTGCCGGTCTGGCGCAGGGTTTCGAAATACGCTTCGCGCAGCGTTCTGCCGTTCTTGTAGAGCTCGTGCTGAAGCACGTCGTAGATGTAGATGCCGTAGTCCACGCCGATACCGACGGCGAGCGCCACCACCGGCAGCGTCGCCACCTTGAGCCCGATTCCGAACATGGCCATCAAGGCGTTGGCGAGGATCGAGACCATGAACAGCGGCAGCACCACCGCGATCAGCGCAGACAGCGAACGGTAGGACAGCAACAAGAAAATCGTGATCACGACGTAGACCCAGAAGATCGTGCCGAATTCCTTCTCCTCGACCACCTCGTTGGTCGCGGCCATGACGCCGACATTGGCCGAGGCAATTGCGAAATTGACCGGGCAGACCTTGTCCAGACCGGCGTATTCCTGCTTGCGCTCATTGACCTTTTCCTTGCGCTCCGTGACGCCGCGATCGTTGTCGATGCCGTCGTCGTCCATGCCGGACTTGCGCAGGGCGGCCGTGTAGCGCGCCAGCTCCGTTTCGGCGATACCGATTTCGCGACGCGTCTCGGTCTTGTTCGCGCAGTACGCCGGTTCGACGTCCTGATGCGTTTCGAAGAACTCCGCGTCGTTTTCAGCTTGGAAGCGTTTCGCTTCCTCGACGATGTGCGCGATCGTTTGCGCCTTGTGGTCGGCCGTGAAGATCAGTACGGCCATGGCCGAGCAATCCGGATTGAGCAGGCCGGTCGAGGTCGGTACCGGCGAAATCGCCTGCACCATCACGTAATGATTGCGCGGCAGCACCAGATATTTTGGGTTGGCCTCCGAGAACGCGGAGTTCACCTGCTTGGCGACCTGCGGCAAGGAGATGGTCGACTGCACGCCGGGCGTGTTCTGCATGCGCCAGGCGAAGCGGTCGATCTGCTCCATCACGTTGTATTTGATGCAGGCTTCGGGATCGGTTTCGGCGATGACCTTGAGTATGTCGACACCGATCGCGAAGTTCTGGGTGATGGCGTAGGAATCCTGGTTGTAGCGGGACTCCGGACGCAGTTCGGGAACGCCAACCTGCGCATCGCCGATGATGCGGTCCTGTTGCTTCCACCACGAGAAGCCAAGCACGCCGGCGCTGATCACGATCAGCACGGCAGCGACGCTCGGCTTGGTCACGACCGTCATCGCGCGCCACAGCTTGTCGCCGGCGTCGAGCTTGGCCTGACGCTTCACGCGGAAGCTGTCCACGTCCTTGACCGACAGGTAGGACAGCCAGATCGGCATCATCACCTTGTTGGTGACGATGATCGCGAGCATGCCGAACGAGGCATTCCACGACATTTCGCGCACGATCTCGATCGGCACCAGCTGGATCGTCAGGAAGCCGGACAAGTCGGTAATCAGCGCGATGATGCCGGGGATCGCCAGGCGCCGGTAGGTTTCCACCGAGGAGTCGTAGCTGTTGCGCCCACGGATGACTTCGTCGGCCCAGGTGTTGACGTATTGCACGCCGTGACTCGTCGATACCGCCAGCACCAGGAATGGCACCAGGATCGCGAACGGATCGAGCCCGAAACCGAACAGCCGCAACAAGCCGAATTCCCAGATCACCGCGACGATCGAGCAGCCCATCGGCAGCAGCGCCAAGCGGAAGCTGCCGAGGTACCACCACAGCGCCAGCATCGTGCCGAACACGGCGATCAGGAAGAAGCCGACCACTTCCATGGTGGCGTCGGTGACATCGCCGACGACCTTGGCAAAACCAACGATGTGCACCTTGATGTCGTCGGTTTCGTACTTTTCGCGAATCTTCTCCAGATCCGCCGCAACCTTCTGGTAGTCCAGCTTGTCGCCGCTGATCGGGTCGGTTTCGAGCAGCTCGGCGTAGACCATGGCGCCATTCTGCGTGGAGGACACATAGCGCCCGATCACGCCGGCCTTGGCGACGTTGCCACGGACCAGCTTGAACATCTCCGGGGTCGGCTGGTAGTCCGCCGGGATCACGTTGCCGCCGCGGAAACCACCCTCCACGACTTCGAGGTAGCGCACGTCCGGCGTGAACAGCGAGGACACGCGCGAGCGGTCCACGCCCGGCAGGAAGAACACCGCGTCGGTGACGGCCTTGAGCTTGCTCAGAAACTCTTCGTTGTAGATGTCACCGTCTTTTTGCACCAGCGCCACGAGCACCGTATTGGCGCCACCGAACTCGGTTTCGTACTGCTTGTAGACGTGCATGTACTCGTGTTCGAGCGGAATCGACTTGTCGAATCCGGCATCGGGACGCACCTGCAGCGTCTCCCACAAAAAGAAGGCCGTGAGCAGCGCCAGCAGGATCGACACCACCACACGGCGGCCATAGATGATCGGGATGACGGCATTGAGAATTCTCTCCGTCACCGAGTTCGGCTTCATATCGGTCGCCATGTGCTGTTCCCTGGCTCTTCTACTTGTTGAGGCTCAAACGAGCGGTGCCGGCGGTGCCCACGAGCAGCAGTCCGTCCCCGATCGGGGTCACGGCAGCCAGACTGTCGGCGCGCCCGGTGGACTCACGTGCCGCGATCTGGCCATCCTCCTGCAACTCCAGAATCTGGCCATTGAGGCCGACCAGCGCATAGCCGCCGCCCGGCAGCCGAGTGCCGCCGAAGAACGACGCCACGGTCTGCGTGTCGAGCGCCGTCCAGCCCTCCAGACCCTCGGACAGATCCTTCGTGTAGAGCACGTTGCCGCGCATGCCGTAAACCAGAACGCCGTGCTCGCCAAACGGCAGGGCGCCGAACAGGGTGCCGTCGTACGGTGATTCGAAACGGGTCCAGGTCTCGCCGTGGTCGCGCGAGAATCCCATCATCGTGGATTCACCGGCAATGAACAGCGTGCCGTCCGCAAGCTGCGTGATGCTGTTGAAATGCAGTTCCTCGTCGCGGATGGCCGGCGCATCGACCGGCTCCCAGGACAGGCCCGCGTCGTCGGTGCCGACCATCATCCCGTAGGCGCCCACCGCATAGCCGCGCTGCGCATCCAGAAAATACAGGTCGAGAAACGGCTGCTCGAGCTCGGGCTCGAAATTCTGAAGACTCCAGGTGCGGCCACCATCTTCGGTGTGCAGGATCACCGCATCGTGCCCCACCGCCCAGCCCTGCTCGTCGTTGACGAACTGCACGGCCGTGAGCGGGGCACGCACCGGCACCTGGACCTGGGCCCAGGCCTTGCCGTCATTCGAAACCAGGATGTCGCCGCGCTCGCCGACCGCGACGAAGTGCTTGCCGGTGAAGGTGACATCCAGCAGCAGACTCTGATCAGCCCGGCTCATGATTTCCGCTGGACGCGGCTGCACCGGCGCAGCGGACTCCCCGTCCTGCGCGGCGGCTGCGCCGCTGGCGCCAAGGGCCAGCATCGAAAGCCATGCAATGGCTGACTTGAAGCCGGAACGCCGCAACGAGCGGCCGACATGATTCCCCGAATTAGCGATACGCACGGATCGCCTCTCCTCGCAGTTGTTTTGTGCCATTTTGGCTATTCATACGCTCGCATCCATGCGGGCTTTGAATCGATCCGTTTCGATACCTTGATATCGAATCCATTCGCAGCCACCAAACGGTGGCGTACGGTAGCTGGTGCAGCATCCTAAACTGATTCGCCGGTTCATGCTCGTGCGTCCATGCAGGCACCCCAGCGTCAATGGACTTGCGTAATCACGCGCACGGCGGTGCACTCAGCGCAAGGCGATCAAAGCGGCGAAACGGCCGGTGGTTCCGTCCCTGCGAAACGAATAGAAGCGCTGCGGTTCGCTCAGCGTGGACCCGCTCCCGCCATAAATGCGCGATACCCCCGCCGCGCGAAGACGGATGCGTGCAAGCGCGTAGAGATCCGCCCGATATCTTCCGGGTGCGCTGGAGCGAAACGCCTGGAGGCTGTCGACGTGCCGCTCGACAAAGGCCTGGCGCACCTCCTCGCCAACCTCGAAATCCACCGGCCCGATGGCCGGCCCCAGCCAGGCCATCAGCGTCTCCGGCGCGACCGGCAAGGCCGCCACCGTGGCTTCAAGCACACCGGCGGACAGCCCGCGCCATCCGGCATGAGCGGCCGCGACCACGCTGGCGCGCGCATCGCAGAACAGGACCGGCAAACAGTCCGCCACCAGCACGGCGCAACTCACGCCCGCTTGCGTGGTAAAGCAGGCGTCCGCCTCCGGGAGGCGAGCCGCCTCGCCCGCGGTCTGTTCGACGTCGTCCAGTGGCAGGCGCACGACGCGACGGCCGTGCACCTGCCGCAGCCACCGGGGCATGGGCAAGCCGGCGGCCCGAATCAACCGGTGACGGTTCTCGGCGACGGCCTCTGGCGAATCGCCGACATGGGCGCCGAGATTGAGACTGTCGAATGGCGCCGCGCTGACCCCGCCCAGCCGCGTGCTGAGCACGGCGTTGACGGCGGCCGGCGCCGGCCATTGCGGCCGCAGCAGCGTCGGCGACGCGCAGTGTGGCTCAGTCACCACGGTCCGGCGATTCGGCGGCCAGCACCCGTACCAGTGCGGCCATATCCGCCGGCAGCGGCGCCTCGATCATGACTTCGGAACCGTTCAGTGGATGCTGCAATTGCAGCAGTCTCGCGTGCAGCGCCTGCCTTGGAAAACTGGCGAGCGCTTCGCGCACCGCCGGCGCGAGGCCCGGCCCGCGGATCTGCCGACCGCCATAGGTGGCATCGCCGACGATCGGGTGGTTCAGGTGCTTCATGTGCACACGAATCTGGTGGGTACGTCCGGTCTCCAGACGGACCCGCAGCCAGGTATGCGCGGCGAATCGCTTCTCGACCCGGAAATGCGTGACCGAATCGCGGCCGTCGTGCGCCACGGCCATGCGCGTCCGGTGCTGCGGATCGCGCCCGATCGGCGCATCCACCGTGGAGCCGGCGGTCACACGGCCGGAGACCACGGCGTCGTACTCGCGGCGGATTTCACGGGCTTGCAGCATGCGCACCAGCTGGGTATGCGCGGCCACGCTCAGCGCCACGACCAACAGGCCCGACGTGTCCTTGTCGAGACGATGCACGATGCCGGCACGCGGCACCCGGTCGGACTTGGGGAACCGGTGCAGCAGCGCGTTCTGCAAAGTGCCGTCGGCGGCGCCCGCCCCCGGATGCACCGTCAGCCCGGCCGGCTTGTTGACGATCGCCAGATCGTCATCCTCATAGAGAACGTCGAAATCCAGCGCCTGTGGGCGCACACGGGTATCCGGCTCCTCGACGGGCGACAGCTCCAGCGTGTCGCCTTCGGTCACCGGGTCCCTGCGGCGCGCCACCGGCGCACCGTTGCAACGCAGCCGTCCCTCGTCGATCCAGGCCTGCAGCCGGGCTCTTGAAAACGAAGGGAACAGACGCGCCGCAGCCTGGTCCAAGCGCCATCCATGCATCTCCGCGGGGACGCTGGCGCTGTGATCCTCGGCCCCGGACCTATCCGCTATACTCGTCGGCTGACTCAATGTTGATCTCGAAAAACGTTTCCATGACCTCAATTCGACTGCGGTCCGTGCTGATCGCAAGCTGCGTCCTGATCCTTGCGGCTTGCTCGGGCAACACCCGTCCCGAAGACGACGATCCAGCATTGCTCAACTCCGGCAAGTCACAGGAAGAGCTGCGGGCCGAGGCCGTGGAAATGTACCGCGCGGCCCGCAAGAACCTGGACTCCGGCGACTACGCTGCGGCCCTGCGCAGCTACGAAGCGATCAAGGCACGCTTTCCGTTCAGTGAATTCGCCACGCAGTCGGAACTTGAGGGGATTTATGCGCAGTATCGCAGCTATCAGCCGGAGCAGGCACTGTCCGCCGCCGACCGGTTCATGCGCGACCATCCGCGCGACGACCATATCGACTACGTGCTGTACCTGCGGGGGCTGACCAATTTCCAAAGCGGCGAAAGCGCCTTCGACGGCTTCCCGGGCTTCGATCCGACCCGCCATGACATGGGCGATTCTCGGCGCGCCTTCGATGATTTCGGTCTGCTGGTTCAGCGCTATCCGGACAGCAAGTACGCCGCTGACGCACGTCAGCGCATGCTCTACCTGCGCGACCGGATCGCCGCGCACGAATTGCACATCGTCGACTTCTACCTGCGTCGCGGCGCCTACGTCGCGGCCGCCCGCCGCGCCGAGGCCGTGATCAGCGATTATCCAGGTTCGCCGGCCAGCTACGAGGCGCTGGCCTTGCTCGAACGCGCCTACACGTCGCTCGGCCTGACGCAGCAGGCCTCCGAAGCCCGCAGTCTGCGTGAAGCCAACAGCCAGGCGCTCGAAGTGGCCCAGGCGCGCGAACTGGAACGCAAATCCAAGCCAGGGTTCTTCGAACGGCTTGGAAACTGGTTCAGTTTCGGCGACTCCGAGGACAATGACGGCAACACCGGTCAGTTGCCGGACGCGCTGCCGCCGGGCGGTGCCTGAACCGCGGCGCGCCGTCCCCAGGCCCAGCCGGCCACGCCGCGCTCAGAGGTCGCCGTACACCGCGGTGATCGGATAGCGCCGCTCACGCCCGAATGCGCAATGCGTGACCTTGGGACCCGGAGGGGCCTGGCGCCGCTTGTACTCGCTGCGACGAACCAGGGCCGCCACCTTGCGCACATCGGCTTCGTCGAAGCCCATCGCCACGATCTCCGGGATCGACCGCTGCGCTTCGACGTAGGCCTCCAGAATCGGATCGAGCACCTCGTAGTCCGGCAGTGAATCCGAATCCTTCTGATCGTGCCGCAACTCCGCCGACGGCGGTCGTTCGATCACCCGCGGCGGGATCACTTCGGACTCGGTATTGCGGTAGCGCGCGAGATCGTAGACCAGGGTCTTGTAGCAATCCTTGATCGGTGCGAAGCCGCCGCACATGTCGCCGTACAAGGTGGCGTAGCCCACCGCCATCTCCGACTTGTTGCCGGTGGTCAGCACCACATGCCCGAACTTGTTGGACAGCGCCATCAACAGCACGCCGCGACTGCGTGACTGGATGTTCTCCTCGGTCAGGTCCGGCTCGCGGCCGGCAAAGGTGTCCGCCAATACGCCGGCAAACGCCTCGTAGGCTGGCTCGATCGGCAACACCGAATACTTTGCACCCATGCGCCGCGCCTGCTCGGCCGCGTCCGTGTTGGACATGTCGGCGGTGTAGCGCGAAGGCAGCGATACCGTCCAGACCCGCTCCGGCCCCAGCGCATCGACCGCCATTGCGGCCACCAGCGCCGAATCGATGCCGCCGGACAGGCCGATCAGCGCCCCCGGAAAGCCGTTGCGATCGACATAGTCGCGTATCGCCTGCACCACGCCCTTGTAGATCACGGCGTATTCGTTCTGAGGCGCCCGCTGAGCGGCCGGCATGAAACGGTCGCCATCAAACTCGACCAGATGCAGGCCCTCCTCGAACAGCGGGGCGCGCATCGCGAACTCACCGTCGCCGTTCACGGCTGCCGAGTCCCCGTCGAAGATCAGGTCGTCCTGGCCGCCGACGACGTTGACGTACAGCACCGGCAGTCCGCTTTCGCCGGCACGCTCGCGAAACACCGCCTCGCGCTGCTGAGCCTTGCCGATGGCAAAAGGCGAGGCGTTGATGTTGAGCAGCAGCTGCGCGCCGGCCTTGCGCGCCTGCGCAGCAGGCGCCGGCCCCCACAGGTCTTCGCAGATGCACAGCCCGACACGCATTCCGCCGAGTTCGAACACCGCCGTATCGTCGCGGCCAGGCCGGAAATGGCGGCGTTCGTCGAACACGCCATAGTTCGGCAACAGCTGCTTGCGCGCGCGGCTGATCACCTCGCCATCGCGGAATACGGAGGCCGCGTTGTACATGCCGTCCCGCGCGTATTCCGGATGCCCGACGGCGACGTGAATGCCCTGGACTTCGCGACGGATGCGCGACAGTCCCTCCTCGATCACCGGCGGCAGACCGGACCGCAACAGCAGGTCGTCCGGCGGATAGCCGATCAACGACAGTTCCGGAAACGCGATCAAATCCGCGCCGTGCCGGTCCCTGGCCGCATTGGCCGCATCGATGATGCGCTTGACGTTGCCGTCGACATCGCCGACCCAGAGGTTGATCTGGGCGGCGACCAGCTTGATTGGACGACTCATGCGCAGGCCTTCCCGGCGCCATTCTGCGGCGCCTCAGACGAACAAACGGCAGCCCGGGCCTGTGCCCGAACCGCCGTCCGATACCACTTCACCGTCGATGCCGTCACGGTGGAATTCAACGACAAACGGACTCAGGCGCCCATCAGTTCCTTGATCGCCGAACCCAGATCCGCCGGCGAGCGCACCGTCTTCACGCCGGCGGCTTCCAGCGCCTTGAACTTCTCGTCGGCCGTACCCTTGCCGCCGGAGATGATCGCGCCGGCATGACCCATGCGCTTGCCCGGCGGTGCGGTGACGCCGGCGATGTAGGCTACCACCGGCTTCTTGACGTGATCCTTGATGTACTCGGCCGCCTCTTCCTCGGAAGAACCGCCGATCTCGCCGACCATGATGATGCCTTCGGTCTGCGGGTCTTCGTTGAAGCGGGCCAGCACGTCGATGAAGCCCATGCCGCGCACCGGATCGCCGCCGATGCCGACGCAGGTGGACTGGCCCAGGCCGATCTGCGTGGTCTGGTGCACGGCCTCATAGGTCAGCGTGCCGGAACGCGAGACGATGCCGATTTTGCCCGGCATGTGGATGTGCCCCGGCATGATGCCGATCTTGCACTCGCCTGGCGTGATTACGCCCGGACAGTTCGGGCCCACCAGCACGGCATCGGGATAGTTCTTGAGCGCCGCCTTGACCTTGACCATGTCCACCACCGGAATGCCCTCGGTGATGCAGATGATGACCTTGACGCCGGCGTCCGCCGCTTCGAGGATGGCGTCGGCGGCACCGGCCGCCGGCACGTAGATCATCGAAGCCTCGGCGCCGGTCGCGGCGACCGCGTCATGCGCGGTGTTGAACACCGGGCGGTCGAGATGCGTGGTGCCGCCCTTGCCCGGCGACACGCCGCCGACCAGGTTGGTGCCGTAGGCGATGCTCTGCTCGGAATGGAAGGTGCCCTGCTTGCCGGTAAAGCCCTGGCAGATGACCTTGGTGTTCTTGTCGATGAGGATGCTCATTGCGCAGCTCCGGCTTACTTGACGGCGGCGACGACAGCGTCGGCCGCTTCGGTGAGATCAGTGGCGGGGGTGATGGCGAGTCCGCTGTTGGCCAGCATGTCGCGTCCCTTCTCCATGTTGGTGCCCTGCAGGCGCGCCACCACCGGCACCTTGAGCCCGGTCTGCTTGACGGCCTCGATGATGCCTTCGGCGATCAGGTCACAGCGCACGATGCCGCCGAAGATGTTGACCAGGATCGCCTTGACGTCCGGCGAGCTGGTGATCAGCTTGAACGCATTGGTCACGCGTTCGGTGGTGGCGCCGCCGCCCACGTCCAGGAAGTTGGCCGGCTGGCCGCCGTGCAGCTTGATGATGTCCATGGTCGCCATCGCCAGACCGGCGCCGTTGACCATGCAGCCGATGTTGCCTTCCAGCGACACGTAGTTGAGATCGTGCTGCAGGGCCACGCGCTCGCGCTCGTCTTCCTGCGAGGGATCGCGCTTCTCGGCGATCGCCTTCTGGCGGAACAGCGCGTTGTCGTCGAAGTTGAGCTTGGCGTCGAGCGCGAACAAATCGCCCTCGGCGGTGACGATCAGCGGATTGATCTCGACCATGCTGCAGTCGCGCTCCACGAACATCTTGTAGAGTCCGAGCATGATCTTGGTGAACTGGTCGACCTGCTGCTTGTTCAGGTCCATGAAGAAGCCGAGCTGACGCGCCTGATAGGGCTGCAGGCCGGCGGCCGGGTCCACGGCGATGCTCTTGAGCTTCTCCGGGGTTTCCTCGGCCACGTCCTCGATATCCATGCCGCCCGCGGGCGAACACATGAAAACGATGGTTTCGGTGCTGCGGTCGACCACGGCGGACACGTACAGTTCGCGCGCGATGTTGGAGGGCTTCTCGACCCAGACCGAGTTGATCGGCAGGCCGGCGGCGCCGGTCTGCTTGGTCACCAGCTTCTGACCGAGCATGCCCTTGGCGGCGTCGGCTGCGGCGTCAGCGTCGTTGACCAGCTTGACGCCACCGACCTTGCCGCGACCACCGGCATGGACCTGCGCCTTGACGACGACTCGGTTGCCCAGGTCCTTGGCGGCCTGGCGGGCGGCTTCTGGCGTATCCGCCAGCCGGCCTTCCGGCACTGGAATTCCGTAACGCGAAAAAAGTTCTTTTGCCTGATACTCGTGCAGGTTCATGGCGTCTTCCGGAGCTGTGCCGACACCAGAAGGCGTCGACGATGATGGACGAGGGATGATGCGGCGCGCGATTTTCCCCTAAACCGGCCGTCCACGCAAAATAAGCCTAATTACCGCCCGACCGACCGATGATCCGATTTGTCCTCAATGCGGTGTCCGAACTGGTCAAAATCCGCTTCCGAGTCCCGCGGCGGGTCATGGTTCGAGAACTCGCAGCAGCCTCTGGCCGTGTGAAATCGTCATGCTGAACCCGACTGCCCCGGATCGGACGTCGGGCCCCACCGCCGGTGCGGCACGCGAGAGCGACTGGCAGATTCTGCTCGCGATCTGCGGCTACCGCCTGCTGCTGGCGATCCTGCTGGTCGGCCTCTATTACAGCCGGGTGGCGCCCACGGCGCTGGGCAGCGCGCAGCCCTGGCTGTTTCAGCTGAGCAGCTTCTGTTATTTCGGCGCCGGCATCCTGACAACGCTGGCCATGCAATGGCGTGCCGCCGGCCTGATCGTGCACGCCAGCCTGCAATTCGCGGTCGACCTGGTCGGGCTGTCGCTGCTGCTGCTGAGCAGCGGCGGTATCGACAGCGGCCTGGGCGTCCTGCTGATCACGCCGACCATGGGCTATGCGCTGGTGCTGCCGGGGCGGCTCGCCCTGCTCACGGCCGCAGCGTCGACGCTCGCCCTGTTCAGCGAGGAAATCTACCGGCAACTGCGCACCGGCTGGAGCGCGGACGACTTCACCGGCATCGGCATACTCGGTGTGATCTTCTTCGCCACCGCCGCCGCCGCCAACCAGATGGCGGCCCGCGCGCGCAAGAGCGAGGCGCAGGCTGCCCGCGTCGGCAGCGAGCTGATCAATCTGTCGCGCATCAACGACAGCATCGTCGAATCGATGCGTACCGCGGTGATCGTGCTCGACAACCACCGTCGGATGCGTGCCCTGAACGGCGTTGCGCGGCGCCTGCTGCACCTGGACGAAGGCGCGGCCGATCCACCACGACTCGATCAGGTGCCCGAACTCGCACAGGCCGTGGCACTCTGGCGGGACGGCCTGCCCGGCGCCTATTCGCCGATCGTGCTCGGCAACGTCGAACTGATGCCGCGCTACACCCGACTGAGCACGGATGCCGCGGCGCCGCTGCTGGTCACGCTGGAAGACGCCGCGCAGATCCGCGCCGAGGCGCAGCGCTTGAAGCTGGCCGCGCTCGGTCGCCTGTCCGCGAGCATTGCCCACGAAATCCGCAACCCGCTGTCGGCGATCCAGCACGCCAGTCAGCTGCTCGGCGAAAGCCAGCGACTCGATGGCGAGGATCAGCGGCTGCTGGACATGATTCAGCGCCACGGCCGGCGCATCGAGCGCATCGTCAGCGATGTTCTCAATCTGTCGCGCCCGCGGGCGCGGCCACCGGGCACGCTCGCGCTGGGCGCGCATCTGCGCCACACCATGCAGCAGTACCGGGAGACGCACCCGCAGGCTTCGCGCAGGGTCGAGCCGCCGCGATCCGGTGGCGATCCTGCGGTGCGATTCGATCACGAACATCTGCGCCAGGTGCTGTTCAATCTTTGGGACAATGCCTTCGAGCATGGCGGCGCCACGGTTTCACAGGCCATCGGCGTCACCGACGGCGGTGCGCCGTTTCTCGAAATCCGCGACGACGGACCGGGCATCGCCGAGGACCGGCGCGAACAGATCTTCGAGCCGTTCTTCACCACCGCGCACGGCGGCACCGGACTCGGACTTTATCTCGCGCGCGAATTATGCGAATACAATCATGCGCGACTGATCTACCGCACCGCGCCGGAAGGCGGCGCCTGTTTCCGCATCATCTTCACCCGGGCCGGAGGAGCCAGCCCTTGAATCAAGCACTTGGCCTGATCGTCGATGACGAAGCCGACATCCGCGAACTGCTGGAAATCACGCTTTCGCGCATGGGCGTGCGCAGCGAGGCCGCGGCCAGCGTCGCCGAAGCCAAGGCGCAGCTTTCGCGTCACAGCTTCAGCCTGTGCATCACCGACATGCGTCTGCCGGACGGCAGCGGGCTCGACATCATCGGCCACATCCAGCGGCACAGCCCGCAAACGCCGGTCGCCGTCATCACCGCCTATGGCAATGCCGAAGCCGCGGTCGAAAGCCTCAAGGCCGGCGCCTTCGATTTCGTCTCCAAGCCGGTGGACCTCGCCACCGTGCGCAAGCTGTTCGACGCGGCGCTCAGACTCGGGAGCCCGCCGGCGACCGCCGGCAGCGCCGAACTGCTCGGAAACTCCGCGGTCGTGCAGGAGCTGCGCGCGCTGATCGCGCGCGTCGCGCGATCGCAGGCGCCGCTGCACATCACCGGCGAATCCGGCACCGGCAAGGAACTGGCCGCACGCATGATCCACCAGCGCAGCGCCCGCGCCAGCGGCCCGTTCGTGCCGGTGAACTGTGGCGCCATTCCCGGCGAATTGATGGAGAGCGAATTTTTCGGGCATGTCAAAGGCAGCTTCACCGGCGCCACACGCGACAAGACCGGACTGTTCCAGAGCGCCGAAGGCGGCACCCTGTTTCTGGACGAGCTTGCCGATCTTCCGCTGCACATGCAGGTGAAGCTGCTGCGCGCCGTGCAGGAACGCGCGGTGCGCCCGGTGGGCGCCGAACTGGAGATTCCGGTCAACGTGCGCATCATTTCCGCCACGCACAAGAACCTCGCGGAACTGGTCCGCGACGGCGATTTCCGGCAGGACCTGTACTATCGGCTCAATGTCATCGAAGTGCGCATGGCGCCGCTGCGCGAACTCGGCGACGACATCCCGGTACTGGCCCAGCACATCCTGCAGCGCCTGTCCGCCGAGGCCGGATTCGAGACAGCCCCCGCGATCGACACTGCGGCCATGCAGCGCCTGCGCCTCTACGACTTCCCCGGCAATGTCCGGGAGCTGGAAAACATCCTCGAACGGGCCGTGACTCTGTGCGACGGACAGACCATCACGGTCGAAGACCTCGCCTTGCGCGACGATCCCATTCTGACGCCGCGGGATGCGGCGCCCGGCAAAGCCTCGCTGCCCGAGCACATGCAGGACATGGAGCGGCAGGCGATTCGCGAAGCGCTGGAGAAGGCGCGCTACAACAAGACGCGCGCAGCACAGTTGCTGGGCATGTCGTTTCGCGCCTTGCGCTACAAGATCAAGAAACTCGACATCGACTAGGGCCTGCCGGAACCACGGACTTTCGATCGACGGGACCCGGCGCCAAGGCCGGCCACCGGGGCCGACGCTCAGAAGTCGATCTCCACCGCGTCACACAGCCAGTCGACCAATGCAGCCACTTGATCGAATGCGGTGATGACCGTGCGAGCGAACTGATCGGACACGACCTCATCGTCGGAAAGTCGCCGTGACAGCACGAAATCCTTGCGCTTGAGATGCTCGATCAGTTCGTGGTCGGGTTCATAGCCACGCGGTGCGCGCTGCAGTGATTCTCCGCCCCAGGCGAAGCCCCGCTTCTGCGCCTGTGTGCACAAGGCCTTCCAGCTCGCGGGATTGGCGATCAGGTAGTCGCGGATCCTGCGCAGTGCCGCCGTCTGCGGGTGCCACAGACCGCCGCCGACGAAGCTGTTGCCGGGTTCGATGTGCAGGTAGAACAGCGGCGCATCGCCATCACGGCCGCGTTCGTGAAAAAAGCGCAGACCGATCCAGGTCTTGTACGGCAGCTTGTTGTTCGAAAAACGGGTGTCGCGCTGAATTCGGAACAGGGAACCGCCCACGGCCTTGGGAACCGCGCGGAACTTCGGGCTGATCGCGGCCAGCGGTTCGGCGAGGTCGGTGATCAGCGCGAGCGCCGGCCGGCGCACGGACGCCTCATAGCCTGCCTTGTTCGCCGTGAACCACTCGCGATTGTTGTTGCGCGAAAGCTGTTGCAGAAACTTGAAAGTGGCACCGTCGAAGTACCGATCCGCCTGCGACTTGCTCATCTGCTTGCTAAACCTGAATCACGCGTCGCGTGATGCCAAGCTCCCCTCGCCCGCGTGCGGGAGAGGGGGGACCGCTCGCGAATGCGAGCGGTGGGTGAGGGGAACGGCCATGCCGCAGCAGATTCATTCTGCGGGCTGCGCTTGCGGCATGGCCGTTATCTGCTTGCTCATCTGCGCGGATGTTCCATGTTGCCAATCCAGCGATGCAGCACTGGGCGCAGGGGCTGCAGTTCTCCGTCCTGCTCGATCCGCGCATCCTCGTAGCCCGGCAACGCACAATGTTCCACGAAGTCCGAAGCCAGGGAGCAGCGCGTACCGGAACGCTGCCAACGCTGCGTCCAGACCTCGGCCAGCGCCGGGCCGGACAGGCTTTTGCCGTCGACACGAATGCTGCCGTCCGGCAGTTCGCGCACATGCTCGATCAGCCGCTGAATCTGCGGGTCGTCGGAAATCAGCGGCGGCGAGGGATTGGCGGCAGCCGGCGGCGGCGCGGCAGCCCGAGCCTGCGCTGCGGCCGTCTGCGGGCTCGGGCTCGGCACCGCGCGCGGCGCCGCGGGGGCCTGGGCGGCTGGCGGCGCGGCGCGCGCGGACTCCTGCTTTTGCGCAAGGCGCTGTTGCCGCGCATCCTCGGCCAGTAGGGCCTCCGCTGCTTCGGTGGCCTTGCGCGAATCCAGGCCCACGATGTCAGCGGATGCGGACGGCGCGGCCGAGCCCGCGGACAACGGCGCCGAACCCATCGCAGCGTCGGAATCGGCACTGAGGTCCGCCGCCGGTGTCTGCAGCAGCTTCCAGCCGAGGCCCAGCCCGAGCAGCATCGTCGCGGCCACGGCCAGGGCCGGCTGCCAACGGCGCCGCCGCAGTCTGGGTGTGCCGGCCTTCGTCGCCGCGGCGGCCTTGGCGAATATCGCTTCGTCATGCCCGGTGGGACGCGCGACCCGCGCCTGCGCGTAGAGACGCGACAGCGCATGGCGACCGTCCAGGTAGTCATCCAGTTCGCGATCGGGATCGCGCTCATTCGAGGCAGTCATGCAAGGCCTCCTTCAGCCTGGCCAGCGCGTAGCGCAGCCGGCTCTTGACGGTTTCGCGGCCCACGCTTTGCAGCCCCGCGATCTGCTCCAGCGTCAGTTCGCCCTCTTCGCGCAGCACGATCAGCTCGCGCTGCGCCAGCGGCAGGGCAGCGAGTTCGACCTGCAGACGGTCCACGCAATCCTCGGCGGCGGCGCGACGTTCGGGGGAAGCCGCGGGATCGGCCTGCTCGTCGAGCAGCGCTTCGCTGCTGGTGCGCCTCGCCTGTGTGCGCCAGTGGTCGACCATGCGGTTGTGGGCTATGCGGTACAGCCAGGTCTTGAATCCGGCCGTTTGTGCGTAGCGCTGCCGCGCTTCGATGACGCGCATCCACACGTCCTGCGCGAACTCGGCGGCATTCGCCGGCGAACCGCTGGCACGCAGGCAGTAGCGGTACACCGGATCGGCGTGGCGCAGGTAGAGGCGCCGGAACGCGGTAGCGTCGCCGGCGCCATAGGCCAGCATCAGGGCTTCGTCAGTGTCCGCTTGCGACATCCGTTCCGGTCGTGTGCTGCGCCAGAGACTGCGCCAGATCGATCAGTTTAAGCAGTTCCGCGCGATCGCCATACGGGTCCGCGCCGCGACTGTGCGCGGCCAGCGCGCGAATCTCCGGGTAACCGTAGCTCCCAAGATACTTGCCGCCACGCAGCGACTGCCCGAAGGCCGCGATGGACGCTGCCCAGCGTGTCGATTCACTGGCCTGCCCGAAATCGGCCAGCACCTCGCCGTGAGCGACCGGACGTTCGATCAGCTTCGAGACGTCGCCGTCCGGCGTCTTGTAGCGCAGGCGCAGCAGCGCCAGTTCCCCGCCATGGGACAGGGGCCGCGAATCCGGCTGGTAGCGCAGCGGCGCGAGCCGCTGCCCGCCCGAACCGACCAGGGCGATCTCATAAAGCGCGGTGACGCTGTGGCCGGCGCCGATTTCGCCGGCATCCACCTTGTCATTCGCGAAATCCTCGCGAGCCAGCGCCCGGTTCTCGTAGCCGATCAGCCGGTACTCGGCGACCAGGGCCGGATTGAATTCGACCTGGACCTTCACGTCCTTGGCGATGGTGCGCAGCGTGGCCGCGCGATTGCGCACGAACAGCTTCTGCGCCTCCATCAGCGTGTCGATGTAGCCGTAGCTGCCGTTGCCGGCATCGGCGAGCTGCTCCATCAGATGATCGTTATAGTTGCCCTGCCCGAAACCGAAGGTGGACAGCGCCACGCCACCGGCGCGCTCGCGTTCCACCAGGTCCTTGAGCTGCTCGAAATCGACGGTGCCCACATTGAAGTCACCGTCGGTGCACAGCAGGATGCGGTTGATGCCGTCGCTGATCCTGGCCTGATGCGCGGCGTCGTAGGCGCGGCGGATGCCGTCGCCGCCATTGGTCGAGCCGCCGGCGACCAGATCGTCGATCGCCGCGAGAATCGTCGCGCGCTGGTCACCCGCGGTCGGCTCCAGCACGGTGCGCACGCCCGAGGCATAGCTGATCAGGCTGATGCGGTCCTTGGCGCGCAGTTGCCCGACCAGCAGGCGCAGCGAGGATTGCAGCAGCGGCAGCTTGTCCTGCGCCTGCATCGAGCCCGAGACGTCGACCAGGAACACCAGATTCGACGGCGGCAGCGGCCCTTGGGGCCGCCAGCCCTGAATGCCGACCCGCAGCAGCAGCGTCTTCGCGTTCCACGGCGTCGGCGCGACCTCGGTCTGCACCGAGAACGGCGTGCTCGGCGCGGTTCCGCCGGGGGCCGGATAGGCGTAGTCGAAGGCGTTGATGAATTCCTCGATGCGCACCGCATCTTCCGGCGGCAGACGTCCCTGCTGCAGGAAGCGCCGCAGATTGGCGTAGCTGCCGGTATCCACGTCGACCGAAAAGGTGGACACCGGGTCTTCACCGACGGCGTGCACCGGGTTCTGCGCCAGATGGGCGTAGCGCTCGCGCTGTACCGGGCTCATCGGCGGCAAGGGCCGCGGGCTCGGCAGGACCGACGCCGGCGCCATCATCGGCGAGCGCACCGCGTACTTCTGCTGGGCACCGCCGGCCTGGGCCTGCTCCATCGTGATCTGAGCAGCAGCGTCGGCAGCTTCGGGATGCGCGCGGGGCGCGGCCGGCGCCGCCGGCGCCGTCTGTGTCTTTGCAGTCCGCTCCGGCTCACGCGGCGTGCCGCAGGCGGCCGCCAGTACGATGGCGGCCAGTCCGGCCGCGACAAGAATCGAGCGCATAGCAACAACTCCGTTGTTCAGGTGGTGTTCCTGTAAACGCAGGGTCGCGGTGATTGGGGTTATGCCAAGCGAAAAAAGATCGGAAACGCTCAGGCGGTCTGCGCGCGCCGCCGGTAAAGACACCAAAACAGCACGACATGACTCGGCGCCAGCAACAAGGCCCATTTCAGGTTCTGCTGCGGCGCCAGCGGCGTGGCCGCAAGCACCACGACCAACAGCGCCGCAAGGCCCAGCAGACCGCCGAGCCGGTAGGTGCGACTGGACGGATGCCAGCCTGAGAAACCGGCGCGGACCCAGGTTGGCAACAGCATCAGGGCCAGCGGGTTCAACAGCAGCAGATTGAGGTTGTGCCAGGTCGGCCAGTGGTCGGTCAGCAGCCAGAACGCCAGCAGCGCCAGTCCGGCCAGCCCGGTGATCAGCGAGTACGTATTCGCCAGTACCGAAAACGCCACACGCGCTGGCCTGCGGCTGCGCAGGAAGCTCAGAGCCAGCGCCGGCGCGGCGAACAGCAGGCCGGCCAATGCGAACGGCAGGCGCAGATCCGGCGGCGTGGCTGAGTCGATGTCCGCTCGCTGCGGCAGCACAGACACCTCCTCCGCCACCAGCGGACGGGTTCCGCCCTGGCCGTCGTCGATCTGCACGCCACGCAGGGCCTGCATCAGCTTCATCGGGACGAAGGCCTCTTCCCAGACCTTGATCGGTACATCGGCGGCCGGGCCCAGCGCCACGTCCATGCCCAGCATCAGCCAGGATTCGGCTGCCGTCAGGCTGGTGACCTCGCGGCGATACGTAGTGCCGGCCGGCAGGGCTTCCAGCTGGCTGCGCAGCGCGCCGTCGAGCACCGAATCGATGGCATCGCGAACCTTGGTCGAACAGTTCGCGATGAAATAGTCGTAGTGGTATTCGACATTCTCGGGGCGCAGGTTCCACTTGAGGAAATCGCGCAGCTCGCGGGCCTGTCCGGGCGTGAGCGCGAGCTTCTGCTGCACCGCCCAGCGTCCCTCGTAGGCGTACGGCAGCAAGGCGCGGCTGTAGGGTTCCTCGGCGACGCGATACATCATCTTGCCGCGCGCGAAATTCAGAAAGAAGTTCTTCTGATTGAAGTCGAAAATGCCGTAGTTGTAGACGGTGGCCGCGTCGCGCGAGCGTTCACGTACCAGTAGCGCATTGTGGCCGAAGCGCTCCCAGTAGATTTCACCGGGGCCGAAGGTGATCAGGCTGATTTCCGGATTGGCGTCCGGCCGCGCGGTTTGCGCAGACGCGTCCAGCGCGCTCAGGCCCAAGGCGAGCGCGACGAACAACCGCAACAGCGATCGAGTCCCGAAAGTCAGAACATTCCCCGGAGTTGAAGACAGGCGGTCACGCGTCCCAGCGTGCCATCCCACTAGTTTAATCACCGCTCGTGAAAGCCGTGTACCGACTCGGCTATTCCGCCGCCAGGGTGACCTGGAGCAGATGCACGCGACGACTGTCCGCGCGCTGCACATTGAATTGGAATTTCCCGAGTTTGACGGCTTCGCCACGTCGCGGCATGTGGCCGAATCGATGAATCACCAGGCCGCCCACGGTATCGAATTCCTCATCCGAGAAATCGGTTTCGAAGTATTCGTTGAATTCCTCGATCGGCGTCAGACCGTTGACCAGAAAGCGCCGCTCGTCCTGCTTGAGGATCAGCGCGCCTTCGGATTCGTCGTATTCGTCATCGATATCGCCGACGATCTGCTCAATCACATCCTCGATCGTGACCAGACCGGCGACGCCGCCGTACTCGTCGACCACGATCGCCATGTGATTGCGGCTGCCGCGGAAGTCCTTGAGCAGCATGTTGACCCGTTTGGATTCGGGCACGAACGCCGCCGGTCTGACCAGCGATTCCAGACTGAACGCGGGCTGCGCCTCGGATTTCGAATAGCGCAGCAGATCCTTGGCCAGCAGGATGCCGGAGACCTGATCGCGCGAATCGCCGACCACCGGGAAACGCGAGTGACCGGACTCGACCACGGTGTCCAGAATCTTGTCCAGAGACCAGTCGCTCTCCACGACCACCATCTGTGCGCGCGGCACCATGATGTCGCGAACCTGGGTCTCGGCGGTTTCGAGCACGCCCTGGATCATCGAAACGGCATCGGCATCGAGCAGGTCCTGCTCCTGCGCCTCGGCCAGGACTTCGAGGAAGTCCGTCAGATTGCGCGGTCCGCCGGCCAGGCTCTTGCCCAGTCTGCGGAACCAGTTGCCCCCCCCGTTCTCGGGAGGGCGGCTACTATGATCGTCGCTCATTTCGCGTGTTGTAAGGGTCCGGGAAACCACAGGACGCAAGGATCGCGCATTCACGCGCTTCCATCACCTCGGCGTCCTGCTCCTCGATATGGTCGTAGCCTCGCAGATGCAAGACACCGTGCACCACCATGTGCGCCCAATGGGCTCGTTGCGGTTTGCCCTGCTCGGCCGCTTCGGCAGCCACCACAGGCGCGCAGATCACGATATCGCCCAGCATGCATTCCCCGGGAATCGGGCTTTCGGCCAGAAACGATAGCACGTTGGTGGGCTTATCCTTGCCGCGGTAATCGCGGTTGAGTTCGCGGCTCTCGTCGGCGTCGACCAGCCGCAGCGTGATCTCGCCGGCCGCGTCCTCGCGCGCGGCGGCGGCCCAGGCACGCAGGCTGGCCGGTGCGGGGACGCCGAGCGGCGCCACACGGCGCTGCACCACGATGTCCTCGATCAAGCGGCGCCACCCCGGCCGTTGCCCGGCCCTTCGGTCTGCGCGAGGTCGTGCTGCTCGTAGGCTTCGACGATGGCCTGCACCAGAGGGTGGCGCACCACGTCTTCCTTGCGGAAATACGTGAAGCTCACACCCGGCACCTTGTCGAGCACTTCGCTGGCGTGCTTGAGGCCGGAGCGAATGTGCTTGGGCAGGTCGATCTGGGTGGTGTCACCGTTGACCACGGCAACGCTGCCGAAACCGATACGCGTCAGAAACATCTTCATCTGCTCGACGCTGGTGTTCTGCGCCTCGTCAAGAATCACGAAGGATTCGTTGAGCGTGCGTCCGCGCATGAAAGCCAGCGGCGCGACCTCGATCACGGCGCGTTCGATCAGCCGCGCGACCCGCTCGAAGCCGATCATTTCGTAGAGCGCGTCATACAACGGTCGCAGATACGGGTCGACCTTCTGTGCCATGTCGCCGGGCAGGAAGCCGAGCTTCTCGCCGGCCTCCACGGCGGGACGCGTCAGCACGATGCGGCGCACACGGTCGCGTTCCAGCGCATTGACCGCGCTGGCCACGGCCAGGTAGGTCTTGCCGGTGCCGGCCGGGCCGATACCGAACGACAGGTCGTTTTCGGAAATCGCCTTGAGATACGCCTTCTGCTGCGGCGTACGGCCGCGCACCACGCCGCGCTTGGTGCGGATCACCACCTCGCCTTCAGCGCCGGGCACGGCCTCGGTCTTGCGCGCCTGCACGACCTCGCCGGCGGTCGCCTCGGACAACGCAAGATGCACGTGCTCGGTGGTCAGGGTGAGCTCGTCGTCGTCGCTCTGCTGGTAGAGCGCACGCAGTACGTCTTCGCCGCGCGTGATTTCCGTTTCCGGGCCGAGCAGGCGGAAGCGATTGCCGCGATTGCGGATTTCGATGCCGAGACGCAGTTCGATCTGGCGCAGATGTGCATCGAACGGGCCGGACAGATTCGAAAGACGCTGCGAATCGTCCGGCTCCAGCACCATGTCGAGGCTGCGCGGCTTCGTGGTGGCGGGACTCACGCGGCGACGCGCTCGTCAGCGAGGCGGCCACGCAGGGAGTTCGGCATGGCTTCGGTGATGACCACGTCGACGAAGCGGCCGATCAGGCTTTCCGGCCCGTCGAAATTGACCCAGCGGTTGTGCGAGGTGCGACCGGCGATCTGGCCGTTGCCGCGCCTGGACGGGCGCTCCACCAGCACCGACTGGGTCAGGCCGATCTGACGCTGGCAGAACGCATCCGACAGCTGGCGCACGCGCGCCTGCAGAATTTCCAGGCGACGCGCCTTGGTCGCAGCGGACACGCCGTCGTACAGATTGGCGGCCGGCGTACCGGGGCGCGGGCTGTAGACGAAGGAATAGGCGGCGTCGCAAGCCACTTCGCCGATCAGGTCCATGGTCTGCATGAAGTCCTCGTCGCTCTCGGTCGGAAAGCCGACGATGAAATCCGAGGACAGCGAGATATCGGGACGCGCCTCGCGAATCCGGCGAATCTTGTCGATATAGACCTCGCGCTTGTGATTGCGCTTCATCATGCCGAGGATGCGGTCCGAACCCGATTGCACCGGCAGGTGCAGGTAGCTGGCGAGCTTGGGCACCTCGGCGAAGGCCTCGATCAGGCTGTCCGAGAATTCCAGCGGATGCGAGGTCGTGAAGCGGATGCGTTCGAGGCCGTCGATGCGGTCCAGATAGCGGATCAGCAGGGCCAGATCGCAAACCTCCCCGCCCGGCGCGGCGCCACGATAGGCGTTGACGTTCTGGCCCAGCAGCGTGATTTCACGCACGCCCTGCTGCACCAGGCGCAGACATTCGACCAACACATCCTCCATCGGCCGCGAGACTTCTTCGCCGCGCGTATACGGCACCACGCAGAAGCTGCAGTACTTGGAGCAGCCTTCCATGATCGAGACGAAGGCCGTCGGGCCGTCGGCGCGCGGTTCCGGCAGGCGGTCGAACTTCTCGATCTCCGGAAAGCTGATGTCGACCGCAGTGCGGCCGTTGGCGCCGGCCTGGTCGATCAACTGCGGCAGCCGGTGCAGGGTCTGCGGCCCGAAGATCACGTCCACCAGCGGTTCGCGCTTCGCGATCGCCTCGCCTTCCTGGGAGGCGACACAGCCGCCGACGCCGATCAGTCGATCCGGCTTTCCGGCCTTCCATTCGCGCCAGCGGCCCAGCTCCGAAAACACCTTCTCCTGCGCCTTCTCGCGCACCGAGCAGGTGTTGAGCAGCAACAGATCCGCCTCCTCGGCGACCAGGGTGCGTTCGTAGCCATGCGATTTCGCGAGTACGTCGGCCATCTTGGCCGAGTCGTAGTCGTTCATCTGGCAGCCGAAAGTCTTGATGTACAGGCGCTTGGAGGACATCTGCGGTCTTGGCCGAAGGCGGCCGGAAAATCAGGGCCGATCAGTATAACGGAGCCGCCCGGCCGATTTGACGGCCGCAAGTTCCGGGTGGCGGCACGAGCACGAAGCGGCCAGCATGGGCGTCTGACTCGTCGGTACACCGAGATGGACACCTACACCCGCATCGCCCGCATCATCGAGTTTCTGGCCACGGATGAAGGCCGTACCGCACCGCTGCGCGTCGTGGCCGACCGGGCGGGACTCAGCCCCTTCCATTTCCAGCGCCTGTTCGTGGAATGGGTGGGCATCTCGCCCAAGGATTTTCAGCAGGCGCTGACGCTGGTGCAGGCCAAACAGCTGCTGGCGCAGCGCATCCCGGTGCTTGATGCGGCGATATCCAGCGGCCTGTCCGGTCCGTCGCGCATGCACGATCTATTCGTCGGGCTCGAAAGCATGACACCCGGCGAATACCGCGACGCCGCAGCCAGCCTGCACATCCGCTGGAGTTTCGAAGCCACACCCTTCGGCCGCACGCTGTTCGCCAGCACTGGGCGCGGCCTGTGCCGAATCGCGTTCGTGGATGACGAGGCGCAGGCACTCAACGAACTGCGCGCGGTCTGGCCGGGCGCGCAACGAGTTGCCGAGCCGGCGGCCCATCGCGACGCGGCGCAGGAACTGAGCCGACGCATGCGCGGCGAAGCGCCACAACAATCGCTCGGCGTCTTGCTGAAGGGAACACCACTACGCATCAAGGTCTGGGAGGCCTTGCTGCGCGTGCCGTTCGGCGGCCTTGCCAGCTATTCGAGCCTGGCGGCGGCGGCCGGCGAGCCGCGCGCGGTTCGCGCCGTGGCCAGCTGCGTGGCCGACAATCCGCTGGCCTATCTGATTCCCTGCCATCGCGTGATTCGCAACAGCGGAGCGGTCGGCGACTACCACTGGGGTTCGCAGCGCAAAACCGTGATGCTGGCCGCTGAACAAGCGCTCACCGGAATCCGGACAGGGGCGGCCCCAGCACGTCGGGCGCAGGCATGAACGGCCTGGACGGAGCCGGCATCCTCGACGCCTGGGCCGAGAACGCGACACGATGGACGCAGGCCGTGCGCGAGGCGCGGGTCGCCAGCCGGCGCGAGGTCGCCGATCGGACCATCGTCGATGCCGTGCTGACTTGCGGCGCACGCGACGTGCTCGATCTCGGCTGCGGCAACAAGGGCTGGCCGGTACGGCGGCTCTCGGACGCCGGCTTGCGCGCGACCGGCGTCGATGCGGCCGTCGCTATCAAGTGCGTGGACTGCCGGAACCCGCTATCGCACCGACTTTCGTGATGGACGCGGCAGCAGCGGCGCCGCCGCTTCAAGCTCCACCAGCGCGTCTTCCAGATAGCCGAGCATGCGCTGCACATGCGGCACGGTGTCACGGCAGGCAATGAAGCCGACGTCGAGATGGCCGTTGTAGCTCTGCACGGTGATGTTGAGCGCGTAGCCGTGCCAGATCAACGACACCGGATAGGTCGCCAGCAGTTCGGCGCCGCCGAAGTAAAGCGGCTTGGTCGGCCCGGGCACGTTGGAGATCACCAGATTGAACTGCGCCGGCATGCGGCCCGACAAGCCGGTCATCTGCCCGATCAGCAGCGGCAGATTGCTGAACGTGGTGTAGGCGTCGAGTTCGGCGCGCCCCATGCGGGCGAGCTTCTTCTTGGCGTGGTTCATCGAGCCGTGGATGGCGGCGAGCCGTGCCGAAGGCTCCGCGATATCGGTCGCGAGCGTGACCTGCACGGCGCTGATCGCGTTACCGCCGTCGTCGCGCTGATCGGAGGCGCGCACCGATACCGGCACATAGGACACCAAGGGTTCGTCCGGCAGGGCCTCGCGCTCGATCAGGTACTGGCGCAGACAGCCACTGCACATCGCCAGGAATACATCGTTGAGGGTGGCACCGTGCGCCTTGGCCACGGCACGCACCCGTGCGATGTCCCAGGACTGCGCGGCGAAGCGCCGTGCCGGCGTGACGCGCGTGTTGAAGATCGTGTCCGGCGCCTTCTGCGGCAGACCGGAGCCGTCGTCGGCACGCCTGCGCAGACCGCCCAACCACTGCCTCGCGCCCGAACCGTAGCTCCTGATCGCACGGCTGAGCGCTGGGGACGGGCGCGTCGCCGGGGTGTTGCTGCGCGCGCGGCCTTCGTTCCATTGCGCGGACCAGATCGGCGGCGACTTCTGGTCGGGCCCGGTCGACAGGCGCGATTGCAGCAACCGCATCGCGGCCACGCCATCGACCAGCGAATGATGAATCTTGACGTAGACGCCGAAGCGCCCGCCGTCCAGGCCTTCGATCAGATAGCACTCCCAGGGCGGGCGGCGCAGATCGAGACGCTGCTGATGCAGACGCGACACCAGTGCCAACAACTCGCGAACCCGCCCCGGCCGCGGCAGCGCCGTGATGCGCACGTGGTATTCCAGATCGAAGCGATCATCCTCGACCCAGGCGGCATCGAGTTGCAGCGGCAGACGCGTGCGCAGCTTGAGATTGAACGGCGCGCCCACGCGATCCAGATCGAGCTGGTCGCGCAGCAGGTTCTGCAGGAAGTCCTCGGGCGCGTCGTCGGGCAGCTTGAACAGCAACAGGCCGCCTACGTGCATCGCCGTTTCCGGCGTCTCCATCGTCAGCCATCCGGAATCCAGCAGCGGCAACTTCTTGGCCATCATCTCCCCTCGCGGCGGGCTCGCGTTGGCACGCGTCCCCTATTTTTGGTCGGGCGATTGTGCCGACAACTCATCGATCCTGCCGGAAGCGGCCGTGACGGCCAGCGCCGGACTCGAAGCGCTGCGCGCCACCCACGGCTTCCCCGCTGGCGAGGCTGGCTTGGCCGAACTCGAATTCGCGCCGCAGCGCCGCAGGCTCATCCAGCTGCCATTGCGCCTGGGCGGCGCGGCGGTCATTGCGCAGACAGATCTGCGGGAAGGCCGCCAGCTGGCCCGCCAGTGTCCGAGCCTGCTCCAGCGACTCGCCGGCCGGCACGAGTCGATTGACCAGTCCGATCGCATGGGCTTCCCGCGCGTCCACGGCGCGACCGGTCAGGATCATGTCCATTGCGCGGCTCATGCCGATCAGACGTGGCAGACGGACCGTGCCACCATCGATCAACGGTACGCCGAAACGACGGCAGAACACGCCGAACACGGCGGTTTCGTCGGCCACGCGCAGATCGCACCAGGCCGCAAGCTCCAAGCCGCCGGCCACGCAGTAGCCGGAAATCGCGGCGATCACCGGTTTGGATAGGGCCATCCGGGTCGGCCCCATGGGGCCGTCACCGTCCGCGTCCAGCCGGTTCATCATGCTCGGATCGCCGCTGGCCACGGCCTTGAGATCGGCGCCGGCGCAGAAGTGCGCGCCGGCGCCAGTGAGAATGGCGACGCTCAGCGCCGGATCGCGGTCGAATGTTCGAAAGGCCTCGGCCAGTTCGCTTGCGGTATCGCGATCCACCGCATTGCGCTGCGCCGGGCGGTCGATGGTGACCGTGAGGACGCTACCTTCAGTCGAGCTTGTAATGTTGGCCATGTCGCTCTCCGGAACGATCGTCCGGAAAGCATAGCCCGATCGCCTCAGGCTTCGAGTTGAGCCGCCATGCTGATCTCGCAGCTGAGCAGCTTGGAGATCGGGCAGCCGGCCTTGGCCTGCGCCGCGATTTCCTCGAACTTCTGTGCTTCCGCTCCGGGGATTTTGGCGATCACGTCGAGGTGCGACTTGGTGACGGCGAAACCGTCGCCATCCTTGTCGAGCGTGATCGTGGCTTGCGTGTGAACGTGCTCGGGCGGCATGCCGGCCTGCTCCAGCATCATCGACAGCGCCATTGAAAAGCAGCTCGCATGCGCGGCGCCGATCAATTCTTCCGGGTTGAGTCCTTTTTCACCCTCGAAGCGCTTAGTGAACGAATACGGGTAATCCTTGAGCGCGCCGCTGAGCGTGGAGATCGAACCGTTGCCGGACTTGAGTCCGCCATTCCATTTCGCTGAACCCTGGTTCGTGCTCATGCTGTGCTCCTGATTGCTTGTTGGACGGCACAGCAGACTAACGGCCAAGGCCTGAACAGGCGGTGAGCTGACCGGGGCCGCTGCCGCTATGCTCAGAAACGGTCACCAGGAGTTCGTGCATGAACCACCGCGACGCGATCTTGGGCATCCTAGCCAGCGCCAGAGGCGCGGGCCACACCGCGGCACTCCTCGACGCGGTGCTCGAACCGCGCGCCAGACGAATCGATCTGCTGCGCCTCAAGATCGAAGACTATCGCTACGACTCGACACCGAGCGACGACTTCATTCCGGTAGTTCGCGAGATGCTGAACTGCGACTGCATCATCATCGCCACACCGGTCTACTGGTATGCCATGAGCGCACTCGCCAAGCGCCTGCTGGACCGCATGAGCGAATTGCTCGATGCACACAAAGCGCTGGGGCGCGGTCTGGCTGGGCGTCGCCTGATGCTGCTCGCTAGCGGCAGCGATCCCGAGCTACCGGAAGGCTTTTGCGTCCCCTTCCGGGACACGGCCGCCTACTTCGGCATGACTTACGACGGCGCACTGTATGTTCCGATGCCCAATGGGACCGGGGATCTGCGTAAACAGGAGTCGAACATCGCGGCCTTCTCCGCCCGGGCCTTCCGCGAACGAACCGGTCAATCCACCATCGGCAAATCCAAGCCCTGATCGCGCGCGCAGTCGATGGCGGTCTCGTAGCCGGCATCGGCGTGACGCATCACGCCACTGGCCGGATCGTTCCACAATACGCGGCCGATGCGCTTGGCGGCCGCATCACTGCCATCGCAGACGATGACCAGACCGGCATGCTGAGAAAAGCCCATGCCGACACCGCCGCCATGATGCAGCGACACCCAGGTGGCGCCCCCGGCGGTGCTGAGCAGGGCGTTGAGCAGCGGCCAGTCGGAAACGGCGTCGGAACCATCCTGCATAGCTTCGGTCTCCCGATTGGGGCTGGCGACGGAGCCGGAGTCGAGGTGATCGCGCCCGATCACCACCGGCGCCTTGAGCTCTCCACTGGCCACCATCTTGTTGAACGCCAGTCCCAGACGATGGCGATCGCCGAGCCCGACCCAACAGATGCGTGACGGCAGGCCCTGGAACTGAATGCGTACTCGCGCCATGTCGAGCCAGCGGTGCAGGTGCGCATCGTCCGGCAGCAGTTCCTTGACCTTGGCGTCGGTCTTGTAGATGTCTTCGGGGTCGCCGGACAGCGCCACCCAGCGGAACGGCCCGACACCACGACAGAACAGCGGGCGGATGTAGGCCGGCACGAAACCCGGAAAATCAAAGGCGTTCCTGACGCCGTGTTCCTGCGCGACCTGACGGATATTGTTGCCGTAATCAAAGGTGGGGATGCCGCGCTTCTGGAAGTCGAGCATGGCCTTGACGTGGACCGCCATCGAAGCACTGGCGGCCTTGACCACCGCGGCGGGGTCGTGCCGGCGCCGCTCGTGCCATTGTTCGAGCGTCCAGCCGGCCGGCAGATAGCCGTTGACCGGGTCGTGCGCCGAGGTCTGGTCGGTGACCATGTCCGGTCGGATTCCGCGCCGCACCAGCTCCGGCAGGATCTCGGCGGCGTTACCGAGCAGACCGACGGAAATGGCCTGCTGGCTTTCGCAGGCTTCGTCGATCAGCGCCAGGGCTTCGTCGACCGTGTCGGCCTTCTGATCGAGATAACCGGTGCGCAGACGCATATCGATGCGCGTGGGGTCACATTCGATCGCAAGCATCGAGGCGCCGGCCATCGTGGCCGCCAGTGGCTGTGCCCCACCCATGCCACCGAGACCCGCAGTCAGAATCCAGCGCCCGGCCAGATCGCCGCCATAGTGCTGGCGACCGGCCTCGACGAAGGTTTCGTAGGTGCCCTGCACGATGCCCTGGCTGCCGATGTAGATCCAGGAACCGGCCGTCATCTGGCCGTACATCATCAAGCCTTTGCGATCGAGTTCGTTGAAATGGTCCCAGGTGGCCCAGTGCGGAACGAGATTGGAGTTGGCGATCAGCACGCGCGGCGCGTCGGCATGGGTGCGGAATACGCCGACCGGTTTGCCGGACTGGACCAACAGGGTCTGGTCTTCGTCCAGACGCTTCAGGGTTTCGAGAATCTTCTCGAAGCAGGCCCAGTCGCGCGCCGCGCGGCCGATGCCGCCGTAGACCACCAGATCGTCGGGGCGCTCGGCCACTTCCGGGTCGAGATTGTTCTGGATCATGCGGAACGCGGCTTCGATCAGCCAGTTGCGGCAGCTCAGCTCGCTGCCGCGCGGCGCGCGGATCGGACGCGGGCCGGGCACTACGGATTCGGAAACGGTCATGACGATGTCCAGCGTCGGGGCACGCCGATCATGTTACCTGCGGGGTTTGCGAACTGCCGGATGCGCGGGGCCACCACGCCTCATTCGACTGGCGTTTCGTCCTCGATCGGAAATGCCGGTTCGCTCGAAAAGCGCTCGGCGATCGCCTGGATCAGGCTGCCGACCACGGGCGTGCGGTACACCACCGAGCGCGCCTCGTATGGGTTCTCGCTGTGGTACCCGTCTCCATAGACGGTGAACGGAATCGGTGCGGACAGGCTGCGGATTCCGCTGGCGAGCGCCTCGAAGTCGATTTCGATCGGGTCTTCCGGCCGTTCGGCACGCTTGCAGATGACCTCGCAGGCGATTTCCTCGTAGGGGTCGCGCTCACGGATCATCAGCACGGCGCGCGCGACCTCGCGATCGCGAACCTCATCACTGCTGGCGCCGAAGGGGATGCGGAATACAAAGGAGACTTCGTCGTCTTCAGCCGCGGCCACCGGCGACAGATATGTCATCGCACAAAGGCTCATCGGTAGAAGTAGGCGCCACATGCCTGCGCTCCATGCAAGGTACGAACCAAGTCGGTCGTTCCGTCGACAAGAGCGGCGACCGATTTGCAGTTCGGCCGCCGCTGTATTGACGATCCAGCCCCCCGACCGGAAGCGTCGCCTGCATGGATATCGCAGATCGGTGCCTGCGCGGCGCCATCACTGACTCAGCGGTCGATGCCGCGGGACGAAAGGCGCGCGCCCCTTGCGGGCGCGCACGGCGAGCTCAGCTTCGGCGCGCCATGAAGGCGAGGCGTTCGAACAGGTGCACGTCCTGCTCGTTCTTGAGCAGCGCACCATAAAGCGGCGGCAGCGATTTCTTGACGCCGGCCTCGCGCAGGGTTTCGGGCGGAATGTCCTCTGCCATCAACAGCTTGAGCCAGTCCAGCAGTTCCGAAGTCGACGGCTTCTTCTTCAAACCGGGCAGCTCGCGCAGGCCGAAGAACACCTCCATCGCCTCTTTCAGCAGCTGCTTCTTGAGGTCCGGGAAATGCACGTCGACGATCTTCTGCATCGTCTCGCGATCCGGAAAGCGGATGTAGTGGAAGAAGCAACGGCGCAGAAACGCGTCCGGCAATTCCTTCTCGTTGTTCGAGGTGATGATGATGACCGGCCGATTGCTCGCGGTGATGGTCTGGCGCGTCTCGTAGACGTAGAACTCCATCTGATCGATCTCGCGCAGCAGATCGTTCGGGAACTCGATGTCGGCCTTGTCGATTTCGTCGATCAGCAGCACCGGGCGCTGCTGCGCCTCGAAGCATTCCCACAAACGCCCCTTGACGATGTAGTTGCCGATGTCCTTGACCTTTTCCTCGCCGAGCTGCGAATCGCGCAGGCGGCTGACCGCGTCGTACTCGTAGAGTCCGTGCTGGGCCTTGGTGGTGGACTTGATCGGCCAGTCGAAGAACGGCATGCCGAGCGAAGCGGCCACTTCCTTGGCCAGCTGGGTCTTGCCGGTACCGGGCTCGCCCTTGACCAGCAGCGGGCGGGACAGGGTCACGGCGGCGTTGACCGCCATCGTCAGATCGTCGGTGGCGACGTAGTTTTCGGTACCTTCGAAACGCACGGATTGGCCCTCGCTCGAGAATGCGGACGCCGCCCAGTCTATAGGACCACCGGTGAATCCGGCAGCTCGTTGCCGACATCGGGCCGCACGCCGGGGCTGCCCGGCGGGTACTTCGCCAGCACCGAGGTCACTGACTCGATCGCCGCTACCGCCCCCTGCTCGAACTGGCCGGCGCGGAAGCCCCGCGAAGCGGCCTCGGCGCAGGCATCCCACTCGCTCTGCGGCACATGCCCGCCGGCCACTCCGCGATCGACCACGATCTCGATCTTGCGGTCGGCCATCAGCACGTAGATCAGCACACCATTGTTGTGCTCGGTATCCCAAACACGCAGCGCCGAAAACAGGTCCTCGGCGCGCTCACGCGGACCGAGACCGGCGAAGACGTCAACCAGGCTCAGACCGGCTTCGACCGCAAAGCGGATCTCGCCGGGATGACGGGTTTCACAGGCACGCACCGTGGCTTCGATGGTTTCAAGTACGGCTGGCGTGAAATGCCGCCGCAGACTCAGGCGAGCCGTCACCGCATGCCGCCAGGCACGTTGCAGGGTGTTCACGTCACCAACCTCCCGAGGCACCACCGCCACCAAAACCGCCACCGCCGCCGGAAAATCCGCCGCCGCCGAAACCGCCACCTCCACCGCCGAAACCACCCA
>Ga0207893_1000254_pt1 | contig 33404 bp, 31 predicted proteins | sample MalvirmetaMSP121_FD_184233 | JGI IMG/M metagenome (GOLD analysis project Ga0207893, IMG submission 184233) | Marine viral communities from the Deep Pacific Ocean - MSP-121 (SPAdes) | ecosystem: Environmental > Aquatic > Marine > Oceanic | place: Pacific Ocean | collected 2001-06-02 | reverse complement strand
AGCGCGCTCGCGGGCTGATCGATCAGGACTACTTCAAGCTCAAGATCCGGCAGTCCGCTACCTCCGAACCTCCGCTCGCGCTCTTCCCCAGGGCCCGATAGTTACCTCATGCTTCTGCACAAGAGCCTCGTTTATCGCGATGACTTTAGTCAGAGCACTGATGACTATCTGAAGAAGTCTCAGCAACAGGACGACGTCGGGGCAAGACTTATCGCCAATCCAGATACCCATGGCCGGTTTCACTCGGACTGGATGAGCATGATTTACCCGAGACTGAAACTCGCCAAGAACCTCCTGAAGAGCGAGGGCTTGATCCTCGTATCCATTGATGACAATGAAGTAAGTAATCTCCGCCGGATCATGGATGAAGTGTTCGGGCAAGCGAACTTCGTTGCCTGCCTAGTCTGGGAGAAGGGACGAAAGAACGATGCCAAGCTGATATCGGTCGGCCACGAGTATGTGATGGTCTATGCGAAATCGCTGACGACCCTCCGAGAAAAGAAGACGATATGGCGCGAGGAGAAACCCGGTGCCCGCGAGATCTGGGACAAGTACGTCTCACTTCGCGCCACGCTTGGCGAGGATGACCGGGCTATCGAAAGCGAATTGCAGGGGTGGTTTTCTGAGTTGCCGCGCGCGCATCCTTCCAAAAAGTGGAGCCGCTACAAGAGAGTCGATCTGCACGGACCTTGGCGCGACCGAGATATTTCGTGGCCGGGCGGGGACGGTCCGATGTATGACGTGATCCACCCGGTCACCAAGCAGGCTTGCAAGATTCCGGAGAGCGGCTGGCGTTTCGAAGAGTCGACCATGAAACAGCAAATCAAGGCTGGCTTGGTCGAGTTCCGTGAAGATCATTCTCAACCGCCCTTCCGAAAGGCCCATATTCGTCCTGTCCCACTAGAGCTTGATGTGTCGGAGCTGGACGATGATTTGGAGCAGGGAGATGAGCCCGAGGAAGAGCAGCTTGCGACGCAGGTCCGCGGCAGCTACTTCTATAAGCAGTCACAGGTTGCGGTGAAGTACCTGCGAAAATTGTTGGGGGCGAAAGCTTTCAGTAATCCGAAGGATCACTTTGAACTCGCGAAGTTGATCGGATATGTCGCGGCCGACGAGCCCAACGGAATCGTGATGGATTTCTTTGCGGGCAGCGGCAGCACAGCTGAAGCGGTTTTTGAGGCCAACATCAGCGATGGTGGCCGCCGCCCCTTCGTGCTTGTGCAGGTTGCGGAGCCGCTCGATCCGACGAATAAGGAACAGAAAGCAGCGGCGAAGTATTGCGATGGGTTGGGGCGGCCAAGGACCATTGCGGAGATTACAAAGGAACGAATCCGCAGGGCTGGTCTGAAGGTGAAGGCGGATCACATCGCAAAACCCGAAGTCGCGTCACTAGACGTAGGGTTCCGCGTCCTCGCTATCGACAGCTCCAACATGGCCGACGTGTACTACTCGCCGGACGCCGTGAAACAGGATCTGCTCGCCGAGCACGTCGATAACATCCGCTACGACCGCACGCCCGAAGACCTGCTGTTCCAGGTGTTGCTGGACTGGGGTGTCGACCTGTCGTTGCCGATCCGCCAGGAGACCATCGCCGGCAAGACGGTGTTCTTTGTCGACGACACCGCGCTCGCCGCCTGCTTCGACCTCGGCGTGGACGAGGCCTTCGTCAAGACGCTGGCCGGCTACAAGCCGCTGCGTGTGGTGTTCCGCGACGCAGGCTTCGCCAGCGACAGCGTGAAGATCAACGTGGAGCAGCTGTTCAAGCTGCTGTCGCCGGGTACGGAAGTGAAGTGCATCTGACCCGGTAAGCCGCCATGCCAACCCACGCCCCTTACGAACCCGACGTCTTGCCGCTCACCGCGCTGGACTGGCGGCGACTGTTGCCACTGGTAGGCCAGGCCAACGCGGCGCTGGCGCGCTATGACGGGCTGCTGCAGGGCATCCCCAATCCGGCGGTGATGCTTTCGCCGCTGACCACGCAGGAGGCGGTGCTGTCGTCCAGGATCGAAGGCACCCAGGCGACGGTGGACGAGGTGCTGGAGCAGGAGGCCGGGTTGCTGAAGGAAGGCGCGAAGTTCCAGGACATCCAGGAGATCTCCAACTACCGGGCGGCGCTGTATGCCGCGCGTGAGCAATTGAAGGACTATCCGATACGGCTGGCCTTCGTACGCGAGCTGCATCGCATTTTGATGAGCAGCGTGCGCGGGCAGGGCAAGACACCCGGCGAATTCCGCAAGGACCAGAACTGGATCGGCACGCACGGTTGCCCCATCGAGCAGGCCAGCTTCGTGCCGCCTAACCCGGTGCAACTGCCCGACCACCTGCAGGCCTGGGAACGCTATCTGGATAGCGACGACGCTGATTTCCTGCTGCAGACGGCCGTGGTGCACGCCCAGTTCGAGCTGCTGCACCCCTTCAAGGACGGCAACGGGCGCATCGGGCGCATCCTGATACCGCTGTTCCTGTTTCAGAAGCGTGCGTTGTCACAGCCGATGTTCTACCTGTCGGAATATCTGGAGGCGCACCGCGAGGACTACTACGCGCGGCTGAAGGCGATCTCGGCCGATGGCGACTGGAACGGCTGGATCGCGTTCTTCCTGCAGGCCATCGTGGCGCAGGCAGGCACCAACAGTGCCCGGGTGACGGCCATCCAGTCGCTGTATGAGGAGATGAAACTGGCCATCCAGGAGGCGACGCGCTCTCAGTACACGGTGCATGTGCTGGACGCGATCTTCAGCAAGCCCATTTTCCGTTCGTCCGACGTGACCGCGCAGCTGAAGCGCGAGTTCGGCATCCATGAGAAGACGACGCCCGGCCTGCTGCGGCAGATGCGCGACGCAGGCATCCTGCGGGAACTGCAGGCCGGCAGCGGCCGCCGCCCGGCCACACTGTGCTTTCCGCGCCTGATCAACCTGGCTGAAGGCCGCGAGGTGCTTTGAGATGCTTGTGGAGCGCCTGAGCGTGACTAGCGGGTTTGTGGCGTCCATTTCTCGTTCTGGACTCCGAAAAGCCGTTTGTGGCGTCCCCAGTCTCCGCAATGTGTCCGAGGCCTGCAGAAACGGCCGCACTGCAGCCGTCCGCCGCGCACGAGGAGAGCCAAGACAAATCAGTGGCTTAGGCTTTTCTGCAGGTCAAACACCGCAGGAAGCTTGTAGAAAGGGTAAAGAAAGCGAGCGCAGATTCGAATGAAACTCAAGTTCAAGGTCCAGCCGTACCAGACGGCTGCGGTTGAGGCGGTGCGGGATTGCTTCACCGGACAGCCGCCGGCCGCCCCGGTGCGCTACCGCATCGATCCGGGCAGCGTGCCAGCATCCGAACCGGCACCCCGGCAGGTGGGCATGTTCGGCGACGAGCCGCCCCCGGTCGATGCGGGGTTTCGCAATGCCGACGTGATGCTCAGCGCCGCGCAGCTGCTGGAGAACATCCAGTCGGTTCAGCGCCGGCAGAACCTGCCGCAGTCTGCCGCGATGGTCGGCGACAAGAAGACCGGCTGCGCCATCAATCTCGATATCGAAATGGAGACCGGCACGGGCAAGACGTACTGCTACCTGAAGTCGATGTTCGAGCTGAACCGCTGCTACGGCTGGAGCAAGTTCATCGTGGTGGTGCCGAGCATCGCGATCCGCGAGGGCGTGTTCAAGTCCCTGGAGATCACGGCCGACCACTTCCTGCGGGAGTACGGCAAGAAGGCACGGGCCTTCATCTACAACTCCAAGCAGTTGCACGAGCTGGAAAGCTTTTCGTCTGACGCCGGCATCAACGTGATGGTCATCAATGTCCAGGCGTTCAATTCCACTGCCAAAGACAATCGACGCATCTACGAGGAGCTGGATGACTTCCAGTCGCGCCGTCCCATCGACGTGATCAAGGCCAACCGGCCGATCCTGATCCTGGACGAGCCGCAAAAGATGGAAGGCGAGAAGACGCTGAAGTCACTCAGCGAGTTCAAGCCGCTGATGATCATGCGCTACTCCGCCACGCACAAGACCGAGTACAACAAGATCCATCGGCTGGACGCGCTGGACGCCTACAACCAGAAGCTGGTGAAGAAGATCAGTGTGCGCGGCATCACGGTGAAAGGCCTGACGGGCACCAATGCCTATCTGTACCTGGAAGGTATCGAGACCTCGCCGAGCAAGCCGCCGATCGCGCGCGCCGAGCTGGAGATCAAGCAGGGCAACGGCATCAAGCGGGTGATGCGCAAGCTGGGGCGCAACGACAACCTGTTTGACCTGTCCGGCGGCCTGGATCAGTACAAGGGTTTCGTCGTCTCCGACATCGATGCGCGCACCAACACGCTCAGCTTCTCCAACGGCAAGGAGGTGAGCGCGGGAGAAGCCACGGGCAACGTGGACGAGGCGGCGATGCGGCGGATTCAGATCCGTGAGGCCATCCGCGCACATCTGGAGAAGGAGCAGACGCTGTTCCCGCAGGGCGTGAAGGTGCTCACGCTGTTCTTCATCGACGAGGTCGCGAAGTACCGCCAGTACGACGCCAGCGACGAAGTGCCGGGCGAGTACGCGCGGATCTTCGAGGAGGAGTACGCGAGCCAGCGCAACGAGCTGAAGACCCTGCTGGAGCCGGACTACACCGCCTACCTGAACGGCATCGCGGCCCAGAACACCCACGCCGGCTACTTCTCGATCGACCGGAAAACCAAACGGCTGGTGGACCCTGCCACGGGCCGAAGGTCCACAGAGACGGACGACGTCGATGCCTACGACCTGATCCTGAAGGACAAGGAGCGCCTGCTGTCGCTGACCGAGCCGGTGCGCTTCATCTTCTCCCACTCCGCGCTGCGCGAAGGCTGGGACAACCCCAACGTCTTCGTGATCTGCGCGCTCAAGCACAGCGACAACACCATCTCGCGTCGGCAGGAGGTGGGGCGCGGCCTGCGTCTATCGGTAAACCAGAATGGTGACCGCATGGACAATCCCATCACGGTTCACGAGATCAACGAACTGACGGTGGTGGCCAGCGAGAGCTACAGGGATTTTGTGAATGCCTTGCAAAAGGACATCAGCAACTCGCTCTCCGCGCGGCCGCGTATTGCTGACGAGGCGTACTTCACCGGCAAGGTACTGAAGACGAGCACAGGTGATTTGGAAGTAACGCCGCTGATCGCCAAGCAGATCTATCGCTACCTCGCGAAGAACGACTATACCGACGACTACGACAAGATCACGGATGCCTATCACACCGCCAAGAAGGAAGATCAGCTGGTTGAGCTTCCTCCCGAGTTACAGCCCTACACGGAGCAGGTATTCGCCCTGATCGATAGCGTCTTCAGCGAGGCTCAGCTGCCGACGATCGGCGATGACCGAATGGCGAAGACCAATGCACTCAACAAGAACTTCGAGAAGCAGGAGTTCCAGGCACTCTGGGGCAAGATCAACCAAAAGGCGGCCTATACCGTTCACTTCGACACCGATGAGCTGATCAAGAAGTGCGTGCAGGCTCTGGACAATGAGCTGAGAGTCACTCCGATGAAGTACTTGATCGAGCGCGGAACGCAGCTCGACAAGGCGAAGCACGAGGACCTACAGGCCGGCTCGGCGTTCCGGGTTCTCGAAACCACGCGTGAGGAGTATCAGCATTCCGTGCACTCGGCAGTGAGGTACGACCTGATCGGCAAGCTCGCGGAGGCCACCCAGCTTACCCGACGCACCATCGCCAGCATCCTGACCGGGATCAACGAGGTTGTATTCGGGCAGTTCCGGACCAACCCTGAGGATTTCATCGCGAAAGCGGCAACGCTGATCGGCGAACAGAAGGCGACCGCCATCGTCGAGCACATTGCGTACGACCCCGTCGATGAGCGGTATAACTCGGACATCTTCACAACAGAGAAGCCACGAGACGACCTCAGCAAGGCGTTTGAGGCCAAGCGTCACGTCTACGACTACGTATTTACCGACTCCAAGAACGAACGCCGTTTCGTCGAGGAGTTGGACGCGAGCGCCGAGGTCGTGGTCTACGCCAAAATGCCGAAGGGCTTCTTCATCCCGACGCCGGTCGGCAACTACAACCCTGACTGGGCCATCGCGTTCCAGGCGGGCAAGGTGAAGCACATCTATTTCGTGGCCGAGACCAAGGGCTCGATGTCATCCTTGGATCTGCGAGCGATCGAGAAATCGAAGATCGACTGCGCCCGGAAGTTTTTCGCCAAGATCACGTCCGACCAAGTTCGTTACGACGTCGTTGATAGCTACGGCAAGTTAATGGATTTGGTTGGTTGATAGTATCTAAAGTAGACCGTCGTCATCGGCCGGTGAACAGAAGGTCTCTAACATTTGTGTCCACTTTTGGGTGGTGCTCCTTTCAGATTCGCGCAATGTCAAGATATTCAAGCAGTCTTCAATAGTTCCTGCATCGAGAGGCTTGGACGAATACGCGCTCAAGGACAGAGCGGCCGATTGGCGTCTTCTGGTCGCTGCGCTATGGTGCGGCGCAGTTCCCAATCACGAAGTTCGCCTCCAATGAACGCCCTGCCCGCCGCCGAAGAGGTGACGCAATTCCTGCATCTAAGCATCCCGCTGACCGCGGCCGCGCAGCTTGAGGTCGTGGAATTCTCGATCACGCGGGTGCGTATCGCGGCGCCGCTGGCGCCGAACCGGAATCATCACCAGACGGCGTTCGGCGGCAGCCAGGCGATGGTCGGTGTGGTCAGCGGCTGGACGCAGGCGCATGCGCTCGTATTGCAGTCCGGCATGCCGGCGACGCTGGTGGTGCAACATAGCGCCATGGATTTTCACGCGCCGGCGCGCGGTGACTTCGAAGCGCTCAGCAGCTTGCTCGATTCGGAGGCGCAGACCTTTGTCGAGACCTTGCGACAGGGCCGGAGAGCACGCATCGAGATTCACACTGAAATTCGGCAGGCGGGTCGTCGCGTGTCGGGCCATGTCGGCCGTTATGTTGCCGTACCCGAGGAGCAAGCCGCATGAAAGCGCCCCGATTCTGTCCCGATTGCGCAGCGCCCCTGGATTCCGCCGAACATGGCGGCTTGCAGCGTCTGGCCTGTACGGGCGCGGATTGCGCTTACGTGCACTGGGACAACCCGACGCCGGTGGTCGCGGCCGTGGTCGAGTATCGCGGCAAGATCGTGCTGGCCCGCAACAAGGCCTGGCCCGGCCCTTTCTTCGCGCTGATTACCGGTTTTCTCGAAAAGAACGAAGTGCCGCATGAGGCGGTGCTGCGCGAAGTCGAGGAAGAGCTGGGATTGCGCGGCGAAGTCGCAAGCTTCATCGGCCACTACGGTTTCGAACGCATGAACCAGCTGATCATTGCCTATCACGTGCGTGCCGAAGGCGAGATCGTGCTTGGAGAGGAACTGGCCGAATACCGGCTCGAGGACTATGCGGACATCGTGCCCTGGCCGGCCGCGACGGGTCTGGCGCTCTACGACTGGCTCAAGGCGCAAGGGCACGAACCGCCGACGCCACGCTGGACCGTGCGGCCCGAATGAAACCTCACTCGCTGGTGTAGGCCAGCGCCTCCAGCAGAACCGGATGCAGCGCGGGGACCGCCGCCAGCAGATTGCGCGTGTCCAGATTCACTTCGCCGCCATCGAGTTCGCTGACCACGGCGCCGGCCTCGCGCAGGATCACCGTCAGCGCGGCGATGTCGAGGATGTTCAGATCCGATTCGAGCACGGCGTCGAGCTTGCCGTCGGCCAGCCAATGGTAGTGCAGGAAGTCGCCGTAACCGCGAATGCGGTGCAGGCGCGGAATCAGCTCACCGAATCGCGCCCAGGCCGGTGACTGCGCCAGGGATTTGAGATTGCCGGTGGACAGCGTCGCACGGTCGAGGCGGTCCACCGCGCTGACAGCCAGTGAACGCGGCGCCTCGTCATCACGCGCGAACCACGCGCCCTCGCCGCGCGCCGCCCACAGACGTTCCGTGCCGTACCAGCACGGCGCGCTGGAGACGCCGACGATCAGCTCGCCGCGATGCATCAGCGCGATTTGTGTCGAAAACACCGGATAGCGGCGCACGAAGGACTTGGTGCCGTCGATCGGATCGATCAGCCACAGATAGTCCGCATCCGCATTGTCGCGCCCGAATTCCTCGCCGAAGAATCCGTGCTCGGGAAAGCGCGTCTGCAAGACCTGCTTGATCGCCTTCTCGGCGTTTTCATCCACTTCCGTGACCGGACTGGCGTCCTGCTTGTAGCGCACGTCGAAGGGTTGGGCATAGGCCGTACGGATGACCTGCGCCGCCGCGTCGGCGGCGTCCAGCGCGGCCTGCAGATAAGGGTTCGGCGTGGCGTTCGACATGGACAAGACAATGTGAAAAACGGGGCGCAAAGCATACCCGATGCCTGCCGCCGGACTGTGGCCGGCCGGTACGGTGAATTACACTGCGGCCATGGGCAAAAGACTATCCAAGATCGTGACGCGCACCGGCGATGCCGGTGAAACCGGCCTGGCGACGGGCGCAAGACTGGCCAAGACCGATCCGCGCATTGCGGCGATCGGTGAGGTCGATGAGCTCAACAGCCATCTCGGCGTGCTCATCGAAATGGGCCTGCCTTCACCTTTGCCCGAGGTGCTGCGCGAAGTGCAGAACGATTTGTTCGATGTGGGCGGCGAGTTGTCGATGCCGGGGCTGGCGCAGGATCAGGCCTTGATTCGCGAAGCGGCACTGGAACGGCTGGAAGCGGATTTCGAGCGCATCAATGACACGCTGCCGCCGCTGACGGAGTTCGTGCTGCCGGGCGGTACGCCGGCCGCCGCGCAGGCGCATGTGGTGCGGGCGGTGTGCCGGCGCGTGGAACGCGCACTGTGGGCGGTGCCGGACCCGGCGATGAATCCGCTGCTGCCGCGCTATCTGAACCGTCTGTCCGATCTGATGTTCGCGGTGGCGCGCCAGCTGGCACGGATCGACGGCGGCAGCGAGGTCATGTGGCGGCATTCGCGGCAAAAGAAAAGCTGAGTCGCGTAGCGTCTCAGTCCTGCGGCAGCTGCTCGCGCATGCCGACGCAGAGCTGCTCGATGCCGTCGAGGATGCGCGGCGACTGGCGCGTCAGCAGGCTGGCGTCGACACGCACGAAGGCCTGTGCGTCCACCGCCGGAATCGCACTGAACCGCGACCAGTAGTTGCGCACCGTCGCGGCATCCTCGTGCTGGCCGTAGACGATCAGCTGCGGCTTTTGCGCGATGATCGATTCCATGCCCACCGGCGCGGCGATGGCCGGCAGACCGGCGAAGACGTTGAGGCCGCCGCAGAGTTCGATGGCCTCGCTGATCGGCGAGGCCGCGTTGACCGTGAACACCGGCTGCATCTGGATTTGGTAGAGCACGCGCCAGGGATCCGCGTCCAGGGGTCGCCGGTAGTGCTCTCGCAGGCTCTGCAGGCGCTGCCGATAGTCCTGTTCCAGTTCACAGGCGCGGTCCTCGGCACCGATCCAGCCGCCGATATCCAGAATCGCTGCCCCGATATCGTCCAGCCGTCCGCTGTCGATCCAGACCACCTGCAAGCCGAGCGACTGCAGACGCCGCACGGTGTCATCGCGGGTGCCGCCGCGCCAGGCCAGCACCAGATCGGGTTTGGCCGCCAGCAGTCGTTCGAGGTTCAGATTCGCAGCATCGCCGATGACCGGCTTGGCCGCTGCCTCCGCCGGGTAGTCGGTCCATGCGATCACCCCGACCAGCGCATCGCAGCGCCCGAGCGCGCAGACCAGTTCGGCCAGATGCGGTGCCAGCGTGACGATGCGCTGTTGGGCCTGGAGCGGTGGCGACAGCAGCATTGCGGAGAAGACAAAACCGAGTTTCGCGCAAAGACGCAAAGACTCAGCGACAAAAGCCGGAGATCCTCTCAAACGATGAATCCGCCGGCGGTGAAGGCCGCGAACGCCGCCAGCAGAATCAGCAACGCGCGATTCTGCAGCGCCAGGACTTCGCGCAGCACTTCGTCCAGGGTCGAGGGCAGCGCCGGACCGTCTCCGTCCTCCGGTTCGCTGCTGAGCGCCGCTACGGCCACGCCGGCCAGCACGTCCCAGGTTCGTTCGCGCCAGTCCGTGGCCCGCTCGCCGACGCGCCGCCAGGCCGCGAGTGCGTCGTCGAGACTGCCGGACAATCCGAACAGCAGCGCCACCACGCGTGCTGTCCACCACGCGGCCGCCGCATGCAGCCGCATCGCGGCCAGCTCAGCCGCGCCGCCCGGCTGGATTTCGTGCCAGATGCGCGGCAGCCGGCTGGCGGTGCGGTACAGCACCGCACCGGCCGGGCCCAGCAGGAAGAACCACAGCAACACGCCGAACAGGCGTTCGTGCGACTGAACGAACAAGGCGCCGAGCAGGGAACGGCGCTGCCCGTAGTCTTCCACGCTGTGCAGCAGGGTCTGAGCCAGCGCATCCGAGCGTCGCTGATCGCCAGCCTCGCGCGCAGCCATCAGCGCACGTACATCGTCGGTGAGGTCGCGTGGTCCCAGGCACAGCACCAGAATCACGACGCTCAAAAGTACCTGCAGCAAGGGTCCGTGAATCAGCAGGTCGGCATAGCCGGTCAGCAGCACAGGAATCGCCAGCAGCAGCGGCGGCGCCCAGGCCGACTGCAACCAGGCGGCGTCGCCGGCCCGGGAGATCAGCAGGCCAGGCAGGGTCGGCCGACCCAGCGGCAGGGTCTGCGACAGCAGTCGTTCGAGCGCCAGTGCCAGCAATATGCCGAGCAGGGTCATCGTGCATGCTCCAACAGCGTGAGGAATCGCGGCCAGTCGAAATGCGGGCCGGGATCGGTCTTGCGGGCCGGCGCGATATCGGCGTGACCGATCACGCGCGACAGTTCGATCGCCGGGTAGGCGCGCATCAGTGCCGCACCGGCTTCGACCAGCCGGCGATACTGTATCTCCTCGAAGGGCTGGGTATCGCTGCCTTCGAGCTCGACGCCGATCGAAAAATCATTGACCCGGGTGCGGCCGTCGAACCAGGACTCACCGGCATGCCAGGCGCGCTGGTCGAAGGGAACGTATTGGGTGATGCGTCCATCGCGGCGGATGCACAGATGCGCCGAGACGCGCACATCGCGCAGGCCTTTGAAGTAGGGATGCGCATCGCAATCCAGCTGTCCCAGAAACAGGTCGTCGATGTAGCTGCCGCCGAAGGTCTCGGGTGGCAGGGCGATTGCGTGAATCACGATGGTGTCGATCTCCATCGTCACCGGGCGCGCGTCGCAGTGCGGTGACGACAGAAACGTCACGTCTTGCAGACGCTGCGTCTGGGCATCGACTTCGAGCCGCGGCAGACGCATCTGTGGCGGCGGGCCGGAACTTCGGGAAGCTGATGGGGTCTGCTCGGACATGGCGGCACGATAAGCCGTAGACTCGTTCGAATCCAATATCGGGACCAGTACCGAATGCTTTCAAGCAAGAACATGCTCGTGGCCGCCACCGCTGCCGCCCTACTTTACGGCTGCGCGACGCCCACCGTAGCGCCCAAGGCGGCAACGCAGGCCGGCGAACTCGCCCTGCCGAGCGTCAGCATCGATTTCGAGAAGTTCGTGCTGCCGAATGGCCTGACCCTGATCGTGCATGAGGACCACAAGGCCCCCGTCGTGGCCGTGTCCGTCTGGTACCACGTCGGTTCCAAGGACGAGAAGCCGGGCAAGACCGGATTCGCCCACCTGTTCGAACACCTGATGTTCAACGGTTCGGAAAACTATCCCGGCGAGTTCTTCGCGCCGTTCGAACAGGTGGGCGCGACCAGCATGAACGGCACCACCTGGCTGGACCGCACCAACTATTTCGAGAACGTGCCGAGTACCGCCGTCGACCTCGCACTGTGGATGGAGTCGGACCGCATGGGCCATCTGCTCGGCGCGATCGATCAGGCCACGCTCGACGAACAGCGCGGCGTGGTGCAGAACGAGAAGCGCCAGGGCGAGAACCAGCCCTACGGCATGGTCTGGGAACGCTTGCAGCGCGCCAGCTTTCCGGAGGGCCATCCCTATCGTTGGGAAACCATCGGTTCGATGGAAGACCTCAATAGGGCTTCGCTGGAGGACGTGAAGAACTGGTTCGGCGAATACTACGGCGCGGCCAACACCACTCTCGTGTTGGCCGGCGACATCACACCGGAACAGGCCAAGGCCAAGGTGATGCGCTACTTCGGCGACATACCGGCCGGACCGCCCGTGGCACGCCGTGAACAATGGGTCGCAGCACGCACCGAGTCCACCCGCGACCGCATGCAGGATCGCGTGGCGCAGACGCGCATCTACAAGTCCTGGAATGTGCCGCCGTTCGCCAGTGAGGACGCCGATCTTCTGGATCTGGCGGCCAAGGTGCTGGGCGGCGGGCGCACTTCGCGTCTCTACCAGCGTCTGGTCGTCGATGAGTCCCTGGTCGACAACGTCAGCGTCAGTGCCGAGCCGTTCGAGCTGGCCAGCCTGTTTCTGGTCACCGCCGACGTGAAGAGCGATGCCGATCCGAAGCGTGTGGAGGAGATCATCGACGAGGAGATGCAGACCTTCTTCGAGCAAGGCCCCAGTGTCGAGGAACTCAATCGCGCCAAGACCTCGATCTTCGCTGGTCTCGTGCGCGGTGCCGAGGAGATTGGCGGCTTCGGCGGCAAGGCCGATCTGCTGGCGAGCTGCCAGACCTACACTGGCGATCCCGCCTGCTTCGAAACCTCGCTGGACACGACCCGCAAGGCTTCACCCGAGGCGGTACGCAAGGCGGCCCAGACCTGGCTGGCGCAGGGTGACTACACGCTCACCGTGTCGCCGTATCCGAGTTTCGAAACCGCTGCCAGCGAGCTGGATCGCAGTGCCGGGCCGCCGCAGGTCGACAACTTCCCCAGCCTCAGTTTCCCGGCGCTGCAACGCGCCGAACTGTCGAACGGCATGCAGGTGGTTCTCGCCGAACGACATGATATGCCGCTGGTCGAAATGCGCCTGCAGTTCGACGCCGGCTACGCCGCCGACGCTTCGGGCTTTGGACTCGGCACCGCGAGCTTCACGATGGCGATGCTCGACGAGGGTAGCGAGGACCTGCAGGCACGCGAGATCGCTGAGCGCTTCGAGGATCTCGGTGCACAGTTCTCGGCGGACAGCGGCTTGGATACCTCCGAAGCCGACCTGTCGGCGCTGCGGGCGCGCTTGCCGGAAACCTTGGCACTGTTCGCCGACGTGGTACGCAACCCGGCATTCCGCGAAGATGATCTGGAACGCTTGCGCGGCCAGTGGTTGGCCAGCATCGCGCAGGAGAAGTCGGAGCCGATGGGCTTGGCGCTGCGCAATCTGCCGCCCTTGCTCTACGGTGAAGGCCACCCGTATGCGATGCCGTTCTCCGGCAGCGGCACCGAGGAGTCGATCACCGCGCTCAGCGCGGACGATTTGCGCCGCTTCCACCGGACCTGGATACGACCCGACGAGGCCACGCTGATCGTGGCCGGGGACGTGAGTATGGCCGAGCTCAAGCCGCTGCTGGAGAAATCACTGGGAGACTGGGCCGCGTCGGCGCAGGCCGCGCCGCTCAAGTCGATACCGGATGTGGCCGCGCAGGCGAAGCCGCGGGTCTTCCTGATGGATCGACCGGGTGCTCAGCAGACCGTGATTCTGGCCGGCCAGCTGGCGCCCTCGTCCAAGGCCGAAAACAGCCTGCAGATCCAGACGATGAACTCGATCCTCGGCGGCGTCTTCACCGCGCGCATCAACATGAACCTGCGCGAGGACAAGCACTGGGCCTACGGCGCCTACAGCTTCATGCCGGGGGCTCTGGGTCAGCGGCCCTACCTGTTCTACGCCCCGGTGCAGACCGACAAGACCGCGCCGGCGATCAAGGAACTGCTCGGCGAGATTCGCGGCTATATCGGCAGCAAGCCGGCCACCGAAGCGGAACTCGACAAGATCAAGGCCAAGGATGTGCGCAGCCTGCCCGGCAAGTTCGAAACCCTGAGTGCGGTCGCGGGCGCGGTGCAGAGCATCGTCACCTACGATCGGCCAGACGATTACGTCGACACGATCAAGCAGCGCACTGAAGCGCAGACCCTGGCGCAGATTCGTGATGCGGCTCAGCAGATCATCACGCCGGACCAGCTCACCTGGCTGATCGTCGGCGACCTGTCCGCGATCGAAAAACCCGTGCGGGCGCTCAAGCTCGGCGATGTGATCTTGCTGGATGCCGAAGGGTTGCCGCAGCCGTAGGGTATCCGCGCGCGCCCATCGCCGGATTCCGCACAAGGCAAAGCGGCGTGGCCGAAACGGCCACGCCGCTCATGAACGCGCCGCGTTGCGATTTATTCCAGCTGACCCAGCGGCCGCGTGAACGTATAGCGAAACGGTTCCACCACCAGCTTATCGCCCGGCGCACTCGACCATTCGCCGTCGGCGGCGGCCTGAATACCGTTGAACGGAAGCTGCAATACCCAGAGTCCAGTACCGAGTACCGTTCCGACCAGTGAAATCGGTCGAACCACCACCAGGTCGAAGGCCATGGCGCCGGCCGACGGCGAGTGTTCGATTTGCTGATAGTCTTGCGCGGAGGCGACTGACACCGCCCCCAGCAAGGCCACTGCTGCACACATCTGCTTGAACTGTTTCATGTCCCTGATCCCCGCCTCGACACATCGAATACCCGGCGAGCGTAGGCACCGCCTCCGCTGGCTGTCAATTCAGGCCCGGCCGCGCAAGGCGATGCGCTGATGCGCACCCTGTACCTGGCGGCCAATCCGGTCGATGCGCGCCTCGCCGCGGATTTTCTTGCCGGGCACGGTATCGCCGTACACATCTTCGACGAATTCGCCTGGGGCGGGCGCGGCGATCTGCCGGTGGATCAGTTTCCACGCCTGATGATCGAGGATGAATCGCAGTATGAACGTGGCCGCGCGCTACTCAAGCAGTATGAGCGTGGCGTTCCTGGCGCACCGCCGTGGACTTGTCCGAACTGCGCCGAAGGCGTGGATCGCGGATTCGATCTGTGCTGGAACTGTGGCGGTGAGCGGCCATGATCGAGGTTGCGCTTTACCAGCCGGAGATTCCGCCGAATACCGGCAACGTGATCCGCTTGTGCGCCAACACCGGGGTCGGGCTGCACCTGATCCATCCGCTCGGTTTTCGTATGGAGGACCGCGAGTTGCGGCGCGCCGGCCTCGACTATCACGAATACGCTCGGGTCGCCGAACACCCCGATCTGAACGTCCTGAAGGCGGCGCGGCCGCGGGCGCGGATACTGGCCTTCACCACCAAGGCACAGCAGCGGTTCGACCACTTTGAGTACGCGCCCGATGATCTGCTGTTGTTCGGGCCGGAGTCACGCGGCCTCCCGCCGGAGGTGCTGGATGCGGCGGATGCCTGCCTGCGCATCCCCATGCGGACCGGTTCGCGCAGCCTCAACTTGTCGAACGCCGTGGCCGTGGCGGTGTTCCAGGCCCTGCTCCAGCTCGGCGCCGATTCGCTCGACTGACTACTGGACCAGACTTTCGGCGACCGCGAACATCAGCGAGGCGTACTTCACCGAGGTGGCCACGACTCTCGGGTTGCCGATCCACGCCAGCCAGCGCGGAGCCGGTGCTGTGCCGCGCCCCGTCGCGCAGACCCGCGCATAGACGCTCAGTGTGTTGTCGACCATGGCGCCGACGGTGAAGTGCGTCTCGTAGCGTCGGCGCCCGGCCTCGCCCAGTCGGCGCCGCAGTGCGGCGTCCAGCATCAGGCGCTCCACCGCGGCGGCCATCGCCGCGACATCGTCGACCGGTACCAACAGGCCGCTGTGCCCATCGACGACGACTTCGGGGATGCCGTCGACCGAGGTGGCGATAACGGGGCGCGACATGGCGCCGGCTTCGGCCAGCGTCAGGCCGAAGGCTTCCTGGCGCGACGGCGCGAAGACGAAGTCCGCCGCTCTCATGAGCGCGCCGATGTCGCTGCGTTCGCCGATGAAATGCAGGCGCGAACGCACGCCACTGTCCGTGGCGAGGTCCTTCACGTAGTCCGCCCAGTCGCCCCGGTCATCGCCGGCGATGAGAACACGCAGTCGCGACAACCGTGGATGTTCGGCCAGCAGTCGCGCCGCCAGATCCTGGCCCTTCTGCCGAACGAGCCGGGCCACGATCAGGCCGGCGAAGGCGTCCTCGGGCAGACCGAGCTGAGCGCGCAAGCTTGGGCGATCCATGCCGGGTTCGCGTGCGAGATCGGGCACGCCGTTGTAGACGACCTCGATCCGCGGAGTGCTCGACCGCGCCGCACCAGCATGTCACGTACCGATACGGACACGGCGATGATGCGGTCCGCGACACCGAAGTACTTCCAGGACTTCGGTGAGTGCGCAGTCGCCAGGCTGGGTAGGCCGCCCAGGCGTGCCGCCCAGCCCGCATAGTGCGAACCGCGTTGGGAATGACCGTGCAGCAGCTCGGCCCGATAGTGCCGGGCGAATCGCACCAGACGGATCAGCGACGGCAGGTCGTAGTAGCCGCGCATCGGCAAATGCAAAACGGTGAAGCCCTGCGCGGTCGCCGCGCGTCCCAACCACCCATCCAGCGGGCCGGCGAAGGCCACTTCGTGGCCGCGCTCACGTAGCCCCTGCATCAGGCTCAAGGCATGCCGTTCGATGCCACCCACGATATGGCTGTGCAGTACAAGGACGATCCGCAAGACAATTCCCCGAAGACGCTGACACCGGGCCATCGCGGCCTGGGCGGATGTCAGGCTGTCCGATACGGCCTGACGGGTCTGAATCAAGACCCGGCAAATCCTCGATGGTTCCCGCGAATCGTCCCCGAGCCTTGTCGCCCGGCTTGCCGCTTCAGGCGTTCAGCACCGCCGCGCGTCGCGATCGCGTCGCCATGGCCGCACGCCGATACTGGATCAGCGCGATCCCGAAAATGATCGGCAAGCTCATTTCAAAGCCTTCTTCGTAGGCACCGATGAAGCGGCCCAGCAGGCCCGTGATCTCCAAGCCAAACCAGTCGTGCGCCCAGGAAATCATTCGATCCAGTATCTTCGACGCGAACACCGTGACCGTACCCAGCACCAGTGTTTGCATCCACTGATGCTGCAGGGCATTGCCGCTGCGCAGAAAACGGATACCGAGGTACAGCCAGTAGAAAATCAGGGCGAAGGCGAACAGCGCGACCATGCCGGCAGGCACTTTCTCCGTCAGCGGTGCCGGCGAATCAAAATAGTAATTGCTCTTGAAAATGCTGTCGGCGGTGAAGGCCTTGTGCCAGTCCGCTTCGCGCGCGGCAGCGAACAGAGCCAGCAGACCGCAGACCACCAGCGGCTTCCTGATCTCGTGTGCGAAGTCGAAACACCATGCCGCCAGCATCAGCCACAAGGGAATGCTGAGCATTTCGAACGGACCACGCTCGGAGAACACGGTCTGTTTCTGTTCGGGACTGAGTATCAGCACCAGTGCCGTCAGGCCCAGCGCATACACCAGCAGGGCGATACTCAATATCCGCAGATTGATTACGTCGAAGCCGCGAGCTTCGACGTATTCCGATCGCGATTCGTAGGTCGAAATCGACACCGATGGTCACCTCCGGGAATTCATGCCCGACTGTCGTTTCTCGTGCGTCGGTGTCGCAATGACGCCGCCTGACTGAAACAAAACAGTCATTATACGGACAGCGCTGTCCTGAAGATGAAGCGGCATGCAGCCGGGCCGGACGCCGTCGGCGCACCCTCCAGCACAAGCCCCGGAAGAAGTCCCGGAAGAAGTCCTATTCGCTTTCGTGACGCGGAGGACGCGTTGCCAGCGTGCGCAGCGCATCCAGTGGCGTGGTGCGTCCGGCCAGGACTTCGACGACCTGATGCGTGATCGGCATGTCCACGTTGTAGCGCTGCGCCAGGCGCAGCACCTCGGGTGCCACGCGCACGCCTTCGACCACCTGACGAATTTCGGCCTGCGCTTCGTCCAGGGTCTTGCCCTTGGCCAGCAGCAGACCGGTGCGTCGGTTGCGTGATTGATCGTCGGTGCAGGTCAGCACCAGGTCGCCAAGGCCGGCCAGGCCCATGAAGGTGTCGCGCTCGCCGCCGAGCGCCTCGCCCAGGCGCATGATCTCCGCCAGGCCGCGCGTGATGAGGGCGGCCCGGGTATTCGCGCCCAGGCCCAGGCCGTCGGCGATACCGACGCCGATCGCCAGCACATTCTTGACGGCGCCGCCGATTTCCACGCCGACGACATCCGGCACATAGTAGGCGCGGAAGCCGCCGAAGTGCAGGGCGTTGACCACCGCTTCGCCGAAGTCGACGTCAGTGGACGCCACGGTCACGGCGGTGGGAAGGCCCTGGCCGACTTCCTTGGCAAAGGTCGGTCCGGAAATCACGGCGAGTCGGCGGGTACGGCCGGCGCCCTCGCCGATCACTTCATGAACCAGGCGGCCGGTTTCGGGCTCCAGGCCCTTGCAGGCGCTGATGATGCCCTGAGACTCGCGCAGCAGCGGCTTGATTTCACGCGTCACATCGCCCAGCGCGTGACTGGGCACCGCCAGCAATACGTGCTCGGCGCCCGCGACCGCCTTGGCCAGAGAGGGCTCGACTTCCAGTCCGACGGGAAATTTGCAGCCCGGCAGGTAATCCTCGTTCTCGCGCGCCTCGCCCATCGCCAGCAGGGATTCGCCGTTGCGGCCCCACAGGACGATCCCGACGCCACGTCGGGCCAGATGGATCGCCAGCGAGGTGCCGTAGGAGCCGGCACCGATCACCGCGATGCGTTTGAACAGGGGGGCATCGCTCATACAGTCTTTCCGTTTCAGTGTGCGCGTGCAACACCGTCCGCAGCAGCAGGCGTCGTCTCGGCGCCGGGCTCGGCGGCAGCACGTTTGCGGTGTTCCAGATAAAGCGCATCGAAGTTCACCGGCTGCAGCAGCAGCTGCGGGAAGCCGGCGCGCTGCACCAGATCGGCGACCGCTTCGCGGGCGAACGGGAACAGCAGATTGGGGCAGTAGGCGCCGAGTACGGCGCGCCGTTCTTCGCTGTCCTTGTCGAAACCACGAACCGCGAACAGGCCGGCCTGGTGGACCTCGATCAGAAATGCGGTGTCATCACCGAGTTTGGTGGTGACGGTGACCGACAGCACGACCTCGACGCTTTCATCGTTCATCGGCTTGGCTGCGGTCTGCAGCTGCACATCCACCTGCGGCTGCCACTGCCGGGTGAAGACCGCGGGTGCCAGCGGAATCTCGACCGAGGCATCCTTGAGGTAGATCTTCTGCAGCAGCACCTGCTTGGATTCTTCGTTGCTCATGAACTCTATGGACCTTTGACTGCGGCGAGCAGTGGATCGAGCCCGCCTTGATGGTCGAGGGCGGACAGATCGTCAAAGCCCCCGACATGGGTATCGCCGACGAAGATCTGCGGCACCGTGCGGCGTCCGCCGGTACGCGCGAGCATTTCATCGCGTCGCGCCGAATCCTCGTCGACCCTGATTTCCTCGATCGAGACGCCCTTGGACTGCAGCAGGCGCTTGGCCATCATGCAGTACGGGCAGACCCGTGTTGTGTACATCTGTATCTTGCTCATCGACCGTACCCTTCGCTGATCGCCCCGGCTTGCGTCTACTTGCTCGTGACCGGCAGTCCGTCGGTCTGCCAGCCGCTGATTCCACCCTTCAGAGCAAACGCCGTGCCGTAGCCGAGTTTTTTGAGTTCGGAGGCGACGGATGGAGCCGTGGTGCCGATCGCGCAGTAGACGATCACCGGGCGTTCCTTGTTCTTGGGCAGTTCCTTGATGCGTTCCTTGAGCTTGGCCGCCGGGATGTTGATGGCGTTGATGATGTGGCCACGCTTGAAGTCGCCGGGCGCCCGTACATCGACGATCGCCGCATCCTGATCGTTGATCAGGCGCACCGCCGCGCCGGCCGGCAGGCGCTTCTCGCCGCCGAGTTGTGCAAGTGCTTCATTGGCGACCAGGGCAGCCACCGCAACGGCCAGAGCCGTGAACAGGAAAGGGTGGTCGCCGACGAATTGAAGCAGCGACGGCAAGGATAGATCCATCGTGGAAAGTGCGCAGTGCGGAGCCGAAAGTGGCCTATGATTGTAACCTTTTTGGCCCCCGGCCCGATTCGCGACCGCATGATGCGCCGCCGAAACCCCGCACTGCTGCTTGCCCTGATCATTGGCCTCGGTGCCGGCTGGGCTGCGAATGCCCAGGATTCCCAGGGTCTTTCCGAGCGTGCCGCGGAGCTCGGCAAGGTGCAGCGCCGCATTGCCGAGGTTGAAAAGACGCTGGCGCGCGATCGCGGTAACCGCGACAGCGAAGCGCGCGAATTGCGGGCAGCGCAGCGCGAAGTGGCGGCGGCAACCGCCGAGCTGAACGAAATCCGGGCGCGGGTGCAGGCCCAATCCGACAAGGTCGAGGCGATCCGCGATCGTCAGCACCGCGAAACGCAGCGTCTGGCCGAGCAGCGCCACGCATTGGGGCAGCAGGTCCGGCTTGCCTATCAGCTCGGTGGGCAGGCGCAGACACGGCTACTGCTCAATCAGGAAGATCCGGCCGAACTGTCACGGGTGAGCACTTGGTTCGACTATCTCAATCGCGACCGTGCAGCGCGTATCGCCACGATCCGTCAGCAACTGCAGGTCCTGCTCGACCTCAAGGCCACGCTGGTTGGCGAACTCGAAACCCTGACCGCCTTGCGTGACGAACAGCAGTCGCGCGTGTCCGAGCTGGACCGGCGTCGACTGGAAAGCGCCAATGAACTGGCGGCCCTGGAATCGAAGCTGCGCAGTCGAGGACAGGAACTGTCGCAACTCCAGGCCGACGAGCGCGAACTGCGCAAGCTCATCGAATCGCTGCAGGACGCACTGGCGGATGTGCCGCCCGATTTTCCGTCGGACAATCGGCCGTTCGCCGAACAGCGCGGCGAGTTGCCGTGGCCGGTGCGCGGCAAGCTGCTGGCCCGTTTCGGGCAATCCAAGGCCGATGGGAAGCTCAAATGGAACGGCGTCTGGATCGCCGCTGATGAAAAAGCGCCGGTCCGCGCGGTATCCGCCGGGCGCGTCGCCTACGTCGGCTGGATGCATCGTTACGGACTGATACTCGTGATCGAGCATGGCAAGGGCTACTTCACCCTGTATGGCCACAATGCCTCGGTCGACAAGGCCGCCGGAGAAACGGTGCGCGCCGGCGAGACCATCGCCCAGGTCGGTGCCACCGGTGGCCAGGAACGGCCCGGTCTGTACTTCGAGATTCGCAAGGGTTCCGACCCGGTCGATCCGCAAAGCTGGCTCGCAAAATAGGGTCTCGCGGTTCCCGCCGAACCGCACAGGCCCGGACCGGTCTAAGCTCGGCGGGAGCGGCCCGCTGTGGTGCGCCTGCGATGTGCTACGCTCGCTCGAAACCCGTTTCGCAGCTTGAAAATCCATTGTTTTCCGGAGTCGTAAACCAGATGATCCGATCAGTACGCACGCCGCTCGCCGTCGCCGCGGGCATGTTCCTCGGTCTGTCGGTGGCGCTCACGCATGGCGTGTGGGCCGACCGCCAGGCCGCCGTGCAGATGTCGGACGAGATGGGATCGCTGCCGGTCAAGGATCTGCAGACCTTCGTCGAGATTCTCAATCGCGTGAAGGCGGACTACGTCGAGGAAGTGAGCGACGAGCAACTGTTCGAAAGCGCCATTCGTGGCATGCTCGATGGTCTCGATCCGCATTCGGCCTATCTGGATGCGGAGGAATTCCGCGAGATCACGATCTCCACCTCCGGCAAGTTTGGCGGCCTCGGCATCGAAGTTCAGATGCAGGACGGCTTCGTGCGTGTGGTTGCGCCGATCGATGAAACCCCCGCTGCGCGTGCCGGCATCCAGCCGGGCGACCTCATCGTCAAGATCGACGACGCGCCGGTCAAGGGTCTGTCGCTGACCGACGCAGTCAAGAAAATGCGCGGCGACCCCGGCACCAAGATCAAGCTGATGGTGGTCCGTCAGACCGAACCGCAGCCGCTGAACGTGGAACTGACGCGCGACATCATCAAGGTGTCCAGCGTGCGCAGCCGCATGCTCGAAGGCAAGCTCGGCTACGTGCGCATCAGCACCTTCGCGTCCAACACCGGACAGACCCTGGGCACCGAGATCAAGAAGCTGCAGAAGGAAGCCGGCGGCGAACTCGAAGGCCTGATTCTGGACCTGCGCAACAATCCGGGCGGCGTGCTCAACGCGGCCGTGGAGGTGTCGGACACCTTCCTCGACTCCGGATCGATCGTCTCGATCAAGGGCCGCGAAGCCGACGCCAGCCGTGAGTTCAACGCCACCGCGGGCGACGCGCTCGGCGGCAAGCCGCTGGTGGTGATGGTCAACACCGGCTCCGCATCGGCTTCCGAAATCGTCGCTGGCGCCTTGCAGGACCAGCACCGCGCCGTGCTGGTGGGCGCCAAGACCTTCGGCAAGGGTTCGGTGCAGACCATTCTTCCGCTGCAGAACGATTCCGCGATCAAACTGACCACGGCGCGTTACTACACGCCGTCTGGCCGCTCGATCCAGGCCGAAGGTATCGAGCCGGACATCAAGATCCGTCCGCTCAAGGTCAGCGAGGTCGAGGACAACGATCTGACGCCGATCACCGAGGCCGATCTGTCGCGCCATCTCGAAAATCCGGACAGCGAGGACGCCGAGAGCGACGGAGCGGCCGATGAAGCCAAGCCCGCCGTCGATTCGCCCGAGGACCTCAAAGCTCTCGCCGAGAACGACTACGCACTGTACGAATCGCTGAACCTGCTCAAGGGTCTGGTTATCTCCGGCCGTCGCTGACCGTCAGCGGGGGCTTCGAGTGCGGGGACAACTCGAACTGCGGGCAAGCCTGCTGGCCACCTTGACGCTGCTCGGCGTGCTGTTTGCGCCGAGCGGCCAGGCCGAACCGGCGATCGCCATCATCATCGACGACATCGGTTACCGCCGCGCCGATGGCCTGCGTGCGCTGGCTCTGCCCGGGGCGCTGGCCTACGCCGTACTGCCGTTCACGCCCTATGGCGTGGAGCAGGCCGCGCTGGCGCGCGACAAGGGTTCCGAAGTGCTACTGCACCTGCCGCTGGAAGCGCAGAGCGGCGTGCTGCATCCGGCTGCGATCCGCATCGATGATGACCGTGCCGCGCTGGCGCGGCGTTTCCGTGACGCCATGCTGTTCCTGCCCGATGTCGACGGCATCAACAATCATCAGGGCAGCCTGGTCACTGCCAGCCGTCGCGAGATGAACTGGCTGATGTCGGAAATCAGCGCGCTCGGTGGTCTGTACTTTGTCGACAGCAAGACCAGCTCGACGAGCGTGGCCTATGGCACGGCGCGCAGTGCCGGTGTGCCCAGCACGCAGCGTGATGTGTTTCTGGACGATGCGCCGGGTCTCGAAGCCGCGCATCGCCAGTTTCATCGCCTCATCGCACGCGCCTACAAGAAGGGCACGGCGCTGGCGATCGGCCATCCGCACCCGCAGACCCTGTCGGTGCTTGAGGCGGAGCTGCCGCGGCTTGCCGACTACGGTGTGCGCCTGGTTTCGCCCGGCGAACTGATCCGCGAACAGAACGGCCAGCAGACGAGGCCGGCCGAGCCGCTGATCAAGGCCGACGCCGGCTCCGCCACCCCATCAGCAGCCCCGCCGCCGCGACTGGCGCGCTGATCCACGGCGTGACCGCGCAGGCGAAGCCGATCGCCGCCGCGATGATCAGGCCGGTGCCGACGACGGCCTGACGCAGCGCACGCTGTCCCTCCCGCATCTGCGCATGCAGTGCCAACAGCGCGAGTTGGGTACGCTGTGCATCGCTGCCATCGAGCTGTTTCAGGGCACGGGTCGCCAACTCCGGCAGCACTTCGGCGAGCGTCGGCAGCTGCGCGCGCGCGCGTTCCAGCATGCCGGCCGGGCCCAGGCGGTTACGCATCCACTCTTCCATGATCGGCTTGGCCGATTTCCACAGGTCCAGTTCCGGGTCGAGCTGACGACCCAGGCCTTCGACCTGCAACAGGGTCTTCTGCAGCAACACCAATTGCGGCTGCACCTGATAGTCGAAGCGCCGCGCCACCTGGAACAGCCGCATCAGGAAGAAGCCGAAGGAGATGTCCTTGATCGGCCGGCCGAAGATCGGTTCGCTGATGGTGCGGATCGCGGCCTCGAAATCCTCGACACGCGTGCTCGAGGGAATCCAGCCGGATTCCAGATGCAGCTCGGCGATGCGCCGGTAGTCGCGATTGAAGAAGGCCAGGAAGTTTTCGGCAAGATAACGCTGGTCCGACGGCGCCAGCGTGCCGACGATACCGAAGTCGATCGCCAGATAGCGCGGATCCCGCGGGTCCGAGGCATCGACGATGATGTTGCCGGGGTGCATGTCGGCGTGAAAGAAATTGTCGCGGAACACCTGTTTGAAGAAGATCTCGACGCCACGTTCGGACAGCTTCTTGAAGTCCACGCCCAGTTCACGCAGATAGGCAAGCTCCCGAATCGAAACGCCGTGGATGCGCTCCATCGTCAGCACGTCCGGCCTGGTGTAGTCCCACAGCACCAGCGGGTGATAGATCAGCGGCGAGCCCAGCCAGTTGCGGCGCAGCTGCGAACAGCTGGCGCCTTCGCGCATCAGGTCCAGCTCGTCGAGGATGATGCGTTCGAACTCGGCCACGATCTCGCGCGGCCGCAGGCGCGCCGCTTGCTGATTGAATCGCGTGGCCAGCTCGGCCAGTGTCTGCATAAGAGCGATGTCACCGCGTATGGTCTTTTCGATCCCCGGGCGAATGACCTTGACTACGACCTCGAAGCCGGGATCGTCGGCGGTAACCGGATGCAGGCGCGCTGCGTGAACCTGCGCCACCGAGGCCGAGGCCATCGGCGTTTCGTCGAACTCGGCATACAGCTCCGAAACCGGTTTGCCAAGCGCGCGTTCGATGATCGCGCGCGCCTCGCTGCCCGGAAACGGCGGAACCTGATCCTGCAGTTTCATCAGTTCCAGCGCGATGTCCGCCGGCACGATGTCCGGCCGCGTCGACAGCGCCTGGCCGAACTTGATGAACACCGGGCCGAGTTCCTGCAAGGCCAGACGCAGACGTTCGCCGCGTGGGGTGCTGGTCTTGCGCGGCTTGCCGTCGAGAAATTCGCGCAGGCCGTAGCGGTGGACGATGCGATGAATCTGCCAGAGCCGGCCGAGACGACCGCCCCTCATGCGGCGGGCTCCGACAATTTGCGATCGAGTCGGTCCAGGCGCGCGCCGAAGCGCTCCACGTCATCGCGCAGGCGCTCCACGCCATCGCCCCAGAGTTCGATGTCGGCGCGGTGCACCAGATCGCGGCTTTCCTCGCGCAGGTATTCCGCCGTGTCCAGGGACAGGCTCGACGCTGCCTGCCGGCCCCAGCCGAACAATCCCTTGGCCGTTCGCACCAGACGTACCGCGGCCACGTCGCCAAGCACACGCGCCGCCAGTTCCTCGGGGTCGAAGCCGACCTTCGCGAACACGCGTTGCACCTGGGCCAGTAGTCCCGCATCGCCCTGCACCGACAGGCCGGTGGGCAGGGCTTCCTCGCCCCGCAGCTGCTGGCCGATCAGGCGCAGTACCGCCGTCAGTTCGCCGGATACGGTGGCATCCGGCGCGCGTTCGGTCTCCGGCGCCACACGCAGGCCGTTGTCGAGGAATTCCAGATGAAAGATCCAGTTCGTCACCGGCATGCGGATCGCCAACACGCGGCCGCGCAGCTTTGCACATTCGGCCACGGCCTCGGGTTCCAGCTGAAGATGACGGTTGAGCGCGACTTCCAGCGCCGCGCAGGCCAGACCGGGTGCGCCGCTCATAGCTTGTAGCCGCGATGCACCGCGACCACGCCGCCGGTCAGGTTGTAGACCTGAACGCGCGAAAAGCCAGCCAATTCCATCATGCCCTTGAGTGTGTCCTGATCCGGATGCATGCGGATCGACTCTGCCAGATAGCGATAGGAATCCTCGTCGCGTGCGATGAAGCGACCCAGGCGCGGCAGCACCTTGAACGAGTACTGATCGTAGAGTTTGGCGAACCCCTCGTGGAGTGGCTTGGAGAACTCCAGAATCAGCAGACGACCGCCCGGCTTGAGCGTGCGCAGCATCGAACGCAGCGCAGAATCCTTGTCCGTGACATTGCGCAGGCCGAAGCCGATGCTGATGCAGTCGAAGCTGTTGTCGGCGAACGGCAGGCATTCCGCATTGGCTTGCACCGCCGGTACATTGCCGACGATGCCGCGATCGGTCAGGCGCGAACGTCCCTCCTCGAGCATCGCCGCGTTGATGTCGGACAGCACCGCCAGCCCGCTCGCGCCCACGGCCCTGGCAAACGCCGCCGTGAGATCGCCGGTACCGCCGGCCACATCGAGCACGCGCTCGCCGGCACGCACGCCGGCAAGATCGATCGCGAAACGTTTCCAGACACGATGCACGCCCATGGACATCAGGTCGTTCATCAGGTCGTACTTGGCCGCTACCGACGAAAACACCTCGCGTACGCGCTTGGCCTTGTCCGTGACCGGAACCTGCTCGTAACCGAAGTGCGTGAAACCGGGACGGTCCCCGGCGGGCTTATCAACCATGGATTCAACCGTTGTCGAAATGACAACGGCAATTATGGCGGTTTGTCGGCGAGGGCGTGGTGGAAACCCGCCGCGGCCCAGCCACGGCCTATACCGAGGTGGAATCGACCGCGTGTCCGACGGCCGTTATGAGCCTCGGGGCGAGGCGCCAAGTCTGTTTGTAGTCCACCCGTATTCCATTACGCCAGCCCGGCGCCAACGCGTTTCTCTTGGTCTGAGCAGTGCGCGCGACAGTTGGCGCCAAAAAATTCATCAATTTTGAGCATCCCAACCCGGCTCGCGCCGGATCGACGTTCGCAAAGAAAACAGTGACTTAAAAAACGTTTACTTAAGAGGTCTGCGTCAGGCCCAGCACCGCCTTGGCCACGAAGGCGCGGGCCAGCGCCGCGCGCTCGACCGGCGGCCTGCCGACCAGTCCCCGGGACGAGGGCACGAACCGCTCGATCTCCACCTGCTCCCAGATGCGCAGCAGCTGCTCCATCACCGGCGTCAGCTTCTGGCCCACATCGGCTTCCACCAAGGGCACCAGCTCATGCTGGAAGCGACGATGGAATTGCGTCAGGCGGTCGCGCAGGGCAGTATTCATTCGGCGGGTGTTGTTGGTGATTCGACAGCTCCATCATGCCTTCAATGGCAGCGCCCGCTCTACTCTTTTTTCGCCGCCACCGCCGGCGAGAAAATCAGCTTCGCCGAGGAATTTCGCAAGAGGCTCTTTTGTGCGCGCAATATTAGTCAATCATTGCCTATACTATACTCGCCCGGTGGAAAGGCCAAAGAGCCACCACTTCCGTAATAATCTGTTCGCTGGGAGCGCGCATGAAACTAGCAGGATGCTGCCTAACGGGTGCCGTACTGGCGTTCGTCACTTCGACGGCCATGGCCGAAGATCCCACGTCCCGCTTTGGTTCGTCGAGTTATCTCGGCGTTCTGGGTGGCTACACCTTCGCCGATGACGATCGCGCCGACGACATCGACCACGCCTCCGGCCTGCAGCTGTTCTACGGCAGCTTCCTCGGTGATTCCGCGTGGGGCTATGAAATCAGCGGCGGCTTCGACATCTATGAAACCGATTCGACCATCAGTGTCGACTACTACCGCTACACCGCAGGCGCCGACCTCACCTATTCGTTTGGCGACCGCGACAGCTTCACGCCGTTCCTGATCGGCGGTATCGCCGCCGACTACAACGACGTGCTGCCCGATAACGAGGACGACTGGGCGTTGCTCGCCAATGCCGGTGTCGGCTTCGTCACCGGTCCGCTCACCAAGCGCGGCAAGATCCGTTTCCGCGGCGAAGTGCGTTACGTCTATGACGATTTCCAGAGCGGCTACGGCGAGCCCCGTATCAACCTCGGCATCGAATTGCCGCTGCTTCAGGAGCGTGAAGCGCCGCCGCCGCAGCCACAGGAGGCCAAGGTGGTCGAGGTGCCGACGGGTCTGCTCGACAGCGACGGCGATGGCATCATCGACGACAAGGATGAATGCCCCGACACCGCGGCGGGGGTCCGCGTCGACGGCGTCGGTTGTGCCTTGCCGAAGATCATCGACCTCAAGGGCGTGACCTTCGAGTTCAACGAAACCCGTCTGCGTCCCGATGCCGAAACGATCCTCGACTGGGCCGTCGGCATTCTCAAGAAGTATCCGGACATGCAGGTCGAGGTCGCCGGCCATACCGACAGCCTCGGTTCCGAGGAATACAACCAGAAGCTGTCCGAAGGCCGCGCCCAGGCAGTGCACGACTACTTCGTCGAGCATGGCATTCCGGCCGAGCAGATGAACGTCCACGGCTACGGAGAATCCCAGCCGCGCGACAACAACGAAACCGAGGCCGGCCGCGAACGGAATCGCCGCGTCGAACTGCGCGTTCTGAACTGAAGCCACCCTTGAAGGAACACAGGAAAAATCATGATGGCTTTCAATGAAATGAAGACACTCCTGGCGGTCGGCGCGGTGGCGCTGCTGTTGGGGCTGGGCGGCTGCGAAGCCGATTCCGACACTGTGGACGTCGGCGGCGATTCGGGGCCGACGCCTGGAAGCATCGTCGACGTGAACGACTGCCAGGTTCCGGTCGGCGACATGCTGTGCGTGCTCGGCGGACCAGATCATCCCGGTGGCTTGGTCGACGAGCTGCTGGCCGAAGACGGTCCGCTGGGACCGATCGCGGGCGCCATCGACGTCTCGGCGCTGACCGATACCCTGGCATTCATTCTAGAGAACGACGGCGACCTGGCCAGCCTCGTCGAAAGCCTGATCGCCAGCGGGCAGTTGGCCGAAGGGCTGCAACTGCTGCTGTTGGGCGACGAGGACGGAGAAGGCGGCCTGGCCGATATTCTCAGCGGTCTGTTGCTGCCCAACGAGGAGGGCGAAGGGCTCCTCGCCCTGTTCGGCGAAGACGGCATTCCCGGTCTGGTGCAGGCCCTGCTCGTCGACGGTACCGGTAGTGACTGCCAGGCACCGCTCGGAACCTTGTGCCTGATCGCCGGAGACGATTCCGACCAGACCGGTCTGCTCGATCTGCTGCTGACCTCCGACGGCGTGCTCGGCGCGCTCAGTCAGACCCTGACCGGCGATGTCACCGACGACCTCGTCGCCGCGCTCGGCGACCTGCTGGAATCCGACGGAAGCCTGGGCGATCTGGTGCAGGGTCTGTTCGCCGATGGCCAGTTGGCCGAAGGTCTGCAGCTGTTGCTGGTCGGCGATCCGGACCAAGGTGTCCAGAGCGGTCTGGTACAGGCGCTCGACAGCCTGCTCGGCGGTCTCGGTGACATCGTCAGCGACATCATCGGTTTCGTGCAGGGTCTGTTTCCCTAGCAGCCTGTCGGACTTAGGATGATCTACTGCGGCTTCGGCCCTGCGGCTGAAAATTCCGGGCGCCCTCGTTAAATAATTCCCGATATTCGCCTCGGTCGCCCGAAATTTTCATCTCACAGGGCCAAACCCTCGCGACGATCCCCTAAGTCCGACAGGCTGCTAGGCCATACGGGTGATAGTCCCCTGAGTCGAACCAGATCGGGGATATGGGCGCCGGACACGCAAGGGGTCCGGCGCCTTTCTTGTGTACCCTTATTGGTCGACCTTATTGGTCGACGAAACCCGCGTCGGCGAGTTGCCGCTTGCGCAGATCCATACCGCGAAAACAAGCATACAAGGGGAACGGCCATGCCGCAGCAGATTCATTCTGCGGGAGTGCCGCTTGTGGTATGGCCGTGAGATTCCGGATGGCGACTAATGGCTTCAGGGTCTGACGCTCACCGATCCCGGCTTTGTCCCGGCTTCAGAGCGGCCACTTCCTCAGCCTCAAGATGTCGCCAGCTTCCCTTTGCCAGCCGGCCCAGCGCCACCGACCCGATGGATACCCGCAGCAGACGCAGTACCTCGAAGCCCAGCGCTGCCAACAGTCGGCGGATGTGGCGGTTGCGGCCTTCGTCCAGAGTGACTTCGAGCCAGGTGTTGCGCTGACCCTGACGCAGCAGCTGGACGCGACGTGCGCGTAGCATCTCCGAACCGTCGTTCACGCCGGATTGCATTTGCCGCAGCAGTTCCGAGTCAGGAAGCCCTGCGATCTGCACGTGGTAGGTCTTTTCCAATGAGGAGGCCGGATCGGTGATGCCGGCCGCCCAGGCCGTGTCATTGCTTAGCAGCAGCAGGCCTTCGCTGGCCTTGTCCAGCCGGCCTACCGGCCCGAGCCAGGGCAAGGCCGGATCGTCGAGCAATTGATAGACCGTCCGGCGGCCATGTTCGTCGTTCGCGCTGACCACCAGTCCGCGCGGCTTGTTCATCGCCAGGTAGACCGGTTGCGCTGTGCGCACCACACTGCCATCCACGCTGATGGTTTCGCTGCGAGTGTCGGTTGGCCGTTCTGGATCGCGAATCAGGCGTCCATTGACCCGAACCCGCCCTTCCTGGATCAGGACCTGTGCCTGCGTACGCGAGCACACGCCGAGCTTGGAGAGCACGCGCGCAAGACCGTGGCGCGTCGCGGCGGGCCTGCGTGCTGCGGTCGGAGGCCGGGATGTGCCGGCTTTGCGCCGGTCCATGAAGAGCCACCAGGAGCAAGCGGAATAGTGGCGTGCAGCTTACCCGCCGCTGGGTGTGACCCGCCAGATCATGTTGCCGACATCGTCCGCGACCAGCAATGCACCCTGGCGGTCCAGGGCCACACCCACGGGCCGGCCCTGCGCCTCTCCGTCGTCGTTGACGAAACCGCTCAGTATGTCCACCGGCTTGCCGGCGGGCCGGGCACCTTCGAACGGCACGAAGATCACCTTGTAGCCGCTGCGCGGTTTGCGGTTCCAGGACCCATGTTGGCCGATGAACATGCCGTTGCGGTAGTTCGCCGGCAGCAAGTCGGCGTCCGACCATTCCAGCCCCAGCGAAGCGGTATGCGGGCCCAGCGCGTAGTCCGGCACCAGGGCGCTGGCGACCAGCTCCGGCTTCTGTGGCGTTACGCGTTCGTCCACGTGCTGACCGTAGTAGCTGTAGGGCCAGCCGTAGAAGCCGCCGTCCTCGACGGAGGTCATGTAGTCCGGCACCAGATCGCTGCCGAGTTCGTCGCGTTCGTTGACCACGGTCCAGAGCCTGCCGTCCGGTGCCCAGGCGAGGCCGTTGGGATTGCGCAGGCCGCTCGCGTAGAGGCGATGCTCGCCGCTGGCCACATCGACTTCCCAGATCGCGGCGCGCCCCTGCTCGACCGCCATGCCGTTCTCGGCCACATTGCTGTTGGAGCCGGTGGTGACGTAGAGCTTGTCGCCATCGGCGCTGGCGATGAGGTTCTTGGTCCAGTGATGATTGATCTCGCCGGCCGGCAGATCGACCAGCCTGGTGCCCTGCGCGGAAATCATGTTCGCGCCGGTTTCATAGGCAAAGCGCATCACGGCATCGGTGTTGGCGACATAGAAATCGTTGCCCACCAGCGCCATGCCGAACGGTGAGTTGAGGCCTTCGAGAAAGGCATAGCGCTGGTCGGCCACACCGTCGCCATCGGTATCGCGCAGCAGGGTGATGCGATTGGCGCTGGGCACGCCGGCACCGGCACGGCCCATGACTTTCTTCATGACCCAGCCCTTGATGCCACTGCGGTCCTCAGGCTTGGGCGGTGCATTGGTTTCGGCCACCAGCACGTCCCCGTTGGGCAGAACATAAAGCCAGCGCGGATGATCGAGCTTGTCGGCGAAAGCCACGACATGCAGACCGGTCGCAGCATCCGGCTTGCCACCTTCGGGCCAGCCCTTGGCCGGCGCGATGTTGACGGTCGGAATCAGCGACTCTCGCGGTGGTGGCAGTTCGGGTTCCGGGCCAGTGCCGGCGTCGACCGGCAATTGCGCCATGTCGCCGCAGCCGGCCAGAGCGGCGCCGATGAATGCGGGCAGCAGCCGGTGTGTCGATGTCATTGCAGTCCCTGTCGAAGCGTGGTTGCGTCGGCGAGTCTGCCTGTGGCGCCATTGCAGCAGACTGAATGTGCGGACCAAAATGAAACGGGCCCTCGCGGGCCCGTTTCTTGAAGCTCTGCCGCGATACACCTACCGCCGTTGCCGACGGCGCAGCAGCAGTCGCAGCGCCGCGAACGGCAGCAACAGCAAAGCGCCCAGCGCACCGCCACCACCACCGGATTCACCGCCGCCGGCACCCCCAGCGCTTTCACCATTGACGGTGGGCGCCGAACCGAAGGCCTGGATCTCGGTGGCGCGGACGAAGTTGGCCGGACCGAGTCCCGTGATCACGGCCAGCGGATCAAGCGGATTGAAGATCGGTGTGGTCGTGGGGCAATCGGTATTGGTGAACGGGTCTTCATCCTGCTCGCCCGCGAAATCGGGGTTGCCGGTGCATTGGCTGGAGAGTACGCGCAGCTGCAGATGGCTGGCGGTGACGGCCGGAAAATCGAAGCTTCGCAGGTTCAGCTGCGGCTGTACCGGGCGCGGCACGTCACCGGGGAAGGCGTCTTCGGGGCTGGTGTAGGCCAGCGTGAAATCGGCTTGCGGATCGGCGCAATCACCATTGCAGGTCCAGATCTCGAACTGGCGGATGCCAGTGAAACGGCCGCCGTTGTTAGGGCCTGCGGCGGTGCTGACGTTGACGCGCGAGATGCTGTGCGCGCCGCCGGCCAGTTCGATCAGCGCGTAGGCACCTTCGACCGGTGCGATGTCGCCGATGCGCACGCCGGTGTCTTCGCTGTCGTCGATCAGCGTACCGGCCGCTTCGATGTTGGCCTCTTCGGTCGCGGTGGTGGTGACGCTGGCGCCGTTGTTCGCGGAAGCCCAGTTGGTCGGCAGCACGAACTCCAGGGTGGTGCTGCCAGCTTCCAGGCTGCGTACGAAACGATGAATGCCATAGCCCGGCGCCGCCACGATGAAGTCGTAGGTGCCGGGCACGATCTCGGCGATGTCGCGCGTGTTGAGCGTGGCGCGGCGGCTCAAGGCATCGGTTTCGTCGACCAGCGTTTCGGGATCGGTGTCGGCGATCGGCCGGCTGCGCGTGGCGAAGTGACCGATGTAGACCTGGGCGGTGTTGATCGAGACGCCACCGTCCATCGCCAGTACGCGGAACCGGACCTCGGCCTCGTCTTCCAGTGGCGAGGCGAAGTTCGGAATCGGTGCCGGATCGTCGCCGCCGTTGCTGAACGCGAGCTCGCCCATGCCGCGCTGCGCGAACACCTTCCACATCAGTTCCTGGTTGGCGCCGCCGAAGCGGGCCATGTCTGCGGCCAGCATCGCGTCGCGTGCATCGAGCATCGACGGCGCCGCTGGCACAAGCAGGAAGGCATCGAAAATCAACTGGATCCAGCGGCGATTGCCGGGGCATTGCGCGGGAGTGATCAGACCGTCCGCGCATTCCTGCTGGCGCTGCACGTCCTCGTACGGATAGGCGCTCTGGTACTCGTCGATGAAGGCCTGACGCAGCGCCCATTGCACGGCGTTCCAGATTTCGCCGTCCGAATGCACTTCCGCCCCCGGCGTGTC
>Ga0207893_1000252_pt1 | contig 33591 bp, 30 predicted proteins | sample MalvirmetaMSP121_FD_184233 | JGI IMG/M metagenome (GOLD analysis project Ga0207893, IMG submission 184233) | Marine viral communities from the Deep Pacific Ocean - MSP-121 (SPAdes) | ecosystem: Environmental > Aquatic > Marine > Oceanic | place: Pacific Ocean | collected 2001-06-02 | reverse complement strand
GCCATCCTGCTGTGTCCGGCCCGCGTCGACGACGTGCAGGTCGATGGCGAGCACGTGCATCTGCGCGGCACCGCACTGGATGGCGGCCTCCGGGCGCGACTGCTGGTGGCGGCCGACGGCGCCCGTTCGCCCATTCGTCAGCGCTTCGGTATCGCCACCGAGACGCACGACTATGCGCAGACTGCGATCGTCAGCAGCGTGCGCACGCAACGCGAGCATGCGGGCATCGCCCACGAGCGCTTCACACCGGATGGACCGATCGCCGTCCTGCCACGGCCGGGCCGGGTCTGCACCGTGGTCTGGACGGTGCCGACGGATGTTGCCGAACGGCTGCTGGCGCTGAGCGAGGCCGCGTTCCTGCAAGCCTTGCAGGCCGCTTTCGGCCACCGACTGGGACAGTTCAGCGCGCTGGGGCGGCGCGGCGCCTATCCGCTGACGCGCGTTCTCAGCACGCGCCTGGTGGCCGAGCGCACGGTGTTCGTCGGCAACGCCGCGCAGACGCTGCATCCGGTCGTGGCGCAGGGCTTCAATCTTGGCTTGCGTGACGTGGCGACGCTGGCGGATCTGCTGCCGGACTATTCGGACCCCGGCTGCGCGGCCCTGCTGCACGCGTATGTCGATCGGCGTCGCGACGATCGCCGTCAGGCGGCCGATTTCACCGATGGTCTGGTGCGCCTGTTCTCCAATCGCGTGCCAGGTTTGGGCGAACTACGCCATCTCGGACTAAGCGCGCTGAACCTGTCGGGGCCCCTGAAACGACGCATGATGCAGCGCAGCCTTGGCTTCGGCGCGTACACGCCGGCCGCCGCGCGATGCCGCGCATGAGCGCGCGAAGCCACGACATCGTAATCGTCGGTGGCGGCATCGTCGGCGCCACTGCGGCCCTGGCGCTGCTGCGCAATGGTTTCGACGTCGCGCTGGTGGACCGCGCTGCGACGCGTCCGCCGGCGCCGGGCGCCGAGGTCGACGCGCGGGTCTACGCCATCGCACCGGGTTCGCGCCGGTTTCTCGACACGCTCGGTGCCTGGCCCGGCGACCCGGCCTGCGCCTATCAAGGCATGCAGGTATGGAATGCCGATCCAGCGCTATCGCTGCGCTTTGACGCGGCCGCGGCGGCGTTGCCGGAACTCGGTCACATCGTCGCCCACGATGTGCTGCTCGATGCGCTGTGGAATCGTCTTGGCGCGGCGCGGCTGGTGCAGGGTGAAACGGTAGACAGCTTCACCGTGGAAGCCGGTGGCGCGCATTTGGGCCTGAGCGGCGGCGGACACATCCGGGCCGATCTGGTGATCGCTGCGGACGGTGCCGGTTCCAGTCTGCGCCGGCTTGCCGGCATCGAGACGCTCGGCTGGCCGTATGCCCATCAGGCGATCGTCAGCCACGTTCAGACCGAGCGGCCGCATCGCGCCACGGCCTACCAGCGCTTCCTGCCGGACGGTCCGCTGGCCTTCCTGCCACTGGCCGACGGCCGCAGTTCGATCGTCTGGTCAACGACACGTGCCGGGGAACGCATGGCCCTGCCGGATGCCGGGTTCGCCAAGGCGCTGCATCAGGCTTCGCAAGATTGCCTGGGGCTGATCGGCGAGGTGACGCCGCGCAAAGTGGTGCCGCTGCGGCTGCTGCATGCACGCGATTACCACGCGCCAGGACTGGCACTGGTCGGCGATGCGGCTCATGTGGTGCATCCCCTGGCCGGGCAGGGCCTCAACCTCGGTCTGGCTGACGTGGAGGCGCTGCTGGGGTGTGCGCTGGAAGCACGCCGCGCCGGCCGCAAGCTCGGTTCGGCGCGGGTACTGGCCCGCTATGGGCGGGCGCGCAAGCTCGCCAATCTGGAAATGCTGGCGACGGTGGATGCGCTCTATCGTCTGTTCGGTCTGCGGGCGCCGGGACTCGACAATGTACGCGGTTTGGGGCTCGCCCTGGTCGACCGTGTGGCCGCGATCAAGGGTCCTTTGCTGCGCCGCGCCGTCGGAATCTGAGCACTCAAGTGCACTTGTGTGCTCATGGTGGCTTACGGTGCCGTTAAGCGCCCGTTATAATTGACCGGATAGGCAGAGCCAGTTTCCACCCGGTTGCTCTGCCGCGCTCACCCAAATCGTTTTCGAATCAAAGGTAAGGCCGAATGAGTAATGAGGGCGTGGACCTTGGCCGACGCCGCTTCCTGACTGTCGCGACCGGGGTCGTCGGCGGCGCAGGGGCGGTGGCGGCGGCGGTGCCGTTTCTGGCGTCGTTTTCGCCAAGTGAAAGAGCCAAGGCGCTCGGCGCACCGGTGACGATCAACATCGCCGGCGTCGAAGCGGGCCAGATGGTCACCACAGCCTGGCGCGGCAAGCCAGTCTGGGTCGTCAACCGCACCGAGGAAATGCTGGCCTCGCTGTCCGGCGACGAGAAGCGCCTGCGCGATCCGGAGTCCGCGCAGCCGCAGCAGCCGGACTATGCCACCAATCAGCATCGCTCGATCAAGCCCGAGTATCTGGTGATGCTGGGCGTGTGCACGCACCTTGGTTGCTCGCCGAAATTCCACCCGGAGAGCCCGGCACCGACCATTGACGCGAACTGGCCGGGCGGCTTCTTCTGCCCCTGTCACGGCTCCAAGTTCGATCTGGCCGGCCGCGTGTTCCAGGGGGTACCCGCGCCGCTGAACATGGTGGTGCCGCCGCACCGCTACGAAACCGAAACCGAAGTCGTGGTCGGTGAAGACACCCAGGGAGGAGCCGCCTGATGGCCATCGTGCCCAATCCGCACAAGACGACCGGCTTCCTCGGCTGGATCGACGATCGCTTTCCGCTCACGAAGATGTGGAAGGATCACGTCGCCGAGTACTACGCGCCGAAGAACTTCAACCTCTGGTACTACTTCGGCTCGCTGGCGATGCTGGTGCTGGTCAACCAGCTGCTGACCGGCATCTTCCTTGTCATGCACTACAAGCCGTCGGCGGCGGAAGCCTTCGATTCCGTCGAATACATCATGCGCGATGTGCCCTGGGGCAACATCATCCGCTACCTGCATTCGACCGGGGCCTCGGCGTTCTTCATCGTCGTGTATCTGCACATGTTCCGGGCGCTGATGTACGGCTCGCACCGCAAGCCGCGCGAACTGATCTGGATCTTCGGCTGCCTGATCTACGTCTGCCTGATGGCCGAGGCCTTCTGCGGTTACGTGCTGCCCTGGGGCCAGATGTCGTACTGGGGGGCGCAGGTGATCATCTCGCTGTTCGGCGCGATCCCGGGCATCGGTCCTGATCTCGTGGTCTGGATCCAGGGCGACTACATCCCTTCGGACGCCACGCTCAATCGCCTGTTCTCGCTGCACGTGATCGCGATTCCGTTCGTGCTGGTCGGCTTGGTCGTGGCGCACCTGATGGCGCTGCACGAAGTCGGGTCCAACAACCCGGATGGCATCGAGATCAAGAAGCACAAGGATCCCGAGACCGGTATCCCGCTGGACGGCATTCCGTTTCATCCGTACTACACGGTCAAGGACATGTTCGGCGCCGCGGTGTTCCTGCTGATCTTCCTGGCAGTCGTATTCTTCGCGCCGGACGGCGGCGGATGGTTCCTCGAAAAGCCCAACTTCGAGGAAGCCAATGCCCTGTCCACGCCCGAGCACATCACGCCGGTGTGGTACTTCGGCCCGTTCTACGCGATGTTGCGCGCGGTGCCGGACAAGCTGCTGGGTGTGGCAACGATGGGGGCGGCGGTACTGATCCTGTTCTTCCTGCCCTGGCTAGACCGTTCACCGGCCAAGTCGATCCGCTACAAGGGGCCGATCTTCAAGGTTCTGGCGATGATCTTCGCCGTCGTGTTCTGCGTACTGGGCTATCTCGGCCTGCAGCCGCCGAGCCCCACCGGCACGTTGATCTCGCGCCTCGGTACGGTTTACTACTTCCTGTTCTTCCTGCTGATGCCGATCTACACCAAGTTGGAAAGCGTCAAGCCCGTGCCGGAGAGGGTCACAGAATGAAGCGCCTGATTCTGCTGTCCAGCCTCCTGTTCGGAGGCCTGCTGAGCACCCACGCCAACGCGGCCGGCGGTGAGCCCGTCTTCGCGTTTACCCCGCATCCGGACAACATCGCTTCGGTACAGCGTGGTGCTCGCGACTTCATGAACTACTGCTCGGGCTGCCACAGTCTCAAGTACCTGCGCTACAGCCGGGCCGCGGCCGATCTTGGCCTGCCCGAAGAGCTGGTCGAGAAGAGCCTGATGTTCACCACCGAGAAGGTGCAGCAGCCGATCGTGTCGGCGATGCCGGCGCAGGCCGAAAGCTGGTTCGGGCGGCAGCCGCCCGATCTGTCTCTGGTGTCGCGCAAGCGCGGCCCGGCCTGGGTCTACAGCTTTCTCAACGGCTTCTACGTGGATCCGAGCAAGGCCGCCACCGGCGTCAACAACCTGCAGCTTCCCGGTGCCTCGATGCCGCATGTGCTGTGGGAGCAGCAGGGATTCCGTGCGCAGGTCGAGGCGCCGGAGGGCGAGCACGCCGAGGCGGAGCACGGCGGGCATCACGCGCCCGAGCTGGAAACCGTGGTCGAAGGCAAGCTGACTCAGGACGAATATGAGGAGATGATTGCCGACCTCACCAATTTCCTGATCTATGCCGCCGAGCCGGGTCGTGCCGACCGTATCTCGCTGGGCATGAAGGTTCTTTTCTACATGCTGCTGCTGGTCGGACTGACCTACATGCTCAAGCGTGAGTTCTGGCGCGACGTACACTGAGTAAGGATGTCGGCCCGAAGCAGACAGACAGGAAGCGATAGTCCCGGCGCGGTGCTGTCCGCGCGCCGCGCCGGGATACTGCTGTTTTCGGGTGAAAGCGATCTGGGCAGCCACTGGGCGCGCCTGGTCGCGGCCGAAAAGGACATCGACGGCGCGGCGATCGAATGGATACGTCCCGGCGTGACCAATGAGGACTGGCTGTTGCTGTCGCCGTCTCAGGTATTGCCTACGCTGGCGGACCGCGAAGTCGTGCTGTATCCGGCCCGGCTGGTCGCTGAATATCTGGACGAGCGCTATCCGCATCCGCCGTTGTTGCCGGTGGAGCCCGCCGGGCGTGCACGTGTGCGCATGGCCCTGCATCAGCTGGAATCGGTACTGTACCCGCTGGCCGAGCAGGGGCTTTCCACGGATAACGCGCAGAGCGCGCAACGTTCACGCAAGCTGTTGCGTGAACAGCTGCTCGGTCTGGCGCGCGTTTTCCCCACGCGTGGCTTCTTCATGGGCAGCGACCTGAGCTGTGTCGACTGCGCCTGGGCGCCGCTGTTGTGGCGCCTGCCGTCGCTGGGGATTCCGCTGGACTCGGTGGAGGGCATGCGCCCCTACGCCGAAAAGTTGTTCTCGCGTGGAGCTTTTCAGCGCAGCCTGTCTTCGGTTGAACGTTCACTCGCCGCGTGATCGCCGGTGGCAGAACCGGCTTTGCCAAACCAGAATTGAGTTGAGTGCGCGCCCGGCGCGCCAAGGAACAATGGCCAAATCCCGACGCCCGTATCTGATCCGCGCCATTTACGAATGGGCCGCTGACAATGGTTACACCCCGCACCTGGTCGCCGCAGCCGACGCCGATGGCGTGGTAGTGCCGCGCGAATTTGTCCAGGACGGGCGGATTACGCTCAATGTCAGCATGAGTGCGGTGCAGGGGCTGGACCTGCACAGCGATCCGATCTATTTCAGCGCCCGTTTTTCGGGGCGCGCGTTCGATATCTGGGTGCCATCGGGTGCGGTGCTCGCGATTTTCGCCAAGGAATCCGGTGAAGGGATCGTATTCGGCGAGGTCGAGGCCGCGGACCCGGACGGTGAGCCACCGCCGCAGGGCCCATCGCCGGAACCCGGCAAACCGGCCGGCCGCTCGCACCTGCGGGTGGTGAAGTAGCGCGATCGGTCGCGCGGGTTCACTCGACCGCGAAACCCAGCAGAATTTCCCGCAGCAACTCGCTCTGGCTGTTGACGCCGCATTTGCAGAACACCCGTTTGAGGTGCGTGCGCGCGGTGAATACGGACATGCCGCGCATCGCGGCAAAGTCGCGGGTCGACGCACCGCACGCCAGTTCCGCGGCCAGTGCCGCTTCGGTTTCGGTGAGGCCGTAGGTTCGGCGCAGCACGCTGTGTGACACGCGTGGCCGTTCGTTTCGATTGCGAATCAGCAGTACGGCGTAGCCGTCCAGACCCGGAATTCCTCCCGGGACGGCACGGACGCGCAGCTGGAGTTCGCGGCCTTCGTGAGTGCAACGGATGACCGGTCCCTCCTCGCCTGCGCGCGCGGCGCGCCGCAGGGCGCCTTCAAGCCACTCGAAGACATTGCTACCGATTCTCGGCGACTCTGCGGGGTCGCCACCATCTGCGCTATCGTCGACGCAGGGGCGACGCAGCGCCATGCGGGCGGCGGGACTGACGTATACGGCGCGTGCGTTGGCGTCGAATACGACCAGTGCCGAGCTGCGGATCAGGCCGGCTTCCAGCAGGCGCTGAAACAGCGCGGCAGGGATGTCCGCTTCCGCGGATGCGCTCCAGCGAGGGCGTGTCAGCGTTTGCGTCAGCATGGCCAGTTCGTCCGAGAAATCAGACTTCAGTTCTAGGCCAGATTGGGTTTTCAATCGCGATGAAAATCGAACCAATTCGTGACCGATTCGCGGCGAGGGCTACATCGGGACAGCCTGGCCGCTCAGGCCCAGTCCCCGGCGTCGAATGCATTCCGCAACCAGTCGATCCGGCCGACACCGTCGATCGCGACCACGTCGAAGCGGATCGGATGACGCGCCAGCTCCGGTTGGCGCGCGATCAGGCCGCGCGTCGCTTTGACGATGCGGGCGCGTTTGCGCGCGTCCACGGATTCGGCGGCGCTGCCGAAACGGCTGCTGCGGCGCTGGCGGACTTCGATCACGGCCACGGTATCGCCGTCGCGCATCACCAGGTCGAGCTCGCCGCCGCGCGCGTGCTGGTTGCGACTGATGAGTTTCAAGCCTTGCGCCTCAAGCCAGCGCTGGGCCAGGGTTTCCGCTGCCTGGCCGGCTTTCAGGGCCACGTCGTGGAGCTGGGCTGCGCCGGCGGCGCCGGCAGCATGCGCAGACCGCCATTCTGGATGATGGCGCACTGCAGATGGCGCGATACCTTGTTGCCGTTGTCCAGAGACAATGATCCGCTGGCGCCGTCGATCGAACCGCCGGCAAACAGCTGGCCAGCCTGGAGCGCCTCGGCCAGCTTGTAGGCGTCGTAGCCCAGTGCCAGCAGGCGCGTCTGCGAACTCAGTGCCGGGCTCAGACTGGGCTGGATCTGTGTGCGCAGCGCGTGCCACGGGCCGCTGCGGTCCAGCATCCAGGGCATGTCGCAAAAGCGCAGTCCGCTGAGATCATTGGAGGGGTCGCGCTTGCCGTCATAGGCGATGGAGGTGGCGTAGATCGGCAGTTCGGAGGCGTGGAAGTAACGGAACTGCGAGCGGATCGAGCGGGCCTGGGTCGGCGTGGCGGCCACGAAGGCGAAATCGACGTCGCTGCGCGGACGCGTTTCGAATTCGGCGGAGTAGCCGATGATGCCGCGCAGCGCATTGTGCCGGTCCTGGCTTTCGCGCAGCGCCAGCAGGTCCTGAATCTGCTCGGAGAAATCACTTTGACCGGTGCTGTAGCGGCGAACATGCGCGACATGGCCACCGAGCTGGGACAGACGTTCCGCAAATGCTGCATAGACGCGGTCGCCCCAGTCTCCTTCCGGCACCAGCGCGATCGCGCGCGACTGGTTCTGGGACACCGCCTGTTCTGCGGCCTGGCGGGCCTCGTCCTCGGGCGCCAGGCCGAACTGGTAGAGCGGTCCGGATGTGTATTGATTGGCATCGAGGTAGTTCAGCGCCAGCACCGGTACTGAACTGCCTGAGCCGGCGAGCCGCGCGACGTATTCCTTCTGCAGGGGGCCGATGATGAAGTCCGCACCGCTGTACATCGCTTCGCGATAGGCCTGCTCGAAACGGCTGTCGCTGTCGCCGGTGTCAAAAACGTCGATGGACGGTCGCGGCAGGCCGGACTGCAGCCAGGCCGTGAACAAGCCCTCGCGAACCGCGCTGGCGGGCGCCGCGTAGCGTCCACTCAAGGGCAGCAGTACGGCCACTCGATTGAGCGGACCGCCGCTGCTCTGCCACTGCGTGGATTGCCAGGCCTGGGTCGGTCCCTGTTGCGCGCGCGCCAGTTCGGCCGGATGGTTCGGGTACTGCACGCGCCAATCGGCCAGTACATTGGGACGTGGCGCACCGGCCGAGCGCCGGATGATGCGCGCCAGATCGATCCAGCCGCGTGTGATGCGATCGGCGTTGGCGAGTTGCGGTTCGATCGACGGATCGAGCGGTGCCTGCATCAACACGCTCCAGATGTGATCGCGGTTCTGGTCGAGTTGTACGCGCGTGTCCAGCAGGGCCTCGCGCCGCACCAGCGTGCTGACGGCGGTGACCGTCAGGCCCAGGCGCGCCTGGGTGTCGGCACGCACTGATTCCACATTGGCTGCGAGGCTGCGATTGCCGATCGCCCAGGGCTCCGGCAGCGCCTGCTCGGCCAGCTGTGGCTGATCTTCCAGCAACAGCGAGCGCGCCTGAGCGATCTGGAAGCGAATCGCCTGTTCGCTCGGCAGGCGCGAAGGGTCGACGCGCGACAGCGCGCGATCGGCGGCCAAGGGATCGCCGGCATCGAGCGCAGCCTCCGCTTCGGCCAGCCAATCGGGCGTCGCCGGACTGGGTCGCGCCGGGGGCGCGACCGGCGCGCGCGCAGGGAGACTGCCGCAGGCGCAAAGCGTGGCGGCCAGCAACAGAGCCGGGAGTCGGTGTGCGTTGGGCATAGATGTAAAGTATGACACGCTCGCGTGGCTGAACCTTGACATTGACGGCAGCTGCACCGGCCGCCGCCTTGCAATATTTCGCGATCCGCATGAATCCTCCGATGCCCGCCAGCACTGAGACAGACTCCGCAGCCATCGATCCGTCTCAGGCCTCTGCCGAGGTGTCGGACGGACATCTTTATGTCGTGGCCACGCCGATTGGAAATCTCGGCGATCTTTCGCCGCGCGCCCTGCGCGTGTTGTCGGCGGTGAACGCGATCTGCGCCGAAGACACGCGCGTAACCGGCGGTCTGCTGTCGCATTTCGGTGTGCGGGCTCGGTTGATCGCTTTGCACGAGCACAATGAGACGGAAATTGCCGGCAAGCTGGTCACGCGTCTTCTGGCGGGCGAAAGCCTCGCGCTGGTATCCGATGCCGGCACACCGCTGGTCAGCGATCCCGGTTTCGCGCTGGTGCGCGCCTCGCGTGCCGCCGGGGTTCCAGTCATGACCGTGCCGGGGCCCTGCGCGGTGGTGGCCGCGCTGTCGGTGTCCGGCCTGCCCAGCGACCGTTTCGTGTTCGAAGGCTTCCTGCCGTCGCGTCGCGGCGCGCGGCGTAGCCGCCTGGAAGCGCTGGCGGATTGTCGCGACACCCTGATCGTCTACGAATCGAGTCACCGCATCGCCGAATGTCTGACGGACTGCGCCGAGGTGCTGGGGGCCGATCGGCGCATCTGCCTGGCGCGTGAGCTGAGCAAGCGTTTCGAGCAATCGCTCACCGATACGGCGGCGCGGCTGTGCGAGTGGCTGGCCGAGGACGGTAACCGCTCGCGTGGAGAGTTCGTCCTGGTGATCGAGGGCGCGGCCGATTCCGCGCAGCCGGACGAGGCTGATCGCATCCTGCGCGTGCTGTTGAGCGAACTGGAGCCCTCGCGTGCGGCGCGCGTGGCCGCCGAACTCACGGGTCAGCGCAAGAACGCACTGTACAAGCGCGCGCTGGAAATGTCGGCGCCACCGGTCCAGTAGCGGGATCGCGTAGAATCCCCGCCGGGAGTCGGCCGAACAATCGCTGTTGCCGCAAGGTGATGGAGGAAAGTCCGGGCTCCGCAGGGCAGGGTGCCAGGTAACCCCTGGGGGGCGCGAGCCTACGGAAAGTGCCACAGAGATCAGACCGCCTAAGCGCTTCGGCGCCGGTAAGGGTGAAAAGGTGCGGTAAGAGCGCACCGCGCGGCCGGCAACGGTTCGCGGCACGGTAAACCCCGCCTGGAGCAAGGCCAAATAGGGAAGGACGGCGGCTTCGGCCGCCGACGCGTGGCCCGCGCGCCTTCCGGGTAGGCTGCTTGAGGTCTGCGGCGACGCAGATCCCAGAGGAATGATTGTTTCGGATCGCAAGATCTAGACAGAACCCGGCTTACAGGCCGGCTCCCACCTGATTCCCGATGCGGGCGGCGTGCCTCGGCATGCCGCCTGTGCCGACTGACGCCAACAGGATTCGCAGCCCAGCCGTGCGACGCAAGCAGACATCTTCGGACGAGGACAGGCAGGCCGCCGCCGAATCCCAGATCTGGGAGGTTCCGGTGACGCTGCCGGAGGGCGAATTCACGGCCTATCTGAGCGAACCCGCGGACAGCAGCATCATGGAGGTGCTGCAGCAGTTGCGTCGTGGCGAATACCCGAAACCCTACGTGCTCGACAATGGTGAACATCGCGAGTTGTACATCGGCCAGCGTTTCACGCAGAGCCGCATGAGCCTGCACGAGCCGGACGCGCTGGACCTGGCGTATACCCGCTCGATGATGGCATTTCTGCTGTTCCAGCCCCAGCCCAGACACGTCATGCTGGTGGGCCTGGGCGGCGGGTCGCTGACCAAGGCCTGCTATCGTGGACTGCCGAAGGCGCGGATCACCACGATCGAAATCGAGCGGACGGTGATCGAACTGGCCAGCCTGTTCCACGTACCGAATCCGGGCGCGCGGCTGCGTCTGGTGCATGCCGATGCCGCTACCTATTTCGCCAGCACACGCCAGTCGGCCGATGTCGTGCTGGTCGACGGCTGCGATGCGGTGGGGTTGTCGCCAAGTCTGTGCAGCGAAAGCTTCTACGCCTCGGTCCGGTCACGGCTGCGGCCGGGCGGCGTGCTGGTCAGCAATCTGGTGGGAACGATCGCTCGTATCGGCTCGATGATCGACAGCATCGCCCGGGTGTTCGATGGACAGATCCTGGTTCTGCGCGATGCAGTGAGTGAAAACCGCGTCGTGCTCGCATTTTGCAATCCGTCATGGCCGCCGGACTGGGCTCGGGTCCGCGCCCGCGTGCCCGAACTCGCGAACAGGCATGCACTCGACCTCGGCGGGATGGCGAAGCAGCTTCAACTCAATTTCCGCCGTTCGCTCGGAAAAGCCGGAAATTCCGCAAAAAGGCGGCGCTAGGCCCGTCGTAGCGGGATTCCTCTCCCCTAAGCCCCACTTCGCCCCATCGCGGTGGTCGCCGCCTTTGCCCGGGCGATGCGCGCGTGCCTGTGCGGTTGAGGCGCCAATACCCTGGCGCGCCACCAGCACGGCCCGAAATTCGCCGCTTACGTGAACAAAGTTCTCTAAGTGACTGTTTCCAGTGGCTTCATGATTTCCATCCAGGCATTTCTCCCAAGCTCTTGTTTCGTCACGAGATTTTGCTTGCATCACCCAGGGCGGTGGAGTACAGTCCCGCCTCAGTGGGGTGAAGTGGGGGACAGTGGGGAGTCCTCCCTAGTGACGATCCGGTCAGCGAGGGAGGTCCGGTCGCGGTACTTTCGGAGCCGATTCGTGTTTACAGGGCGGTACGCGCTTGCAATGGACGATAAGGGTCGCGTCGCGGTCCCGGCCTTGTATCGCGCGCAGCTCACGAAGATGGAAGGCGTTCCGCTCTACCTGACACCCTACGATTCCGACGAAGGCCGCAGCTACGTGGCGGTCTATCCGTCTCCTCGATTCGAGGAACTCGCCGAAGAAATCGAAGCGATTGACGACGCCGATGAGCGCGAACTGCTGATGGAGGAAGTCCTCGGTGGTTCGATCATGGTGGACTTCGACGCCCAGGGGCGCATCGTGTTGCCGGCCGTATTGCGGGAACGCGTCGGACTCAAGGGGCGCGTCGTCATCGAAGGCCAGCGCCGCCGCTTCGACATCTGGGACGAGGCGACGCTGCAGCGGCGCGAAAACGAGAAGCAGGCGGATCGTCAGCGGCTCAGCTCGGCACTCAAGCGCATTCGGCGGTGATTATCCATGCACAGCCGCCCCTCCAGCCTCGCCAATCTACGCGGGGACGCGCGCCGGTATATCCAGACGCCTGCCCGGATTTCTGTCGGGATTTGCGCAACGCTCCCCGCGGCGCCGAGCGCTGTTGAGGCCATGAGCGCACACCGCCCGGTGATGCTCGCGCAAGCGCTCGCCGGTCTGGCGCTGCGTGCGGGTGGCCGCTATGTCGACGCCACCTTTGGTCGCGGCGGGCATAGCGCCGAAATCCTCGCCGCCATTGGTGAAAGCGGTCAGCTTCATGCCTTCGACCAGGACCCTCAGGCCGCGCAGTACGCGCAGATGCGCTTCGGTACGCGTGCCAATTTCCGGATTCATGCCTGCAGCTTCGAGCGCATCGCGGAAATCGCGCAAGTCGAAGGCTTTGCCGGGCAGATCGACGGCGTGTTGTTCGATCTGGGCGTGTCCTCGCCGCAACTCGACGATGCCGGACGAGGATTCTCGTTCCTGCGCGACGGTCCGCTGGATATGCGTATGGATCCTCGTGCCGGGGAGTCCGCCGCCGAGTGGCTGGACAAGGCGCGTGAGCGCGACATCGCGGACGTGCTGTGGAGGCTCGGCGAAGAGCGTCACAGCCGGCGCATCGCGCGCGCCGTGGTGCGGGAACGCATGAGTGCGGGCCGCATCGAAACCACGGGCCGTCTGGCGGAGATCATCGCCTCGGCCGTGCCGGGGCCGCGTGGCCGTATCCACCCGGCCACACGCAGTTTTCAGGCGATCCGCATTCATATCAACCGCGAACTGGAGATGCTGCCAGCCGCGCTCGCCGCGGCCGCCTCGGTGCTGGCGCCGGGTGGGCGCCTGTGCGTGATCAGTTTCCACTCGCTGGAAGACCGCATCGTCAAACGTTACATCCGCGACGCGGGATTGTCCGAGCGCGATCCGGTGACGGGCGCGGCGGTGCCGGGCAGTGGCCCGGCGGTCGCGCTCAAGAGCATCGGACGAGTGTTCCCCGACGACGAGGAAACGGCGTCGAACCCACGTTCGCGCAGCGCGGTGCTGCGCATCGCGGAGCGCCTGCCATGAGCTCGCGCCCCGTGCAGATTCTGCTGTTGTTGCTGGTGATCGGCTCCGCGCTGGCGGTGGTCGAGGTCAAGCACGAGAACCGCAGTCTGGTCAGCGAACTGGAAACGCTGCGCTCCGAGCACGAACAGCTGCGCGTCGAATGGAGCCAGTTGCAGCTTGAGGAAGCCACGCAGGCTTCGCACGGTCGCATCGAGGAGGCCGCGCGCGGCAAGCTCGGCATGGCCGAACCGCAGCGCTACGTCATCGTCGAGCGCGGCGCGGCCGCGCCGCGAACCGGAGACGGCTCGTGAGAGGTCCCCGCCGCGGCGTCAAGCTCAATCCGGAAGTGCGCGCGGTCGGTGCCTGGCGCCGCTGGGCCGTGATGTGCGTGCTGCTCGCCGGCAGCGGCACGGTGCTGGCGCGCGCCTTCGAACTGCAGGTGCTGGACAACGAGTTTCTGCAGCGCGAAGGCAACAAGCGCGCGGTGCGTACGCTGGAGGTGCCGGCGCATCGCGGTGCGATCCGGGATCGCAACGGCGAGCCGCTGGCCTTGTCGGCACCGGTGGAATCGATCTGGGTGGTGCCGCGTGAACTGCTGGAACAGGCCGAATACATCGCGCCGCTGGCCAAGCTGGTGGGGATGCGCGAAACCGAATTGCGCGCGTTTCTCGAAGCGCGCAAGACGCGGCAGTTCGTCTACCTGAAGCGCCACATGGCGCCGTCCGACGCCGAACGGGTGCTGGCGCTCAAGGCGCCCGGCGTGTCCTCACAGCGGGAGTACAGCCGCTTCTATCCGGCCGGAGAAGTCGCCGGAAACCTCGTCGGTTTCACCAATATCGACGGCATCGGTCAGGAAGGCATGGAAGCCGCGCAGCAGGACTTGCTGTCCGGGACGCCGGGGTCGCGCCGCGTGATTCGCGCGCGCGACGGTCGCATCGTCGAGGACGGACCGGACTTCAAGCCGGCCGAATCCGGTGAGGATCTGTATCTGACGATCGACCTGCGTCTGCAGTACCTGGCCTATCGTGAACTCAAGGCAGCGGTGCAGGCGCACAAGGCCAAGGGCGGCCTGATGGTGGTCGTCGACACCGTCAGCGGCGAGGTGCTGGCGATCGCCAACCAGCCGAGCTTCAACCCCAACCGCCTCGAAGACCGCACCTCCAACGGTATGCGCAACCGCGCCGTGACCGATGTGTTCGAACCGGGCTCCACGGTCAAGCCGTTGCTGCTGGCCGAAGGCATCGAAACCGGTCTGGTCGATCCCAATGAGGCGATCGACACGCGCCCCGGCTACTGGATGGTGGCCGGACACACGGTGCGCGATACCCACGACTATGGCGTGGTCGATCTGTCGAGGATGCTCGTCAAGTCCAGCAATGTCGCCGCCGCCAAGATCGGCCTGCGCATGGGCGCCGAGGAAGTCTATCGCGGCTTCGAGGCCTTCGGTTTCGGCCAGCCGCTGTACTCGGGTTTCCCCGGCGAATCCATGGGCGTGTTCCGGGATTGGCGCGGCTGGGGTTCGATCGAGACCGCCACCGCCGCCTTCGGCTATGGCATCTCGGTGACCGCGCTGCACCTGGTGCGTGCCTACTCCGGGCTCGCCAACGGCGGCCTGATGCCCCAGATCACCTTCATCAAGGACAGCCCGACGATTCCGCCGCAGCGTGCGGTCTCGGCCGAAACCGCCAGTGCGGTGCGTTACCTGATGGAAGGCGTGACCAACCAGGGCGGTACCGGTACACGCGCCGCCGTCAACGGCTACCGCGTGGCCGGCAAGACCGGCACGGTGCACAAGCCGATCGCCGGCGGCTACGCCGAGAACAAGTACCAGGGCGTGTTCATCGGCATGCTGCCGGCTGAGCACCCGCGTCTGGTCGGCTTGGTGATGATCGACGAGCCCAGCGAAAAGGGCTATTACGGCGGTCTCACCGCGGCGCCGGTGTTCGCGCGTGTGATGCAGGCCGCCGCGCGCCTGTTGCAGATCGCACCAGACCAGACGCCGGAGCAGCAGACCGCCAGCGCCCAAGCCGCGGGAGCCCGTTCGTGATGGCGCGCCACCTGTCTGCGCCGGTGCGCGAACTGGCCGCGTTGCTGGCTGTGGCCGCACCGGATTGCGCACTCACCGGCCTGTCCCTGGACAGCCGCAGCATTACGCCGGGTGCGTTGTTCCTGGCCTGTCGCGGCACGCGCGCTCACGGTCTGGAATATCTCGACCAGGCATTGGCGAATGGCGCGGCCGCGGTGGCCTGGGAACCGGCTCCCGGAGTGGCTGCGCCGACTGCAAACGTGCCGACGATCGCGGTGCCCGGTTTGGGCGCCCAGGTGAGCGCGATCGCTTCACGGTTTTACGGCCAGCCCTCGCTGGCGCTGGACGTGATCGGCGTCACCGGCACGGACGGCAAGACCTCGATCGCCTATCTGTTGGCGCAGGCGCTCGACACGCTGGGTGTCGCCTGCGGCTATGTCGGCACGCTCGGCCACGGGCGCATCACCTGCCTAGACGCCGGCGACCAGACCACGCCCGATCCGGTGACGCTGCAGCGCTGGCTGGCCGAAGCGGCGGACACCGTTTGTGCGGCCGTCGCGATCGAAGTGTCCTCGCACGCCCTGGATCAGCGGCGCACCGACGGCGTGCGCTTCGCCACACGCGTGCTCAGCAATGTCGGGCGCGACCATCTCGACTACCACGGCAGCGAGGCCGCCTATGCCGCGGCCAAGCGCCGCCTGTTCGACGGCCCCGGCAGCGCAATCCTGAATCTGGACGATGCGCACGGCCGTGCCTGGGCCCGGGAGCTCGACGACGTGATCGGCTACGGCGTATCGGCCGCGCCGCAGGGCCGTCATGTGCTGGCGCGCGATCTGCACTTCGATCTCGAAGGTCTGGCCTTCACCGCGTACGGCAGTTTCGGCGAGATTCGCATCGCCTCGCATCTGCTCGGGCGCTTCAACGTGGACAACCTGCTGGCGGTGCTCGCGGTCTTGCTGTCACGCGGGACACGGCTGGAATCGGCCGCCGAAGCGTTGGCCGCGTGCCGCACGGTGCCGGGCCGGATGGAGGGCTTTCGTGCGGTCGGCGGGCCCCTGCTGATTGTCGACTACGCGCACACGCCGCAGGCGCTGCGCTCGGTGCTGAGCGCGGCGCGTGCGCATTGCACGGGCGAGCTGAGCTGCGTGTTCGGATGCGGCGGCGATCGTGATCGTGGCAAGCGCCCGCTGATGGGCGCAGTGGCGGCGGAACTGGCGGACCATCTTGTGGTCACCGATGACAACCCACGCAGCGAGGATCCGACCGCCATCACCACACAGATTCTCCAGGGCGTGCCGGTTGGCCTGTCGGTGCCGGTCGTGCACGAGCGCGCTGACGCCATTGCTCAGGCGATCGCCTCGGCTGGCGCGGCGGACGTGATCGTTGTCGCCGGCAAGGGTCACGAGGACTACCAAATTGTCGGGAACCAGCGGCGCGACTTCTCCGACCGTCGTTTTGTCGCCGAACAGCTGGGCCTGGAGCTGCGGGCATGAATGCGAACAAGCCTTCGACGATGGAAACCGCTCGCGCCGCCGCCGTGCGGATCGGTGCCGCGCTGAGCGGGGACCAAGCGCTGTTCGAGCGCAGCTTCAGCGGCGTATCCACCGACAGCCGCAGCGTCGCGCCGGGCGAACTGTTCGTGGCCCTGTCCGGCCCGAATTTCGACGGACATGCCTTCGTGCCCAAGGCTGTCGAACGCGGCGCCGCTGCCGCTCTGGTGAGCCGTGCTCAGGATCTGCCGCTGCCGCAATTGCTGGTGCCGGACACCTTGGCGGCGCTGCAGGCCTATGCCGCGAGCTGGCGCGCCGAGTTTTCGCTTCCTCTGATCGGCGTCACCGGCAGCAATGGCAAAACCACGGTCAAGCAGATGCTGGCGGCGGTGCTGGCGCCGCTGGGGCCGGTGCTGGCCACGGCCGGTAACTACAACAATCACATCGGCGTTCCGCTGACGCTGTGCCGCCTGCGCGCCGAACATCGTGCTGCCGTCATCGAAATGGGCGCCAATCATCGGGGCGAGATCGCACAGCTGGCGGACATCGCACGGCCGAATATCGGTGTGGTCACGCAGGCCGGGGATGCGCACCTCGAAGGCTTCGGCAGTCGCGAAGGCGTGGCCCGTGGCAAGGGCGAGCTGTTCGCCGCCTTGGCCGACGAGGCGGTCGCCATCATCAACGCCGATGACGTGCAGGCACCGCTGTGGCTGGAACTGGCCGGCGGTTCGCGGGTGATTCGCTTCGGCCTGTCGGCGGACGCCGATGTGCGCGCCGAAGACATTCAGGGCCTGCCGGCCGAAGCGCCGGCCGAAATGCACTTCACGATCCACGCCTTCGGCGCTCGCGCGGCCGTGCGCCTGCCGCTGCCGGGCCGCCACAACGTGCTCAACGCGCTCGCCGCCACGGCCGCGGCGCTGGCCGCCGGGCTGGAGCTGGATCAGATTGCGCAGGGGCTGGCGCAGGTGCAGCCGGCCGACGGTCGCCTGTCGTGGAAAGCGGGCCGACACGGCACCCGCGTGCTCGACGATTCCTACAACGCCAATCCGACCTCGCTGCAGGCCGCCTTGCAGGTGCTGGCGCAATGCGCGCCGCCACGCTGGGTGGTGCTCGGCGATATGGCCGAACTCGGGCAAGACGCAGACGAACTGCATGTGGAGGCCGGGTTCGCGGCCCGGTCCCTGGGCGTGGAGCGGCTCTATTCGGTGGGGCGCTACGCCCGATCGGCCAGTGTGGGCTTTGGTCGCGGTGGCCGCGACTTCGCGGATGTGGACGCACTTGCAAGGACGCTGCAGGACGAGATCGAACCCGGCGTCTCGGTGCTGGTCAAGGGGTCGCGCTCGGCGCGAATGGAACGCGTGGTGGCGGCGCTGACGGGCAGCGTCGTCGGGGGAGGGCACTGACATGCTGTACCACTTGAGCGACTGGCTGCAGCAATACCAGAGCGGATTCCGGGTATTCCAGTACCTGAGCCTGCGAGCCGTGCTCGGCGTGCTCACCGCGCTGGCGTTCTCGTTCTCCTTCGGCCCGTGGATGATCCGCAGGCTGCAGTTCCACCAGATCGGTCAGGTGGTGCGCGACGACGGTCCGCAGACCCATCTCAAGAAGTCCGGCACGCCGACCATGGGCGGTGCCCTGATCCTGGCTGCCGTCAGCGTCGGCACGCTGTTGTGGAGCGATCTGTCCAACCGTTTCGTGTGGATTGCCTGGCTGGTGACAATGTCCTTCGGCGCGGTCGGCTTTGTCGACGATTACAAGAAGGTGCGCTACGGCAAATCCATGGGCCTGTCGGCCAAGCACAAGTATCTGTGGTTGTCGCTGGCCGGATTCGCTGCCACCGGCACCCTGTATTTCACCGCACAGACGCCGGCCGAAACCGGGCTGATCTTCCCGTTCGTCAAGGACGTGATGGTGCCGCTGGGCGGTTTCTACGTGCTCTGGGCCTATCTGGTGATCGTGGGCTCCAGCAATGCCGTGAACCTCACCGATGGCCTGGATGGTCTCGCGATCATGCCGACGGTGCTGGTGGCCGGCGCGCTGGCCGCGTTCGCCTACTGCACCGGCAACGTCAAGTTCGCCAACTACCTCAGCATTCCGTACATCGCCGGGGTCGGCGAACTGGTGCCGTTCTGCACCGCGATCGCCGGTGCCGGCCTCGGCTTCCTGTGGTTCAACGCCTATCCCGCGCAGGTGTTCATGGGCGATGTCGGCGCGCTGGCGCTGGGGGCGGCTCTGGGCGTGGTCGCGGTGCTGGTTCGCCAGGAACTGGTGCTGGCGATCATGGGCGGCGTATTCGTCGCCGAAACCCTGTCGGTGGCCTTGCAGGTCGGCAGCTACAAGCTGCGCAAGAAGCGCATCTTCCGCATGGCGCCGCTGCACCACCACTTCGAACTCAAGGGTTGGCCGGAACCCAAGATCATCGTCCGATTCTGGATCGTGACGCTGATTCTGGTGCTGATCGGTCTGTCGACCTTGAAGATCCGATGACGACGTGGCCGACATTGTTCGGGACCCGGGACCTGGGACCCGGGACCCGTGAAAAAGCCGGTGAGGCGCGGCGATGAGCTTGCGCGCACAACATTGGCTCGTTGTCGGCCTCGGGGCCTCCGGGACTTCCGCGCTGCGCTATCTGCTGCGCGAAGGTGCCGTATGTCTGGCAACCGACAGCCGTGCCTCGCCGCCGGACCTCGCAGCGCTGCGGACCGATTTCCCGCAAGTCGAATTCCGCATCGGCGGTTTTTCCGCACCGGAGCCGCTGAATCAGTTCGCCGGCGTCGTCGTGTCCCCGGGCGTTGCCTTGGACGGCGAGTTCGTGCAAAGGCTCGCCGCCGCCGGCGTGCCGATTCTCGGCGACGTGGAATTGTTCGCGCGCGCTCTCTCCCGGGTCCCGGGTCCCAGGTTCCGAGTCCCGGCCGTCATCGCCATCACGGGTTCCAATGGAAAGTCCACCGTCACGACACTGCTCGGTGACATGGCGCGCGCCGCCGGTCTGAACGTGAAGGTCGGCGGCAATCTCGGCAAGCCGGTGCTCGATCTGCTCGATGCCACCGCCGAGCTTTACGTGCTGGAGCTTTCGAGCTTTCAGCTCGAAGCGACCCACAGCCTGCGCAGCGTCGCCGCGACCGTACTGAACCTGTCCGAGGATCATCTCGACCGGCATCACACGATGGAGGCCTACGGGCGCATCAAGGCCCGCGTCTATCGTGGCGCCGATGTCGCCGTGGTCAATCGTGACGATGCGGCGACGCTGCGCGACGCCGGACTGGCGGCGCGCGTCATCAGCTTCGGCTCCGACGCGCCGGACGACGGTGACTACGGCCTGCTGCTCGCTGATGGCGAGACCTGGCTGATGCGCGGCACCCAGCGCCTGCTCGCGATGTCCGAAATGCGCGTCATGGGTCTGCACAACGCCGCCAACGCCCTGGCCGCGCTGGCGCTGGCGGAGGCCGCCGGTATCGCACTGGCGCCGGCGCTGCAGGCGCTGCGTGCATTCCCAGGCCTGCCGCATCGCTGCCAGTGGGTGTCGGACGCCGGTGGCGTGACCTGGATCGACGATTCCAAGGGCACCAACGTGGGCTCCACGCTGGCAGCCTTGCGTGGCCTTTCGGGGCCGATCGTGTGGCTCGGAGGCGGTCGGGGCAAGGGGCAGGACTTCTCGCCGCTGCGGCCGCCGCTTGCCGAAAAGGGCCGTGCCGCGATCGTCTACGGCGAGGACGCCGACAAGCTGCAGCGCGGACTTCTCGGCGCCTTGCCGGTGTCGCGCGTGCATACGCTCGACGAAGCCGTGCGCGAAGCGCGCGACTGTGCCCAACCAGGGGACCAGGTATTGCTGAGCCCGGCCTGCGCCAGTCTCGACCAGTTCAGCAACTACATCGAACGTGGACTGCGTTTCGCGCAGCTTGCCAGGCAGGGTGCGGAATGAACGCCGCCGCCGCCACCTTCGATGCCCTGCGTCAGCATTTCGTGGTGTCGCCGCGCCAGCTCGACCGGCCGTTCTGTCTGGCCGTGGCCACGCTGATGGCCCTGGGTCTGGTGATGGTGGCTTCCGCGTCGGTGGCCGTCGCCGAGTCGATGACCGGCAACCCGATGTACTACTTCTTCCGTCAGCTGATCTATACCGCGATGGGATTGGCGGTCGGTGCCGGTCTGTTCTGCGTGCCGATGTCGGTGTGGGCACGCAATGGTTTCTGGCTGCTGGCGCTGGCGCTGTTCCTGCTGATGCTGGTGCTGATTCCCGGCGTCGGGCGCGAGGTCAACGGCGCGCGCCGCTGGATTCATCTGCCGCTGTTCAACCTGCAGGCCTCGGAGCCGGCGCGGCTGGCGCTGGTGGTCTATCTGGCCGGCTATCTGGTGCGGCGTCAGGCCGAATTCCAGAATTCCCTGAACGGCCTGATGCGGCCGCTGTTCCCGATCGGGCTGGCCTGCGGCCTGCTGTTGCTGGAGCCGGATTTCGGCGCCGCCGCGGTGCTCGCCGGCGTGGTGTTCCTGATGCTGTTCCTGGCCGGCGCGCGCCTGCTGTACCTGTTTTTGCCAGTGCTGGCGGCCGGCGGCGCCTTCGCCTATCTGGCGACCTCGCAGGCCTATCGCCTGCGGCGCATTCTCAGCTTCCGCGATCCGTTTGCGGATATCGAGAATACCGGCTGGCAGCTGTCGCAGTCACTGATCGCGATCGGGCGCGGCGAATGGTTTGGCGTCGGGCTCGGCAACAGCGTACAGAAGCTGCTGTACCTGCCGGAGCAGTACACCGACTTCATCTATGCGATCTATGCCGAGGAATTCGGACTCGCCGGCACCGTGGTGCTGCTGGCCTTGTACGGTGTACTGAGCTGGCGCGGCTTCGAAATCGGCCGTGTCGCCGAGCAGCAGGGCGAGCGCTTCCGCGCCTACCTTTGTTATGGGCTTACCGGCTGGATCGGCGGTCAGGCGATGCTCAATCTCGCCGTCAACACCGGCCTGCTGCCGACCAAGGGTCTGACCCTGCCGCTGCTGTCCTACGGCGGCTCCAGCCTGATCACCTTCTGCGCGATGCTGGCGCTGATTCTGCGCGTGGACCACGAGAACCGCCGCGCCGTCGCCGGACGTCCCACCGGGGTGCGCACATGAAGACGATGATTCTGGCCGGCGGCACCGGCGGGCACGTGTTTCCGGCACTCGCCGTCGCGCAGCGCCTGCGCGAGCTTGGGCATGAGGTGTTCTGGATGGGCACCCAGGCCGGGCTGGAAGCGCGCGTGGTGCCGGCCCACGGCATCGAGGTCGAATGGATCCGTGTGGCCGGCCTGCGCGGCAAGGGCATGCTCAGTCTGCTGACTGCGCCGCTGGCCGTGGGTCGGGCGCTGATTCAGGCGCTGGCCGTGGTGCGGCGTCGCAAGCCGAACGTGGTGCTGGGCATGGGTGGCTACGTCGCCGGCCCGGGCGGGCTCGCGTCCTGGCTGATGCGCCAGCCGCTGGTGATACACGAACAGAATGCCGCGCCCGGCACCACCAACCGCATCCTGGCGCACTTCGCGCGGCGCGTGCTGCAGGCGTTTCCCGGCGCGATCCGCAACGGTGTGACGGTGGGCAATCCGGTGCGCGCCGGTTTCGCGGCGGTGCCGGCTCCGGCGCAGCGGCTGGCCGATCGGGACGGTGCGATCCGCGTGCTGGTGCTGGGCGGCAGTCAGGGCGCGCGCGCACTGAATGAGCGGATGCCCCGCGCGCTGGCGCAGATGCCTGTCGAGCAGCGGCCCCAGGTCTGGCATCAGGCCGGCCGCACGATCGAAGTGGCCGAACAGACGTATCGCGAGATGAGCGTCGAGGCGCGGATCGACGCCTTCATCGAGGACATGCCAGCCGCTTACGCCTGGGCCGATCTGGTGGTCTGCCGGTCCGGTGCGATGACGGTGGCGGAACTGGCGGCGGCTGGCTGTGCCTCGCTGCTGGTGCCGTTCCCGTTCGCGACCGACGATCACCAGACGCGCAATGGCGAATATCTGGTCGGCGCCGGTGCCGCCGAGATGGTCGCCGAGTCCGCACTGACGCCGGAACGGCTGGCGGCCACCCTGGGCGCGCTGACGGCCGACCGCGAGATCCTGCTGCGCATGTCCGAAGCGGCGCGTGCGGCCGCCTGGCCGCGCGCCTTGGACGTGATCGTCAGCACGCTGTTGCAGGAGGCGCGCAAATGATGAATGCCGCCGGAATGGCACGACTGGTCTCGGCGCCGATGCGTCGCGTGCGCCGCATACACCTGATCGGCATCGGCGGCTCCGGCATGGCCGGAATCGCCGAGGTGCTGATCAATCTGGGTTACGAAGTCTCCGGCTCCGATCTCAAGGATTCGGCGGTGACGCGCCAGCTGGCCTCGCTGGGCGCCCGCATTTTCTCCGAACACCTCGCCGACAATGTTCAGGGGGCCGATGTCGTGGTCGCGTCGACCGCGGTCAGGTCCGACAACGCCGAGGTTGTCGAAGCGCATCGGCAGCTGATTCCGGTGGTGCGGCGTGCCGAGATGCTGGCCGAACTGATGCGTTTCCGTTACGGCATCGCGATCGCCGGCACGCACGGCAAGACCACCACCACCAGTCTGGTGGCGGCCACGCTCGCCGAAGGCGGCCTGGACCCGACCTTTGTCGTGGGCGGCCGCGTCAAGTCGGCCGGCACCAATGCACGGCTCGGTGCCGGCGCCTATCTCGTGGCCGAAGCCGACGAGTCCGATGCCTCGTTCCTGCATCTGACGCCGATGATCGCCGCGGTCACCAATATCGACGCCGATCATCTGGAAACCTACGGCGGCGACTTTGCGCGACTGCGTGCGACCTTCCTCGAATTCCTGGCGCGGCTGCCGTTCTATGGCCTGGTGGTGATGTGCATCGACGATGCCGTGGTCCGCCAGATGCTGCCGGAAGTGGGTCGGCCGGTGCTGACCTACGGTTTCGCCGAGGACGCCGACATTCGCGCCGAGAACGTGCAGTCCGATGGCGAGGGCAGCCGCTTCGAAGTGGTGCTGGCGGACGGTCAGCGTGAAGCGCTGTTCCTGAATCTGCCGGGACGGCATAACGTCGAGAACGCGCTGGTTGCCGTGGCGATCGCGCGTGAACTCGACGTGCCGTTCACGGCGATCCGCAAGGCACTGGCCGAATTCCAGGGGATCGGACGACGCTGCGAATCGCACGGCGAGATGACGATCGGTACTGCGCGCGTGCGCCTGGTCGATGACTATGGTCACCACCCGCGCGAACTCGCCGCCACCTTCGAGGCGATGCGTTCGGCCAACCCCGGACGTCGGCTGGTCGTGAGCTTCCAGCCGCACCGCTACTCGCGCACTCGCGATCTGTTCGACGACTTCTGCGCGGTGCTGTCGAGCGTCGACGAACTGCTGCTGACCGAAGTCTATGCCGCCGGTGAAGCGCCGATCGCCAATGCCGATGGCCGCAGCCTGGCACGCGGCATTCGGGCGCGCGGCAAGGTTTCCCCCGTATTCGTGGACAAGGTTGCCGAATTGCCCGACGCGCTGGTGACGGTGCTGCGTGATGGTGACGTGTTGCTGAGCCTGGGTGCCGGCGATATCGGCAACTTGCCGGGATTGCTGGCCGACCGCTTTGGGGGTGGCACATGAATGCACAGCGTATTCGGGACCCGCAAAGCGGCGTGCGTGGGCGCCTGGCGTACGACGAATCGATGGCGCTGCATACCTCCTGGCGCGTCGGTGGGCCGGCGGACCGCTGGTTCGAGCCGGCGGACCGCGAGGATCTTTCGGATTTCGTGCGGCAACTGCCGGACAGCGAACCGATGACCTGGGTCGGTCTCGGCAGCAATCTGCTGGTGCGCGACGGTGGCATCCGCGGCACGGTGATCTGCCTGAAGGACGGATTCGACGAAATCCGCCCGGAGCTCGCTGTTTCCGGGTCCCGGCTGGTGCAGGCCGGTGCCGCCGCCCACTGCGCACGCCTCGCCAAGACCTGCGCCGACGCGAAACTGGCCGGCCTCGGCTTCCTGATTGGCGTGCCCGGCACGCTTGGCGGCGCGCTGGCGATGAACGCCGGCGCGCACGGCGGCGAGACCTGGGATTTCGTGGAGTCCGTCGAAGTGCTGTTCGACGACGGGCACTTCGAATGGCTGCCGAAATCGGCCTTCGAAACCGGCTACCGTCATGTGGCTGTGCCGGCCGGCTTCGCCGGATTCATTGCCGCGCGTCTGCGTCTGGAAACCGACGCGGACGGCTCCGCCGCGGCCGACATGAAGGCCTGGCTGTCCAAGCGCCGCGCCACGCAACCGGTGGGCAAGCCGACCGCCGGCAGCACCTTCCGCAACCCGCAGGGCGATCACGCCGCTCGTTTGATCGAGTCCTGTGGACTCAAGGGCCATCGCATCGGTGGCGCCGTGGTGTCGGCCATGCACGCCAACTTCATCGTCACCGAAGCCGGTGCGCGTGCGGCCGACGTCGAACGCCTGATCGATTTCCTGCGGGCCGAAGTGGAACGCCAACGCGGCGTGAAGCTGCAGCCCGAGGTCCGGTTTGTTGGAGACGCAGCATGAACGCCTCACGCCTTTCGCCTCACGCCTCACCGCGGATCGAAGATCCGCGCGCCTTCGGCCGTGTCGCTGTGCTGTGCGGCGGCTGGTCGAGCGAGCGCGAGGTCTCCTTGCAGTCCGGTGCCAACGTCTATGCCGCGCTGCGGCGTCGCGGTGTCGACGCCACGCTGATCGATGCCGATCGCGACACGCTGCTGGCCCTGGGTCGTCAGGGCTATCAGCGCGCCTTCAACATCATGCATGGCACCGGGGGCGAAGACGGCACCGTGCAGGCGCTGCTGGATCTGCAGGGCATTGCCTACAGCGGCTGCGGCGTGCTCGCCTCGGCGCTGGCGATGGACAAGCTGCGAACCAAGCGCATCTGGAAGGCTGAAGGTCTGCCTACGCCGGAATGGATGCTGCTGGCCTCGAACGAGGATGCCCTGGCGGCCGGCGAGACGCTGGGCTATCCGTACTTCATGAAGCCGGCGGCCGAAGGTTCCAGCGTCGGCATCAGCAAGGTGGCGTTCGCCACCTCGGCGGTTTCGGCATTCCGCCGCGCGGCCGGCGAGTACAACGAGCGACCACGCGCGGTGCTTGCTGAACGCAACATCGGCGGCGGCGAGTACACCTGCTCGATTCTGGACGGTGAGGCTCTGCCGATCATCCACATCGTGCCGGCCTCCGAGTTCTATGACTACCACGCCAAGTACATCTCGGACGAAACCCAGTATCACTGCCCGGCCGGACTGGCGCCGGCGCGTGAGATGGAGCTGCGCGGCCTGTGTCTGCGTGCTTTCGAGCTGATCGGCGGCAGCGGCTGGGGCCGCGTCGATTTTCTGCTCGACGAGCAGGGTCGTGAATATCTGATCGAGGTCAACACGCTGCCCGGCATGACCTCGCATTCGCTGGTGCCGATGGCGGCCAAGACCGCCGGCATCGACTTCGACGAACTGTGCTGGCGGATTCTCGAAGCCGGCCTGGAGACCTCCGATGCCGTCTGAGGCCATCACTTTCGACGCGCCGGTCGACGCCGCCGTCAATCCCTTGCCGCCGTCGCTGCGGGCCTGGCCGTTCGTGGCGGCGCTGATCGGGCTGTGCACCCTGGCCTGGGCCGTGACGCAGGCGATGGGCAACGGCGGTCCGCGCATCGAACAACTGCGCTTGGATGGCGATTTCGCACATGTTTCGCCGCAGCAGCTGCGCGGGCGCATCGAACCCTTGGTCGGCGGCGGCTTCTTCGCCGTGGATCTGGCCGCGATTCGGGACGAGCTGGAGTCCGAACCCTGGATCGCCAGTGCGCGCGTGACGCGGGCATGGCCCGGCGTGCTGCGCGTGAAAGTGGCAGAGCACCGGGCCGCTGCGCGCTGGGGTTCGGCCGGCGCCTTGTCCGAACAGGGCGCGGTGTTCACGCCGCCTGCGCCGGAAGAACTGCCCGACAGCCTGCCGCGACTCGACGGGCCGGGTGGTCGTGTGGTCGAGGTGCTCGACGCCTACATGGCCCTGGTGCAGCGGCTCGGGGCCACGCCGTTCAGCCCGCGCAGCGTGCGCATGGACGCGCGCGGCGAGTGGTACATGGGCACCGCTGACGGTGTCGAGCTGCGCCTGGGGCGTGAGTCGCCGGCCCGGCAGGCCGAGCGCATCGCCACCGAGGTGTTGCCCGCATTGGTTAATGAACTGGAACGCGTGAACTACGTGGACCTGCGCTACAGCAACGGATTCGCCGTCGGCTGGCGTCTGCCGACGGAAGAAGAGGATGCAAAAAATGGCTAAACGGACCGCCAAGAATCTGCTTGTCGGCCTGGATATCGGCACTTCCAAGGTCGTGGCGATCGTCGGCGAGATCGGCACCGACGGCTCGCTCGAGATCGTCGGCCTGGGCTCACATCCCTCGCGTGGATTGTCGCGTGGCGTGGTGGTGGATATCGAGGCGACCACGCAATCGATCCGGCGTGCGATCGAAGAGGCCGAACTGATGGCCGGCTGCCGCGTGCAGTCGGTGTATGCCGGGATTTCGGGCAGCCACGTCAAGGCCTTCAATTCGCAGGGTATCGTCGCGGTGCGCAACAAGGAGGTCAGCGAGGCCGACAAGGAACGCGTGATCGACGCCGCGCGCGCCGTGCCGATCCCCAACGATCAGAAAGTGCTGCACGTGGTGCCGCAGGAATGGTCGGTCGACGGCCAGGAGGGCATACGCGAGCCGGCCGGCATGTTCGGCGTGCGGCTCGAAGCCAAGGTGCACATGGTCTCGGTCTCGGTTTCGGCCGCTCAGAACATCCACAAATGCGTGGAGAGCTGCGGTCTGCAGGTGGATCGTCTGATCCTGGAGCCGCTGGCCTCGTCCTATGCGGTGCTGATGCCGGACGAGCGCGACCTCGGCGTGTGCCTGGTCGACATTGGTCACGGCACTTCGGACATCGCGATTTTCAAGGACGGCTCGATTCGCCACACGGCGGTGGTGCCGATCGCCGGTGAATACGTCACGCGCGACATTGCCGCGATGTTTCGCACGCCAACTCAGGCAGCCGGCGAAATCAAGATCAAGCACGGCTGTGCACTGCCGCAGATGCTGGAGCGCGACGAGGAAATCGAGGTGCCGTCGACCGGCGACCATCCGCCGCGCCGCATTTCCCGGCAGGCCATGAGTGAGGTCATCCGCGCGCGCTACGAGGAGCTGTTCCGCGACTTCATCAAGCGCGAGCTGCATCGCAGCGGCTTCTACGACCTCATCGCTGGCGGCGTGGTGCTCACGGGCGGCAGCTCCAAGATTCCGGGCGTGGTGGAGCTGGCCGAGGAAATCTTCGAGGTGCCGGTTCGGCTGGGTCTGCCGCACAACGTGCGCGGGCTCACCGAGGTCGCACGCAATCCGGTTTACGCAACCGGGGTGGGTTTGCTGCTGTTCGGTCGGGATCACTTGCCCGGCGACCGCAGCGAACTTGAACACGGGGGAATCAAACAGGCTCTGGACCGCGTGATGCACTGGTTCCGGGGCAACTTTTAACAACGACAAATCGTTCTTTTACATGTGCGGGGTCAAACCCGACTTTGTTTTCAAGGCTTGGAAAGGGCTGTTTAAGCAATTCAAGGAGGCTGTCATGCCGGAAATGTTCGAAATACTCGATGGGCAAACTGCGGATCGCGCCATCATTCGTGTCGTGGGTGTCGGCGGCGGTGGCTGCAATACCGTCAACCAAATGGTGGAGGCGGAGATCGAAGGCGTGGACTTCGTCTGCTCCAACACCGATCGTCAACATCTGGATCGCTGCAAGACCCAGAACATCCTTCAGATCGGATCGACGATCACGCGGGGCCTGGGCGCCGGCTCGGACCCCGAAAAGGGTCGCGCGGCCGCGCTGGAGGACAAGGACCGCATCCGTGAGCTGCTCGACGGCACGGACATGCTGTTCATCACCGCCGGCATGGGGGGCGGCACCGGCACCGGTGCGGCGCCGGTGATCGCCGAGATCGCGCGCGAACTCGACATCCTCACGGTCGCCGTGGTCACCAAGCCGTTCATGTTCGAGGGTAAGAAGCGCGGCGCCTCGGCGATGCGCGGCATCGAGGAACTGCACAAGCATGTCGACTCGCTGATCCTCATTCCCAACGAGAAGCTGCAACTCGTGCTGGGGGACGATGCGACCATGGACGAGTGCTTCCGCAAGGCCAACGACGTCTTGCAGAACGCGGTCCAGGGGATCTCCGATCTGATCACCCGGCCGGGCATGGTCAACGTCGACTTCGCGGACGTCTGCACCGTGATGCGCAACCGCGGCAAGGCGATGATGGGCATGGGCCGCGCCACCGGCGATGCGCGCGCCTCGCAGGCGGTCGAAGAAGCGCTGACCAGCCCGCTGCTCGACGACATCGAGCTGTCCAATGCGCGCGGCATCCTCGTCAACCTGGCCTGCGACAGTACGCTGAAGATGGGCGAGATCAACCGGGTGATGAAGCGCGTCATGGAGATCGCCTCCGACGATGTCGACGTCAAGTTCGGCACTTCGCTCGATCAGGCGCTCGATGGCGAGCTGCGCGTGACGGTGGTGGCGACGGGTCTGGGCGGCGGCGTGGTACCGCAGATGCAGATGCCGCAAGGCAGCGTGCAGCACAACACGGTTGTCACGCCGCTCAAGCGTCCGGATGTGACCGGATCACCGCGTCCCGCGGCCGTCGACGTGCCGACCGTGATCCGGCGTCAGCCGGCCGCGGCCCACGACTTCGCCACGGCGGCGATTCCGGATGAGGAAATCCTCAACATTCCGGCGTTTCTGCGCAATCAGGCGGACTAGCATCGGCTTCGCCGCGTGGGGGCGCGGCGGTGCACAGTGTAGTAGTCGAGCGGTGGCGCGATCGGGGTTCCGGCACCTCGATCGCTCAGCCTGCAGACGGGTGTGTGTGATAACGTATTCGATGCACCGCAGGTTTGGGCATGTGCCCGGTCTCCCGACCTGCCGATGATGATCGAACGATCGTTTCAAGCGCTCGGCGGAATCTGGCGCCGGGCGCTTGCGTCGGACCAGGACCGGCTGCCGACGCCATACGAATCAGAAGGACCCGAACAAGAAGATGCTCAAGCAGCGCACATTGCGCCAACCCGTCCGCGCCACTGGCGTGGGTCTGCACAGTGGCCGCAAGGTCTATATGTCCCTGCTGCCGGCCGGCCCCGATACCGGCATCGTGTTTCGCCGCCTTGATCGGGATACGTCCGTGGAAGTCCCGGCACGCGCCGATCTGGTCGGTGACACCCAGCTTTGCACCTGCCTGATTCAGGATACGGTCAAGATCCAGACGGTCGAGCACTTGCTGTCGGCCTTGGCCGGCCTGGGTATCGACAACGCGATCGTCGAGCTGTCCGCCGCCGAAGTGCCGATCATGGATGGCAGCGCCGGTCCGTTCGTGTTCCTGATCCAGTCGGCCGGCATCCACGAGCAGGACGCCGCCAAGAAATTCATCCGCGTGAAGCAGCCGGTGCAGGTGCAGGAAGGCGACAAGATGGCGCGGCTGGAGCCGTACGACGGCTTTCGTCTGTCCTTCGGCATCGACTTCAAGCATCCGGTGGTGCGCTCCAGTGGGCAGAGTGCGGTCATGGACTTTTCCACGACCAGTTTCGTGCGAGAGGTTTCGCGTGCGCGCACCTTCGGATTCATGCGTGATGTCGAATTCATGCGTTCACGCAATCTGGCGCTGGGCGGCAGCCTCGACAATGCCGTGGTGCTCGACGAGTTCCGCGTGCTCAACAACGAGGGGCTGCGCTATGACGACGAATTCGTGCGACACAAGATTCTCGATGCGATCGGTGATCTGTATCTGCTCGGGCACAGCCTGATCGGCGCGTACTCCGCGCACAAGTCCGGTCATGAACTCAACAACAAACTGGCGCGCAAGTTGCTGAATGATCCGGCGTCCTGGGAAATCGTCAGCTTCGATGACCCGGCGCGGGCACCGATTACGTACATGCAGGGACTGCCGGCAGCCGCCTGAGGCGACGACCGGTGATTTTTGCACAGTCGGCGGCTGTATTTGTCCTTGTGTGCACCATTTCGGCGCGTGTAGACTCGGACTAACTTGGGGCGGCAGGCCGTACTTTGATTTCGATCTGTCGGAAAGTCGTACCGAAGCGTTCTTGAAGAAACGCCAAAAGCTCGTCTGTTCGGAAACGCATCTGATTCAGCGCCGAGGCATTGTCGGTGTAGAGGATCAGTTTGCGGCCGCGCAGATTGGCGACTCGGACGGAATGCGACCAGGGCGCCGCCAGGTGTTCGCGGATCGCGTCTTGTATGCCGCGCAGATATTGGGCGCGGGCAAGAACCGACCGAACAGTGGTGGGGTGACCGTCGAGCAGTTGGGACAACGGTCGGAAAAGGTCAGACATTCAGGGCTCGGGGCCGCATTCGGGACGGCATGGATATTATTGTAGTCAATCACAATCGCGGGCGAACCTGGCGATTCAATCTGGGCGCGCGCGGCGCGATCATTTGGGGTCCGATGGCGCTATTGCTGGTCGCCCTGATGATCGGCTCCTTCGTCGCCGGATCCCAGCTCGGCGGCGGCGGCAAGAACCAGGCGACCGAAATCGCCAGTGTCTGGGCCGATGACATTGCCGATCAGCGCTCCCAACTCGAAAAGACCCGCGAGTACGTGCTCGACAATACGCACGCGATCGCGCGCCGCCTCGGTCAGCTGCAGGCGCAGATGATGCGATTGGACGCTGCCGGGCAGCGGCTCACCGAGATCGCCGACCTCGACAGCGGCGAATTCGACTTCAGTACCCCGCCGCCGATCGGTGGACCCGAAACCGAAGCGGCCGGTGATTTCATCAACGCCTCGTCGATGATCACCCAGCTCGACGCGGTCCAGCGTCAACTCGACGATCGCGAGCGCCAGATGCGGGTGCTCGAAGACCTGCTGCTGGCCAGCCGCCTGCAGAAGGAAGTCCGCCCATCCGGCTGGCCAATCGCCAAGGGCTGGATTTCCTCGGTGTTCGGCGCGCGAACCGATCCCTTCACCGGTCGGCGCACCTATCATCAGGGCGTGGACTTCGCCGGCAAGGAAGGCAGCGACGTGCTGGCCGCCGCCTCCGGCGTGATTTCCTACGCGGGTCCGCGCTTCGGCTACGGAAACCTCGTCGAGATCAATCACGGCAACGGCTACGTGACCCGTTACGGTCACAACAAATCGGTGTACGTGAAGGTGGGCGACCGCGTGAAGAAGGGCCAGTCCGTCGCCGCACTGGGGTCCACCGGGCGCTCCACCGGGCCGCACGTTCATTTCGAAGTGCTCTTGAACGGACGCGTGGTCAACCCCAGTCAGTACATTCGAGCGTCGCGCTAGGCGTCGTCGGGGTCCTGGGGGCACGGCAGTTACTGCTTGGGGCGTTCGACGGCATAATACGCGGCCCCTGGCGCCCTTAGGCGCCCTACGCGTGCCCGAGGGCGCGCGCATCATCGATCGGTCATGTTGAATAACTTACTGGCGCGCGTCTTCGGCAGCCGGAATCAACGCATTCTCAAGGGGCTCGACAGCCTGGTCGCCCAGGTCAATGCGCTCGATGCCGAAATGAGCGCGCTCAGCGACGAGGCGCTCGCCGCCAAGACGCCCTACTTCCGTGAACGCCTCGCCAAGGGCGAAACCCTCGACCAGATCATGCCGGAGGCCTTCGCGGTGGTCCGCGAGGCCGGCAAGCGCGTACTCGGCATGCGCCATTTCGACGTACAGCTGATCGGTGGCGCGATCCTGCACGCCGGCAAGATCGCCGAGATGAAGACCGGCGAAGGCAAGACCCTGGTCGCCACGCTCGCAGCCTATCTCAATGCGCTGCCCGGCAAGGGCGTGCATATCGTCACCGTCAACGACTATCTGGCGCGGCGCGATTCCGAGTGGATGGGGCGCATCTACCGCTTCCTCGGCATGACCGTGGGTGTGGTGGTGCCCAATCAGCCCGCCACCGAAAAGCGTGAGGCCTATCAGGCCGACATCACCTACGCGACCAACAACGAGCTGGGCTTCGACTACCTGCGCGACAACATGGCGTTTCGCACGGAAGACAAGGCGCAGCGTGGCCACGCCTTCGCCATCATCGACGAGGTCGATTCGATTCTGATCGACGAGGCGCGCACGCCATTGATCATTTCGGGGCCGACCGACGACAAGCCGGACCTCTACGTCAAGATCAATGTGCTGGTGCCGCGCCTGACGAAGCAGGAAGAGGAGGAAGGCCCCGGCGACTACTCCGTGGACGAGAAGGGCAAGCAGGTCCACCTCACCGAGGAAGGCTTCGAGCACGTCGAGGAATTGATGCAGGAGGCCGGTCTGCTTGGCGAGGGCGAAAGCCTGTACGACGCCCAGCACATCGTGCTGATGCATCACCTCAATGCCGCGCTACGTGCGCACCTGCTGTACAAGCGCGATGTCGAATACATCGTGCGTAACGGCCAGGTGATCATCATCGACGAATTCACCGGCCGCATGATGGCCGGCCGGCGCTGGTCGGACGGCCTGCATCAGGCGATCGAGGCCAAGGAAGGCGTGCCGATCCAGCAGGAAAACCAGACGCTGGCCTCGATCACGTTCCAGAACTATTTCCGTCTGTACGAGAAGCTGTCCGGCATGACCGGCACGGCCGATACCGAGGCCTACGAGTTTCAGACGATCTACAACCTCGAAGTGGTGGTGATTCCGCCGAACCGGCCGATGGCGCGCAAGGACGATGGCGACCTGGTGTTCATGACCGCGCGCGAGAAGTTCAACGCCGTGGTCGAGCAGATCGTCGACGCATCCAAGCGGGAGCAGCCGGTGCTGGTCGGCACCGCCTCGATCGAAACCTCGGAACTGCTGTCGCAGCTGCTGAACCAGAACAACATCCGCCACGAAGTGCTCAACGCCAAGCAGCATGAGCGCGAGGCCGAGATCATCGCCCAGGCCGGTCGCCCGGGCTCGGTGACGATCGCCACCAACATGGCCGGCCGCGGCACCGATATCGTGCTCGGCGGCAGCCTTGAGGCCGAACTGGCCAAGGTG
>Ga0207893_1000245_pt1 | contig 34615 bp, 33 predicted proteins | sample MalvirmetaMSP121_FD_184233 | JGI IMG/M metagenome (GOLD analysis project Ga0207893, IMG submission 184233) | Marine viral communities from the Deep Pacific Ocean - MSP-121 (SPAdes) | ecosystem: Environmental > Aquatic > Marine > Oceanic | place: Pacific Ocean | collected 2001-06-02 | reverse complement strand
TGGCGATACCCACGCCGACGGGTATGCCGGTGAGGCGCAGCACATCGGCGCGAATGCGGCGCCCGATGGCTTCCGCGTCTGGCACGCCGGAAAGATCAGCGAAGGCTTCGTCGATGGAATACACCTCAACGGCGGGTACTCGCTGTTCGATCACCGTCATCACGCGCTCGCTCATGTCCCCGTAGAGCGCGTAGTTGCTGGAAAACACCACCACACCCCAGCGCTCTAGATCACGGCGGACCTTGAAATATGGCGCGCCCATCTTGATGCCGAGGGCTTTGGCCTCCGCTGAGCGAGCGATCACACAGCCGTCGTTATTGGAGAGTACGACGATGGGCGTGGTGCGCAGGTCCGGGCGGAAGACGCGCTCGCAAGCGGCGTAAAACGAGTTGCAGTCGATCAGCGCCAGCACACGCTCAGTATTTGCCATGGCAACGCACACTGAAGGGCACCACGCCCCAGACGTAGAGCTCATCGCTTTCAAGCAGATAGCGCGGGGGAAACTTGGGGTTGGCGGAGCGCAGGATGATCTGTTCGCCCTGCCGATCGAAGATCTTCACCAGTGGCTCGTTGTTGAGCGCTGCAATGACGATCTCGCCCTTCTCCGCTTCGCGCCCGCGATCGATGATGAGAATGTCCCGGTCGAAAATACCCACGTGAATCATGCTGTCGCCGTCTGCGCGCGCCAGATAAGTGTGCGGCGCGCGGATGTTCATCAGCTCATCAAGCGAGAGCGTGCCTTCCATATGGTCCTGCGCCGGGCTGGGAAAGCCGGCGGGCACGCAGAAGCTGAAAAACGGCAGGGCAATGGTGGACGGAGCAGCGGGCCCCAGGAAATGCACGGGCATGGCACAGACCTCAAAACTGTATATGCGTACAGTATTGAGAGCCAAGAGCCGGGTCAATCGAACCGGACGTAAGGACGATCTGGCTTGATGCGATACGCCAACAATCGGTACAGCAAGTGGCTGAGGTTATGCGACGTCTCATGCTCACCTTGCTTTGCAATATCCCTTCGCTGTTCCGACCGCAAAAAAAGCCCTGACTGGCAGGGCTTCTTTTCGGTCAATTATCCCGGCCCGGATCAAAGGGCCGGTTCATCAACTCCCAGGGCAAGCAGGCAGCGAAGTCCGGTTCTGTGTACCGTCGTTACGCGTGAACTGGCAGCCATAGGCAGGGTTGGCGACTACGCGCGGATTGAGGACCTCGTCACCGGCTGGCTTGATGCCCTGCTGATCCCACTGCAGCATCGCAGCCATTGCTTCGACCTGTTCTTGATAAGTGAAGTCACAGTGACTGGGCGCTCGGATGGCGCGTTGCACGAGCAGGTCGCCGTTGCCGTTGGCGACGGCGTTGCGGCGATAGATCTGCTGGTGCTTGAACGGCACGTAGAGGTCGCCCAGGGTGTGGATGCTGACCACCGGGACGTTGAACTGGCCATTCACCACCGGGATCCAGCGCAGGCCGTCCGGGCGGATGCTGTTGGCCGGTGGATGACCGATCACGCGGATGATCGAGTCGTTGAACTCGCGTTCCTCGCTGGACATCGCCTTGTTCGTGTCGAACTGATAGCGGGTGGCGAGGTTGCCGCTGAGCGAGTCGGCCAAGATGCCGTTCACCGAACCGTCCTGCCCTCCAGTACCCAGCACGACGCTCTGCAGGCCGGTGCGGAAGCCTTCGGCGAAGATCGGCCGCTCGCCACCGCTGAGCTCACGAACGACCCCTTCAAGCTTTTCACCCTGCGGCGACGGATCGGTCGGGTAGCTGTCCCACAACGCGCCGATAATCAGCGGGAGCTTGGCCTGGAAGTCCGTCGCCGGGAAGGTGGTCGGCCCCTGCCCTGCCAGGTGCTGGGCAGCCAGGGTGAAGTTCATCAGGTATTCGAACTCATAGACGTCGCCAGTAACGCCGCACATCGGCACCGAACCGCTGTAGCGCAACGGGTTATTGGCGGTAGCGTAGGTTTCGGCTTCCACCGCGGCGGCCGCAACATGGCCGCCCATCGAATGCCCGGTGATGTAGGTCTTGCTGGGCTGGGCTTTGCCGGTCAGCTCACTGAAGGCGAGCGCCAGGGCGTTGGTATCTTCAATGCCTGCACGTACGTCGTAGTAGTTCTTGCTGTAGCTCGAAGCGGCCCAAGCGTAGCCCTGCTGCAGCAGCCATGGCCGGATCGGTGGCGGCCCAACAGTGAGCTCCGGTCCTGTGCCACGGTAGCCATGCGCGTACATGATCAGCATGCCGTTCCAGTTGGGTGGCACTTCGATCTGGTACGACGCCCCTTCGTGGATACCGGTCCAGCGTTCGCTGGGCAGACCGGGGAATGCTGCCAAAGGCGATACGACCGGGACGAAAACGCGCGAGTCCTGTTCGCGGGACTCGCTGTGGGATACGGGCGGCTTGATCGGTTTGGAGCGAGCCTGAACATCGGCAGCGATGCCGACACCGCCAACCAGCATGACACCGACGATGGCACGCGCGCAGGCTGAAGCCAACTTGCTTGGGAGCATGGGAGTTTCCTCGATTATTGTTTTTGTTTTACAGGCCTTGCTAGCGATACGAGCTTTGCCGGGCTTGCCGACCACAAGCGGTACACGCATTTCCACTAACCGTGGCAGAAAGCTTGGACCTGTCAAATTGACGGAATATCGGAGGGATGAGCGGTAGCGTCGTCACGTGAATAGCAGGACTGGCGCCTCGCTTATTCACGCGCAAGATTCATTGATGTGCGCTAAAGCATGACTAATGCGGAGCAGCAAGGAGGAGGGAGACGGGGATAAAGCGGACCGAATGGCATGTGCCATCCAGTCCCGGGAAAACCCTGTGAAGTCAGCAGTTTCCTTTCTTCGCCTGGCCCGGCGGACAATGAGTTCCGCCATGACCACCATGCCCACCACCGTCGCCGATATCGATACCGACGCCTGGCAAGCGCAGGCTGCAGCCAGTCATCAATACAGAAGCCAATACAACGGCCATGGCCCGGATCATCATCGTAGATTGCGCTTTCATTGGAATACTCCTGAATTTCCTGACGTGCGCCACTCAACGGCGCCCGGCGCACAGTATCCAATGCTGCATCAATGGGCGACAGCCCATTCTTGCGGCGGCGCGCGCCAATCACGAATGACGGTTTCAAGGCTTGCTGCGCTGATCGCTCAGCAGGCCCTGATCCCCACACGGCCCCTTCCTAGCCCGCGTGATATTCCGCGTCAGCCACTTCGAAACGCTGCTGAATGGAAGCCGCAGGCTCCTTGCCCATGATGCTCACCACATAGATGGCGATGCTGGCGAGAATGAAGCCCGGGATGATTTCGTACAGGCCGAGACCGATGAATTGCTTCCAGACCACCACGGTAATCGCGCCGACCAACATGCCGGTGAGCGCGCCGTTGCGGGTCATGCGCTTCCACACCAGAGAGATCAACACCACCGGACCAAAGGCTGCGCCAAAGCCGGCCCATGCGTAGGACACGAGGCCCAGCACCTTGCTGTCCGGATTCGACGCGATGCCGATTGCGATCAACGCGATCAGCAGCACCATGGCCCGACCTACCCAGACCAGTTCGGTCTGCGACGCGCCCTTGCGCAGGAACGCCTTGTAGAAGTCCTGGGTCAGTGCGCTGGAGCTGACCAGCAGCTGCGCGCTGAGCGTACTCATGACGGCGGCTAGCACGCCGGAGAGGATGATGCCGGCCACCCAGGGGTTAAACATCAGCTTGACCAGTTCCATGAACACACGCTCGCCGTTCTCGGTGACCGGGCCGGCCAGCGCGGGGTTATCGGCGAAGTAGGCAATGCCGAGGAAGCCTACGGTTACAGCGCCTGCGAGGGTCAGGATCATCCAGGCCATGCCGATGCGGCGGGCGTTGGGGATGGTCTTCACCGAGTCGGCAGCCATGAAGCGCACCAGGATGTGCGGCTGGCCGAAGTAACCAAGGCCCCAGCCAAGCAGCGAGATGATCGCGATAAAGGACAGCCCCTTGAACATGTCGAAATTCGACGGGTCCTGGGCCGCGATGGTGTCCATGGCGGTGCCCATGTCGCCCAAGGCTAGGATGACGAACACCGGCGTGATCAACAGCGCAAAGATCATCAGCGTGGCCTGCACGGTATCGGTCCAGCTCACCGCCAGGAAACCGCCGATGAACACGTAGAGGATGGTCGCTGCCGCACCGACCCACAGCGCCGTACCGTAATCCATGCCGAAGGTCGATTCGAACAAACGCGCACCGGCCACTACCCCGGACGCGCAGTAAATGGTGAAGAACACCAGAATCACCAGCGCCGAGAAGATCCGCAGCAGGCGGCTGGTGTCCTCGAAACGATGGGAGAAATAGTCCGGCAGGGTCAGCGCATTGTGGTTGTGCTCGGTGTGCACACGCAGCCGCCCCGCGACGAATATCCAGTTAAGCCAGGCGCCGGCGATGAGGCCAATAGCGATCCAGCTCTCGGACAGGCCGGCAACGAAAATCGCGCCGGGCAAGCCCATCAGCAACCAGCCGCTCATGTCCGAAGCGCCCGCAGAAAGAGCGGTGACAAAACTGCCGAGGCTGCGCCCGCCGAGGATGTAGTCGTCGAAATTCTTGGTGGCGCGGTAGGCGGTGAAACCGATGAGAATCATCGCCGCGATATAGATCACGAAAGTGATCAGGGTGGGGGTGCTCACATTCATTAGTCTTGTATTCCTTGTGCTGCGGGGACCTAGCCCCCGCCTCCACTGACTAGACGCGAACGCTTGTGGCGCAGCGCTGGCAACGGACGGTCGGGTTAGAACGAAAGCATAGCGTCTCGAAGCGCTCTTCGCTCGCGACCGGACAGTTTTGGCGGGTAAAGGTGCGAGCGGAGCGATCGAAAGATCGATCCAGGAACGCTCAGGGCAGCAGGCCAATAACGCAGCGGTTCGCTTCGGTCTCACCGCTCGCGCACTCAGCGCTCGATGACTTGCCCGCGCATGGGCGCCAGGCGCGCCAGCAAACGGTTCTGCACAGGGATCGGCACGCCCTCGGCGGTCATCGCCGCCTGCAGGTTTTCCACCAGCGCGTTGAAATCGCTGGGTGTCAACGCCAGGCCTTTGTGGCTTTCTTCCATGCTGTCGCCGGTGTAGACGCAGGGACCGCCCGCCTCGGCGCAGACCTGCTCGATCAGCTTGTCGCGCAGGCGTTGGATGTCGATGTCCTGAAAATGCTCGACGATGCGGGGATCTCCAGCGATGCGCAGCAGCATGCCTTCGACAATCCGAGTCACACCGGGCTCGCCACCGAGCTGCCGATACAGGCTGTCATCCTTCGGCGCTTGCCCAGCACAAGCACCGAGCAACAGGCAAAACAGCAGGCCAAACCAGCGCATCAGAAGCTCCCCTGGACGGACAGGTACAGGCCATCCTGGTTGTCCAACGTGGCGATTTCACCCAGCCGCGCATAAGCCAGGACCACGGCAAGGCGCTTGTTGGGGAAGTAGCCGAGGAACAGATCGGCCCAGTCGCTTTCGCCCGCAAAGGACAGGTTATCCGGCTTTTCACGGTACTCAACGCCCAGCGCCCAGCTTGGGTTGAACAACACTGCAGCCGAGCCCTCCTTGAGCAGGCTGCGGCTGTCGCGACGGTCGCCGCCGAATCCAAGCAGGCCCAGCTCATTGGCGCGGCTGTAGCGCACGCCGCCATTGAGCAGGAGGTTGTAGCCAAAGGCACCCGCGAGGATCAGGCGGCTGGCGGTGAGGTAGGCCTCGGTGTCTTCATCGCGCTGCGCGCCGATCAGCGATGGGATCAGGAAATCCTTCTGGCGCTTATGCTGCACACCTAGCGACACCTGGGGCAGCCGGTCGTAGACCAGATCGCCGAACAGCCGCAGTTTGGCGCCGAAGATGTCCTGGCTGAGGCTGTTCTCGGGGAGCGAAAGGTCGCGCGCCAATGTGCCGAGATCAAAGCGCTGCCGCGCAAAGGACAACTCAAGGCGGTTATCGAAGGCCACCGCCACGCCAGCGACGTCCAGTCGGTAGTCGCCAGTCTCGACACGGGTAGCGAAGACGTCGCCGCCCCACTCACCGCGCTCACCGTAGCCCGCCAGCACGGCCCAGGGTGTGATCCCGCCGCCCGCTGCGCCTTCCAGACTGGTCGCCCCGCCGGTGGCCAACAGACGGCCTGCATCGGCACTGGCCAACATCGGCGCCCAGCACACCGCCAGCAGCAGCGTTCGCCAACCTCTCATGAATGCTCCTTGCGCGGCCGCGCGGGCAGATGAGGTTGTTGCTTCAACCAAGTTTCGAAGACGTCGGCCGGCAACGGGCGGCTGAAGAAATAACCTTGCAGTGTGTCGCAACCCCAGGCCCGCAACAGGTCGCGTGTTTCACCATGCTCGACGCCTTCGGCCACGACCTTCAGGCCCAGCGCGTGGCTCATGTCGATGGTCGAACGGACGATCACCGCATCACCGCAGGTGTCATCCAGCTCACGAATGAAGGATTGGTCAATCTTCAGCTCCTGCACCGGCATGCGCCGCAGCTGAGCAAGTGACGAGTAGCCGGTTCCGAAATCATCGACCGACAGCCGAATGCCCAGCGAGCGCAGCCGATGAAGCATCGCCAGGGCGCGATCCGGGTCGCGCATCATCGCGCTTTCGGTAATCTCGAATACCAGCTGGTCGCCAGGGATGACATAGCGCTGCAGCAACTCCCCGACCCGCTGTTCCAGAGTCAGGCTGGAGAGGTCTTCGGCGGAGATGTTCAACGACACTTCCATGTACAGGCCGCGACCGTTCCAGAGATGCAGCTGCCGCAGCACCGCCTCGATCACCCAGGCGGTCAGCAATTGGATGCTGCCAGTGCGCTCAGCCAATGGAATGAATTCGCCGGGCGACACCATGCCGTGGACCGGGTGATTCCAGCGCAGCAGCGCCTCGGCCTGATAAACCCGACCGTGCTCCAGATCGACCTTCGGCTGAAAATGCAGGTGCAGGCCGCCGGCCTGGGCGGCGTGGCGCAAGTCACGAATGAGGGTGATCTGCCGCTGATGGGCATCGTCACGGCCGTGCTGATAGAGCTGCAGGCCGTCCGGCAGCTGCGCGGCGTCCTGCATGGCGATCCGTGCGCGGCGCAGCAATTCGTCGACGCTGCCGGCATCGTCCGGGTAACCGGCCACGCCGATGTGCGCCTCGATGCGCATCTCCAGCTCGGCGACGCGTACCGGCAAGGCCAGCGCCTGCTGGACCGCCACCGCGGCGCTGAAGGCGTTGTCCGCCGAGGTATCACTGACGATCAGCAGGAATTCGTCGCTTAGCATCCGCGCCAGGTGGTCACCAGGTTGCAAACCGGCCTGTAGGCGTTGGGTCAGCTCACGCAGCGCCTGATCAACCCCTTCGGGGCCGCCGCTGTCCTGCACGCCAGCCAGATTGCCGATGCCGATGTGCAGCACCGCGGTGGTTCGCCCGGCGCCAATGGCATTTGAGAGCAGCTCGCCAACCAGCGAGCGGTTCGGCAGCCCGGTCACATCATCGTGGAGCATGTTGTGGGCGATCAGCTGTTCGCGCTCAGCGATGCCACTCTGCATCTGGTTAAGGGCGCTGGCCAGCGCGCCCAGTTCGTCACCACGATCCAGCTCGATTGGCGTCTGGTAATCGCCGCGCCCGACCCGCTCGGCCGCCCGGGCCAGCGCATTGACCGGCTCGGACAGGCTGCGCGCCAGCAGCAGCGCTCCAAGCAGCGAGGCGATCAGCCCGACAAAGGCGATCAGCAGAATTCTTGAATCGAGCTGATGGAAGCCGGCCAAGGCGTCATCCAGCGACCGATGCACGAGCGCGATGACACTGAAGTTCTCGCCCTCCGACAGCACGATGTCCTCGTTGAGATAGCGTTCACCGTTGAGCAGCAATTCTTCGATTCCACCGGCATGGTCATGCCGGCTCCATCCATCAATCAAATCGTCGCGTGTTTCTTGAGCGAGCGTCGTGACCAGCTCGCCCTTACTTTCGCCCTCTCGGGTCAGGAACGACACGTCCAGGCTAGTCAGCTCTTTGAGTTCATCCGCCAGCGCCTGATCCATGGCGAAGCCCATCACCACACGGGCGATGGGCAGTGGCGCCCGGACCTCGGCCTCGACCATCAGGTGCGCCTGCCCATCCAGTGAAACCACCAGCATCGACTGCCCTTGCTGACGCGCCGCGCGCAACTCGTCAGCGTATCGGAAGGTATCGCCCGGCCTGACATTCGACAGGCTCGACGCCAGCACCTTGCCGTTGAGATCCAGCAGCATTGCCTCACTGGCGCTGATACGGGCCGCCTGATTAGTCATGGCTGATTGCAAGGTAAGCGTGTCGCCGCTGGCGACAGCTTCCTTGAAGCCGAAGTCGGCAACCAGCACCTGAACGCCGTCGCGCAACTGGCGGCCACGCATGTCCAGCAAGCGCTCGAATACCCGTAGACCAGACTCCAGCCGCTCAGCAGCCTGGCTGCTCACGGCCGACTCGGTGACCAGGCGCACAGAGAAATACAACGCGGCGATCACCACCAGCAGAAAGGCGGCGAGGATCCACGACAGTCGCGCGTGGAAGCTAAGGCTGCGCGTCACGGGTGGCCTTCCTGAAAGCATCGGCGAACGCCGTGGCGGCCGGAGCCGAAGGTTGCAGCGCGGCAGTGACCACAACCGGCAGCTTCAGCTCGACGGGCGCCTCGCCCAGCCGCAGCGTGCCCGCATTGATTGGTTGCATATCCACCAGGGCCGGGTGCCAGAGAGTCGCTGGATACTGGCCGGCAGGCGCGTCCAGCTGGACGCGGCCTTCTGCGTCGCTGACGCCAAACCAGGGATCATCGGTGATGTAGACGTAACCCAGCATCCAGTCGTGAATGTTGCAGCCCAGTATCACCAGGCCTGGTTGGTCGAAGGTTACTGGTGCGCTCGGCGTGCCCTCGTAGAGGCGCAGTTCGAACCGCTTGGCAGGGGAAAAGGAATAGACCTGATGACGGATGTCATCACGATTGGGGAAGCTCACCGCTGTGCCGGTCGCTACGGCGAGCACCGCCGGCACGAACTGTTTGTCGATCTGATCCATGACCGCTGCGGCGCTTGGCTTGACCTGTGCCGTGCCCGTCAGGCTGAGTACGGCGCCCGCAACCGGCTGCCCCTGGGCGTCGACGACAAGCGCGCTAAAAGGCTGGGCCTGCGCTGACGCCGCAAATGCGCAACACAGCATAAATAAACTGGACCGCAAAACACCGTTGAACATCTGGCTGGCTCCGCCATCGTGATTACCGTTGGGACTACCGCCTTCCTTGGCAACCTGCTGGCCGCATCAGGCTAGCCTATCGCCATCACTTGATCAGCATAATTTTCATGTTCCGGCGTGCTTCCATCAGGCTCGATTAGCGCTGCACGCCAAACGGATCCTCTTGGCCACGGTCTCACTCTCAGTAGCTGCACTTTTCTGTGCGGTTTCACCGCAACCCAAGGAGCCCGCTATGACAGTCCATCTCGATACCGATAACGGCACCTGTTCAACCACACTCGAAAACGCCACCCATACCAGCGCAATCAAGGACGTCCGTGTCTCGACAGATCCTGCGGCCCGCATGTCCATGGCGCATATCAGCGGTCATAGCGTTCACGTGACCGAAGACATGGCCGAGCACCTGATCGCCGCTGGTGCAAAGGACGATCGCAGGAACCTTGTTGTCGACGATTGAGCCCGCCGCATGAGCCACTGCCGACCAGCGGTAGGCGGTAGTGCATAAAAGAAAACCCCGCTGCCGGAACGCCGGCAGCGGGGTCTTTGGGTGGGCCGATGAATCAGCGACCCTGGTATTCGCTCTCGGCGTCTTCGAAGCGCTTGAGCATGCTCGGTGAAGCACCGGCGCCGACTTTGCTGAAGATCACGATAGCCAGGCTGGCGAGGATGAAGCCCGGAATGATCTCGTAAAGACCCATGCCGATGAATTCCTTCCACACCACGACAGTGACCGCACCGACGACCATGCCCGCCAGCGCGCCATTGCGGGTCATGTGCTTCCACAGCAGCGAGATCAGCACCACCGGGCCAAAGGCGGCACCGAAGCCGGCCCAGGCGTAGGACACCAGGCCCAGCACCTTGCTGTCAGGGTTCGAAGCGATGCCCAGGGCGATGAAGGCGATCAGCAGGACCATTGCACGGCCAACCCAGACCAGCTCAGTCTGCGAGGCGTTCTTGCGCAGCATGGCCTTGTAGAAGTCCTGGGTCAGGGCGCTGGAGCTCACCAGCAGCTGGGCACTGAGCGTACTCATCACAGCAGCCAGTACGCCGGAAAGGATGATGCCGGCAACCCAGGGGTTGAACAGTATCTTCACCAGTTCCATGAACACGCGTTCACCATTTTCGGACACCGGGCCAGCCAGTTCCGGATGGCCTGCAAAATAGGCGATACCGAAGAAGCCCACCGCCACCGCACCGGCCAGGGTCAGGATCATCCACGCCATGCCGATGCGGCGAGCGTTAGGGATGGTCTTCACCGAGTCGGCGGCCATGAAGCGCACCAGGATGTGCGGCTGTCCGAAGTAGCCAAGGCCCCACGCCAGCAACGAGATGATGGCAACAAAGGACAGCCCGTTGAACATGTCGAAGGCGGCTGGGTTCTGGGTCGCGATGGTGTCCATCGCAGCGCCCATGTCGCCCAGCGCCAGGATCACGAACACCGGGGTGATCAACAGCGCGAAGATCATCAGGGTGGCCTGCACGGTGTCAGTCCAGCTGACCGCGAGGAAGCCGCCGATGAACACGTAAAGAATGGTGGCTGCTGCACCGATCCACAACGCGACGTCGTACGGCACCCCGAAGCTGCTTTCGAACAGCCGCGCACCAGCCACGACACCCGAGGCGCAGTAGATGGTGAAGAACACCAGCACGACCAGCGCCGAGAAGATGCGCAGCATGCGGCTTTCATCTTCGAAACGGTGCGAGAAATAGTCCGGCAGGGTCAGCGCATTCTTGTTGCGCTCGGTGTGTACACGCAGGCGTCCGGCTACGAACAGCCAGTTCAGCCAGGCACCGGCGATCAGGCCGATGGCGATCCAGCTTTCCGAAAGACCGGCGACGAAAATTGCGCCCGGCAAACCCATCAGCAGCCAGCCGCTCATGTCCGAAGCGCCGGCAGACAGCGCCGTGACAAAACTGCCCAGGCTACGTCCCCCGAGGATGTAGTCGTCGAAGTTCTTGGTTGCACGGTAGGCGATAAAGCCGATCAACAGCATCGCGCCGATGTAGATCACGAACGTGATCAAAGTTGGAGTACTGATGCTCATTTTGTTCCCTCGTTAGTTGTTGTTGATGGGCGCGAGGGTATTCCCGATCCCACCTGGCAGAGGGCGATGGCGGTTCGCGCCATCACCGGGACGGGCTCAAATGAGCCCATCAGAGGCGGAAGAGCGATCCGCCAACTGTTCTGGTTGTTTTGATGAGCTGGCGGTCTCTGAACCGAGCCGCCAGCCATTTCCTGCCGAGTCGACGATCAGTCGTCACCCAGCGACAGCAAGGACGCGTTACCGCCGACAGCCGTGGTGTTGGTCGAGGTGGTGCGCTCGTTGACGAAGCGCAACAGGTAGCTCGGACCACCCGCCTTCGGACCGGTACCGGACAGGCCACAGCCACCGAAGGGCTGCACGCCGACCACCGCGCCGACCTGGTTGCGGTTGACGTAGAGGTTGCCGACCCGCGCCAGGGCTTCTATGCGCTCAGCGGTTTCCTCGTTGCGGCTGTGCACGCCAAGCGTCAGGCCATAACCGGTGGCATTGATGTCGGCGACGACCTTCTCCAGATCGGCCGCATCGAAACGCACCACGTGCAAAACTGGACCGAACTGCTCCTTCTTCAGCTCGAGAATGCTGCCGATCTCGAACGCTACCGGCGCCACGAAATGGCCGTTGAGGCTACCAGGCAGCCCTGCTTCGGCGATCAGCTTGCCTTCGGCCTTGAGCTGCTGAATGTGCGCCAGCAGGCCCTCGCGCGCTTCGGCATCGATCACCGGGCCCAGGTCGTTTTCGCGCAGGTGGGTCGGGCCGACCTTCAGCTCGGCCATGGCGCCCTTGAGCAGTTCGATCACACGGTCGGCGATGTCGCGCTGGACGTAGAGCACGCGCAGGGCCGAGCAACGCTGACCGGCGCTGGTAAAGGCCGAACCGACGGCATCCTTGACCACCTGCTCAGGCAGCGCGGTGGAATCGACGATCATCGCGTTCTGGCCACCGGTCTCAGCGATCAGCGCGGCAATGGCGCCCTCCTTCTCGGCCAGCTGGCGGTTGATGATACGTGCCGTGTCAGTGGAGCCGGTGAAGCACACGCCCACCACGCGCGGATCGCGGCAGAACACGCCGCCGAGCGTGGCGCCGTCGCCTGGCAGGAAGGCAATCGCCTCCTTTGGCAGGCCGGCTTCGAACATCAGCTCCAGCGCACGGGCAGCGATCAGGCTGGTCTGTTCGGCTGGTTTGGCCAGTACGGTATTGCCGGCCACCAGCGCCGCGGTGATCTGACCGAGGTAGATCGCCAGCGGGAAGTTCCAGGGGCTGATGCAGACAAACACGCCGCGGCCTTCATGGAACAGCTCGTTGCGCTCGCCGGTCGGACCCTTGAGCTCTTCACGGCCGAGCTTCAGGCGTGCCTGCAGAGCGTAGTAACGGCAGAAATCCACCGCTTCGCGGACTTCGTCGATGCCGTCCTGCAGGGTCTTGCCTGCTTCCAGCGTGCACATGGCCATCAGCTCGGCACGGTTGGCTTCGAGCAGGTCACCAAGGCGCTCGAGGATTTGTGCGCGCTGTTCGATCGGCGTGGCGTTCCAGCGCGGCCAGAAAGCGGCCAGACCGTCGATAGCCTGCTTGGCCTGCTCGGCGGTGGCGAACTGAGCGGTGCCTACCTCCTGGCTGAGCTGATACGGGCAGTGCACCTTGTGCGGCGCACCGGTGAGCTTTTGTCCGGCGATTACCGGGGCGGCCTGCCACTGGCGGCCAAGGAACTTCTGATAGGCGCTGGACAGTTCGTTCCACTGGGTCTGGATGTTCATGTTGATGCCTTGCGAGTTGGTCCGGTTGCCGTACAGCGCCGGCGGAAGCGGAATGCGATGGTTGCCGAGGGTCTTGAATTGACGCAGCTGGGTCACCGGGTGGTCGATCAGAGAATCGACCGGTACGCGCGGGTCGACCAGCTGGTGGACGAACGAGGAGTTCGCGCCGTTTTCCAGCAGACGACGAACCAGGTACGGCAGCAGGTCTTTATGCGCACCGACCGGCGCGTAGATGCGCACGTTCTTGCGGTACTTCTCGATCACGGTGTCGTAGAGCGCGTCGCCCATACCGTGTAGACGCTGGAACTCGAATTCACGCGGCGTCTTCAGCGCGCCGACCATCGACAGGATGCAGCTGACGGTGTGCGCGTTGTGGCTGGCGAACTGCGGGTAGATCACGCCGCGTGTCTGTTCGGACAACAGGTAGCGAGCGCAGGCCAGATAGGCGGTGTCGGTGCCTTCCTTGCGGGTGTAGACCGGATAGCCGTCGAGGCCCTGGACCTGGCACTGCTTGATCTCGCTGTCCCAGTAGGCACCCTTCACCAGACGCAATGGGATCCGTGCATTCAGCTCCTTGCCCAGCAGGGTCAGCCAGACCAGCACCGGCAGGCAGCGCTTGGAATACGCCTGAATGACCAGGCCAAACTCGCCCCAGCCGGCGATGGCTGGGTCACGCATCAGCTTTTCATAGAGCTCCAGCGACAGCTCGAGGCGATCGGCCTCTTCAGCGTCGATGGTGATACCGACATCCAGGCGGCGCGCCAGGATCGCCAGTTCGCGGACGCTGGCGAACAGCTCGGTCAGTACGCGTTCACGCTGAGCCACTTCATAACGCGGATGCAGCGCCGACAGCTTGATCGACACCGACGGACGTGGACCGAGGCCTACCTGGGGCTCTGCGCCTACGGTTTCCACGGCCTGACGGTAGTCGGCCATGTACTTGCGCGCGTCCTCGACAGTCAGTGCCGCTTCGCCAAGCATGTCGAAGGAATAGGTGTAGCCCTTTTCGCGCTCGGGACGGCCGTTCTTCAGCGCCTCGGAGATGGTGCGGCCCAGCACGAACTGCTTACCCATCAGCTTCATCGCCTGGTTCATCGCAGCGCGGATGACGGGTTCGCCGGAGCGTTTGACCAGTCGACCGATAACGTTCTTTGGGCGGCCGTCGGCGTTTTCCGGATCGACCACCTTGCCGGTCATCACCAGGCCCCACGCGGCGAAGTTGACCAGCACGTTGTCGCTCTGGCCGAGGTGGCGTTCCCACTCGGCGGCATTGAGCTTGTCGCGGATCAAAGCGTCAGCGGTGGCCGAGTCCGGCACGCGCAACAGCGCTTCGGCCAGGCACATCAGCATCAGGCCTTCGTGGGTGTCCAAACTGTACTGGCGCAGCAGCGCGTCGAGGGTGTCAACGGCGTTATCACGGCCGCGTACGGCCTCGATCAGGCCGCGTGCTTCGCGGCGAATGGCTTCGATGCCCGCCTCGCCGGGGTCGGCGAGTTGCAACAGCTCGTTCAGGTAGGCCGCCTCGTCAACGCTGTAATTCGCGCTGATGGCGGGGAAGAATTCGGCGGCTTTCAGATTGGCGAAATCGCCCTGCAAGACTTGACCGGCTTTGAACATCGCGCCGCTCCTCTCGTGGAGTGTTGTTGTGATGAATCAGGCCCGGCGGGTCGCCCACACCAATGATGGCGCAGCGGTGGCCGCCAAACGGGTAGGGGAATCTACGGCGAGAGAGTTTTGCGTTGTTGCAGATATCTACTGAACTTTTACAAAAACCTACGGCTTTACGTGGCCGTCGAAATACGGTCATAAAAGCTCACTAGAGCGGTGCAAAAAGTTAGCTGAAAAATGAAAAACGCACCGATGCGGTGCGTTTTATAGTTCTAGCCGTCGCTGTGTCGCAGCTTTTTAGGCGTCAGCCCCAGATAACGGCGTGTCGCCGTCGTCAAGGCACTCTGGCTTGAGAAACCGCACTCCTCAGCAATCCGAACCAAGGGCAGCGGACTCTCGCGTAGCAGCCGTGCGGCACGGTTGAGGCGACTTTTGAGCAGGTATTGATGCGGTGTTAGGCCGACGCTGTCCTTGAATTGCGCGTGAAAATGGCTGGGGCTCAGGCAGACGACCTGCGCCAACTCGGCAACAGTAATCCGTCGAGCAAGATTGCTTTCGATGTGTGCATCCAGCCGGGCAACGTCCAGTGGGCCAATCGGCTGGCGCGTGCCTTCCCCGAACACCCGCAGGTGCAACGCACGCAACAACACGCCACCCAGCGCCCGCGCCAGCAACGGGTCACTGCCATAACGGGCCAGTTCGGCACCGGCATAGTTCAACAGGTTGTGGAAGTCAGCGTCGAGCGCGGGGTAACGCGGGGTTTCGAACAATTGCGCCAGCAGGCGTGGGTCGTCGGCACTCAGGTCATTCTCATCGAGGTCAATGATGAGCATGCGGTTGTCGCCCTTGCCGGCGAACTCGTGCTCGGCGTATCCCGGCACAAGGCAGGCACGCATACGGCACACCTCTCCACCCGTCCCGTCCACTTCAAATTCGGCACAGCCCGACAGCGACATGACCAACTGGTGGTAGTCGTGAGCGTGTTCGTGAGCCTGGTCATCGAGGCGAAGCAGACGTGCGTTGAGCATGGGGGATACCTGACGTATTGCCGCACTCTACCGGAGGCAAACCCGTTTTTACAGCCAGCCCCCACGGTCGATGACGGGATTGGATTGAAATCATTTGTCGGATACCCATCTAAAGAGCACGTACTCGCCACAGGTGCCGCATGAACGACGACATCCATCAGGACCTCGAGCAGGACCATTCATCTACCGGGCTGGTGTTGCCGGACCAGGAGCAGCCCGACAAGCTGTACATCATCCCGATCCACAACCGGCCGTTCTTCCCGGCCCAGGTGCTGCCGGTCATTGTCAACGAAGAGCCCTGGGCCGAAACCCTGGACTTGGTCTCCAAAACGCCGCATCAGCGCCTGGCCCTCTTCTTTATGGACTCGCCGGCGCAGGATGCTGCCAGCTTCGACCCGGACAGCCTGCCCGAGCACGGCACCATGGTTCGCGTGCATCACGCATCGAAAGAAGGCGGCAAACTGCAATTCGTAGCCCAGGGCCTGGCGCGGGTGCGAATCCGCGGCTGGCTGAGGCGCAAGCCGCCGTATCTGGTGGAAGTGGACTACCCGCAAAGCGACGAAGACCCGCGTGATGAGGTGAAGGCCTACGGCATGGCGCTGATCAACGCGATCAAAGAGCTGCTGCCGCTCAACCCGCTGTATAGCGAAGAGTTGAAGAACTACCTCAACCGTTTCAGCCCGAACGCGCCCTCGCCCCTGACCGATTTCGCCGCCGCGCTGACCACTGCGCCAGGCCCGGAACTGCAGGAAGTGCTCGACACCGTGCCGGTACTCAAGCGCATGGAAAAGGTCCTCCCGCTGCTGCGCAAGGAGGTCGAGGTCGCCAAGTTGCAGAAGGAGCTGACCGGCGAAGTGAACCGCAAGATCGGCGAACGCCAGCGCGAGTTCTTCCTCAAGGAACAGCTAAAGATCATCCAGCAGGAACTCGGCATCACCAAGGATGACCGCAGCGCCGACGCCGATGAATTTCGCTCGCGACTGGAGGGCAAGGTCGTGCCACCCGCGGCACAGAAACGCATCGACGACGAATTGCAAAAGCTATCAGTGCTGGAGACCGGATCCCCGGAATACGCCGTCACCCGAAACTATCTGGACTGGGCCACCTCCATGCCCTGGGGCCTGTACAGCGAGGACAAGCTGGACCTCGAACATGCGCGCAAGGTGCTCAATGCTCACCACGCCGGGCTCGACGACATCAAGAGCCGGATCATCGAGTTTCTCGCCGTCGGCGCCTTCCGTGGCGAAATTTCCGGCTCCATCGTGCTGCTGGTGGGCCCGCCCGGCGTGGGCAAAACCAGCATCGGCAAGTCCATCGCCGAGTCACTCGGGCGCCGCTTCTATCGCTTCAGCGTCGGCGGCATGCGTGACGAGGCCGAGATCAAAGGCCATCGACGCACTTACATCGGCGCCTTGCCCGGCAAGCTGGTCCAGGCATTGAAAGAAGTCGAAGTGATGAATCCGGTGATCATGCTCGACGAGGTCGACAAGCTCGGCAACAGCCATCAGGGCGACCCGGCGTCGGCGCTGCTGGAGACCCTCGACCCCGAGCAGAACGTCGGCTTTCTCGACCATTACCTCGACCTGCGCGTGGACCTGTCCAAGGTGCTGTTCGTCTGCACCGCCAACAGCCTTTACTCGATCCCCGGCCCACTGCTCGACCGCATGGAAATCATCCGGCTGTCCGGCTACATCACCGAGGAAAAGCTGGCGATCGCCAAGCGTCATCTCTGGCCGCGACAGTTGGAGCGTGCCGGCGTGCCCAAGGCTCGTCTGGCGATCAGCGACAGCGCGTTGCGCAGTCTGATCGAAGGCTATGCACGAGAAGCGGGTGTACGCCAGCTGGATAAGCAACTCGGCAAAGTGGTGCGCAAGGCGGTGGTCAAGCTGCTCGACGAGCCCGAGAGCAAGATCAAGATTGGCCCGAAAGATATCGAAAGCTACCTGGGCATGCCGTTCTGGCATCCCGAGCAGTTGCTCACCGGGGTTGGCGTGGTCACCGGTCTGGCCTGGAATAGCATGGGAGGCGCCACGCTGCCCATCGAGGCAACGCGTATCCATACGCTCAACCGCGGTTTCAAGCTCACCGGCAAGCTCGGCGATGTGATGAAAGAGTCGGCCGAAATCGCCTTCAGCTACGTGAACTCACACCTGAAGGAGTTCAAGGGCGACCCGAAATTCTTCGACCAGGCTTTTGTGCACATGCACGTGCCGGAAGGCGCCACGCCTAAGGACGGTCCCAGCGCCGGCATCAGCATGGCCAGCGCCCTGCTCTCGCTGGCACGCAACCAGGCGCCCAAGAAAGGCGTGGCCATGACCGGTGAGCTGACCCTGACCGGGCTGGTTCTGCCCATCGGCGGGTTGCGGGAAAAAGTAATCGCCGCGCGGCGCTTGAAGCTTTACGAGCTGATCATTCCCGAGCTGAACCGGGGTGACTTCGAAGAACTGCCGGATTACCTCAAGGAAGGACTGACGATGCATTTTGCCAAGCGCTTCAGCGACGTGGTCAAGGTCCTGTTCTGACAATGCGGGGCCGTGAATCCTACACCACGGCCCCGTTGCCCGGATCCGCTGCCAGCAGAGAATGGCTTTACGCGCGCGTCTGCGGGTCTTATGGTTCAACCGACGCCCGAGCGTTTCCTTTCCCTTGTTTGAGTCGGTCGCCTATGCCCGTAACCCGCCTGCTGTCGTCGTTCGCCCCTTTGCTCCTGCTTGCCGGCTGCGCCAGTGGCCCGTCCAGCAGTATCGCGCTGAGCGATGATGCTGACTGTCCACTGACCTTGCAGCCCGGCCAGATGCTGATCCTGAGCCTGCCAAGCAATCCCGCAACGGGTTATCGCTGGAACCTGCGCGAGGTTTCGAGCGAACAACTGAAAAGCCTCGGCCCGGAACTGTTCAGCTCGCCTGAAAGCGACGTCATTGGTGGCGATGGTCTATCTACCTGGCGCTTCGAGGCAGCCGAGGCCGGCAGTGGCCGCCTCTACCTCACCTATCAGCGACCCTGGGAAGCCGACGCCGAACCGGCCGGGCTGTTCGACTGCCGCATCGAAGTCGAATAGCCGGGAACGGACACCGGCCGTCCACTCGGGCACGGCCATTGGCGCGGCTTTCCGCTACAATGCCGCCCCTGTTTTTCAGCCTGCCCAGACGCCGCCGTGAGCCACGAACCCGATCGCCTGTTCGCCCAGCCCTTTGCCCAACCCCAGGACTTCGTCTTCAACGAAGACGTGGTGCGGGTGTTTCCCGACATGATCAAGCGGTCGGTGCCGGGCTACCCCACCATCGTCGAGAACATCGGCGTGCTGGCGGCGCAATTCGCCCAGCCGAACACCTGCCTGTATGACCTCGGTTGCTCGCTGGGTGCGGTGACACAAGCGCTGCGTCGGCACGTCAAGATCGATAACTGTCACGTGATTGCCGTTGATAATTCTGCGGCGATGGTCGAGCGCTGCCGTGAGTATCTGCACGGGCAGGATTCAATGTTCCAGGAGCTGCTCCCGGTTGAAGTGATCGAAGCCGACGTGCTCGCTCTCCAGTACCAGCCCGCCTCGCTGGTCGCCCTCAACTTTACTTTGCAGTTCATCCCGCCTGAACAGCGGCCTGAGCTGCTCAGCGCCATTCGCCAGGCGCTGGTGCCGGGCGGCGCGCTGATCCTCTCGGAAAAGCTGCGCTTCGAAGACGACCAGGAACAGGATCTGCTGACGGAGCTGCATATCGCCTTCAAGCGTGCCAATGGCTACAGCGAGCTGGAAATTGCGCAGAAACGCAGCGCCATCGAGAACGTGATGAAACCCGACAGCCTGGAAACCCATCGCCAGCGATTGCTGAACGCCGGTTTTTCCAAAGTCGTGCCCTGGTTCCAATGCCTGAATTTTGCCTCCCTGATTGCCCTGCCATGAATCTCGACCTGACTCCCCTCGCCTGGCGCCTGGCCGGCACCCCGCTGGCGGCCTGGGCCAACGGCCTGCAAGCGCAACTCGACGCCAAACTCGACATTGGCCACGGCGACTTGCCGCGCTGGCGACGTGCCGTCGAAGCACTGCCTGATATCCAGCCTAGTGGGGTGGAGCTGCGTGATGCCTTCCGGCTGGACTCCGACTGCGACGAAGCCACACGTGCCATCACACACGATGCCCTGTTCGGCCTGTCGCCCTGGCGCAAAGGACCATTCGATGTGTTCGGCGTGCATGTCGACACCGAATGGCGCTCGGACTGGAAGTGGGACCGCGTCTCCCCGCACCTAGACCTGACTGGCAAGCGCATCCTCGATGTCGGCTGCGGTAACGGCTATTACATGTGGCGCATGCTCGGTGCTGGCGCCGACTCGGTTGTTGGTATCGATCCGAACTGGCTGTTCTTCTGCCAGTTTCACGCTATGAAGCGCTACCTCGATGCGCTGCCGGTCTGGCATTTGCCGATGGCGCTGGAGGAGCTGCCGAGCAAGCTCGAAGGCTTCGAAACCGTGTTCTCCATGGGCGTGCTCTACCATCGGCGCTCGCCTGTCGATCATCTGCTCGATCTCAAGGATTGCCTGATCAAAGGCGGTGAACTGGTGCTGGAAACCCTGGTGGTTGAAGGAAACGAGCACACTGCGCTGGTTCCTGAAGACCGCTACGCACAGATGCGCAACGTCTGGTTCCTACCATCGGTAGCCGCACTTGAGTGCTGGCTGCGCCGCGCCGGATTCGTCGATGTACGCTGCGTCGACGTCAGCATCACCAGCGTAGAGGAGCAGCGCAGCACCGACTGGATGCGCTATCAGTCGCTCCCCGAGTTCCTCGACCCACAGGATCACAGCAAGACCATCGAAGGTCTTCCCGCACCGATGCGAGCCGTGATGATCGCCCGTAAGCCTTAACGCCGAGCCCGCCCGTTTCGCTGCTCTTGCACGATCTGCCGCAATGGCGTCGAAGCCTTCGCCAGCAGAAGGGGGCGGCTGAGGTCACGCAAGCGCAGCTGCCTGTCGCTGAGGCGAAGCAGACGCCGATACAAGCGGCGCTTACGCCATGCCTTGAACCAGTCGAGCGCTAACGCGTGCATCTCCACCGGCCACATCGCGGGTAGATACACGTTAGGAATGGACGGCTCTTGTATTCCCGCTGATCGATCACGCTTCAACTGCTCTTCTGTACAGTTCATCAGACGCTCCTGCCTAGAAGGGATGCATTAATGCACCCGTTGCCTGCCGACGACTTGATGTCGACAGAACCAGACTGAGCCTCGTTGACACTTCAAACAATCGACTAGAATAGAACCGTCACTTAAGAAATATTGAAGGGTTGACCAATGTCCGGGATGCCTGAACGACCGCCGCAATCCGCCATGCCTTTACTCGAGATCGATGTGCTGCGCACGTTCGTATCCATTGCAGAAAGCGGCAGCTTTACCCGCACCGCCGCGCAGATTTTCCGCACCACGTCCGCCGTCAGCATGCAGATCAAACGCCTGGAAAACACCCTGGGCTGCGCCTTGTTCAGCCGAGAGGCCCGGCGCGTCGCCCTGACCGCTGAGGGCGAGCGACTCCTCAGTTACGCTCGGCGCCTGCTCAAGCTAAACGAAGAAGCCGTGGGCGCTTTCATCAAGCCGAGCCTGAGTGGCCAGGTGCGCTTCGGCGCGCCAGCCGACATCGGCACACATATCCTGCCGGGACTATTGTCGCTCTTTGCACGAACGCATCCCGGCATCGAGGTGAATGTGTCGGTAGGGCGTAGCGTCGACATGATCCAGCGAATCGATGCAGGTGAACTGGACGTCGCCTTGATCAGCGTTGGCAATCTTGGTCAGGACGACACCCGCGGCGAGGTCGTCCACCGTGAGCCACTGGTCTGGGCCGGTCGGGCGGGTGGCGTCGCGATGAGGCGCAACCCGTTGCCGCTGGCGCTGGCCAGTGCAGAATGTGCCTGGCGCCGCCAGGCTCTGGATGCACTTGACCGTGTCGGTCGCAGCTACCGCATCGCCTATTCCAGCGAGCAATGCGCTGGACAGGAGGCTGCCATGATTGCCGATCTCGCAGTTGCGCCCTACCCGCTGAGCCTGGTCAGGCCACCGCTCAGACGGCTGGACGAAGACGCCGACCTGCCAACACTCGGTGAGTACCAGATCAAGTTGCTAAGCGCCGCACAATGCAGCGAGCCGGTGAAAGTGCTGTCGCAGCAGGTAGTGGCGGCCTTTGCGGCGTACCACTGATGAGCAGCTCAAGCGAATACGCGCGGGGGGGGGGAGCGGAAATGGCTAAATGGTTGATCGGCGCAGGCGTCGTGTTGCTGTTGCTCGGCGTTGCCCTTCACTACGCGCCCGGACTGCTGAGCTGGTTCGGCAAGCTGCCCGGCGACATTCGCCTCGAATCAGAACGCAGCAAGACGTACATTCCGATCACGTCGATGATTGTGCTGAGCGTTGTGCTGACCGTACTGGTAAACCTGTTCAAACGCTAGGTGACCCGCGTTATGCGGGCCACCTAGCGTTGTCAGCCGCGAGCTGCGGCGGTAAGGATCAGGTGCTTCATCTCCTTGACAGCCTGTTTGAACCCGACGAATAAGGCATGAGCAACTATCGCGTGGCCAATGTTCAGCTCGTTGACGCCACGAATCGCGGCGATCGCTTCGGCGTTGTGGTAGTGCAGACCATGGCCAGCATTGACGATCAGCCCATGGCTCAAGCCGGACTCCACACCGTCGCGAATGCGGGCAAGCTCGCAGGCCCGCTCGGCCACGCCATGCGCATCGGCATAACGGCCGGTGTGCAGCTCGATCGCCGGCGCGCCCACACGAGCAGCCGCTTCAATCTGACGCGGATCGGCGTCAATGAATAGCGACACCTCAGCACCGCAAGCAGCCAGGCGGTTGACCGCTTCTCGAATCCGCGCTTCCTGGCCCGCGACATCCAGGCCGCCCTCGGTGGTGAGCTCCTGGCGTGTTTCAGGCACCAGGCAAACGTGTTCGGGCCGCAATTGCTCGGCAAATGCCAGCATCGCTTCGGTGACACCCATCTCGAAGTTCATCCGCGTCTGCAGCGCATCCTTCATCATCAGCACGTCACGCTCCTGGATGTGCCGACGATCCTCGCGCAGGTGTACCGTAATGCCGTCGGCCCCGGCCTCCTCGGCATCCAGCGCAGCCTTGACTGGGTCAGGGTAGCGGGTACCACGCGCCTGTCGCAGGGTGGCGACATGATCAACATTGACGCCGAGCAGGATTCGATTCGCTTCAGTCACGCGGGACCTCCTTGATGTTCATGAACAGTTCGCGGCTAACCAATGGTCGACCGCCCAGATGCGGCGCCAACGCCTGACGCATGAGTCTCTTTGCGGCGGCCAAAGCCCCCGGCACACTCCAATCGGCCTCTGCCATGGCCAGGAGTTCCGCGCCATTGAACAGACCCGGCTGAAAATGCCCGACCGGCTCGAGCCCGGTCTCGGGAAGCAAACGATACAACCCGTCGCCAGCGATGGGCTGGTTAGCCACATCCCGGTCCAGGGCAAAGCCATAACCAAGCTCGGTCAGCAGGCGCCATTCGAACGAACGGAGAATCGGCTCCAGCGGTCGTTTAGCCGCCAGCGCTGGCAGAGTTGCAGCGTAGTGATCGAACATGGCGGGATGAGCATCTTCGGCCGGCAGCAACCGGATCAGCAATTCGTTCAGGTACATGCCACTGAATAGCGCGTTGCCATCGAGCCAGTACGCCAGGCCAGCACTGTCTAGCCGCCCGACGCTTTTCAGATCCCCGCGACCACGAAACTCGACCTCGAGTGGCACGAAGGGACGCGCCAGCGTGCCGGCCTTGCCGCGCGCACCGCGCAACACTGCCCGTAGCCGCCCTTCGGGCGTGAAAAAATCCACAAGCGCGCTGCTTTCACGATAGGGCCGGCTGTGCAGCACAAAAGCGGTTTGGGCGGTCATGGGAGGTAGGTCACGTGCAGAGACGGAACAAATGCCGGTTGCCCGACCGCCAAAGGCTGCGGCAGTCGGGCAGGTGTCGCAGAACTTGCGTCAGCTGTAGCCGAGCGAGTGCAGTGCGCGCTCGTCGTCGGACCAGCCACTCTTCACCTTCACCCAGAGATTGAGCATGACCTTGGAGTCGAATAGCACCTCCATGTCCTTGCGCGCCTCCTGGCCAATGCGCTTGATGCGCTCGCCCTTGTCGCCAATGATGATTTTCTTCTGGCCGTCGCGCTCTACCAGAATCAGCGCATGGATATGCAGCACATGGCCCTGCTGCTTGAAATCCTCAATCTCGACGGTGATCTGGTAAGGCACCTCGGCGCCGAGTTGACGCATGATCTTTTCACGCACCAGCTCTGCGGCCAGGAAACGGCTGCTGCGGTCGGTGATTTGGTCTTCGGGGAAAAAGTGCTCGCCCTCGGGCAGGTGGGAAGCTACCAGCTTTTCGAATACATCCAGATTCTGCCCGTGCTGAGCGGAGATCGGCACGATCTCCGCTCTTGGCAGTTGTTGAGCCAACCATTCGAAATGCGGCAGCAGCTCGCCCTTGTCTTCGACGCGATCGGTCTTGTTCACCGCAACGATGACCGGACCTTCGACATACTGGACACGCTCAAGCACGAGCTGATCCTCATCAGTCCAGCGAGTGCGATCAACCACGAAGACGACCACGTCGACGTCCTTCAACGCTGAAGAGGCGGTGCGGTTCATATAGCGGTTCAGCGCCGTCTCGCCATTCTTGTGCAGGCCGGGGGTGTCGACGTAGACCGCCTGAACGGCCCCCTCGGTCTTGATTCCAAGCATGTTGTGACGGGTTGTCTGCGGCTTGCGCGAGGTGATCGCGAGCTTCTGGCCCAAGACGTGATTAAGCAGGGTCGACTTACCCACATTGGGCCTTCCGACAATGGCTACATAGCCGCAGCGGGTGATTTCTTCACCTTCAACTCGTTCTTCAGTCATTACCGTTCTCCACACCCAGCGCTATCAGTGCCGAGGCAGCGGCAACCTGTTCGGCAATACGCCGGCTGGCGCCCTGCCCTTGTGTTTTCTCATGCAACAGTGACACCTGGCACTCGACGAAGAAGGTCCGGCAATGTGGGTCCCCTTGAATCGCCACGACCTCATACTTTGGCAATTCGCACGCCCGCGATTGCAAAAACTCCTGCAAACGGGTCTTTGGGTCCTTGTTCGTATCAACGAGCGTAAGCCCTTCCAGCTCGTTGGCAAGCCAAGCCAGCACGCGGTCACGCGCCGCTTCCATGCCGGCATCGAGATAGATGGCGCCGATCAGAGCTTCCAGGGTATCGGCAAGAATCGACTCGCGACGGAAACCACCGCTCTTCAGCTCACCGGAGCCGAGCCGCAGGTATTCACCGAGCTCAAACCCCCGAGCAAGTACAGCAAGCGTTTCACCTTTAACCAGGCGTGCTCGAAGGCGCGACAGCTGCCCTTCCTTAGCTTGAGGGAAATGGTTGAATAGCGCCTCGCCAGCGATGAAGTTGAGAATGGCATCGCCCAAAAACTCAAGACGCTCATTATTGCGTCCGGCATAGCTGCGATGGGTCAGTGCCAGGAGCATCAGCTCCTGGTCCTTGAATTGGTATCCGAGCCTACGCTCGAGACGGGCTAACGAAGTGCTCACGGCATCCTTAGGCGATATTCTTTATCGAAGTTCGCCACCAGATCGAGATTACGGATCAGGGGCTCGCGTTTTTCATAGTCCAAGTGCACCTTGAACTCGTTATTTTCAATCACGACCTTCAGCGCCTCTTCGAGGTTCAGATCGCGGATGCCGTTGACATCCATACCCTTGCGTACATGGCTGTAAAAGTCTCGTACGGTGCGGATGTCTGCGGCCTTGTCACTTTCGACCCCGGAGATGATCTTGTCCATCGACATATAGTCGAAGTAATGCGGGAGCATTTTGAATGCGGTACTGGCAAAAAACGCCACCAGTGCCAGCACCATGATCCAGCTCAGCATGGACAGCCCTTTTTGCGAACGAGCGAAACTCATGTCGACCTCTATGTCGTACGTTACCCGCGGATCGGGGCTGTGCAAATATAACGGTCCGGCTCGCTGGAACCGGGCCCTGATTCACAGACTTAGTGAATCAATCCGACGCGCGAAAAGTGCGGCAGATTGCTGAACTTCGGATCGGCCCAGCTCATCCATACGGCGAAGGCCTTGCCGACAATATTGCGGTCCGGAACCATGCCGGCTAATTCCGCCGGAATCGCTGCGTCATGCCAGTAGCGACTGTCATTGGAGTTGTCGCGGTTGTCACCCATCATGAAGTAATGACCAGCCGGAACCCGCCATTCGCGGTTGGGTTCGATCCGATAGCGGGCCATTTCCTTGCGAATCAAGTGCTCCACTTCGCCAAGTTTTTCCTGGTAGAGCTTGGCGCTGCCCAGACTCCCGGGCTCTTCGCCAATAAGCATTTCAGGAACCAGCTCGCCGTTAATGCTCAGCCGCTTGTCGCTGCTGTACCGAACCACATCGCCCGGCAGGCCTATGACACGCTTGATGTAGTTGATATTGGGATCGCTGGGATAACGAAACACCATGACATCGCCACGCTGCGGATCACTGACCTCGATGATCTTGGTGTCGACCACCGGCAACCGAATGCCATAGGCGAACTTATTGACCAGAATGAAATCGCCGACCTCAAGTGTTGGAATCATTGAGCCCGACGGAATCTGGAACGGCTCGATCAGAAACGAGCGCAATACCAGCACGATTGCCAGAACTGGGAAAAACGATTTGCCGTACTCGATCAGAACCGGCTCTTTATTCAAAGCGTCCAGCGTTGACTGATCAGGCTCCCCGGTCTGGCCCTCGTAGTTAGCGATTGCAGCCCGACGACGAGGTGCGAACACCACCAAATCGAGCAGCGCCAGAAAACCGCACACAGCAACGGCAATGACCAGCAATAGCGGGAAGTTGATCGACATATCAGCTATCTACCTTGAGCACTGCGAGGAAGGCTTCTTGCGGAATTTCCACATTGCCGACCTGCTTCATCCGCTTTTTACCGGCCTTCTGCTTCTCAAGAAGCTTACGTTTACGGCTCACGTCGCCGCCGTAGCACTTCGCCAGAACGTTCTTGCGCAAGGCTTTGACTGTGCTTCGCGCGACGATCTGACCGCCGAGGGCAGCCTGGATGGCCACGTCGAACATCTGTCTGGGAATCAGTTCCTTCATCTTCTCGACGAGGACTCGGCCTTTGTAATGCGCATTGTCGCGATGCACGATCAGCGCTAGCGCGTCGACCTTGTCACCATTGATCAGGATGTCCAGACGGGTGAGATTGGCTGACTGGAAGCATTCGAAGCTGTAATCCAGCGAAGCGTACCCGCGACTGACTGATTTGAGGCGATCGAAGAAGTCGAGTACCACTTCGCTCATAGGCAGGTCATAGCGAACCTGGACCTGCGTTCCGAGAAACTGCAGGTCGCGCTGGATGCCACGTTTTTCGACGCAAAGCGTAATAACGCTGCCGAGATGTTCTTGAGGTACAAGAATGTTGGCCCGGACGATAGGTTCACGCATGTCTTCAATGGAAGACATATCGGGCAGCTTGGATGGGCTATCGACATAGATAGTCTCGCCGCTCTTCAACAACAGCTCATAGACCACGGTCGGTGCCGTAGTGATCAGATCCAGGTCGTACTCACGCTCGAGGCGCTCCTGGATGATTTCCATGTGCAGCATACCGAGGAAGCCGATACGGAAGCCGAACCCAAGCGCGTCCGAGCTCTCGGGCTCGTACTGCAGCGCGGCATCGTTGAGAGTCAGCTTCTGCAGCGCTTCGCGAAAATCTTCAAAATCATCGGAGCTTACTGGAAACAGGCCCGCATAGACCTGCGGCTTAACCCGTTTGAAACCAGGTAGCATCTCGACATCAGGCGTATTGGAAAGCGTCAGGGTGTCACCAACGGGGGCACCATGGATATCTTTGATGCCGGCAATGATAAAGCCTACTTCGCCGGCCTTGAGGTCGGCCGTACTGGTATGTTTCGGATTGAATACTCCGACGCTATCGACCTGGTGCACCTTGCCGGTGGACTTGACCAGGACCTTGTCACCCTTCTTGATCCGGCCATGGCGAACGCGGACCAGCGAGACAACACCGAGATAGTTGTCGAACCAGGAGTCGATGATCAGAGCCTGCAGCGGCGCATCGATTTCGCCGGTTGGAGGAGGAATGACCGCAACCAGACGCTCAAGCACATCGTCTACGCCCATGCCGCTCTTGGCGCTGCAAGCCACTGCGTCGGTCGCATCGATGCCGATGATATGTTCGATTTCGTCCTTGACCTTATCGGGGTCGGCCTGAGGCAAATCCATCTTGTTCAGCACTGGCATGACTTCCAAGCCCTGCTCAATAGCTGTGTAACAGTTGGCTACCGATTGCGCTTCTACGCCCTGCCCCGCATCGACCACCAGCAACGCACCCTCACAGGCGGCCAGCGAGCGGCTGACCTCGTAGGTAAAGTCCACGTGGCCTGGAGTGTCAATAAAGTTCAACTGATAAGTTTTGCCATCCTTCGCTTTGTAGTACAGCGTGACGCTGTGCGCCTTGATGGTGATGCCTCGTTCGCGCTCGAGATCCATCGAATCAAGCACCTGAGCGTTCATTTCACGCTCGGTCAAACCGCCACACATCTGAATGAAACGGTCAGCCAGGGTCGACTTGCCATGATCGATGTGCGCGATGATGGAAAAATTGCGGATATGACTCAGGTCGCTCACAGCTCAACACTCTAATACGTCGCGAGCCGATTGCCCGCCGAAAATAGCCGCAAAGTGTACCTGATAGGTCTAATCAGTGCCACGCCGCTCCCAGCGACTTGCAACACCAGGCCTCATCGACACCAACTGCACACCCGTAGCCGCCAAGAGGCGCGAAAGCGCTCGAATTAGCGCATATCCATCACTGCGGGCATGCGGTTCGACGCCATATACGATGGAAATTTCACTGCCGCTGAGCAACACGTGAATTAAACCTGGGCGATTTGCGGAAGATGGTTGACGCAAAGAACGAGGAGACAGAAGTGGATGACTGGCCAGGCTGGCCTTGACATACCTGCAGCCACAAAGCCCGATTACACCGCCGCAGCGGCCATTGAGGCGCGCAGAACGACCGGTTGTAACGCTGGATCCATTGCTGTTTGCTGACTGCGCTTGCGCACGAGGAGCCAGGCCACCAGAAACCCACCAAGCCCGGCGAGCATCACGTATGGCTCGGCAGCCGAAAGCTCAGAAGCGACGAGTGCAGCGATGAAGAGCATGATCAGCGGAAAAAGGTAGACAAGCACTGCGCCGCGTAGCAACACGCTTTCGCGGATACCGACCACAACGGTGTCTCCTACACTGAGCCGAAGGTCAGAAACCGCCAGTATTAAACCCCGGCGCTCGCGAATACCAAGTCTTTCACCCAGCCCCTGGCCGCAACCACTCCTCGCAGAGCAGCCTGAACAGGTGCTATGGCGCTCAGTCTCAACCCAAACAGCACCGGGCGCCAACGCGACTACACGACCTGACTCCTCGATCATTGCGGCGTCTGATCAACTCCAGAGCGCATGGACAATGCGATTCGCTCTGCAGTACCTAGAGGAATTTCCCCAATGACAGTGACCATGACATCGCCGCCAGCCGTGGATATACGCTTCGATACGGCCACAGTCGGCCCCATCTGACTACGCGCATCCTCGACCACAGCGCCGCCCAATGGCTCGATAAATACCGATACACGAGCAATGCCATCACCGTAAGCCAGCCAAGTCACCGACTCTTTTGAAGCGGGGCTTGGACGCACGCTTGAGTCGATTAGCTGAAACCCATCAGGCAGCCAATCAGAGCGCCATTGAATTGATGCCGGCTCCGCTTGCCCTGCCGGAACCGAGACCGATTTACAATCAGCTCCACCTTTTACCTCTGCGGCAGCCACTGAGCCTGGTGCAAAATGCGTGAACTGAAAGCGCTCGAGCAACTGTCCGCTTTCGTCAAGCAACAACGATTTAAGCGGCAGGGAGGTTTCACGATCGAGATGCAGCTCGAAGCCATAACGATGCTGATCCCGGGGACGAACCGCTAGCGCGACCGTAGGTCGCCCTGCAACTCGGGATTCGCCGATAACTTGAAAGTTGTACCACTTGGAGAGCAGCTCCGGCTCCAGTTGCTGCTGGCGCCACGGCGTCACTTCTCGCACTTGGGAAGCCATGTCTTCAGATGCACACTGAATCTTCCCATTGAGCATCACAACCTCTGCAGCCGGACCATCAAGCTGCAAAAGTCGCTCATGCAGCTGTCGTTCTTTTACCAGCTGCCAAACAGAGTGACTGGAAAAACTTCCGTTGCGCTCATAGACAAAAGTGCCTTGATAGCTTTGCTTTTTCTCAGCGTCAGCAAGTCGCTGCATCAGCACATCGGCCTCAGCAGCAGAGGCCGGCATTGATAGCCAGCCTCCGAGCACCACAAACAGCGGCATTACACGCATGTTGTTCCTTAACGATCTTCCATGCTGGCAGCACGAGCATAGGGCAGAGCACTTTCCGAACCGCTACCGAAAGCGGCCTGCTGAGCATGCTGACGCACATAAGCCGGCAATCTCTTTTCATGCCAGCTTTCAGCCGGCGCCTCCGCACCCGACACCTGGGTACCGGAAGTACCCGTACCTTCGCTATATCCAGCTAGTACAGCCGGACCTTGAGTAGCTTGCGGGACTGCGATGCTCGGTTGCGCAGGTTGCTGAGCAATCTGAGGCCCGGCTACTTCACTCTGATTGTACAGGCGCACACCTGCCAACACAGCGACTGTAACCGATGCCGCTACAGCAAGACGACCAACATTACGCCAAGCGAAGCGCTGTGGCTTAACGGCGGTGATTGCAGGCTCATCAGCCAACGCCGCCGACACTGCCGAGGCAATATCCAGACGAGGCTCGATCAGCTCCTTATGCATTGCGGCACGCGCGATCTGGTAGCGCGACCAGGTCGACCGCATTTCATTGTCGCCCTCTGCGGAGAGCACTCGACGTAATTCCAACTCGTCCGCTTCGTTATCCATCACCGCGGACAGCGATTCATGCAGGGCTTCACGACTCATGGCGGTTCCTCTCTTGGCTATCGCCGCTGTCTCAGGATTCATGCAACAAGGGTTGCAATGCTTTATCGATGGCTTCCCGCGCCCGGAATATCCGTGAGCGGACCGTACCCACCGGACACTGCATGACGTTTGCAATGTCTTCATAACTAAGACCATCAAATTCACGCAGTGTTAGAGCGGTACGTAAATCTTCTGGAAGTTGCTGGATAGTTCTATGAACTGTGTCTTCAATTTCATCCCTGAGAAGCGCTCGTTCCGGCGACTCGATATCTTTGAGGGCGTGATCGCCTTCATAGAACTCGGCATCCTCGGAACTGACATCGCTGTCAGGCGGCCGCCTACCTCGAGCAACCAGATGATTCTTTGCCGTATTGATGGCAATGCGGTACAGCCATGTATAAAAAGCACTGTCCCCGCGGAAATTCGCAAGCGCGCGATAGGCTTTAATAAAGGCTTCCTGCGCAACATCCTGGGCTTCGTGAGAATCATGAACAAAGCGCACGATCAACCCTAGAATCTTGTGTTGGTATTTCAATACCAATAAATCGAAAGCCCGTTTATCTCCCCGCTGCACTCGTTCGACCAGTTGCTGGTCCTGCTCCTGGGTTAGCATAAACACTCCTCCATGACCCGGAAGGGGTGCTGCGCTCGCCTACGAGCTGACCTGCCAGAATAGACCCGGGCTTTACACAAAAGTTCTCCCCCTCCAAGCAAGCGTTCCTGCAACACACCTGACGGCATTGACGAGCGACGCGTCAAAACGAACCGTTTCGACGACACCCCTCTAATATCCACAGCAAAAAACCGCCGCCCACCGAACGATGGCCAGCCGGTCAGCATCCACAACTGTCTATAGAGACGAGCCTGCAAGAAAAGTTCCAAAGCATCCAGCCAAGTCCAACAAGGCCCGCTATTTTGCCGGGGGACGCGCCTATATACTAGCGCTCGCCTCAACGTGAGATTCGAAATGAGCCGACATTATCAATACGACGTTCTAGTCATAGGCAGCGGCGCAGCCGGTCTAACCCTCGCGCTCAACCTTCCACCTTCGCTTCGGGTCGCGGTGCTGAGTAAGGGCGAGCTGGCGAACGGCTCGACGTATTGGGCTCAGGGCGGTGTGGCCGCAGTACTGGACAACACCGACACAATCGAATCGCATGTCGCCGACACCCTCGTTGCGGGCGGCGGACTGTGCAAGGAAGAAGCGGTACGCTTTACCGTCGAACACAGCCGCGAAGCCATCCAGTGGTTGATCGAACAAGGCGTCCCCTTCACCCGCGACGACGCCGAGCGCGAAGAAGACGGCTTCGAATATCACCTGACCCGGGAGGGCGGACACAGCCACAGACGTATCATTCATGCGGCCGATGCGACCGGCGCAGCGATATTCAACACCTTGCTTGCCCGCGCTCATGATCGGGAAAACATTGATCTGCTGCATCAGCGCGTCGCCGTTGACCTCATCACTGAACGCAAGTTGGGATTGAGCGGCAAGCGGTGTCTTGGCGCGTACGTACTGAACCGAAACACCGACGAAGTGGATACTTTTCACGCGAAGTTCACCGTACTGGCGACGGGTGGCGCCGCGAAGGTATATCTATATACCAGCAACCCCGACGGGGCATGCGGCGACGGCATCGCGATGGCGTGGCGCGCAGGATGCAGAGTGGGCAACCTGGAGTTCAATCAGTTTCATCCGACTTGCCTTTACCATCCAAAAGCCAAAAGCTTCCTCATTACCGAGGCATTACGCGGCGAGGGTGCCGTACTGAAATTGCCCAACGGCGAACGCTTCATGCCACGTTTCGATCCACGCGCGGAATTAGCGCCACGTGACATCGTGGCCCGCGCGATCGATCATGAAATGAAGCGCCTCGGCATCGATTGCGTCTTCTTGGACATCAGCGACAAGCCTTCGGAATTCATCAAAGCGCACTTTCCGACCGTATATGAGCGCTGTCTGGAGTTCGGCATCGACATTACCTGCGAGCCAATTCCCGTAGTGCCTGCGGCTCACTATACCTGCGGCGGCGTGCTGGTTGACCAAGCCGGCAGAACCGACATACCTGGGCTCTATGCAATCGGCGAAACCAGCTTCACCGGCCTGCACGGCGCCAATCGCATGGCCAGCAATTCGCTGCTCGAGTGTTTCGTCTACGCGCGCTCTGCTGCCCAGGACATGCTGCGCGAACTACCGGGTGTCGCCTCGCCCAACGTCCTGCCGACGTGGGATGCGACTCAGGTTACAGACTCAGACGAAGACGTCATCATTGCGCACAACTGGGACGAGCTACGACGGTTCATGTGGGACTACGTTGGCATCGTTCGCACCACCAAGCGACTGATGCGCGCGCAACACCGGGTTCGCTTGCTGCTTGGGGAAATCGATGAGTTCTACAGTAATTACAAAGTCAGTCGGGACCTCATCGAGCTGCGGAACCTAGCAACGGTTGCCGAGTTGATGATCGGGTCGGCTATGCAACGCAAGGAAAGTCGAGGCCTGCATTTCACGCTGGACTACCCCGAACAGCTACCCGAAGCGACAGACACTATTCTGGTGCCGCCCACCTACGACGACTGAACTTCAGTCTGAGCCGCAAGCGTCGGTGCTGCTCGGGCGTCATAGCCCCGCGCGGAATGCAGAGCCCTTGAGAGAACCAATCGCCCGGCAATTTGAATCGCAGCACCACAACCAGCGGTAGCGCAATGCTGTCAGGTAACAATTGCACCGGCTGCCAACCGCCCTCCCGACTCCTTAGCGACCAGCCGTGCTGATCATGGCGCAGACCAAGCCATGAACAACCACGACAGAGCAAGACGTGCGACGGTATAACCCAGGCTGCGTGCAGCGCGCACAGCAACAACCCGAGCACCCTCAGCCAGGATGGCACCGGCAATGACAACAGCGTGATTACGGCCAGCATCACCATCAGCAGATACAGCGCCAACAGCGTGCCAGATGCATGCCACCGACATTCGAATGCCTGGCTACTATGGCTGGACACGGTCAAGAATCATTCGAACCATGTAGCGTAGATCTTCGTCGTCGGGCACGGCGCGCTCCATGAACCAGCCAAACATGTCCTGGTCCTCACAGCTCAGCAGTTTGCGGTAACGGCGCTGATCCTCTTCGTCGAGCTGCGGATAGACCTCCTTGACGAAAGGCACCAGCAGCACATCCAGCTCGAGCATGCCGCGACGGCTCTGCCAGAACAGGCGATTGAGTTCGGATTGTTCGACCATGCAAAAGCTCCTGAGTTGAAGCGCGGCATTATACCGACTGCAGCGTTCAGGCGGCACACGCATTAACAGGCCCCGGAGTGGCAGTTGGCGCACACTGTATTTCGCCGATGGCCTGCTATGATGCCGGTCCGGATTTCTCCACGGCGACTCGTCATGACTGACACTGCTTTCTTTTGCGTTTTGTCGCACGAAGGCGTCCTGGCCGTACGCGGCGCGGATGCGAGCAAGTTTCTGCAGGGACAACTGACCTGCAACCTCAATTACCTTAATGAACAGCATTCGAGCCTCGGTGCGCGCTGCACACCCAAAGGTCGAATGCAGTCCAGCTTCCGCATCCTCCCAGAGGGAGACGGCTATCTGCTGGCGATGGATCGCGAATTGGTCCAGCCACAACTCGCCGAGCTGAGCAAGTTCGCCGCGTTCTCAAAATCCAAACTGCATGATGAGAGCGCAGAATGGGTTCGATTCGGACTCAGCGAAGGTGACGGTGCTCTTGTCAGCCTTGGCCTAGATCTTCCCCAGACGGCCGACGCAGTGGCCGCCGCGCACGGATTGATCGCCGTGCGCCTCAGCGATGGCCGCGCCGAGCTCTGGACCCGTTCAAAGGACGCCGAGACCACCCAGCTTCGGCTGGCGGCCCAGCTCCCCGAGGCGTCAACTGATCGCTGACTGCTGG
>Ga0207893_1000243_pt1 | contig 34773 bp, 26 predicted proteins | sample MalvirmetaMSP121_FD_184233 | JGI IMG/M metagenome (GOLD analysis project Ga0207893, IMG submission 184233) | Marine viral communities from the Deep Pacific Ocean - MSP-121 (SPAdes) | ecosystem: Environmental > Aquatic > Marine > Oceanic | place: Pacific Ocean | collected 2001-06-02 | reverse complement strand
CCGCCTGCCGCCGGGCTTTCACTGCTATCGGCCATGCTTTACCTCCACTGATGATCACAGCTGTCCATGCGCGCTTTCCATCCCTCGGGCTGCCTCTTACTGCTGCGGCCCGGATTGACGAGGCGGCGACTGTCGAGATCCAAGAATAGTCACGATTCTGGCGATCCGTGGTTTCGCCTGCTTCGCCAACCCCCCGTTTCCTCGTGCTCAAGCCATCCTATGGCTGTGCCGTCTTAACATCCGGCATTTGGGGTGAGGGAATAATGGTTTCGATTCGATAGTCCTTGAGCGGTAGGATCGTTGCTTTGCCGTCGAGATAAAGCGCTATGCGCTCGTTTGACGAGTCAATGACGAAGCCCCTAGCTATTTCAATCTGACTGTCTAGTAGACGCACGCAATAGTCCTGACGACGGTCGGCTTTTTCACAGCCGAGTGCATATATGGCGGCATTTCTATCTATTGTCATTTGCGCAGCTTTGTAGCCCGTAAGTCCTGGAGTAATAAGGAATAAGTTGGCTGCTAGCGGCAGTAGAAGCAGAGTCAACGTAGTGCCTCCCGCTATGGCAAAGATAGCCAGCGGGATGCTCAAAAATTTTCTTTTATTTATTGTCGAGCCTGCGCTTTGAAAAAGCCTAGTGCGGGGCAGCCAAGCAAGCGCAGCTATTTCAATTGTAAATAGTGCAGCAACTCCTAAGGTCGATAACACAATCCAAGTGTCAGTTAGTACGCTGAGCCAATTGCTGCAGATTGTTATTAAAGCTACGTATGCATAAATTAAGTAGTCGGTGGTCGTTTTCTCAAAAAAGCTGGAGTCAATACCGAAGTGATTTACCCAGGCTTGATGATAAGTCACGCCAACTAGATAAATGGTGGAGTAGCCGAGTAAGCCAAATAAAGGCGTGAAAATAATCCAGAGTGTTTTTAAAAAAAATGGTTCTTTGTCGATGTTACAGGGTTGGTTGCCTGCTTCTTCCATGATTTAGCTCTACATTGTGTTTCTCACAGTTTGCTGATTTATTTCCGAACCCTCAAGCACAGGGTCGAGCAAACTGGCAGGCGACGCGGTTTCCCAAATCCCGTCAGGAGTACGAGTGGAGGTGCGTGGAAAGGGGTGGAACGATAGGCCAGGGGTGGCCCATCGTGACGACCCTCGGAACAGCGACGGAGCGAGGGGAGTTAAGCGCAGCGAACCTCGGATGTCGGGCGCGCTTTCTCTTTGGTTACTTTCTCTAGTCCAGGCAACAGAAAGTAACCCGCCGTGCTAGGCGAAACCTGTCGTTCGGACGAGGAAAGCGTGGCGGGGACCAGGCAGCCGGAAAATAAATCTGTCCCCTTATTCCTCCATCTGAACCAACCACACCGCCGACATATCGACGTTGCCGGAGGTAGGGGTGAAAAACGGCGGAGGCTTTTCCACGCGTTTCTTCCAGCCTACCTCGCTTCCAAGCTAGCTCGCTATTTGCCTATTTTGTTCTTTAAAGATAGATGTGATTTTTTTTCAGGCTTGTAGCATGTCGAGAAAGCCATTATCACCTCTAAAGAAAATCTCCTATAAAACTTTGTAAAGCCGTAGTATAAAATTGAGAAGGCGAAAAATGAAAGAATTGCTATTGCAGCTTTTGAGTGCGAGAAAGTTACTGAAACGTTCTGCTGGGCAGCGTTGTATGATTCGATCATGGATGTCGTAACTACTATCCAAAATGGGACAATCGCTGCGAGGGCGGTGTTTCTCATTAGACCGTATAGCGCTACGTAATTTTGTATTTTTGGAAGGTGGTTTGGGGTGTTTTCAACACAGAAGTGATAAATGGCGTGGAAGTGTTCTTTTTCAATTATATCTGTTTGATCGTAACTGTATTCGTCTTTGAAGAAACGCTTAATTTTTTCTTTTATTTTTTCGGTGAGAGCTGCGTCTATCTTGTTCTCTTTTCGAGAGCTTTGAAAGATTCTCATAATGTTGTGAGCAAGATAAGTGTGAGCGTCAAAAAAAGTATCCATTAACCTTGGAAAGTTGTGAGTTTCATCTTCAGTTTGACTATTTTCTTGTATATTTAATATTGATTTGGAGGGGTAGCCTTTTCTGCGAAGGTGGCTCGATTCTATTGTTATTGAAGAGATGATTCCTAGTATGTGTCCGGCTATATATGACGTGATAAGGGCTAGAGGTATTAGGTATGTGTCTTTTGTTTGTTTTATTTGTATAAGTATGTCGTGATTATCAGTTTGCCCCAGAGCCACTAGAATTGTTGCAATCAAAAGCGCCCCAGGTAATAAATATCCCAGGAAGTCATACAGAGAGAACGGGTTTTGTTTATATGGCATTTTTACCCTTAATAAAAACCCCGCATAAGGCGGGGTTTTTTTTGCTGTTACGAATGCTTTTTTGATACGGCTTCTGTTATTTGGATAAGCCTTAAATTAGTCCCAGCTCAACGCCCCACCAGTCTGATACTCAATCACCCGCGTCTCAAAGAAGTTCTTCTCCTTCTTGAGGTCCATGATCTCGCTCATCCACGGGAACGGGTTGGTGGTGCCTGGGTACTCTTCCTTCAGGCCAATCTGCGTCAGACGACGGTTGGCGATGAACTTGAGGTAGTCCTCCATCATCGAGGCGTTCATGCCGAGGACGCCGCGGGGCATGGTGTCGCGGGCGTATTCGATTTCCAGCTGCGTACCCTGGAGGATCATCTGGGTCGCTTCGTCCTTCATGGCGGCGTCCCACAGGTGCGGGTTTTCGATCTTGATCTGGTTGATCACGTCGATGCCGAAGTTCAGGTGCATGGACTCGTCGCGCAGGATGTATTGGAACTGCTCGGCGGTGCCGGTCATCTTGTTGCGACGGCCCATGGAGAGGATCTGGGTAAAGCCGCAGTAGAAGAAGATGCCTTCCAGTACGCAGTAGTAGGCGATGAGGTTGCGCAGGAACTCTTTGTCCGTCTCGACGGTGCCGGTCTGGAAGGTCGGGTCGGAGATGGAGCGGGTGTACTTGAGGCCCCAGGAGGCTTTCTTCGCGACGCTCGGGATCTCGTGGTACATGTTGAAGATCTCGCCTTCATCCATGCCCAGTGACTCGATGCAGTACTGGTAGGCGTGGGTGTGGATCGCCTCTTCGAAGGCCTGGCGCAGGATGTACTGGCGGCACTCGGGGTTGGTGATCAGGCGGTACACGGCCAGCACGAGGTTGTTGGCGACCAGGCTGTCGGCGGTGGAGAAGAAGCCGAGGTTGCGCTTGACGATGCGGCGTTCGTCCTCGGAGAGGCCGTCCGGGCTCTTCCACAGGGCGATGTCGGCGTTCATGTTTACTTCCTGCGGCATCCAGTGGTTGGCGCAACCATCCAGATACTTCTGCCAGGCCCAGTCGTACTTGAAGGGTACGAGCTGGTTGAGGTCGGCGCGGGCGTTGATCATCTGCTTGTCGCCGACGTGAACGCGGGCGGATTCGCCTTCAAGTTCGTCCAGGCCTTCCTGGATGTCGAGGTCGTCCAGGGCCTTCTTGGCGCGGGCAACGGCAGCGGAGTCGTCAGAGGCAACGGCGCGGGCTTCTTCGACGGAGCCGGCGGCGTCCTTGTCGAGTTTGGCCGGTGCGTCGTTTGCGGCGGCAGCGGCTTGCGGGGCAGCGGGTGCGGCAGTGGTGGTGGTTTCTTCTTCGTCGAATTCGTCCCAGCTCAGCATGGCGGTTTTTCCTGATTGGGGACCGGCGCGGCCGGTCGGGAATGTTTTGGGCTTTTGTGTGTGCACGCAAAAGCAGAAATTGGTGGGCGGTAGGGCCCGATGTCACCGTATTTTTTCCGAGAGGTCAGAGCGGGAGCGGATCGCGAGCAAGGACTAAGCGTCCTCCTCGCTCCTACAGGGTCCCTGTTGCCCTCAAACCTCAGAGCAGCGCTTTTCGGCGGCGGCTCGGTGCAAGCGGTTTCCAGAGCGAGGCAGCGCTAGGCGTCTGCCAAGCCGGAGCCCCTGAGCGTACGCATGTACGTGATGGGGGCCGGCTTGGCGGACAACAACGCGTGGTCCGCTCTGGGGACCGCGACTTTCTACTACTTATTGGCAGGCTTCGCAGTCTGGTTCGTCGATAGCACACGCTTTTGGGACCGGTGCTGGGCCGGCTGCCATTTCAGGAGCTGGCGCAGCTTTGGCCGGAGCAGCGCTGGCGCTGCCGTTGCCACCGCTGGACACGGCGTTGAGCTTGCCGGTGTTGACGGTGGACTTCTCGGTGCTGGTCGCGGCCAGGGCACGGAGGTAGTAGGTGGTTTTCAGGCCACGGTACCAGGCCATGCGGTAGGTCACGTCCAGCTTCTTGCCGCTGGCGCCGGCGATGTAGAGGTTCAGCGACTGAGCCTGGTCGATCCACTTCTGGCGGCGGCTGGCGGCGTCGACGATCCACTTGGTTTCCACTTCGAAAGCGGTCGCGTAGAGGTCTTTCAGCTCCTGCGGGATGCGCTCGATCTGCTGCACGGAACCGTCGTAGTACTTGAGGTCGTTGATCATGACCGCGTCCCACAGGCCGCGCGCCTTGAGGTCGCGAACCAGGTAGGGGTTGATCACGGTGAATTCGCCCGAGAGGTTCGATTTCACGTACAGGTTCTGGTAGGTCGGCTCGATGGACTGCGACACGCCGGTGATGTTGGCGATGGTCGCGGTCGGCGCGATGGCCATGATGTTCGAGTTACGGATGCCGTTCTTGACGCGGGCACGGACCGGGGCCCAGTCCAGAGACTCGGTCAGGTCGACGTCGATGTACTTCTGGCCACGCGCTTCGATGAGGATCTGCTGCGAGTCCAGCGGCAGGATGCCCTGGCTCCACAGCGAACCCTGGAAGGTCTCGTAGGCGCCACGCTCGTCGGCCAGGTCACAGGAGGCCTGGATGGCGTAGTAGCTGACCGCTTCCATGGACTTGTCGGCGAAGTCGATGGCGGCGTCGGAGCCGTAGGGGATGTGCTGCAGGTACAGCGCGTCCTGGAAGCCCATGATGCCCAGGCCCACCGGACGGTGCTTGAAGTTGGAGTTCTTCGCCTGCGGCACGGAGTAGTAGTTGATGTCGATGACGTTATCGAGCATCCGCACGGCGGTGCGCACGGTGCGCTCCAGCTTGGCGGTGTCCAGCTTGCCGTCGACGATGTGGCGCGGCAGGTTGATCGAGCCCAGGTTGCAGACGGCGATCTCGTCCTTGTTGGTGTTCAGCGTGATTTCGGTGCAGAGGTTGGAGCTGTGCACCACGCCGACGTGCTGCTGCGGGCTGCGCAGGTTGCACGGGTCCTTGAAGGTCAGCCATGGGTGGCCGGTTTCGAACAGCATGGAGAGCATCTTGCGCCACAGGTCTTTGGCCTGCAGGGTCTTGTAGTTCTTGATCTTGCCGTATTCGATCAGGGCTTCGTAGTACTCGTAGCGCTCCTCGAAGGCCTTGCCGGTGAGGTCGTGCAGATCCGGTACTTCGCTCGGCGAGAACAGGGTCCACTTGCCGTCGTCGAAGACGCGCTTCATGAACAGATCCGGAATCCAGTTGGCGGTGTTCATGTCGTGGGTGCGGCGACGGTCGTCACCGGTGTTCTTGCGCAGCTCGAGGAATTCCTCGATGTCCAGGTGCCAGGTTTCCAGGTAGGCGCAGACCGCGCCCTTGCGCTTGCCGCCCTGGTTAACCGCAACAGCTGTGTCGTTGACCACTTTCAGGAAAGGCACGACGCCCTGGGATTTGCCGTTGGTGCCCTTGATGTAGGCACCCAGTGCACGCACCGGGGTCCAGTCGTTGCCCAGGCCACCGGCGAACTTGGAGAGCAGGGCGTTATCGCGGATGGCGTCGTAGATGCCACCCAGGTCGTCCGGCACAGTGGTCAGGTAGCAGGAGGACAGCTGCGGACGCAGGGTGCCGGCGTTGAACAGGGTCGGCGTGGAGGCCATGTAGTCGAAGGACGACAGCAGGTTGTAGAACTCGACGGCGCGGGCTTCACGGTTTTCTTCCTCGATGGCCAGGCCCATGGCGACGCGCATAAAGAAGATCTGCGGCAGCTCGAAACGCACGCCATCCTTGTGGATGAAGTAGCGGTCGTAAAGGGTCTGCAGGCCGAGGTAGGTGAACTGCTGGTCCTGCTCGTGGTTGATCGCGGCGCCCAGCTTGGCCAGGTCGTATTCCTTGAGGCGCGGGTCGAGCAGCTCGAACTGCACGCCTTTTTCCACGTAGGCGGGCAGGGCCTTGGCGTAGAGGTCAGCCATCTCGTGATGGGTGGCGGCTTCGGCGACTTCGAGGAAGCTCAGGGCTTCAGCGCGCAGGGTGTCCATCAGCAGGCGAGCGGTGACGTAGGAGTAGTTCGGCTCACGCTCGACCAGGGTACGGGCGGTCATCACCAGCGCGGTGTTGACGTCGGTCTGCTCGACACCGTCGTACAGGTTCTTCAGGGTTTCTTTCTGGATCAGCGCGCCATCGACTTCTTCGAGGCCTTCGCAGGCTTCGGTGATGATGGTGTTCAGGCGGCCCAGGTCCAGCGGCGACAGGCTGCCGTCAGCACGCTTGATGCGGATGCTCGGGTGGGCTTCGACCGGTGCGTCGACGGCGCCGCGCTTGCGCTCCTGGCTGCGCGATTCACGGTAGATCACGTAGTCGCGGGCAACTTTCTGCTCGCCGGAACGCATCAGGGCCAGTTCGACCTGGTCTTGGATCTCTTCGATGTGGATGGTGCCGCCGGAAGGCATGCGACGCTTGAAAGTGGCGGTGACCTGTTCGGTCAGGCGCGCGACGGTGTCATGGATGCGCGACGAGGCGGAGGCGCTGTTGCCTTCCACTGCGAGAAACGCCTTGGTGATGGCGACGGTGATCTTGTCGTCGGTGTAGGGGACGACTGTACCGTTGCGCTTGATCACGCGCAGCTGGCCCGGCGCGGTAGCGGCCAGGTCCAGCGAGCTGTTGTCGGCGTGCGGGTTCTCGCGAGTGGACTCGTTCTGCATGGGGTCTCCGGATTCTCTCTGTCTCGGTAGCACGTTAGGTGTCAGGCCTGCTTTGTGGGCGGCCTTGATCGGGTCTTGCGTGTCTCGTATTGCATGAACCATGCCCCGGCGAACCGGCTCATGGGTGACTCAAAACTGGAAACGATCCGGCACCTGGGGTGGCGAATCGAATGTGCCGAAGCATAGTCAGGCGTTGTGAAGATCACAACCTCAAAACACAACATGTAGTGTGACGCGCTTGGCGCATGCGCTACTGCTGGGCTTGAGCAAAATCAACGTTGGGCTGTGCAGGATCGCGGTCTGCGGCGACGATCTAACGCGCCCGTGGGGGCGCGAGCCGGGTAAAAATCAGAGCGAATTTATTTTGCTTGCTTTTTTCGGCGTTTGTGTCTGTTTGGCCTTGGACACCCAATATGTGGGGTAAAAGGCGCTTGGAGCGACACGATAGTGGGGGTTCAGGCCCAGTGCAAGGCACCTGAAATGAACAACCTGTGGATAACATGTGGGTGAGCTGTGCGCGATAAGGGCGCAGCCCGCGCCGTTTCCGGCGTGCAAAGGCTTCGGATGAAATGCGGGCTCATACAACGCTTTCGGACGCCCGGAGATGCCTTGGGCAAAACACTATATGTGGTGTTTTGTCAAAGGCGGATTTAGCGCCGTTTACGCTCAGCGAGACGGTGATTTGACGGAACGGGCTGTGCTGGTGGCCTTTTGCCTGGCATAGGGCCGGCGCGGTGCTGTGGCGGTTCTGTGAAGCGGGCATCAAGGGCGTCGCTTCGACCGGCCATCCAGGCCGCTCCGTCGTGGAGGTGCATGTCAACCGCTGCCATCTGGCGGTGCCCTGGCGCTACAATGCCGGCCGGTGTATCGGGAGGGCGCGTGGTGGATCAAGAGTCTTGGAACATCCTGATTGTCGAAGATGACCAGCGGTTGGCCGAACTGACCCGCGAGTATCTTGAAGGCAATGGCATGCAGGTCTCGATTGAGGCGGACGGCGCCCAGGCGGCCGAACGCATCATCAACGAGCGTCCCGATCTGGTGGTGCTCGATCTGATGCTGCCCGGCGAAGACGGATTGTCGATCTGCCGCAAGGTGCGTGACCGCTATGACGGGCCGATCCTGATGCTGACCGCGCGTGCCGACGACCTCGATCAGGTGTTGGGCCTGGAGATCGGTGCCGATGACTATGTGTGCAAACCGGTGCGGCCGCGGTTGCTGCTGGCCCGTATTCGCGCCTTGCTGCGGCGCCGGGAAGGCACAGAGGTGGCGGCAACTGCAGGCGGCAAGCGCGTCCAGTACGGCCCGCTGGTGGTCGACAACGCGCTGCGCGAGGCCTGGTTGCGCGGTGAGGGCATCGAGCTGACCGGTGCAGAGTTCGACCTGCTGTGGCTGCTGACCTCCAATCCGGGACGGATCATGTCCCGCGAACAGATCTTCTCTGAATTGCGCGGTATCGAGTACGACGGCCAGGATCGCTCCATCGATGTGCGTATTTCGCGCATCCGCCCCAAGATCGGCGACGACCCCGACCACCCGCGCCTGATCAAGACGGTGCGTGGCAAGGGCTACCTGTTCGTTTCCGAAGCGGCTGAAGCGCTGCAGTGAATTCGATCTTCCTGCGCATCTACGGCGGCATGCTCGCCGTACTGGTGCTGGTTGGACTGCTGGGCGTGGGCGGTCTGCATCTGCTCAACCAGGTACGGGCCGATCAGCATCGCGAAGCGCTGGCGGCCGGTACCTTTCGCCTGATGGCGCACAACATGAGCAGCATGACGCCCATCGAACGGCGGCAGGCGGCGAACCTCTGGGGGCGGCTGCTGGGGATTCCGTTGCGGGTGCGCACGCTGGAAGACATCCGGCTGGAAAGCGGCCTGGAGACACGACTGCTGCGCGGCCAGGTCTTGGTGGAGCAGATTCGCCCCGGCAGCGTGACGATCTATTCCCTGGTCAGCGCCGACGACCGGCTGGCCCTGACCGGCGAGGTCGAGCAACTCAGCGAACAGCTGGCACGCGCCACTATCTATCTGCTGATCGACGAGCTGATCCGCTATCCCGAAGCCGAACAACCCCAGCGTCTGGCCGAACTGAAGACGGCGCGTGGTTTCGGCTATCCGCTGGCGCTGCTGACCCGCGACAGCGCCAGTCTCGATGACGATCAGCGGCGCCGGCTTGATGAAGGCGACACGGTGATGGCGCTGGTCAACGGCGGCGAGGCCATCCGGGTGTTCGCCGCGATTGCCGGAACCCCGTGGATCATGTCGCTGGGGCCGTTGCGTCAGCTCAATCCCTATCCGCCCGAGCTGCTGACCCTCATCGGTGTATTGGGTTTGTCGCTGATCGGGCTGACGGTGTATCTGCTGGTACGCCAGCTGGAGCGGCGCCTAAGGAGCGTCGGGCGCGCCGCCACGCGCATCGCTAACGGCCAGCTGGAAGCGCGCGTGCCGGATGCCGGAACCGACTCGGTCGGGCGATTGGCCAAGGCCTTCAACGGCATGGCCACTCACCTGCAGCGCTTGCTGGCGGTGCAGCGGGAAATGGTCAGCGCCGTGGCCCATGAGCTGCGAACGCCGGTCGCGCGGTTACGTTTCGGCCTGGAAATGGCCGGCTCGGCGCAGACAGCGGAAGCACGTAATCGCTATCTGGAAGACATGGATGGCGATATCGACGACCTGGATCGCCTGGTGGACGAGATGCTGGTCTATACCCGCCTCGAACGGGGTTCGCCAGAGCTGACGTTCCAGGCGGTGGATCTCGGCGCACTGGTCGATCAGGTCATCGGAGAGCTGGCGCCATTGCGGCCAGCGGTGCAGGTCGAGCGCGGGCCCTGTAAGCCGGCCGCCGACGGCAGCAGCGTGGTCGATGCCGAGCCGCACTACCTGCGCCGCGCCTTGAGCAATCTGATCAGCAACGCCATGCGCCACGCCGAAACGCGAGTTCAGGTCAGCTTCGTCATCGATGGCGAGCGGGCGCAGTTGGTGGTCGACGATGACGGGCCGGGCGTGCCTGAAGATGCGTGGGAGAAGGTCTTTGCCCCCTTCCTGCGTCTGGATGACAGCCGTACTCGCGCGTCCGGCGGGCATGGTTTGGGGCTGTCCATCGTCCGGCGAATTACCTACTGGCACGGCGGCCGTTCGCAGATTGGGCATAGCGACCTGGGCGGCGCGCGCTTCAGCCTGGTCTGGCCGCGCAAGCGGGTGAAGTAGGCGCTGGGGTCAGCGCCCTGCGGCTATTGAGAGGTGTGTTGTCCGGGAGGGCTTTGCGCCGAGCTGTGACGATTCAAGCTGGAATGCTCACCAAGCTCAGCAGGTAATCATCGAACTGCGCGAATTGGCCCTCCAGCTCGGCGCCGGTCGTCCATTGTTCCGATAGGTCATTGAGCAAACGCAGGCGGGCGTAACCGCTGCTGTCGTGGTGGATCAGCTCGGCTTCCTGGAAGTAGAAGCGCTTGTTGACCAGCGGATACAGCGCCTTGAACAGGCTTTCCTTGATGGAAAAGGTCAGGGTGACGCGCAGCGCACGCTGGGTCTCGTCGAGTGCGGCGTAACCTTCCAGCTCGCGCGGCGTGAGGATTTCAGCGACCAGGCGGTCGGCCCGTGTAGTGGGAATCTGCTTCTCCACATCCAGCCCGAGACCGCGCCATTGCTCGCGACGCGCCACCACGGTCGCCGCCCAGCCAGCGCCATGGGTGATGGAGCCGACCACCCCGGCAGGCCAGTTGGGCGAGCGATCCTCGTTCACGGCCGGGATGCACGGCGCGCCCGTCACCCTGCGCAAGGCCTCGTGCGCACAGAGGCGACCGGCGAGAAACTCGGTCTGGCGCTTGCTCACGGCGCTCATGCCCGGCACGCCGCAGCGGGTGAAGTCCTCGGGGTCGAGCAGGGCGGGGTCGAAGCGGGTGCTAATTAGCTGCACGCCAGGCAAGGCGAGCGGCAGCGGCCAGTGATCGCTCAAAGGCGAGCAGCAGGCCGGGTGATAAAGAATGGAAGTCATGGGCGTTAGTGTGCCTCAGTGCCGGCCCGAGCGCAGTCCCGGTGATGCGCTTGGCCTGGACATGGGGCTCTTCGTAGCAAGCTCGCGCCTACATAACACAGGTTAGCACCTGTTGTAGAAAGCCCGCTTTCCCTTGAGCCGGACGCACGGGCGGGGCGGCCATCGATTTGAGCCCTGTCCCGATCTCGCATCTTATTGCTCTTGCAGAAGCGAGCTGGCTCGCGGACCACAAAAGCAGGCGGACACTCTTTTCAGCAGGCTTCCTCAGGTCGCGCAAGGATCTTCGGCGCCGCTTCGATGATCTGGCGGGAGAGGCTTTCCATGCGCGGCGACTGCACCTTCCAGGTGTGCCAGTACAGCAAGATGTCCAGCGGCGCGTCTGCGGCCAAGTCGACCACGATGCCGTCGGCCAATGCATCCTGCAGCAACGGCTGCGGCACCATGCCATAGCCCAGCCCGTAGCGGATCGCATTGAAGCGAGGCTCGGCGCCGGGCACATAGTGGCAAGGGTAGGCGCCCTCGGGCAGGCCCAGCCGGCGAAGCAAAAACGATGAGGTGAGGCGGTCCTTGTTGGTGTAGGCGACCACCGGCGCCTTGCGCGCGGCATTGCGGTTCAGGCCGTTGGGAAAGTACTGCTGCCGAAAGGCGGCGGACGCTACCAGGCGATAGCGCATGCTTCCCAGCGGGCTGGCCGTGCAGCCGCGCATGGGCTTGGGTTCGGTGCTGATGCAGCCGATTGCCAGACCGGTTTCCAGCAGGCTGTAGGTGTGGTCCTGGTCCTCGACCGTCAGATCGAGCAGCACGCGTTCCTTGATCAGCACGTCGGCCAGCGCCGGAAAGAACCAGGTGCCCAGGCTGTCGGCATTGAGCGCGGCGACCACCACCAGCGGCGCGTCGCTGCGCTCGGCCAGGTCGGCCATCAGGTCGGCTTCAAGCAAGGTGGCCCGCTTGAGGTACTGCAGCAGCCGCTGGCCTATTTCGGTAGGGCGACAGGGGCGGCTGCGCACCACCAGAGCATTGCCCAAGGCGCTTTCCAGCGCTCGCACCCGCTGCGAAATAGCAGGTGGCGTCAGATGCAGGCGCAGGGCAGCTTGCTCAAAACTGCCTGTTTTGATGACCGCACGGAAGGCTTCAGTCTGTTTGGGATCAAGATTCAAGCCCTGCGTCCTCAGATTAAATAAATGTTTGTATAGCCTAATTTTGCTAAGTCACATCGATTGAATAGCAGTGTGCCCCATAATGGCGCCGTTTTCCCGCCTGCCTGTTCTGGAGTTCCGCTGTGACGCTGTTGCACATCATCTATCTGATTGCCATTACGGCCGAAGCCATGTCCGGCGCCATCATGGGCATGCGCCGCGGCATGGACCTGTTCGGTATCTGCATGCTCGGCACGGTGACGGCGCTGGGCGGCGGCACGGCGCGCGATGTGCTGCTGGGGCATTACCCGATCGGCTGGATCGCCCACCCCGAGTACCTTGGTTTCACCGTGGGCGCGGCCATCGTCACCGCGCTGGTCGCGCGGCACATGCATCACCTGCGGCAGGTATTTCTGCTGGTCGACGGCCTGGGCCTGGTGGCCTTTACCGTGATCGGTTGCGGCGTGGCCATGGACATGGGCGCGCACCTTTCAATCGTCGTGCTGGCGGGGGTCATCACCGGCGTGTTTGGCGGACTGCTGCGCGACATTCTCTGCAACCGTGTGCCGATGGTGTTGCGGCGCGAGCTGTATGCCACGGTGGCGCTGTTCACTGGCGTGCTCTACGTGACGCTGCTCTGGCTCGGGATCGACACGTCCATCGCCTCGTTGGCCACGCTGTGTGCGGGCTTCCTGTTCCGGGTGCTGGCAATGACCTTCCAGTGGCAGCTGCCGCACTTCCAGGAGCGCGACGTCCGCGGGCTGGACTGAATTCGCAACCGCCAGGCGCCCAATCAAAACTCGCCTTGTTCTGCCTGACGTGCATTTGTCTTGCAACGCAGATTCCCGCCCTTCGAGCCGCTACACTAGCGCACTGGCCACCAGGGGAATGGAACCGTGCTGAGAGACCTAGGAATAAAGAGTCGGGTGCTGGTGTTGATCTTGTTGCCCAGCACGGTGCTAGCCGTAGCGCTTGGCATCTATTTCACCTGGATGCAGCTGTCGGAGATGCGCCATCAGCTCGATGCGCGCGGCCAGTTGATCGCCCAGCAGCTCGCGCCGCTGGCGGCCCCGGCCATGGCGCAGGGGTACGGCAAGCGGCTCCAGCGCATTCTCAATCAGGTGCTGGATCAGCCTGATGTGCGTGCGGTCTCCATCCTCGATGTCGAGCGCAATCTGCAGGCCCATGCCGGGCCGAACATGATCACTCCGTCGCCGCCAACCGATCCCGAAGCGCTGACTCAGGTCAGCAGCGTCGACACCACGCGCATCCTCCTGCCGGTGCTAGGCAAGCATCTGAATCTCGCCGAAGACAATCCCGACAACGACCTCCGCCTGATTGGCTGGCTGGAGTTGGAGCTGTCGCACCAGGGCACGCTGCTGCGCGGTTACCGCAGCCTATTTGCCAGCCTGTTGCTGATTGGCGCCGGGCTGATCATCACTGCGCTGCTGGCGCTGCGCATGAGTACCTCGATCAGCAAGCCGCTACACAGGGTCAAGGTAGCCGTGGCGCAGCTCAAGGACGGTCACCTGGAGACTCGTTTGCCAGCGCTCGGCAGCCATGAAATGGACGAAGTGGCGGCGGGCATCAACCGTATGGCCGAAGCTTTGCTGGCCGCTCGTGAAGAATTGCAGCAGAGCATCGACCAGGCCACCGAAGACGTACAGCAGAACCTCGAGACCATCGAGATCCAGAACATCGAGCTGGACCTGGCACGTAAGGAAGCGCTGGAGGCCAGCCGGATCAAGTCCGAGTTCCTGGCCAACATGAGCCACGAGATCCGCACGCCGCTCAACGGCATCCTCGGCTTTACCCACCTGCTGCAGAAAAGCGACCTGACACCACGCCAGCAGGACTACTTGTCGACCATCGAAAAATCCGCTGACAGCCTGCTCGGGATCATCAACGAAATCCTCGACTTCTCGAAGATCGAGGCCGGTAAGCTGGTCCTCGACAACATCCCGTTCAATTTGCGCGACCTGATCGAGGACACCCTGACGATTCTCGGCCCGGCGGCGCACCAGAAGCATCTGGAGCTGGTCAGCCTGGTCTACCGCGACACGCCGCTATCCCTGGTCGGTGACCCGCTGCGACTCAAGCAGGTGCTGACCAATCTGGTCAGCAATGCCATCAAGTTCACCAATGAAGGCACCGTCATCGTCCGGGCGATGGTCGAAGACGAGCGCTCCGACCGCGCTCAGCTGCGCATCAGCGTGCAGGACACCGGCATCGGCCTGACTGATCAGGACCTGCGTGCACTGTTCCAGGCGTTCAGTCAGGCGGACAATTCGCTCTCGCGCCAACCGGGCGGTACGGGGCTCGGGCTGGTGATCTCCAAGCGACTGATCGAGCAGATGGGCGGGGAAATCGGGGTCGACAGCATTCCGGAAGAAGGCTCCGAATTCTGGATCAGTCTGAGCCTGCCCAAGGCGCGTGACGACATTGAGGACCTGCCGCGGGCGGCGCTGCTCGGACGCAAGGTCGGCTTGCTCGAGCAGCATCCGCTGACACGCCAGGCCTTGCAGCATCAGCTGGAAAGCTGCGGCATGGATGTGCTGCCGTTTGACAGCCTGGATCAGTTGCAGGCCGCGGTTTTCGAAGCCCATACCAGCGACACACCGATCGAGGTGGCCGTGCTCGGTGTGACTCATCGAGAAATTGCACCGCAACAGCTGTGCCTGCGGCTCTGGGAGTTCGAAGGGTTGGGTTGCAAATGCATCGTGCTTTGCCCGACCAGCGAACAGGCGCAATACCACGAGGCGCTGCCCGAATCGCACACCCATGCCCAACTGCAGAGCAAGCCGGCCTGTACGCGCAAGCTGCAGCGGGTGCTGCTCGATCTATTGCGGCCGCCACAGGCGATGATCGAGAGCATCGCCGTGTCGGAAACCCGACCGCCACGGGTACTGTGCGTCGATGACAACCCGGCCAATCTGCTGCTGCTGGAAACCCTGCTTACCGACATGGGCGGTGAAGTCGAGGCGGTGAGCAGCGGCGCCGAGGCGCTGGAAGCAGTCAAGCACAAGTCCTTCGATCTGGTGTTCATGGACGTGCAGATGCCGGGCATGGACGGGCGCCAGACCACCGAGGCGATTCGTCGCTGGGAAGATGACAGTGCGCAGCCACCGATGCCGATCGTTGCGCTCACGGCTCACGCACTGTCCAACGAAAAGCGCTCGCTATTGCAAAGTGGGCTCGACGATTACCTGACCAAGCCAATCAGCGAGCGCCAGCTGGCCCAGGTGATCCTGAAGTGGACCGGCCTGCCGCTGGCCCGCAGCTTTGTTGCAGCGCTGCCTGAGACGGCGACGCCAGAAAACAATCTCAAGGTGCTCGATGCGGAAGAAGGGTTGCGCCTGGCCGCCGGCAAAGCCGATCTCGCAGCGGACATGCTGAGCATGTTGTTGGCTTCGCTGGAGGATGATCGTCAGGTGATCCGCGAAACGCGCCTGGCGAATGATCGGCAGGGAACCATCGATCGGGTGCACCGCTTGCACGGCGCGACCCGCTATTGCGGCGTTCCGCAGCTGCGGGCGGCCTGCGAGCGCAGTGAAACCTTGCTCAAACAGAACCATCCAAGCGCCGCCCAGGCGCTGGATGAGCTGGACAGCGCCATCGAACGCCTGGAGAACGAAGCGCGCGTGGTTTAGTGCAAACGTCGTCCTGAATGCAGTGCCCGGAGGTGGGGCTTCCGGCACTGACGTTCACACGCATTCTGATATGAGCGGCGTACCCTGCGGCAGATGCAAGCCGCAGGGTTGCCTGAAGGCTTGCTGTAGCCGAGGCGTTACTCGCCCATCACCACACCTTCGCGGCGCGGGTCGGCGCCGCCGAACCAGCCGCTGTCGGTGCGCTGAATGGCCTGCAGCCCGCTGGTCATTTCCGTCTCGTTGACCTCGTGACCACGCGCTTTCAGCCCCTGTACGGTGCTGGCCGGGAAGCGTCCTGCTTCAAGCACTGTGGGGCCGTTGAAGCTGCCGAAGTTGGGCAGGTCGATGGCGCGTTGGGCATCGAGCCCCCAGTCGTACATGCCCAGCAGGGTCTTCGCCGTGAAGTGGATGATCGCCGCGCCGCCCGGGGAGCCAAGGCTCGCCAGGAACTGTTCGCCCGTGACGTCGAACACTAGCGTCGGGCTCATGCTCGAACGCGGGCGCTTGTTCGGTTCGACCCGGTTGGCCACCTGCCGACCCATCGCGTCGTAGGGTTCGAAGGCAAAGTCGGTGAGTTCGTTGTTCAGCAGGTAGCCGCCGGGGAGGCCAGTGCCGCCATCGTTGAGCAGACGTGAGCCGAAGGCTTGCTCGATGGTTGTGGTCATCGCCAACGCGTTGCCCTCGGCGTCGACGATGCTGATATGGCTGGTGCCGTATTCCGGTTGTGCCGCCTGCGGGGCGAACACGATCGGCATTTCGCCGGGTTTGCCCGCTTCGGCAGTGCCCATGCTGCGCGGGCCGATCAGGGCGGCGCGCTGCTTGAGATAGCTCGGTGCGAGCATGCTGTTCCAGGTGCGGCCGGGTATCGGCACGAAATCAGGGTCAGCCAGGTATTTGGCGCGGTCTGCATAGGCCAGGCGCGCGGCCTCAGTGTAGCGGTGCAGGAATTCAACAGAAGGCACGCCCTGATCGAGCGGCTGCACTGTCGGCAGCTGTCCCAGCATGCCGAGGATCTGCATCTGCGTAATGTGGCCCGACGACGGCGGCGGGAAACCGCAGACCTGATAGCGCTTCTGCCAGAGCGTGCAGATCGCGTCCCGCTCGCGCGGCTGGTACCCCTCGAGATCGTTCAGACTGATGCGGCCTGGGTTGGTCGGGTGAGTGTTCACCTGCAGGACCAGCGAGCGGGCGTTGGCCCCTGTGTAGAACGCCCCGCTGCCCCGTGTGGCGATGTCCTTGAGCAGGGCGGCGAGGGCTGGATTACGCAAGCGATGGCCGACCGGCAGAGGCTCGCCATCTTTCTGGTAGTAGAACGCCGCAGCGCGCGGGTCTTTGCGCAAGGCCGGATCGCTGACCAGCAAGCCATGCAAGCGCGGGCTGATCTCGAAACCGTCTTCGGCGAGCTCGATAGCCGGCTTGAACAAGGCGCTCCAGGGCAACTTGCCGTACTGGTCGTGCGCGCGCTCAAGCATCCTCACCACGCCTGGCACACCCACCGAACGACCACCGACGACGGCATCGAGAAATGCCATCGGCTTGCCGTCGGGTGTCAGGAAGAGTCGCTCGTCCACCGCTGCCGGCGCGGTTTCGCGCCCATCCAGCGCTGCGATGTTTTCGCCATCCCAATGCAACAGAAAAGCACCGCCACCCAGGCCGCTGGATTGCGGCTCGACCAGGCTCAACACCATCTGTACCGCCACGGCGGCGTCCATTGCGCTGCCGCCAGCCTTGAGCATTTCGTAGCCGGCTTCGGTTGCCAGCGGGTTGGCCGCGGCCACGGCAAAGCGCTGCAGGGCCCAGCCCGGCTTGGCCGAGTAGCCGCTGGACGCCTCTGGCGCGGGCGGCATTTCGCTGGACGGGCCGTCCGGTTGGGTACAGGCGGTGAGGCTCAACAACAGTATCGAGGGAACCAGGGCGGCTCGTCCGACGTGCATGGGATGTTCCTTGTCTGAGGCGGAAGGAAATATGTAACTGATTACAGGCCTGGCAGGCTGTTCAAAAACGTTGGCGAGGCAGGCAAGACAAGGCAAAAGGAGCCGAAGATGCGGAGTTTAGTTGTTCTAAATGAGCATTCTGAGGCTGCTTTTAACGAGGTATTGCCAACGCAGGTAGTTTTTGAACAACCTGCTTGATCACTGACCCCAGTTAGCCAGGCTTGATCGCTGCGGTTGGCAAAATCTTCGTACGTCCGGAGTGCTGATCCGTTCGTCTGCCTGCTTCGCCGAATGGGTAGGGCGTGGAGCGCATCGGCAGCCATTTGGCGATGTCCGCCTGACCGAAGCGAGGGTATCGCAGTCTGCCCGTGGCCGATGGTTGCCGGTATCATGTGCGCCTCTCAAAGGCTGTGCGGTCCATCGAAGCCATGACAATTCAGTACCCGACCATCGCCGATTGCGTCGGCAACACCCCCCTGGTTCGCCTGCAGCGTCTGCCCGGCGAAACCAGCAACACCATCCTGGTAAAACTCGAAGGCAACAACCCGGCCGGCTCGGTCAAGGACAGGCCCGCGTTGTCGATGATCGCGCGGGCCGAAGCGCGGGGCGACATCAAGCCCGGCGATACGCTGATCGAAGCCACCTCCGGCAACACCGGCATCGCCCTGGCCATGGCCGCGGCGATCAAGGGCTACAAGTTCATCCTGATCATGCCGGACAACTCGAGCGCCGAACGCAAGGCCGCCATGACTGCTTACGGCGCCGAGCTGATTCTGGTGAGCAAGGAAGAGGGCATGGAAGGCGCTCGCGATCTGGCGGTCAAGATGGCTGCGGAAGGGCGCGGCAAGGTGCTCGATCAGTTCGCCAACGGCGACAATCCTGAGGCCCACTTCACCAGTACCGGACCGGAACTGTGGCAGCAGACCCAGGGCACTATCACCCACTTCGTCAGTTCGATGGGCACCACCGGCACCATCATGGGTGTGTCGCGCTACCTCAAGCAGCAAAACCCCGAGATCCAGATCGTCGGCCTGCAACCCATGGAGGGCGCCGCGATTCCGGGCATCCGTCGCTGGCCGCAGGAATACCTGCCGAAGATCTATCAGGCCGAGCGTGTCGACCGCATCGTCGACATGGCTCAAGACGAGGCCGAGCACGTCATGCGGCAGTTGGCGCGCGAAGAAGGCATCTTCTGCGGCGTGTCGTCAGGTGGTTCAGTGGCAGCGGCGCTGCGGCTGTCCAAGGAAGTTGAAAACGCTGTCATCGTGGCGATCATCTGTGACCGTGGCGACCGCTACCTGTCGACGGGCGTGTATGACCAGCCCTGATCGCGACATGACGCTGCAAGGCGGAACCTGCTGATGGCCAAGCGCAGTGGCGGTTTACGCTTTCAGCCCAGTGGTGGCGAGAAGAAGCCGCAGATTCCCACCGGCAAGAAGCAGCGGCTGAGCATCCAGCGGCTCGCCAACGATGGCCGCGGCATTGCCTTTCTCGACAACCGCACCTGGTTCGTCGAAGGCGCTTTGCCCGAAGAAGAGGTCGAGGCGCGCGTGCTCAATGCGCGCAGCCAGATTGTCGAAGCCCGCACCGAGCGGGTGATGGTCGCCAGCGCCCAGCGGCGTACCGAGCCTTGCCCACATGCTCGGGTATGCGGAGGCTGCAATCTGCAGCACCTGAGCGCAGCCGATCAGCTTGAATTGAAGCAACGGAGCCTGGCCGAGCAATTGTCCCGCGTGGCTTCTATCGAGCCGCAGCAATGGGCGGCTCCGCTCAGCGGGCCCGAGTTCGGCTATCGCCGGCGCGCGCGGCTGGCGGTGCGCTGGGACAACAAGGCGCGACGCCTGGATGTCGGTTTCCGCGCCAGCGCTAGCCAGGACATCATCGCGATCCGCGAATGCCCCGTGCTGGTACAGCCCTTGCAAACGCTGTTGCCGGCGCTGTTAGCCGTGTTGCATGAATTGGACAAGCCGCAGGCGATCGGTCACCTGGAATTGTTCAGCGGGACTAGCGAAGCGGTGCTGGTGCGCCACACCGCTGCGCTGGCAGCGGAGGATCTGCAGCGTTTCACCGCCTTCTCCAAAGCGCACGACGTGCAGCTCTGGCTGCAAGGCGAGGGTGCGCCGCAGCCGCTGGACCCCGCGTACAGGCTGGGCTATCGCTTGCCGGCGTGGGATCTGGAGCTGGCCTGGCGACCGGGCGACTTCGTCCAGGTCAACGCGCCGGTGAACGAAGCGATGGTGGCGCAGGCGCTGGAATGGCTGGCACCGGAAGAGGGCGAGCGGGTGCTCGATCTGTTCTGCGGGTTGGGTAACTTCAGTTTGCCGCTGGCGCGTAAAGGTGCACAGGTCGTGGCAATCGAAGGCGTTGGCGAGATGGTCGAGCGCGCCTGCACCAATGCGGAGCAAAACGGTCTTCACGGTGCGCACTTTTATCGGGCGGACCTGTCGAAGCCGCTTATTGACGCGCAGTGGGCCAAAGACGGCTTCGCAGCAGTCCTGCTCGATCCGCCGCGTGACGGTGCCTTGGAAATAGTGCGGCAGATGACGACTTTAGGCGCACGGCGCGTTGTCTATGTTTCGTGCAATCCTGCAACGCTGGCGCGTGATGCTGCCGAGTTGATCGGCCAGGGCTATCAGCTAAAGCGTGCCGGCGTGCTGGATATGTTTCCGCAGACGGCGCACGTCGAGGCCATGGCGCTTTTCGAGCGGCCAGCGTAAGTCAGTTTCTTTTGACAGGCGATCGGCCTGTGGTTCAACCGACCGGCTCTTAGAAAGCCGGCGTATTCGACGCAGATGATGCGTAGAGGGAAGGTATTAGATGGTCCAGGTCAGAGCGCTTCAGCCGATCAACACCGACGGCAGCATCAACCTCGATGGCTGGCTCGATCACGTGCTGGGGATGGACCCGGCACTCGACCGCGACGCTCTCAAACAGGCTTGCGAGTTCGCCCGAACGGCGGAGCAGCAGGCCAACGCGGCACAGAACCTGTGGAGCGAAGGCACCTCCAGTTACCAGACCGGGCTGGAAATCGCCGAAATTCTCGCTGACCTCAAACTCGATCAGGACAGCCTGGTGGCGGCGGTTATCTACCGCGGCGTGCGCGAATGCAAGATCCAGCTGGCCGAGGTGCATCAGCACTTTGGCCCGGTGGTCGCCAAGTTGATCGAGGGCGTGCTGCGCATGGCCGCGATCAGCGACAGCCTCAACCCGCGCGAGTCGCTGGTGCTAGGCACACAAACCCAAGTGGAAAACCTACGCAAGATGCTGGTGGCAATGGTCGACGACGTTCGCGTCGCGCTAATCAAGCTGGCCGAGCGAACCTGCGCCATCCGCGCGGTCAAGAATGCCGATGACGACAAACGTCATCGCGTCGCGCGGGAAGTATTCGATATATACGCGCCGCTGGCGCATCGGTTAGGCATCGGTCACATCAAGTGGGAGCTGGAGGACCTGTCCTTCCGCTACCTGGAACCAGAGCAGTACAAACAAATCGCTCAGCTGCTGCACGAGCGACGGTTGGATCGCGAGCAGTACATCCAGAACGTCGTCCAGCAGCTGAAGGACGAACTGACCGCCACCGGGATTCACCCGGAAATCGATGGACGTGCCAAGCACATCTATTCGATCTGGCGAAAGATGCAGAAGAAAGGCCTGCAATTCAGCCAGATCTACGACGTTCGCGCCGTGCGCGTGCTGGTGCCCGAGGTCCGCGACTGCTACACCGCGCTGGGTATCGTGCACACCCTGTGGCGGCACATCCCCAAGGAGTTCGACGACTACATCGCCAACCCCAAGGAAAACGGCTACCGCTCGCTGCACACCGCCGTGCTCGGGCCGGAAGGCAAGGTGTTGGAGGTGCAGATCCGTACCCAGGCCATGCACGAGGAAGCCGAGCTGGGTGTTTGCGCGCACTGGCGGTACAAGGGCACCGACGTCAAGGCCACCTCGAACCACTACGAGGAGAAGATCTCCTGGCTGCGTCAGGTGCTCGAATGGCACGAAGAGCTGGGTGACATTGGCGGCTTGGCCGATCAGCTGCGCGTGGATATCGAGCCGGACCGCGTTTACGTGTTCACCCCGGATGGCCATGCCATCGATCTGCCCAAGGGCGCCACGCCGCTGGACTTCGCCTACCGCGTGCACACCGAAATTGGTCACAACTGCCGCGGTGCCAAGATCAACGGGCGCATCGTACCGCTCAACTACAGCCTGCAGACTGGTGAGCAGGTCGAGATCATCACCAGCAAGCAGGGCTCCCCGAGCCGCGACTGGCTGAACCCGAACCTGGGGTACATCACCACCTCGCGCTCGCGGGCGAAGATCGTTCATTGGTTCAAGCTGCAGGCCCGCGACCAGAACGTGGCGGCCGGCAAGGCGCTGCTGGAGCGCGAACTCGGGCGCCTCGATCTGCCGCCGGTGGACTTCGACAAACTGGCCGAAAAAGCTAATCTGAAGACCGCCGAAGACATGTTTGCCGCGTTGGGGGCAGGCGATCTGCGTCTGGCTCAGCTGGTCAACCATGCTCAGCAGCTGGTTGAGCCGGATACCCATGATGATGACCAGCTCGAGCTGATCCCCAGGCGCCCCAGCACCAAGCCTGGCAAGCGCGGCGACGTGCAGATCCAGGGTGTCGGCAATCTGCTCACTCAAATGGCAGGCTGCTGCCAGCCGCTGCCGGGCGATCCGATTGTCGGCTACATCACCCTCGGTCGCGGCGTCAGCATTCATCGCCAGGATTGCGCCTCGGTGCTGCAGCTGGCCGGGCGCGAGCCGGAGCGGATCATCCAGGTCAGCTGGGGGCCGATCCCCGAGAAAACCTATCCGGCGGACATCAGCATCCGGGCCTATGACCGCTCCGGCTTGCTTCGCGATGTCTCGCAGATCTTGCTCAACGAGCGGATCAACGTACTCGCGGTGAATACCCGCTCAAACAAGGAAGACAGCACGGCGCAGATGACACTGACCATCGAGATCCCAGGTCTGGATGCATTGGGACGCTTGCTCAGCCGGATCTCGCAGCTGCCCAATATCATCGAGGCCAAGCGCCAGCGCACCTCCTGACCTGCTGCACTTGGCCATACGGCGTTGCAAGCTTGCTGAAAAATGCTCATTGGCAGAAGCCAACTCCGCTTTTTCAGCAAGCTTGCGCCTTGTCTGGCCTTCGCTCGCGACGGTCAGGATGATGTACAGAGCTGCTGCGCTCGATCTGGCGTTATTGAAGCCCAGCCAGCTCTTCGCTCGCGACGCTCGGGACCCGGATGCATGAATGAGGTGGGTCGGAGGCAACAGCCAACTCCGCTTTTTCAGCATGCTTGCGCCTTGTCTAGCCTTCGCTTGCGACGCTCGGGTCGCTGGTAAAGCTCGTAACACCGTAGTGTGGCTGTCGCTTTTTACATCCACCGTGACGACGCTGCGGTGGATGGGTGGAGCGTCATCCACCCTACAATGGGCTCAGCTTCAATCTCAGGCTTTCACCGAGGAATGTCATGTACCAACTCAACGACCTGCTGCACCTGATGGCACGGCTGCGTGATCCGCAGCATGGCTGCCCGTGGGATCTGCAGCAGGACTACGCCAGCATCGTGCCGCATACCCTGGAAGAGGCCTACGAGGTGGCGGATGCCATCGAGAGCGGCGACTTCGAACATCTGCCCGGTGAGCTGGGTGACCTGCTGTTCCAGGTGGTCTATTACAGCCAGCTGGCAAAAGAAGAAGGGCGTTTCGAATTCGATGCGGTGGTCGACGGTATCACTCGCAAGCTGTTGCGCCGGCATCCGCATGTGTTTCCTGACGGCGATCTGTACGGCTCGCCCGAGCTGCCCCGCCTCGATGAGGCAGCCATCAAGGTGCGGTGGGAGGAAATCAAGGCCGAGGAGCGCGCCGAGAAGGCCGCTGCGCCCGAGCAATTGTCACTGCTCGACGATGTGCCCAGCGCATTGCCCGCACTGAGCCGCGCGGCCAAGTTGCAGAAGCGAACCGCTCAGGTTGGTTTCGACTGGCCGGATGCTTTGCCAGTGGTGGACAAGGTGCGTGAGGAGCTCGACGAAGTGCTCGAAGCCATGAGCGAAAACGATCCCGATGCCATTGCCGAGGAGCTCGGCGATCTGTTGTTCGTCACGGTGAATCTGGCGCGGCACCTGAAGGTCGATCCGGAAAACGCCTTGCGTGCGGCCAACCAAAAATTCGAGCGTCGCTTCCGCTTTATCGAACAAGCCTTGCGGGAAAGCGGTCGGCCCATCGAAGATTGCGACCTGGAGACGCTCGACGCGCTATGGGGCGAGGCCAAAAAAGCCGAAAAGATACCGACCTGCGGTTGATAGCCGGAGCCTAATCGTGGAAGTTGTCCGTGCCACGAAGCCGCTTGGTGAATCACGGTTGATCCACCCTTACGTCTAATTTGAACTCACGACGAGACGACCCGACACATGAGTCTTTCCCTTCGCGATCAGCTGCTCAAAGCCGGGCTGGTCAATGAAAAGCAGGCCAAACAGGCCGGCAAGCAACAGCAGAAACAGCAGCGTCTGGTGAAGAAAGGCCAGGCCGAACAGGACACCTCGCAGCGTGATGCGGCGCTGAAGGCTCATGCCGAAAAGCTGGCCCGCGACCAGGAGCTGAACCGTCAGCAGCAGGAAAAAGCCGAGCAGAAGGCGCGCACGGCGCAAGTCAAGCAGCTGATCGAAGGCAGCCGGCTGCCCAAGCTGACCACCGAGGATTACTACAACTTCGTCGATGACAAGAAGGTCAAGCGCCTGTCAGTGAACAAGCTAATGCGCGACAAGCTCTCCAGCGGATCGCTGGCCATTGTCCGCCATGGCGGTGGTTACGAAGTGATCCCGCGTGAGGCGGCACTGAAGATCCAGGAGCGTGACCCGCGCCGCATCGTGCAGCTCAACGTCCAGACCGAAGCGCCGGACGCCGATGATCCCTACGCCGCCTACCAGATTCCTGATGATCTGATGTGGTAAGAGCCCATCGATCCTCGATGTGGCCTAAGGCGTAATGTAGAGGCGGGCGACCTGTGCGCTGCCGTGAGAGGCACTATCCGTGGTTGGTGCGTTCTGCGCACCACGACCACTGCATAGCCGCCTCTGTAGGAGCCAGCTTGCTGGCGAATACGTGATCGCCACGAGCTAGCGCTTTTGGCGACTGCGCTTGCGGATGTAGCAGTTAGAGGTGTTCCCGAGCCCCTCCGACGGAAGGACGGATTTATGCCCGTCTGACAGCCTCTACTGCTATAGCCCAACCGGGCTTTCGGTTACAGCAGGAGGACTCAAATGGAAACCACACGTTATTCGGACGAGATCGATACGCTCAGCTGGCAAGCCCAGGGGGTCCCAGGCGACCCCGAAGAGCCTGGCGTGCCGGATTTGCCCAGTGAGCCCGGCGAACCGACGATTCCGGATCAGCCGCCGCCAGATCCGGTAGCCTGACAGCCGCTACAACCCGGGCTGGCCAGACGCCCGTGCGAGCAGGTCGACGACCTGCTCGTCGCTGGTCTGCTCGAAGTTGCGGTAATGGCAGCCGACGCCAATGAAAGGTTCGGGCATTGCCAGGCAGATCAGCTCGTCCACGTCCGCTCTAAGCATCTCGATTACATCCCGTGGACCCACCGGCACAGCCAGTACCACGCGGCTGGGTTTCGACTGCTTCAATCCCTTCAGCGCCGCCCGAACCGTAGCGCCGGTAGCGATGCCATCGTCGATGACGATGACGCAACGATCAGCGATCACCGGGGCGGGTCGTTCACCACAATAGCGATGGCGACGTCGTTCCAGTTCGGTCAGTTGGCGCTGCATCTCCTCTTCGAACCAGTTCGGAGGCGGCGCAATCTGGTTGAACAGTTCCTGATTGATCACCCACTTCGGTTCGGCCCCGTCGATCACCGCGCCCAGCGCCAGTTCCTCGTTGCCGGGCGCGCCAATCTTGCGTACCAGCACCAGATCCAGTGGTGCGCCCAGACGCTGCGCCACTTCGAAGGCCACCGGAACCCCGCCGCGCGGCAGGGCAAGCACCAGCGGTTGCGCTTCTGCCAGGTGATGCAGGGCTTCGGCCAGCTCCTGGCCGGCATGGGTGCGATCGCGAAACAGTTGGGATTCGGGCATGTAGTCGCGCATGGCTCACTCTCCGAATGGGTAGGTATCCGGAACACTCTGGTCGTCGATCTGCTGCGGGCCGATCGGCTGGACCGCGTTGGTCTGTTCGAACCAGAGCAGTGCGTCGAACTGTTCTGGAAGTATGGCCTGAAAATAATGACTCTGACGTTCAGTGGCCGGACGGTAGATCACGCCGATTGCGCGCTCCAGACGGGGACGCGCCAGCGCCTCGCGCAGCGGTGTGTCATTGCGCCAGCTGGTCAGCGAGGCAGGCAACCCGGCGCGCAGAAATAATTGCTCCCAGCTGTCCGGGCGCGACGGGCGAACCTGCTGAATCTGCATGGGTTCGTCCCAGTTGTCGGCGGCGGCCACCAGGCCGCGATCGGTGCCCATGCCGATCAGCACCGCATCGCGCCCGAATGCGGTGCGGCAGAGTTCGCCGATATTGAATTCGCCGCCCCAGCCCATGGAGGTCGAAGCGGCATTGCCGATGTGCGAATTGTGCGCCCAGACCACCGCCTTGGCGTCATCGCCGCGATGCTTCAGCAGCGCCTGCAGCGTGTCGAACATGTGCCGGTCGCGCAGGTTCCAGGACTCAGCAGAGCCTTGGTACATGGCGCGGTAGTACTGCTCCGCAGCGAGCACGACGCGCGCATTCTGCTCGGCATTGAAAAAGCTGCAGCCGTCTTTTTTCATGTACTCGAGCCTCTGGTCGAGCAAGGCGCGCAACTGTTCGACTACCGCGGCCTCGCAGGACGGTTCGCCGCGCATCACGTTGTGGCCGTAGACTGCCGGTTCGTCGTGCCATGGACTGAGGCAGCCATATCGACGCCGCGCGGTCGCGGCAGCGTCCGGGTCGACCCGGTCGAGATAGCCGAGCACCTCCTGGATCGAAGCGCCCAGGCTGTAGACGTCCAGCCCGCGAAACTCGACTCGACGCTCGGCAGGCTGGGCATCGTTGTGGCCGCGCAGCCGGCGGGCGAAGTCGGCGACTTCCTGGTTACGCCACATCCAGGTCGGAAAGCGCTTGAAGCCTTCCTCGACCCAGGCCGGAGGCTGCTGCTGGCGAACGTAGCGGTCGATCTTCGCCGCATCCGGCCAGTCGGCTTCGGCCGCGACGATGGTAAAGCCGTGGCGCTCGATCAATCGGCGGGTGATGGCTGCTCGGGCCCGGTAGAACTCCGAAGTGCCGTGGCTGGCTTCGCCGATCAACACCACCCGCGCATCAGCAAACTGGTCGAAGGCATCGGCAAACGCTGGGTCATCAATGCCGGGCAATACGGTTGCGCTGCGGCGCAACAGCTCGACCAGCTGCTCCTCGGTCGTTTCTTTAGGTCGTGGGCGCGATTGATTCATGGCCTCGTCTCCTGTTCGCCTTTTTAGGATGACCTACGGTGTATAGCCCCGTTCAGACCGTCCGGCGGCTGATTCAACAAGCACAAGCGGCAGAACTGAATGCGAGGGACTAGTCTCTAAACAAAGCGACGCCAATCTCGGCGAGCGAGTTTCCGCTGAAGGCGCTAAGACACGAGGGGCACCTATGACGACCTGGATCATCGCTTACAGCAAAGACGGCAATACCTCCATTTTGCGGACCGAATCCGATCGCCAGCCGGATATAGATGAGGCAGTTGAGCTGGTAACCCGAAAGGCCGAGCAGGATTATGCCGGTGAGGAGGATGCCTACGAGGTGGACCCGGACGTCGAACAGACACCCGCCACACGCCTGGCTCAGCGCTTCGGCATCACCGTAACCGGTATATCCCAGGCCTGATTGGCTCAGGCCACCTGCCAAACACCATCATCCCCAGCCACGAACAGGCGCCGACCCGGGTCGGCGCCCACCTCCATCATTCCGGTGAAACTGCCGAACGCCGGCAGCAGGCTGAAGCGTGCGCCGATGCAGAAGCAAGGCAGGCGCAACGACTGCCGGCCGCGCCCGTGCAGACGGAATGCAGGGTGAAGATGACCGGCGAGGACATGGTGAGTGGCGTGCGGCTCCGGCTCGTGCTGCAGGGCAAACGGGCCGAGCAGCAGAGGTTCGGGGACGACTGTCATCTCCAGACTCGCCGGTGGATCGCCTGCGCGGCGGTCGTGATTGCCGCGAATCAAGGTGATTGCCAGGCCGGGATGCGTCGCGCGCCATGCCTGCAGCTGGCTCAGCGTGGCAGGCGTTTGCGATTCCGGTGCATGGAGGAAGTCGCCCAGAAAGATCAGCTGTTTGCAGCGGTAACGCGCCAGCAGCGCGTCGAGTCGTTGCAGGTTGGCCTGGGTGGTGCCGTGGGGCACCGGCTGGCCCAGACGTCGGTAGGCGGCGGCTTTGCCGATATGAATATCGGCAATCAACAACGCCTGCTGTTGCGGCCAGTAGATGGCCTTGTCGGCCAGCAACCAGAGTTCGGTCTGTTCGAGTTCGATGGAGAGGTGCGAGGTCATGCGCGGAGTCTATCGTGCGTGCGGGGTCGTTCCCACTGAGCGGCTGGATGTGGAGTGCGTTCGCGTGGTTGCAGGTACTGCCATCTCATCCGGCAGCGCCTGTCGTTAGCTGCGGCTCCCCAGTAGGAGCGAGCTTGCTCGCGAAGCTCAAGCTCTGTCCCTGCAGCGCACCTCTGTTGTGCCGAACATGCAGGTCGGCGGGTTGATGCAGACAAGAGGCTGTTGAACGGGAGGTGCAGCATTCACAAACGGGATGATTTCGTCTTTTTCACCCTCGGCGTTCCGTCCTTGGTCGCGCGCGGTTTGCGCTTCGCGCTGGTCTCCCGCTCAACGGCAATGCTGGCGCCTGCTTCCGGCTGATAGCCGCCGGGACCAGCCGCCTTGTCCAGTTCGGCGACCATCCGGCGAATGCGATCGGCAAGCTTTTCCGAAGTCAGGCTTTCGCGGAAGCGCTCAACCATCAAGGGAAAGGCGAGGGGCGTGGTGCGTTTGACGACATGCACGTCCAGCTCGCGCTGCTGCAAGCGGTTCAGGGTCTGCTCCAGTCGCTCGACCTCCAGTTCCTGGCGCAGCACCTCTTCCTCGGCCTGGGTCAGCAGCAGGTTGGCCGGGTCGTACTGGCGGAAGACGTCGAAGAACAAACCACTGGACGCCTGTAGCTGGCGCGCGCTTTTCTGCGCCCCGGGATAGCCGGAAAACACCAGCCCCGCGATGCGCGCGATTTCGCGAAAGCGCCGGCGGGCCAGCTCACCAGCGTTGAGGCTGGCGAGCACGTCGTGCAGCAATTCGTCCTGGCTGAACAGCGCGGGCGTCAGCCACTGCAGCCAGTCCACCTCGGTTGCCGAGAGCAGTTCGAAGCCGTAGTCGTTCACGGCGATGGAAAAGGTCAGCGGCTGGCGCTGGGCCATCCGCCAGGCGAGCAGGCTGGCCAGCCCGAGATGCACGTGTCGACCGGCGAAGGGATAGAGGAACAGGTGCCAGCCCTCGCGGGACTTCATCACCTCGGCCAATAGCGTGGTTTCGGTGGGCAGCGCCGACCAGTCCAGCTGCACCCGCAGCAGGGGTTCTACCAGGCGCATCTCGGCACTCTCGAACTGGCCGCGCGAGGCGGCGCCGAGTTGCTCCACCACCGCATCGGCCAGTTCGCTGGAGAGCGGCATGCGCCCGCCGTTCCAGCGCGGAACAGCGGCTTTCTTGCCGGTGGCGCGGCTGACGTAGGCGGTCATGTTCTCGACTCGCACCAGCTCCAGCAGCCGGCCGCCGAAGAGGAAGTTGTCACCGGGGCGCAGTCGGGCAATGAAGCCTTCCTCGATGGTGCCCAGTGACCGGCCGCTGCCACCCTTGGCCCAGAACTTCACCGTCAGGCTGGCGTCGCTGACGATGGTGCCGATGCTCATGCGATGGCGAAGCGCGACGCGGCGGCTGGGGACTTTCCAAAGTCCGGTCTCGTCCGGCTCGACGCGCTGATAGTCCGGGTAGGCCGTCAACGAATGCCCGCCATGACGCACGAAGGCCAGCGCCCATTGCCAGTGGTCGTCGGTGAGTTCGCGATAGGACCAGGCCTGGCGCACTTCGGCAAACAATTCGTCCGGCCAGAATCCCCCGCCGAGGGCCATGCTGACGAGGTGTTGCACCAGCACATCGAGAGGGCGATGCGGGGCGCTTCGAGCTTCAATGCGGCGTTCGGCAATGGCGACCTGGGCGGCTGCAGCTTCGACCACTTCGACGCTGTGCGTTGGCACCAGGGTGACCCGCGACGTCCGGCCGGGTGCATGACCGGAGCGACCGGCGCGCTGCATCAAGCGCGCCACGCCCTTCGGCGAGCCGATCTGCAGCACCCGCTCGACAGGCAGGAAGTCGACCCCGAGATCGAGACTCGAGGTACAGACGACCGCCTTCAGCGCGCCTTGCTTGAGGCCCAGCTCGACCCAGTCGCGCACCTCGCGCGCCAGTGAGCCGTGATGCAGGGCGATCAGTCCGGCCCAGTCTGGGCGCGCCTCGAGAAGCGCCTGATACCAGATCTCGGATTGTGAACGGGTGTTGGTGAACACCAGCGTAGTGGCAGCCGAATCGATCTGCTCGACCACCTGCGGCAGCATGCGCAGCCCGAGATGGCCGGCCCAGGGAAAGCGCTCGATGCTCGGCGGTAGCAGCGTGTCGACGCGCAGATCCTTGTCGACCTTGCCCTGCACAAGCTTGCCGTCGCCCGGATACAGCAGCACTTCCAGCGCGTGTGGCTGGTTGCCCAGTGTCGCCGACAGGCCCCAGATGATCAGCTCCGGCATCCACTGACGCAGACGAGCAAGGGCCAGTTGCAGTTGCACGCCGCGCTTATTGCCCAGCAGTTCGTGCCACTCGTCCACCACCAGCATGCGCAGACCGGAAAAGGCCTGGCGGGCGTCGGCACGGGTCAGCAGCAGGGTGAGGCTTTCTGGCGTGGTGACCAGCGCGCTGGGCAATCTCCGACCCTGGCGCGCCCGCTCGGCGCTGCTGGTATCGCCGGTGCGCAAACCGATGCTCCAGTTGATACCTAACTCATCCAGCGGCGCTTGCAGGGCGCGGGCCGTGTCGGCGGCCAGGGCACGCATGGGGGTGATCCAGAGGACAGTGAGCGGGGCGGGTTTGTCCGACGAACTGGCGCGCGCCTGCGGTTTCTCGGCGGAGGTATTTGCGCTTGTTGCAGCGAAACGATTGAGCGCTCCAAGCCAGACGGCGTAGGTTTTGCCGGAGCCGGTGGTGGCATGGAGCAGGCCGGACTCGCCCTCATCGATCGCTTGCCAGACCTGTTGTTGAAAAGGGAACGGCTGCCAATTGCGCGTGGCGAACCAGCGTTCGGCAAGTGAGGCGGGCGGCGCCCTCATGCCTCGCTCTCCGCTCGACTCATGCGAGCGCCGAGCTTCGGCTTTTCGTAGGCGCGGGTTTGCTCGCGAATTGGCGATTCGCGGGTGGTGAGGTTCGCCGGCAAGCTGGCACCTGCGCGTGGCAGCCTGGCTTCTCCCGTGCGTCGGATCATCCCAGCAATTCCTTCAGGGTCTCCAGCGTATCGGCTTCGTCCACCGGCTTGTCGAGGCGCCAGCGCAGCATGCGTGGGAAGCGCACGGCGATGCCGCTCTTGTGGCGGCTGCTGGCGGCGATGCCTTCGAAGCCGAGTTCGAACACCAGGGTCGGCGTCACGCTGCGCACCGGGCCGAATTTTTCCACCGTGGTCTTGCGCACGATGGCGTCGACCTTGCGCATCTCCTCGTCAGTCAGTCCGGAATACGCCTTGGCGAAGGGCACCAACTTGCGTGCCGGATCGCCCGGCTCACCGTCCCAGACGGCAAAGGTGTAGTCGGTATAGAGGCTGGCGCGGCGCCCGTGCCCACGCTGAGCGTACATCAGCACGGCATCGATGGAGTAAGGATCGATCTTCCATTTCCACCAGACGCCTACGTCCTTGGTTCGACCGACGCCGTATTGCGCGGCGCGCGCTTTGATCATCATGCCCTCGACGCCACGTGCGCGTGACGCCTCGCGCTGGTGTGCCAGGTCAGCCCAGTCGCTGCCAGTGACCAGCGGCGAAAGCATCAGCCGCGGGTTGGCGCAGTGGCCGACCACCGTTTCGAGTTGCTGCCTGCGTTGACGATGTTCTCGTTGCCGCCAGTCATCGCCCTCCCATTCGAGCAGGTCATACGCGAGCACCGCGACCGGGGCGTCCTGCAGAACCTTGGCGGTCAGGTTCTTGCGCCCGATACGCTGCTGTAACAGCGCGAAGGGCTGGACGCCGAAGCGCTCGGTTGCTTCGGCATCATCGCCTTCCGCTTGCTCGAAGAGTTCAGTCGCGGGCTCACCAGGCGCATGCTTCCAGACCAGGATTTCGCCGTCGATCACGGTGCCGTCCGGCAGGCAGCTCGCCAGTTCACAGAGTTCCGGAAAGCGCTCGCTGACCAGCTCTTCGCCACGGGACCAGACCCAGATCTGCCCATCACGCTTGACCAGCTGGGCGCGAATGCCGTCCCACTTCCATTCGATGAACCAGTTCTCCGGCGCGCCGAGCAGGGTGTCGAATTCCACGACAGGTGCCTGCAGCGGGTGGGCAAGAAAGAAGGGGTAGGGCTGGCCGCCACGCTGCGCGTGTTCGTGCTCGGATTCGTCGGCGATCAGCGCGCGGTATCCCTCGGCGCTGGGGCGGTGCGACAGATCGGTATAGCCCACCAGCCGCTGCGCCACGCGCTTGGGATCGAGATCGGCCAGCGAGGCCAGCGCGCGGGTCACCAGCAGCTTCGACACGCCTACGCGAAAGGCGCCGGTGATCAGCTTGATGCAGACCATCAGGCTCAGGCGATCCAGCTGTGTCCATAGCGCGGGTAATCGCTCGGCCAGTTCTTCCGGCGGCAGGCCGCGCAATGGCAGCAGCTTGTCCTGCATCCACACGGCCAGCCCGTCGTCGGAGCTGTGTTCGGCCTCGGGCATCAGCAGCGAGATGGTTTCAGCCATGTCGCCAACCGCCTGGTAACTTTCCTCGAACAACCATTCCGGCAGCGCCGAGGCCTTCATTGCGGTCTCGCGCAGCACGCGGGTCGGCACCAGCTGACGCGGTCGGCCGCCGGCCAGGAAATACACCGCCCAGGCAGCATCAGCCGGATCGGCTTCGCGAAAGTAGTCCCGCATCGCGGCGAGCTTGGCGTTGCTCGAGGTGGTCGCGTCGAGGCGGCTGTAGAGGGTGGCGAAGGCTTTCATATGGCGCCTCCGTACCAACATGGTGCGGCCGGTTCGCGAGCAAGCTCGCTCCTACAGGTCTGGCGTCGTGCTGCTACGCGGGTGCTCTTCTGTAGGAGCCAGCTTGCTGGCGAACCGTGGCGACGCGAGGGATCCGGTTCGCGAGCAATCTCGCACCTGCAAGGAAAGTGTGGTGGTTCCGCAACGGTATCTTTCGGCATGTAGTGTAGGGCCAGGCTGAGGATCATTCGGCCTCCTGAGTTGTGGCGTCGTCCTCTTCGCCGTACTCGGTCTCGAAGGCCTGGGCGTCGAGACCGCGCATTTCGCGCAGGTAACGGACCAGAATCGGCACGGAGCCGTGGGTCACCATCACCCGCTCGGCGCCGGTCTGCTCGATGGCCCAGAGCAGGCCGGGCCAGTCGGCGTGATCCGAGAGCACGAAGCCGCGATCGACCCCGCGCCTACGACGGGTGCCGCGCAGCATCATCCAGCCACTGGCAAAGGCGTCGGCATAGTCACCGAAGCGACGCATCCAAGTGCTGCCGCCAGCCGAAGGAGGGGCGAGGATGATGGCGTGCTTCAGGCGCGGGTCGCCTTTTTTCAGGTCGCCGGCATAAACGGTTGGCGGCAGGTAAACGCCGCCTTCGCGGTAGACCTTGTTCAGCGGCTCCACCGCGCCGTGGACCACGATGGTGCCGATGCTTTCGTCCAGGCCGTGCAGGATGCGCTGCGCCTTGCCGAAGGCGTAGCAGAACAGCACGCTGGCGCGCCCGGCGGCGGCGTTGGCGCGCCACCAGTCGTTGATCTCACGAAACACCTGAGCCTGTGACGCCCACTTGTAGATCGGCAGACCGAAGGTCGATTCAGTGATGAAGGTGTGGCAGCGCACCGGTTCGAAGGGCGCACAGGTGCCATCCGGCTCGACTTTGTAATCACCCGAGGCGACCCAGACTTCGCCTTTGTATTCCAGCCGCACCTGGGCCGAGCCGAGCACGTGACCGGCAGGGTGGAAGCTGAGCTTTACACCGTGATGATCGACGGACTCGCCATAGGCCAGCGTCTGCAATGGCATGTCGGCGGCGATGCGCGACCGTAAGATGCCTTCGCTGTCGCTGGAAGCCAGGTAGTGACCCATGCCCCAGCGTGCGTGGTCGCCGTGGGCGTGAGTGATGACGGCGCGATCGACCGGGCGCCAGGGATCGATGTAGAAATCACCGGGTGGGCAGTAGAGGCCTTCGGGGCGGGCAACGACAAGGTCCATGAGTGAGCGGCACTTTGCGGGCTTGTAAGGTTGGAGCCCGGGTCGGCGTTGGGAGTTCGCCTGCAAGGTCGCGTCGGTGATCTTGAGCCCACCCTACAGGGCCGAGAGGGCGCCTCTGTTCAGGTGGGTCAGGGGAAAGTCATCCAGCAGGGCGGGGATCAGTCCAGCAGCTTCAGGTGAGAGGTGTCCGGCACCGGCGCATCGTTGGCACGGCGCCGTTCACCCATGTCACTGCCCACCGGCGCCAGGCTGAACTGGGACAGGTCCAGGGGCGGGGCCTTGGGCTCGGGTTGTGCGTCCTGCAGGTCCACGCCGATCGGCGCGATGCCGAAGTCCGGCGCCTCGACGTCGACGAACGCAGCCATGTACTCATCCCGTGGGGCCACCTTCAAGGGTTGAGGCGACGCCTGAGCGGCGGAAGCCTGCGGTGCCGGGGCCGGGTCTTCCGACGGTGGCGGGGCGAGCTCGATTTCCTCGACCTCAACCGGCATCGGGCGGACCTCGGCGATGGCGCCGGCGCGCGCCATGGCCTGGCGGTACTTCTCGACGCTGGCATGGTCGAGATCCTGCTTGATCACGATTCGCCGACCGGAAAACAGCACGGCGATGCGCTGGGCGTCGGCCTGAAACAGGCGAGTCAGG
>Ga0207893_1000237_pt1 | contig 35903 bp, 35 predicted proteins | sample MalvirmetaMSP121_FD_184233 | JGI IMG/M metagenome (GOLD analysis project Ga0207893, IMG submission 184233) | Marine viral communities from the Deep Pacific Ocean - MSP-121 (SPAdes) | ecosystem: Environmental > Aquatic > Marine > Oceanic | place: Pacific Ocean | collected 2001-06-02 | reverse complement strand
GAAACGGATGCCAGATCGACGGCACCGCCGTTGTCCTGGGGCGCGATGTCCGTTGCGCTAACAGCCGCAAGCGGAACCAATACTCCCAACAGCAAAGCTAAAACCCTGGGCATCAACTACTGGCCGCGGGTGAGGTTCAACCCCTTGAGCAGATTCAGCGCCTGACCGAGTTGGTAGTCCTCATCCTGAGGGCGTGGAGATTCACTGACGATCGGCGCCGTTGTGGGCCGGTCCTCGCCCCCGTTGCCATTGCCAAGGTGCCCGGCCAGATCGGCCTCGCGAATACCTTCAGCCGCTTGTTCGCGCGTCAGTTTGGCGCGGGTGACCCGAATATCCGGCTCGATTCCCTGGGCCTGGATGGAGCGACCATTAGGCGTGTAATAAAGCGCAGTGGTGAGCTTCAGAGCTCGGTCGTTATTCAGCGGAAGTACCGTCTGCACCGAGCCTTTACCAAAGCTGTCGGTCCCCATGACCACGCCACGTTTCTGATCCTGCAAGGCGCCGGCCACGATTTCCGACGCCGAGGCGCTGCCTCCATTGATCAGCACGACCAGCGAAACGCCTTCGCTGGCGTCGGCCGCGTCCGCGTTGAAGCGCAGTTCGGAGTTGGCGATACGGCCCTTGGTATAGACGATCAATCCGTCAGTCAGGAAATGGTCGGATACCTCCACTGCCGCTTGGAGCACCCCTCCGGGATTGTTGCGCAGATCGAGCACCAGTCCGTTGAGCTTCTTGCCATTTTCCTTGCGCAAGCGTGCCAGGGCCTTACCGACTTCCTCGCCAGTATTGATCTGGAATTGCGTGACGCGCAGGTAGCCATAGCCCGACTCAAGCAGCTGACTCTTGACGCTGTTTACCTTGATCACGGCGCGGGTGAGCTTGACCGTAAAAGGCTTGCCGCCCTCGCGCACCAGCGAAAGCGATATGTCGCTGCCGGGTTTGCCGCGCATCATGGCCACCGCATCCATCATCGACATCCCCTTGGTCGGCTTGCCGTCGATCTTGACGATCAGATCGCCCGCTTCGATGCCGGCCTTGGACGCCGGGGTATCGTCGATCGGCGATACCACCTTGATGAAGCCGTCTTCGATCCCGACTTCGACGCCCAGGCCGCCGAACTCCCCGCTGGTGCTCTCTTGAAGATCGGCGAAGGCATCGGGTTCAAGGTAGGCGGAATGGGGGTCTAGGTTGCTGAGCATGCCCTTGATGGCATTCTCCAACAGTGTTTTGTCGTCGACCGGCTCCACGTATGCGGCCTTGATCCGGTCCAGTACTTCGGCAAAAGTCCGCAGTTCTTCCAGTGGCAGAGGCGCTTTTTGCGTCGCGGTGTTCAACTGGAGCGGTTCTGGGGCGATCTCGGGGGGTGACTGCTGCGCCAAGGCGCTACCGTGCATCCCCAGCATGATGGTCAGGGCCAGGGTGGTGGGTTGGGCAAAACGGCACAGGTGCAGCATGTCTGACTCCAGTTGTGAGGGGCGCGCTAAGGCCTGATTGGCCTATCCCTGAGCGCGACACCATTGTGCCGGATCGCTCGGGCGACCCTGTTGGCGAATGGCGAAATACAGTGCGGCAGCCTCTTGCCCGCCACTGGTTCCTACGGTGGCAATCGGGTCGCCTGCCTTGACGATGTCTCCTGCATCACGCAGCAGACTTTGATTGTGTCCATAGAGGCTGAGATAACCGTTGCCGTGATCAAGGATCACCAGCAGGCCGGCACCACGCAACCAATCGGCGAAGACCACGCGGCCTCCATGCACAGCTCGGACTTGAGTGCCAACGTCGGCGCCAATCAGCACGCCGTCCCACTTGGTTCGAGCATCGCCACCGCGCGGAGTGCCGTAGCGTGCCACCAATCTTCCGTCTACCGGCCAGGGCAGCTTGCCCTTGGCCTTGGCGAAAGGACCGCCAAAATTTCCGCCCGCACTTGAGACGAGCGGGCCGGACGGTGCTGGGCTAGGGCGGCCGGCCTGCTGTTGACGCGCCTGCTCTTGTTCGCGCTCGCGGGCCATGGCCAGTTCGCGTTGGCGCGCTTGTTCAGCTTCCCGCGCCTGGCGTGCAAGGGTTTCTTCAATGGTCTTGAGTACGCGCTCCAGCTGCGCCTGCTCCTGCTTGCGTGCTTTGAGCTTCTGGTCGCGACTGGACAGGTCTTTATCGAGTTTGGCCAGCGCCAGTTGGCGCTCCTCACGGACTTCGGCCAGTTGCGCCCGCCGTTGTTTGAGGCTGTCCTGCTGCTCGGCCAGCGTGGCCTGCTGCTTCTCAATACCGGCTTCGACGCCGGCCAGCTGACGCAGCGTTTCATTGAAGCTTTCGAGCTGCTCGAAGCGGGCTTTGCTGAGGTAGTCGTAGTAGGTCAGGGTGCGGCTGAATTTTTCCGGATTCTGCTGGTTGAGTAGCAGCTTCAGGTATTCCTCACGACCGCTCTGATAAGCCGCGCGTGCCTGTATGCCGATCAGACGCTGTTGTTCGATACGGGCGCCTTCAAGCGTGGCCTTCTCGTCATTGAGGCGTTCCAGCTCGGCCTCGCTGCGATCGATTTCCTGTTGCAAGGAGTCGACCTGTTTCTCCAGCTGGCCCATTTCGCTTTCGGTCGTCTGCAGTTGCTTCTGGACCGCGGATTTCTCCTGTTCGATCTGTTTGAGCAGCTTCTGCAATTCCGCGACGTCCTGGCGTGCCGCTTCGATCTGCTTGCGTGCATCCGCGCGCTCGTCCGCAATGGCTGAGCCAAGCAGGCAGAACAGTGCGAACACGAGAAATATACGGGACATGAGAGGGCGTAACCGAGAGTTCAACGACCGTCGTAGTATGCCTAAAAAAGCACGGGCAGGCTGCACGCCATCTGCTACAGATGACGTGGGCGATAACCGGTACGCCTTTGCCGGCGTATCGGTGCTTGTCTCGTGGCGTTTAGTAGCTAGAGCGATTCAGCTCAGCTCGACAATTGAGCGTCCGGTCATCTCTGGGGGTACCGACATGCCCAGCAGCGTCAGCATGGTCGGTGCCACATCGGCGAGCACGCCGCCTTCGCGGATGGTCAGGTTGCGCTTGCCCACATAGATGAAGGGTACCGGCTCGCACGTATGAGCTGTGTGTGCCTGTCCGGTCATCACGTCTTCCATCTGCTCGACGTTGCCGTGATCTGCGGTGATCAGCGCTTCGCCGCCGACCTTGTCCAGCGCTTCGACGATCCGTCCAACACACTTGTCCAGGCATTCCACGGCCTTGACCGCGGCCTCGAAAACACCGGTATGGCCAACCATGTCACCGTTGGCGTAGTTGACGATGATCACATCAAATCGCTGGTTCTCGATGGCATCGACGATGCGATCGGTCACCTCTGGCGCGCTCATTTCCGGCTGCATGTCGTAGGTGGCGACCTGCGGAGAGGGAATCAAGATGCGCTCTTCGCCGGCAAAGGGTTCCTCGCGGCCGCCCGAGAAGAAGAAGGTGACGTGAGCGTACTTCTCTGTCTCGGCGATACGTAGCTGGGTCTTGCCATTGTTCGCCAGGTATTCACCGAGCACGTTCGTCAGGCCTTCCGGAGCAAAGGCGCTTGGCGCCGGGATGCTCGCGGCATATTGGGTCAGCATGACGAAGCCAGCCAGCGCCGGCACACGGGCGCGCTGGAATTCGTTGAAGCCAGGCTCGACAAAGCAGCGGGTCAATTCACGTGCGCGATCGGCTCGGAAGTTCATGAACACCACGGCATCACCGTCCTCCACGCGGACTGGCTCGCCAATGGTGGTGGCCTTGACGAACTCATCGCTCTCGCCGCGCTCGTAGGCGGCAATCAAACCGTCAACTGCATAGTCGGCGCGGTGTTCGGCCTTGCCGTCGACGATCAGGCTGTACGCCTGTTCGACCCGGTCCCAGCGGTTGTCGCGATCCATGGCGAAGTAGCGGCCGATCAGGCTTGCGACGCGACCCTTACCCAGGCGGGTAAAGGTTGCCTGCATCAGTTCGATTGAGTGCTGTGCGCTTTTCGGTGGCGTGTCGCGGCCGTCGAGGAATGCATGCAGGTAGATTTTCTCGGCGCCGCGCTTGGCGGCCAGTTCCGCCATCGCGACCAAGTGGTCCTGGTGACTGTGGACGCCACCGTCGGAAAGCAAGCCGAGGATATGTACCGCTTTGCCTGCACCCACGGCTTTGTCCACTGCGGTGCAAATGGTCGGGTTTTCGAAAAACTCGCCGTCGCGGATGGATTTAGTGACCCGCGTGAAGTCTTGGTACACCACTCGGCCTGCACCCAGATTCATGTGGCCAACTTCGGAGTTGCCCATCTGGCCGTCCGGCAAACCGACATCCATGCCGCTGCCTGAAATCAAGCCGTGCGGTTGGCTGGCCAGCAGGCGGTCATAGACTGGCTTGTTAGCGGCGTGGATGGCATTGAATTCGGGACTGTCACTGTGTCCGAAGCCGTCGAGGATCATCAATACCAAGGGTTTGGGCGCGGCGGGCATGTGTCGGGCTCCTTGCACAGGTCGCGAAAAAAGGCGGCCAGTCTAATAGTTGGCCGGTTAGGCGTTACGATCCGCAGGGTTCAGCCCGGTGGGGGGGCTGTGTATACTGGCCCGCATTTTATCCCCCGGGTACCCTTTAGATGGTCGCTAACCTGATTGAATTTGTCTCTAATCACTATGTTCTGGTCAGCATCTTTCTGGTGTTGCTGATTCTTCTTGCCATCACCGAGGCACGCAAGGGTGGCAAGAGCCTGAGCAACCGCGAACTGACCGGCCTGGTCAACCGCGATGAAGGCGTGGTGTTGGACGTGCGCGCGAAGAAGGAGTTCGACGCCGGCCATATCGTCGATTCATTGAACATTCCCCACGAGAAGCTGGTCAGCCGACTGGGCGAGCTGGAAAAGCACAAGGGCAAGACGATTATCGTCGTCGATGCCATGGGCCAGCACGCCGGAACGGCTTGCCGTGAGCTGCAGAAGGCGGGCTTAACTGCCGCGAAACTGTCCGGAGGAATTTCCAGCTGGCGCGGCGAAAATCTGCCAGTGGTTAAATAACTATGTCGAAAGTCGTCATGTACACCACCGCCTGGTGCCCGTTCTGTATCAGGGCCAAGAGCCTGCTTGATCGCAAAGGCGTCAGCTACGAAGAAATTCCTGTCGACGGTAAGCCTGCGTTGCGCTCGGAAATGGCGGCGAAGGCTGGAAGAACTTCTGTCCCGCAGATATGGATTGGTGACGAGCACGTCGGTGGCTGCGACGAGCTGCACGCGTTGGAGCGGGCAGGCCGCCTGGATGCGATGCTTCAGGCGTGAATCGATAAAAACGGCCTGTCGGTAACGGATGAGAATTCCGCTACGGGCGGCGCGACTCAAATACGACATGCACAGCGAGAAGGCTTCACATGACTGAACAAGCAAACAACGGTGCCGCCGCAGGTCAGGAAGAGCAGGGCGCGCAGTTTTCCCTGCAGCGGATCTACGTCCGTGACCTCTCTTTCGAAGCCCCAAAGAGTCCGGAAATCTTCCGCCAGGAATGGAATCCGAGCGTTGCGCTGGATCTGAACACCAAGCAGAAATCGCTGGAAGGTGATTTCCATGAGGTCGTCCTGACGCTTTCCGTAACGGTCAAAACCGGAGAGGAAGTGGCCTTCATTGCTGAAGTGCAGCAGGCGGGTATCTTCTTGATCAAGGGTCTCGAAGCGCAGGCCATGAGCCACACGCTTGGCGCGTTTTGCCCGAATATCCTGTTCCCCTATGCGCGGGAAACACTCGACAGCCTGGTCACGCGCGGCTCATTCCCTGCGCTGATGTTGGCGCCAGTGAACTTCGATGCGCTCTACGCCCAGGAAATGGCCCGCATGCAGCAGGGCGGCGAGACTCCAGCTACCGCGCATTGATTCGGCGGCTGCCGCTCGTTGCACACGGCTGTGGGCAACGAGCGAATCCTCTTTAGCGGACCTTCACGACCAGCTTACCCACTGCCTTGCGCTGCCCCAGCGTATTGATTGCATCGGCTGCCTGCTCCAGAGCAAATGTCTGTGACACCAGTGGCTTCAGCTTGCCCTCGGCGTGCCATGCGAACAGCTGCTTGAAGTTCGCCGCATTGTCGTGTGGCTGTCGTTGGGCAAAAGAACCCCAGAACACACCCACAAGCGAGGCGCCTTTCAGAAGTGGCAGGTTAGCAGGAAGCGAGGGGATATCTCCTGCTGCGAAACCGACCACCAGCATTCGACCATTCCAGGCGATGCTACGAAACGCTTCCTCGAACAGTGCGCCGCCAACCGGGTCGTAGATGACGTCGACGCCCTGGCCAGCAGTAAGCTCTTTCAGCTTTTCCTTGAGACTGGTTTCGCTGTAGTTGATGAGTTCGTCGGCTCCTGCTTTTTTTGCTACTTCCAACTTCTCGGCAGTCGAGGCGGCGGCAATGACCTTTGCCCCCATTGCCTTGCCGATCTCTACGGCAGCCAGGCCGACCCCGCCGGACGCGCCGAGGACCAGCAAGGTTTCGCCCGGCTGCAGATTGGCGCGCTGCTTCAGTGCATGCATCGAGGTGCCGTAGGTCATGCTGAAAGCCGCGGCGGTTTCGAAATCCATCTCCTGAGGAATCGGCAATACGTTGTGCCCAGGTACCGCGACCTGTTCGGCGAAACTGCCCCAGCCGGTCAGGCCCATGACGCGGTCACCAACCTTCAGGTGCGTAATCTTTTCGCCGACGGCCGCGACCACCCCGGCTGCCTCGCCGCCGGGTGAAAACGGAAATGGTGGCTTGAACTGATACTTGCCCTCGATGATCAGTGTGTCTGGGAAGTTGACGCCCGCTGCGTGCACATCGAGCAGCACGTCGCCCTTCTTGATCTGAGGGCTGTCGCGCTCTTCTACGACGAGATTTTCGGCCGGGCCGAATGCTTTGCACAGGACAGCTTTCATCGAGTTTCCTTTTATTGTCGTATCTGGACTGATGGCACTCATGGCCTGGGTTGTGTCCGGTCAGTCTAGAAGGCTGCTCGGTCGACGCAACGAGCATGTTCGGCTCTGATGGCAATTCATAAGGCTGGGCTTGGGTCCGTGCGTATCACTGGGTATGCTGGCGCCAATAGCCCTAGGAGCAGTCCTGTGAAACGCATCATTCTTCTCTGTCTGGCCCTGGGCCTCGCGCTGCCCGTATTCGCCAACTCCCCCGAGCCCGAAGAGGGTGCAGCTTCAAAGACCATTTACTACGGGCTGGTACCAGCATTGGTCGGCAACTATGGTTCCGACGGTAAGCTCAAGTACTACAAGGCAGATATCGCGCTGCGAGTGACCGGTAGCGAAGCCGAGGCCAAGGTTAAGCACCATGAGCCGCTCATTCGGAATCAGCTGGTCATACTGTTTTCCCAGCAAACGGACGCCAGTCTCGGCTCGGTCGAAGCCAAGGAAGCGTTACGTCAGGAAGCGCTCAAACAGGTGCAGGCGGTGTTGACGCAAGAAGAAGGCAAGCCCTTGGTCGACGACCTGCTGTTCAACAATCTGATCATTCAGTAGTCGTGGTTCTAGGGGCGGCTTGCTGAGTCAACGGAGTGAAAGCACGGCCTGCCATTCCGTCTCGGTAACAGGCATGACCGAGAGGCGACTACCTTTCTTGACGAGCGGCATCTGCGAAAGCGCCGGCTGCGCCTTCAGTTGAGGCAGCGTTAACGTCACCGGAAAACGCTCGACGAAGCCTACGTCCACAGCATCCCAGGGGTTTTTGGACGTAGTTGCCTTCGCATCGTAATACGGGCAGTCGGGATCCAGTGCAGTTGGGTCCTGATAAGCGCTGCGGGTGATTTTTCCGATGCCGGCGATACCCGGTACTGCGCAGCTAGAGTGATAGAAGAAGAACTGGTCCCCCTCAGTCATGTTTCGTAGGAAGTTGCGCGCTTGATAATTGCGCACGCCGTCCCAACGACCGGTTCCTAGTTGCTGTAGGTTTGCGATTGAAAACTCATCGGGTTCGGACTTCATGAGCCAGTACGGCATGGTCTTTGCTCGCTGCTATCTGCATCTTGGGTTCTCAAGCGAAACTCCCCGACAACCGGTCGCAACGCCTGTTTGCGCAGCATCGGTGCATAGCGGAGAATGCCGCGCTTGAGGTTGGCATTGTCGAGTCTGAAAAACTAAAACGATACTGACTCGAATGAAACTATTCGCCTGGCAGGGGGAGGCGAAAACTATGAAACGCAAGCCAGATATTCTTTGGATATTGGTGCTGATCTTTGGCCTCGGTGTCGTCACTACCGGCTATACACAGGGCCTTTGGGAGCAATCAGGAGATTCGTCTTCGATGGTTCCGATCAGTCACTCTCAGCAGCTTCAACGCTGATCGAGTCCGCCGCATGGATGCGGCTAGCGATACCCTCCGCGTCACCCGCCTCATCCCCCGTACCAGCTCTGGTCCGTCACGGTAGCCTGCAAGCTCACATCCCAGGGTTCCAGCGGTAGTCGGTCCACCTTCTGACACTCATGTGCGAGCCCAAGAAGTGTCGGTTTGTGACCATTTTTGCGCCTGCCGCGGTAGGCCAGGCTTCGGTCATAAAAGCCGCCGCCCATGCCCAGGCGCCCGCCGTGCTCGTCGAACCCGACCAAAGGCATCAATACCAGATCGAGTGTCCAGATACGCCGTTGCCGGTTCGGGCGAAACGCGGGTTCTGCGATGCCAAAGCGATTCGGCCTCAGGCGCTCGTTCGGCATGATCCGTTGAAACACCATGCGCGTCCGCGGCCAGGCGTTGAGCACTGGCAGATAGGTCGCCTTGCCGCGACGCTGTGCTTCAAGCATTAACGGGCGGGGGTCGATCTCGCCGTCGTTGGGCAAATAAAAGGCGATATGGCGAGCGCGACGAAACACCGGGTGCTGGGCAAGTTGACGGTAGAGTTCTCGTGCTGCCAGCCGTTGCCGGGTCGGAGGCAGTTGGCGGCGCGCCTGGCGCAGTTGACGTCGCAGCGCCGAGCGAGAAAGGTCTTTGGCTACGATCATGAGATGAGGCTCCCCAGCATGCCGCTGCCCGCGTAGGCCCTTGAACCCGAGAGTTCAAGGTGGCGACTACAGAGTACCTTCAGGCTTTCCGTCAGGCGGACATGCACACCGGCACTACGTGTAGCCTCCATGGTGTTGCTTATCGGGAGAGGGTCATCGCAGACTGGCGAACATGCCAGGGAGTGGGCGGGATTATAACGCAATCTGGCTTCCGTTCATCAGTTGCCGGTAGGGTTTGGATCGGCGGCTAAAGCGCTGTCGACTCTTTCCAGCAAAGAGCGAACATGCTCGCGGGCACTGTTGGCTTCGGCGTCCAGGCGGTCATGCTTGTGCAGCAGCTCATGGGTGATGTTCAGCGCTGCCATGACCGCAACGCGGTCGGCGCCAATGACTTTGCCGCTGCTGCGAATCTCGCGCATCTTGCGGTCCAGATAATGGGCGGCGCCTTCAAGATTGCTACGCTCTTCGGGCGGGCAAGAAATGCAATATTCCTTGTCCATGATGTGCACGGTAACGGTGTTCGGCTGGGTCATGAGTCCTGCTCCAGAGCTTTCAGGCGCGAAATCATTGATTCGACCTTCACGCGGGCCATTTCGTTCTTTTCAATCAGATGAGCGCGCTCCTCGCGCCACGCCTGCTCATTCTGGCGCAGGAGACGATTCTGCGCCTTGAGTTGCTCGGTGCGCTGAATCAGCTGCTCCAACTTGGCGGTCAGCAATTGCAGGTCGGCGTCTTCCATGGGATTCCCGGGTCAATGGCGCGAGCGCTGGGTGGGCCGGCTTCGATGGTCTTGGCTCGTGTGCCGATGCTAGGATACAAGGCCTTCATTCTAGACATTAGCGCCTCTGCGCGCCTAGCTGCCAATGCCCATTGAGAACTCGCCTTACGCTGCTTTCGCTACATTGTTGGCCAGCAGTGCCCAACCCGTCACACCCGCCGAGCTGCACGGTCTGTTGCTCGGGCGCAGCTGCGCCGGCGCTGGCTTCGACGCCGAATCCTGGCTGATCGATGCTGTCGAGCTGCTGGGTGCCGAACCCGACGAGCCGGTGCGCCAAGCACTCATCGGACTGCAGGAAATGGTCAAAGGCGAACTCGCCGGCGATGACATTGCCATTGTCCTACTGCTGCCCTCCGATGATGCACCGCTTGCCGATCGCGCGCTCGCACTCGGGCAGTGGTGTCAGAGCTTTCTGGCCGGCTTCGGGCTGGTTGCCGGTGACCGTGCGCTGAGCGGTGAGGCCGTCGAAGTCTTACAGGACTTGGCAGCCATTGCCCAGATTCAGGATTCGCTTGACGAGTCCGAGGACGGCGAAAGCGACTACATGGAAGTCATGGAATACCTGCGTGTTGCGCCCTTGCTGTTATTCACCGAATGCGCAAAGCCCGTACCGCCGACACCCAAGCCCTCCCTGCATTGAGGACCGCCTGTCCATGACCCGCATCCCCAGAACCGAATACGTTCGCCGGCGCAAGGCGCTGATGGCGGAGATGGAGCCCAACAGCATTGCCATCCTGCCGGCAGCGCCGATGTACATCCGCAACCGTGACGTCGAGCATATCTACCGTCAGGACAGTGATTTTCAGTATCTCTCTGGCTTCCCGGAGCCCGAGGCTGTGATTGCGCTGATCCCAGGCCGGGAGCACGGTGAGTATGTGCTGTTCTGTCGCGAGCGCGATCCGGCTCGCGAGTTGTGGGATGGCCTGCGCGCAGGGCAGGACGGCGCCATCTCCGAATATGGCGCCGATGACGCGTTTCCTATCGGGGATATCGACGACATTCTTCCCGGTCTGATCGAGGGTCGCTCTCGCGTCTACTACGCCATCGGCAGTAACCAGGAGTTCGACCACCGGTTGATGGAGTGGATCAACACCATCCGCTCCAAGGCTCGACAGGGGGCGCAGCCGCCGAACGAGTTCGTTGCGCTCGATCACCTGCTGCACGACTTGCGCCTGTACAAGTCGGCGAACGAAGCAAAGGTGATGAGGCAGGCGGCAGAGATTTCTGCGCGTGCCCATATTCGTGCCATGCAGGCCAGCCGTGCGGGACTCTACGAATACCATCTGGAAGCTGAGCTCGATTACGAGTTTCGCAAGGGTGGGGCGAAGATGCCTGCTTATGGGTCGATCGTCGCTGCCGGAAAGAATGCCTGCATCCTGCATTACCGCGAGAACGATGCGGTGTTGAAGGACGGCGATCTGGTGCTGATCGACGCGGGTTGTGAAATCGACTGCTACGCCAGTGACATTACCCGGACGTTTCCGGTCAGCGGCCGTTTTTCGACGGAGCAAAAAGCGATTTACGAGCTGGTGTTGGCTGCCAACGAAGAGGCGTTCAAGCACATTGCGCCTGGTAAGCACTGGAATGAGGCACACGAGGCGACTGTGCGAGTCATCACCGCCGGGTTGGTGGAGCTGGGGCTGCTCAATGGCGATGTCGATGAGTTGATTGCCGCTGAGGCCTACAAGCCTTTTTACATGCATCGCGCCGGTCATTGGCTTGGGATGGATGTGCATGACGTTGGTGACTACAAGGTCGGTGGTGAATGGCGTGTGCTCGAGCCTGGCATGGCGATGACAGTCGAGCCCGGCGTTTATATTGCGGCTGACAACCAGGATGTGGCGAAGAAGTGGCGCGGTATCGGCGTTCGCATCGAAGATGATGTAGTGGTGACTCGTCATGGTTGTGAAATTCTCACGAGCGGCGTGCCTAAGTCGGTTGCCGAGATCGAGGCACTGATGGCGGTTTCCGCCGAGGTCGCGTAGATGGCCGCGCTGGCAATCGTTGGCGGCGGGCTGGTTGGCGCCAGTTTGGCGTTGGCGCTGCAGCGTGGCGCTAAAGAGCGCGGCTGGACAATCGAGCTGATTGAGCCATTCGAGCCGGGCCACGACTATCAGCCGAGCTATGACGCACGTTCTACGGCGTTGTCCTACGGCACACGGCTTATCTACCAGCGCTTGGGCGTGTGGGATCAAATTGCCGAGCGTGCAGAGCCGATCACCGATATTCATGTCTCCGACCGCGGACGGGCTGGTGTCACTCGGCTTGATGCCGCCAGCCAGCAAGTGCCAGCGCTGGGTTACGTGGTGGAGAATGCCTGGATCGGTCACTGCCTCTGGCAAGCACTTGATGACGATGTCGTGACCCGCCGCTGCCCTGCCGAAGTCGAACGTATGCGAGCGGTGCCGGGCGGCTATCGGCTCACGCTGACTGACGGTCAGACGCTCGACTGCGATCTCGCTGTGCTCGCCGACGGTGGACGCTCGGGGTTGCGCGAGCATCTCGGTATCGAGGTCAAACAGTCTCCTTATGGGCAGACGGCGCTGATCGCCAATGTAACGCCCGGCGCCCCCCACGGCGGGCGGGCGTTCGAGCGTTTCACAGATGAAGGACCGATGGCGCTGCTGCCGCTGCCTGATAACCGTTGCGCTCTCGTCTGGACTCGCCCGGAGCGGGATGCCGCGCGTCTTGCCGCAGCCCCTGAAGCCGAGTTTCTCGAGGAGTTGCAGCAGGCGTTCGGCTATCGGCTTGGGGGGTTCCAACAGGTTGGCGCGCGGCACCTTTATCCGCTTGTGCTGATCGAGGCGCAAGAACAGGTGCGCTCCGGTCTGGTCGTGCTGGGCAATGCTGCACACAGCTTGCACCCGATTGCCGGGCAGGGTTACAACCTATCCCTGCGGGACACCGAGGCGCTAGCGGTCGCACTGTTGCGCAGTTCGGCGCCGCTGGGCGACCTGAGCGTACTGCAGGGCTACCATCTGCAGCAGCGTTCGGATCAGCGACTCACGGTGGGTTTTTCCGATCAACTGACCCAGCTGTTCGGTGAGTCGGGGCGCCTATCGGTCGCCGGGCGGAATCTCGGATTGCTGGGGTTGGATTTGCTGCCACCCGCCAAAGCCTGGTTTGCACGGCAGGCGATGGGGATGGGCGTGCGCGAGCGTTAGGACCGAGTCGAGTATGCTGCGTTAGCAAGTACCGACACATCGGGCCAGCAGTATTTCGACCAGCCGCTGCGGCTGAACCCAGAGGTAGGATGCTCGAAGACGCGTTGGCGCGCGAGCGGACCGACTGTATGCAGGCTAGACGGGCAGGAGAGAGCAGTAATGCAAGCGGACCTCATCATCGTTGGCGCCGGAATGGTTGGCAGCACCCTGGCTTTGGCCCTGCAGGACTCCGGCCTTTCCATCATGCTGGTCGACGGCGGACCGCTGGACGTGCATCCGTTCAAAGCGTCGGACCCCTTCAAGCCTCGCGTCAGTGCCCTGTCGGCTGCCAGTCAGCGGATTCTCCAGCGCGTGGGTGCCTGGGAGGGGATTGTCAGTCGACGCGCCAGTCCTTATCTGGACATGCATGTGTGGGATGGCTCTGGCACCGGTCAGATTGATTTCTCCGCCGCCGCGGTACACGCCGATGTGCTTGGCCATATCGTCGAGAATCAGGTCGTGCAGGATGCTTTGCTCGACGCGCTGAAGAACCGTGGCTCAGTACTGCTCAAGGGCGAGACACGACTTGAGCAGCTGCAGCAGAACGAGGGCGGGTGGACTCTGACACTGTCTGACGGACAGCGGCTGAGCGCCAACCTTGTAGTTGCGGCCGACGGCGCCAATTCTACGGTCCGCCAGCTGGCCGGCTTTGAAACTCGCGAGTGGGATTATCTGCATCACGCCATAGTCACCAGCGTGCGCTGTGCTGAGCCGAACGAGCAGGCCGCGTGGCAGCGGTTCACTGACGAAGGGCCGTTGGCGTTTCTGCCATTGCAGCGGGAGGGCGACGCGCACTGGTGCTCCATCGTCTGGTCTGTCACGGAGGCTGAGGCGCAGCGGCTGATGGCGCTGGACGACATCGCGTTCTGTCAGGCGCTTGGGCGTGCCTTCGAATATCGCTTGGGTGAGATAGTCGAGGCCGATCCGCGCTTATGCATCCCGCTGCGTCAACGCCATGCCAAGCGTTACGTGCAACCTGGTTTGGCATTGATTGGCGATGCGGCACATACCATTCATCCGTTGGCTGGCCAGGGCGTTAACCTTGGGTTGCTCGACGCAGCCGTGCTTGCAGAGGTGCTGCAGGCCGCCGTCGCGCGAGGCGCGCAGCTGGGAGATCCGCGGGTATTGGGGCGTTTCGAGCGGCGCCGAATGCCACATAATCTGACCATGATGGCGGCGATGGAGGGGTTCGAACGTTTGTTCCAGGCCGATCCGCTGCCGCTGCGCTGGTTGCGCAATGCGGGCCTGAAAGGTGTTCAGGCGCTACCGGCAGCCAAAGCGCTGTTTGTTCGTCAGGCGCTGGGCTTGAGCGGTGACATGCCGGACCTGGCTCGGATCTGATCGGTTGTGAGCTTCCCCACCGTCGGGGTGCGCGAATTGTCGCGTTGAGAAAGTAAATGACATTCAATACTATTCAGTCTCTTGAACAATTTATAAGAGGCTGATCCATGCAGGCAAGCAAAGGTTTACTCGCCGTTCTCGCGCTCACCGCGCTGTCGAGTGCTGTACAGGCTGCCGACGAAGTAGTGGTTTACTCTTCGCGGATCGATGAGCTGATTAAGCCGGTTTTCGATGCCTACACCGCCAAGACGGGCGTCAATGTCAAGTTCATCACGGACAAGGAAGCGCCGCTGATGGCCCGCATCAAGGCCGAAGGCGAAAATACGCCGGCGGATCTGCTCCTGACGGTAGACGGCGGCAACCTCTGGCAGGCCGAGCAGATGGGTATTCTTCAGCCGATGAACTCGGCGGTTGTGAACGACAACATCCCATCGCAGTACCGCTCTTCTACTGATGGCTGGACAGGTTTGTCGCTGCGAGCGCGGACCATCGTCTATTCGCCTGAGCGTGTCGAAGAAGGCGAGCTGACTACCTACGAAGCGCTGGCCGACAAGAACTGGGATGGCCGTCTGTGCCTGCGGACCAGCAAGAAGGTCTATAACCAATCGCTGACCGCTACGCTGATCGAAACTCATGGCGCCGAGAAGACCGAAGAAATCGTCAAGGGCTGGGTGAACAACCTGGCCACAGACGTATTCGCCGACGACACCGCGTTGATTCAGGCGATCGACGCCGGTCAGTGTGATGTAGGTATCGTCAACACCTACTACTACGGTCGCCTGCATGCACAAAACCCGGATCTGAAAGCCAAGCTTTTCTGGCCGAACCAGGACGGTCGCGGTGTGCATGTCAATCTGTCGGGTATCGGCTTGACCAAGCACGCGCCGCATCCGGAGGCTGCACGCAAGCTGGTCGAGTGGATGACCACCGCCGAAGCTCAAAACATCTTCGCCGACATCAACATGGAGTTTCCGGCAAACCCCGAGGTGAAATCCTCGGCTGAGGTTTCTGCTTGGGGTGATTTCAAGGCGGACACCATCCCGGTCGAAGTGGCCGGTAAGCGTCAGGCCGAAGCGATCATGCTGATGGACCGTGCGGGTTGGCGATAAGCCGCTCTCGGCTGGCCGCCTAGGCAGCCAGCCGGGCTCTGTGCACATCTGAGTGCTGGGTTGCAGTTTGCAGCTACGGCTATAATCGACGCCCCCGCACGCCGGGGGCGTTGTCTTTTTTGCTGTTGAGGCTTGCGTGTCCCACCCCGTCGAGCGCCGCTGGTATCCCATCACTTTCGCAATTGCCGCGTTGGTATTGCTGCCGCTGAGCGTCCTGCTGTTCAGTTGGAGCGATATCGATACCGACATCTGGTCGCATCTCTGGCAGACCCAGCTGCCGCGCCTGATGGCCAATACGCTGACGCTGGTTCTGGGCGTTTCGGTGGGTGTAACCGTGCTCGGCGTGAGCCTCGCGTGGTTGACTTCGTTATGCGAGTTTCCGGGGCGGCGCTGGCTGGATTGGGCGCTGATGCTGCCTTTTGCGATTCCCGCCTATGTGCTGGCGTTCGTCTTCATTGGCCTGCTCGATTTCGCTGGGCCGGTGCAGACGCTGGCTCGGGAGTGGTTCGGCAGTGGCGTGCGCTTTCCGCGGGTCCGTTCCACCGGCGGTGTCATCACCGTGCTGGTGCTGGTCTTCTACCCGTATGTCTATCTGCTTGCCCGCTCAGCCTTCATTGCTCAGGGTAAGGGGTTGATGGAGGCGGCACGCGTCCTCGGCAAGTCTCCCTGGAAGGCTTTCTGGAGCGTCGCGCTGCCGATGGCGCGCCCGGCTATCGGTGCCGGTCTGGCGCTGGCCTTGATGGAAACATTGGCCGATTTCGGTGCCGTTGCGGTGTTCAATTTCGATACCTTCACCACGGCGATCTACAAAACCTGGTACGGGTTTTTCAGCCTCACCAGCGCGACCCAATTGGCCAGTTTGTTGTTGTTGGCGGTAATGCTGGTGCTCTACGGTGAGCGGCGCGCGCGGGGAGCGGCCAGGCCGGCGAATGATCGGGCGCGCTCGGCGGTGCTCTATCGCCTTCGCGGTTTCAAGGCTCTGGCCGCCAGCAGCTGGTGTGGCCTGGTGTTTCTTTGCGCTTTCGTCATACCCGTGCTGCAGTTGCTGGTCTGGCTCTGGCAGCGCGGACGCTTCGATCTCGATGAGCGCTATACCGGCTTGATCCTGCATACCCTCTATCTGGGCGGTCTGGCGGCGTTGATCACGGTGACCGTGGCGCTGTTGCTGGCCTTTGCTCGACGCCAGGCACCGCTGCGTCCGATAAAAATGGCAGTGGTGTTGGCGAATCTGGGTTACGCGTTGCCGGGGTCGGTGCTGGCCGTGTCGATCATGCTCGCGTTCAGCTACCTGGACCGCGAACTGGTGGTGCCGCTGTCCGGCTGGCTCGGTGGTGCGGAGAAGCCTATCTTGCTCGGCAGTCTCGGGGCTTTGCTGTTGGCCTACCTGATTCGTTTCATGGCGGTAGCCTTCGGTCCGCTGGAAAGCGCGCTGGCACGCATCCGGCCCTCCTTGCCGCAGGCGTCACGCAGCCTTGGTGTCGGCGGCCCGGCGCTGTTCTTTCGGGTCTACCTGCCGTTGTTGTTGCCCGGAACGCTAAGTGCCGCATTGCTGGTATTCGTCGATGTGCTGAAGGAAATGCCCGCCACGCTGCTGATGAGGCCATTCGGTTGGGACACGCTGTCGGTAAGGATCTTCGAGATGACCAGTGAAGGCGAGTGGGCGCGTGCTGCCCTGCCTGCGCTGACGCTGGTGCTGGTGGGGCTGTTGCCGGTCATCCTGTTGATTCGGCGCTCTGCCCGGCGAGTTGGTTGAGCGCTCCATCACCTCACCGTGACCTGTCACGGCCTTGGGGCTACAATGCGCGCCATTCAAAATACGTCGGGCCGGCTGCTCGGCTCTAATAAGCTCTACCCACGCCGCTTTGGCGACCTGCCCGGAAGGAGAAACCCATGGGTCAGCGTACTCCCCTCTACGATCAGCATCTTGCACTTGGCGCCAAAATGGTCGACTTCGGCGGCTGGGACATGCCGCTGCATTACGGCTCCCAGGTTGAAGAACATCATCAGGTGCGACGTGATTGTGGGGTCTTCGACGTCTCCCACATGACGATCGTCGATGTCGCGGGGGCGGATGCTAAGGCCTACCTTCAGCGTCTGCTGGCCAACGATGTGGGCCGCCTTGGGCAAGACGGCAAAGCACTCTATTCGGCGATGCTCAACGAGCGCGGCGGCGTGATCGACGACCTGATCGTTTATCTAACCGATTGGGGATATCGCCTGGTCGTCAACGCCAGCACCCGCGACAAGGACCTGGCCTGGATGCAGGCGCAGGCCGAGGGCTTTGCCGTGGAGGTGACCGAGCGTCCAGAGCTGGCGATGCTGGCTATCCAGGGTCCCCACGCACGGGCACGGACCTCCGAGCTGGTCAACCAGGCCCGCGCTGCATTGATTCACGAGCTCAAGCCATTTCATGGTCGCGCCGTCGGCGATTGGTTCATCGGTCGCACGGGCTACACCGGCGAGGACGGCCTGGAGATCATCCTGCCGGCCGACCAGGCGCCGGACTTTCTAAGCGAGTTGGTCGGGGCCGGTATTTCACCGATCGGCCTGGGCGCGCGTGACACGCTGCGACTGGAGGCTGGGCTGAATCTATACGGCCAGGATATGACCGAAGACGTCTCGCCGCTGCAGGCCAACATGGCCTGGACGGTAGCCTGGAAGCCGATGGAGCGTGACTTTATCGGGCGCTCCGCGCTGGAGACTCAGAAGGCGCAAAGCGATCTGCCGAAACTGGTAGGGCTGGTGCTCGAAGAGCGCGGTGTTCTGCGTGCCCATCAGATCGTTCGGGTCAATGGTATTGGTGAGGGCGAGATTACCAGCGGCAGTTTTTCGCCTACGCTCGGCAAGGCCATCGCGCTAGCGCGTGTTCCTGCCGGTTCAGGCGATCGTGCCGAAGTGGAAATTCGTGGTAAGTGGTATCCCGTGCGCGTGGTGCAGCCGACTTTCGTGCGTCACGGCAAAGTACTGGTGTAAATTCGGCCGACTGCAATTTTGCAACGGGCCGCAAAGCCTGCTTCGTGCCCGCAACCGACAGTTTTATTGAGGACCTACGAATGAGCGATATCCCCAGCGATCTGCGTTACGCCGCCAGCCACGAGTGGGCCCGTCTCGAAGCCGACGGTAGTGTGAGCGTCGGTATCTCCGATCATGCCCAGGAAGCGTTGGGCGACGTGGTGTATGTGGAACTGCCAGAAATCGGCCAGCAACTGACTGCAGGGCAGCAGGCCGGTGTGGTGGAGTCGGTGAAGGCTGCGTCGGACATCTATGCACCCCTCTCCGGAGAGGTGGTCGCGATCAACGAGCAACTCACCGACTCGCCGGAAGCTGTCAACAGCGAGCCCTATGGCAGCTGGTTCTTCCGGCTTCAGCCGAGCGATGCTTCGCAACTGGAGAAGCTGCTCGATGCAGAGGGCTACAAGGCCTCCTGCGACGCCGAAGCCTAAGCCGTCCAAACTCAAAGCCCCGCAGTGCAGGCGCGTGAAAACCGAGCGTAGTCGCTTTTCACAGCAGTCCGGCATATCGGGGCTTTCCTTTTTCGAGAGAAGCAGTGATGTCTCAAGTGCCGCGCCTTTCCCAGCTCCAGCAATCTGACGCCCTTCTGCGTCGTCATCTTGGCCCTGATGCCGCTGAACAGCAGGCCATGCTTGAAGCGCTCGGCTTGTCCAGCCGCGAAGAGCTGATCAAGCAGACCGTGCCGCCGGCGATTCGTCTGCAAGGCGACCTGGCGCTGCCGGCTGCGCTGGACGAGCAGGAAGCACTGGCGCGGCTGCGGGGCTATGCGGAACAGAATCAGCTCTGGACCAGCCTGATCGGCATTGGTTATCACGGCACCATCACGCCGCCCGTCATCCTGCGCAACGTGCTGGAGAATCCGGGCTGGTATACCGCTTACACGCCTTATCAGCCGGAGATCGCCCAGGGTCGCCTTGAAGCGCTGCTGAATTTCCAGCAGCTGACCATAGATCTCACCGGGCTCGACCTCGCCAACGCCTCGCTACTCGATGAAGCAACCGCTGCAGCTGAGGCCATGACCCTGGCGCGGCGCATGGCCAAGAGCAAAAGCAACTGCTTCTTCGTCGATGAGAATTGTCATCCGCAGACGCTTTCAGTGGTGCAGACGCGTGCCGAGGCCTTTGGTTTTGAACTGGTGGTCGGTGCGCTTGAGGATATCGCGGCGCAGGACGTCTTCGGCGCACTGCTGCAATACCCCGACACTCACGGCGAAATTCGCGATCTGCGTCCGGCGATCGAAGCGCTGCATGCCAAGCAAGCGCTGGCCTGCGTCGCAGCGGACCTGCTCAGCCTGCTGCTGCTGACACCGCCTGGCGAGCTGGGCGCGGATGTAGTGCTCGGTTCGACCCAGCGCTTCGGCGTTCCCATGGGCTATGGCGGTCCGCACGCCGCCTATTTCGCCACTCGCGACGCCTTCAAGCGCGCCATGCCCGGTCGCATCATCGGCGTGTCCAAGGACGCCCGCGGCAACACGGCGCTGCGCATGGCACTGCAAACCCGCGAACAACATATCCGTCGCGAAAAGGCTAACTCGAACATCTGTACCGCCCAGGTGCTGTTGGCCAACATTGCCAGTTGCTTCGCGGTCTACCATGGCCCTGAAGGGCTCAAGCGTATCGCTCAGCGCACCCATCGACTGACGTCGATTCTGGCCGGTGCGTTGGAGCAACGCGGCATCAAGCGTCTCAATCAGCACTTCTTCGACACGCTGACTCTGGAAGTCGGTGGCGCACAGACCGCGATACTCGAAAGCGCACGTGCCGCTCGGATCAACCTGCGCATCCTTGGGCGCGGCAAGCTGGGCGTCAGCCTGGACGAGACCTGCAACGAGCAGACCGTCGAGAAGCTACTAACGGTCTTCCTTGGCGCAGATCATGGGCTGAGCGTCGCAGAGTTGGATGGCGGCGAAATCGTCAGCGGTATTCCGGCCGAGCTGCAGCGCAGCAGCGGCTACCTGGCGCATCCGGTGTTCAATACCCACCACAGCGAAACCGAGATGCTGCGCTACCTCAAGCAGCTGGAAAACAAGGATCTGGCGTTGAACCAGGCGATGATCCCGCTCGGTTCATGCACCATGAAGCTGAACGCCACCAGCGAAATGATTCCGATCACCTGGCCAGAGTTTGCCAACCTGCATCCGTTCGCTCCGCAGGAGCAAGCTCAGGGTTACAAGCTGATGATCGACGAGCTGGAAGCCTGGCTTTGCACGATCACCGGCTTCGACGCGATCTCCATGCAGCCCAACTCCGGTGCGCAGGGCGAGTACGCGGGGCTGGTGGCCATTCGTAAGTATCACGAGAGCCGCGGCGAAGGGCAGCGTGATATCTGCCTGATTCCGTCCTCGGCGCACGGCACCAATCCGGCGTCGGCACAGATGGTCAGCATGCGCGTGGTTATCGTCGAATGCGACAAGGCCGGCAATGTGGACCTGGAGGACCTCAAGCGCAAGGCCGCCGAGGCGGGTGACAAGCTGTCGTGCCTGATGATCACCTACCCATCGACCCACGGCGTCTATGAAGAAGGCGTCCGCGAGATCTGCGAAACCATCCACGCCCATGGCGGCCAGGTCTACATGGATGGCGCCAATCTCAACGCCCAGGTCGGCTTGGCGCGGCCGGCTGACATCGGTGCTGATGTCTCGCACATGAACCTGCACAAGACCTTCTGCATTCCGCATGGCGGTGGCGGTCCAGGCATGGGACCGATCGGCATCAAGGCGCACCTGCAACCATTCGTTGCCAACCATCCGGTTATCGAACTTCAAGGTCCCAACCCCGAGAATGGCGCGGTCAGCGCAGCGCCCTGGGGGAGCGCCAGCATCCTGCCGATCAGCTGGATGTACATCGCCATGATGGGCCCGCAACTCCGGGATGCCACTGAGGTTGCAATCCTCAGCGCCAACTACCTCGCGATGCGTCTTGGTGAAGCCTTCCCAGTCCTGTATAGCGGCCGCAACGGTCGTGTAGCCCATGAATGCATCATCGATCTACGCCCCTTGAAGGCGCAGACCGGCATTACGGAGGAGGACGTCGCCAAGCGACTGATCGATTACGGTTTCCATGCGCCAACCATGTCCTTCCCGGTCCCTGGCACCCTGATGATCGAGCCGACCGAGAGCGAGTCGAAAGCCGAGCTGGATCGTTTCGCCGAGGCGATGCTGAGCATTCGTGCGGAGATAGCCAAGGTGCAGGACGGCGGTTGGCCTGCAGAGGACAATCCGCTGGTACGCGCTCCCCATACATTGGCCGATGTGACCAATCTTTGGGATCGCCCTTACAGTATCGCCGAAGGCGTTACGCCCAGCTCACATACTCGGGCGCATAAGTACTGGCCAGCGGTGAATCGGGTCGACAACGTATTTGGTGACCGCAACCTGTTCTGCGCCTGCGTACCGGTTGACGATTATCGCGAGTAGTGCCGCTCCGCCCGGTTTGATTTTTGAATCAGACCGGGCGGCATCTCCCGAAAGGGTCAGCCTTCTTGAGAAGGCTCGTCGGGCGCATCATTGTCTTCTTCGCCGATCATTCCCAGTAGCTGCGCCAGCACCAGCTGTGCTTCTTCCACGCCCTGGCGTTTCGGTGCAGAGAATAGCTGGACGCTCACCCCGTCTCCCCAACCTTTGCGGATGTCGCGCTGGATGGCCAGCAGCGCGTTCTTCGCTGCGCCAAAGGCAAGCTTGTCCGACTTGGTCAGCAGGATATGCAGCGGCATCTCGCTGGCGTTGGACCAGTCGAGCATCATGCGATCGAACTCGGTCAGCGGATGGCGGATGTCCATCATCAAGAACACTCCCGCAAGACTCTCGCGACTGCTCAGGTAGGCTTCCAAGTGACGCTGCCAATGTTGCTTCAGAGGGATCGGCACTTTTGCATAGCCGTAGCCGGGGAGATCGACCAACCGGTGGTGCTCGTCGAGGCTGAAAAAGTTAAGCAGCTGGGTGCGTCCTGGCGTCTTCGACGTGCGGGCCAGGCTGGCGTGGGTGAGCGTGTTCAGCGCACTGGACTTGCCTGCATTCGAGCGACCGGCGAAAGCGACTTCCAGGCCTTCGTCAGCCGGACATTGATCGACCTTGGCAGCACTGGTCATAAACGTGGCTTGCTGGCAGAGGCCTAGAATCGGGTTTTTTGGGAGCATGGGCTTTCCGGTGAGTGCGCGCGGGGGTGCGGCAATGGTTCATTTCCGTTTCAGGAACGCCAGTATATAATGCCGCAGATTTTGTGTGCGCTTTGGTCTAAAAACGAGCCGGCTAGCCGCTCTTTCGGTCGCTTATGGCGATTAATCAGAAGCGAGTGAAGCGTTGCTCCAGCGCCAGGTCAGACGTCACCCTGTTTATAACGAGCGTCGCCATGGCCCTAAGCGGTCGGACTGCCGAATAAGATTTCTTTAAACCCTTAGCCGTAGTTGGATGAGCTGATGAACAAAGTACTCGTGAGTCTGCTGTTGACCCTTGGCATCACCGGTATCGCCCACGCGGCTGGAAATGCAGAAGCAGGAAAAGAAAAGGTCGCCGTCTGTGGTGCTTGCCACGGTGCAGACGGAAACAGTGCCGCACCGAACTTCCCGAAACTCGCAGGCCAGGGCTCGAACTATCTGTTCAAGCAGCTGCAAGATATCAAGGCGGGCAGCAGCCCCACAGCCGAGCCGGGCGTCGGCCGCAAGGTGCTGGAAATGACCGGTATTCTTGACCCGTACAGCGAACAGGATCTTCAGGACATGGCTGCCTATTTCGCCAGCCAGAAGATGACCATCGGTACTGCCGACCCGGCTCTGGTCGCCCAGGGTGAGCAGCTTTTCCGCGGTGGTAAGCTGGAACAGGGCATGCCAGCATGCTCCGGTTGCCATGCGCCTGACGGTGTCGGCAATAATCTTGCGCGTTTCCCGCGCTTAGGCGGTCAGCACGCGGCCTATACCGCCAAGCAGCTCACTGACTTCCGTGAGGGAGATCGGACAAACGATGGCGATGCGGCCATCATGCGCACCATCGCGTCGAAGTTGAGCAACAAGGAAATCCAGGCCCTGTCGAGCTACATTCAGGGTCTGCACTGATCGTTAAACCGATCAGCCTGCAAAAGGCGTTCAGGGCTTGAGCCTGGACGCCTTTTTTTGTTTTTGCCCTCGCTATAATGATTGTCAAGATATTGAAAAGCGTCGGAAAGCGCTGGCGAGCACGCATGAATTGCTGCAGCCTGTGGCGCTATCGGTCAGCCGTTCATTACCAAGGGAGTCACCATGCGTAAACTCGTTCTCAGTGCCCTTCTCGTTACCGCCAGCCTGTTTGGCTTTTCAGTCAGTGCGGCAGAGTTTCAGGCAGGAAAGGAATATGTTGAGCTGAAGAATCCGGTACCGGTTGCCGAGCCGGACAAGATCGAGGTGGTCGAGCTGTTCTGGTATGGCTGCCCGCACTGCTACCAGTTCGAGCCGGTGATTAATCCATGGGTCAAGCAACTGCCCGACGATGTCGATTTCAAGCGTATTCCGGCGATGTTCGGTGGCGTCTGGAATACGCATGGCCAGATGTTCCTCGCGCTGGAGTCCATGGGCGTCGAGCAGAAGGTTCATGATGCCGTGTTCAACGCCTATCATCGCGACGGTAACAAACTCGACACTCCGGAGAAGATGGCTGAGCTCCTCGAGGAGCAGGGAGTCGACAAGCAAGCGTTCCTCAAGGCTTATAACTCCTTTGGCGTGAAGAGCCGTGCCGAGCAGGCGAAGAAGCTGGCGATGGCTTATCAGATCACTGGCGTTCCGGTAATGATTGTCAACGGCAAGTACCGCTTCGATATCGGTTCCGCTGGCGGCCCGGAGCGGGCGTTGGATGTTGCTGACTTCCTGATCGAAAAAGAACGCGCGGCCCGGTAAGCTCAGATGCTTCGTCGCTGGAGTTCACCGCGCTTGGCTGGCCCGGGCCAGGCGCGAGTCAATCCGCTTTGTCTGGATTCCAGCGGCCTGCCCTGCGACGGGCGATTGCGTCTGCTGAGTTTCAACATTCAGGTCGGCATCAGCACCGAGCGCTATCATCATTACCTTACCCGCAGCTGGCAGCATCTGTTGCCGCACACTGGACGCGCGCGGAATCTGCAGCACATCGGCGATTTGCTTCGCAACTACGATCTTGTGGCACTGCAGGAAGCGGACGGAGGCAGCCTGCGGTCAGGCTATGTCAACCAAGTCGAACATCTTGCGCAACTCGGCGCCTTTCCCTATTGGTACCAGCAGCTCAACCGTAACCTGGGACGCTTCGCTCAGCACAGTAATGGCGTATTGAGTCGACTGGAGCCGCAGGGACTGGAAGACCATCCATTGCCGGGCCCGTCCGGGCGCGGTGCGATACTGCTTCGGTTTGGTCAGGGTGAGGACGCCCTGGTTGTCGTGGTGATGCACTTGGCCCTAGGCGGCGGCGCGCGCACTCGCCAGCTGGCCTACATCCGCGACTTGATCGGCGGCTACCGCCATCAGATTCTGATGGGCGACATGAACACCCACGCCAGTGATCTGCTGGAGCACTCACCGCTACGTGATCTTGGCCTGCAAGCGCCGCAAATCGAAGCAACGTTTCCCAGCTGGCGTCCGCAACGCTGCCTGGATCACATCCTGCTGAGTCCCAGTCTGACCCTTGAACGTGTCGATGTGCTGGCTCAGGCGACTTCTGACCACTTGCCGGTAGCGGTGGAAATCCGCTTGCCAGACGCACTGCACGGTGCTGACGCATTGCCTGTACCTATGGATAGGACCTGATGAGCGACGACGCGCAACGCTGGAAAGACAAATATCTGCAGCAGTTGGAACAACAGGAGCAACTTGAAGGGCGCTGGAATACGCGACTGGATCTTCTGCGTCGTAGCCTGGTTCGCAGCAGTTTTGCCGTAGACGGCGCAGATCCTGCCGTCGAACGTTGCATGCGCGAGCTGCGTGACGTGCTACGTGACGACGTGCAGGACGATCGTCTGGGTGCCCTTGTCCCGCGACTCGAGCGCGCCGTACTCGACACCGAGCGCAGTAAACAGGAGCGCCTCAAGCGGTTGACCGAGGCGCTTGATCGACTGGCTTCGCAACTGCTTGAGCTGCCGCTGCCCAGTGAAATCCGCAAGCCACTGAAGCAGTTCTCACGACAGCTTGGTGAGCGCGCCGCTCAATCGCGCGAGCTGCCCACGCTATTGAGCGAGCTGGGTGATTTGCAGAATCAGGCACTGACTGCACAGCGGCCGCCAGGCGGCTCCGCTTCGGTGGGCTTGCTAGGCCGGTTGTTCGGACAGCGCGAGCGCGCCAATGAGATCACAGCGAAACCCAACGGTGATTCGTCAGCGTTTCTGGCTGAACCGGCAGAGTCTCATCAAGGACTGCCGCCCGTTGGGTTGCCGGAAACACCCGAGCCTGTGCCTCAGCCAGACGGCCCGGACTCCAGTGCGCAGGCGGCGCAAGCGCTGCAAGCTGCCATCGATATCGCGGAACCGCACAGCGATGTGCTAGCCGGTGTGACATTGCCGGAGCCGATGCCGGAGAGTCAGCCGGCCGACCCGTATCGGTTGCCACCTTCGCCAGAGCAGGCCTATAGCGCTATCGCCGAGCGTGTTGAGTCGACGCTGCTCGGACTGCTGGAGAACTTGCGGCTTCCCGAACACCAGCAGGCGCAGGCGCAGGCCATGCGTGAGCGAATTCAGCAGGGCCTCAACTGGTATGAGCTGGTGCCAGTGCTAGATGATCTGGCTCAGTTGATGTTGGCGGTGGCGGATCAGGGGCAGCGTGAATTCGAAAGCTATCTTGGTCTGCTCAACGAGCGGCTGGCCACCATGCAGGACAGCCTTGGCGCGGCCCGTGAAGGGCACGTGCAGAGCAAAGAAACGGCCCAGGCGCTTGACGAAGAGCTGCGCCAGCAAGTCGGTGGCCTGCAAGACAGCATGCTCGGCGCCAAGGACCTTCCGAGCCTGAAGCAGACTGTTCAATTACGGCTTGATGGTTTGCTGGAGACCGTCGATGCGTATCAGCGTCAGCGAAGTGAACATGAACAGACCTTGAGTGACCGCCTTGGCACCCTGGTTGAGCGCGTGGCAAGCCTCGAAAAGGCAGCTACGGGAATGCGCGAACACCTCGAAGAGCAGCGCCAGAAGGCCCTGCGGGACCCGCTCACCACCTTGCCCAACCGAGCCGCCTGGGATGAGCGCCTAGAACTTGAGGTCGCACGTCATCAACGTTACGGCGGTGAGCTGCTGCTCGCGGTGCTGGACGTGGACCATTTCAAGCGTATCAACGACAGTTTCGGCCATCTGGCTGGCGATCGGGTGTTGAAGATTATCGCCAATGAGCTGCGCAAGCGGTTGCGCAAGACTGACTTCATCGCCCGCTTCGGAGGCGAAGAGTTCGCGCTGTTGCTGCCCGAGACGCCTCCCTCGGCGGGGCTCAAGTTGCTGGACAATCTGCGCACCGGTATCGAGAACTGTCCTTTCCACTTCAAGGGAGCTCGCATCCAGGTAACGCTGTCGGGAGGGCTCGCAAGCTTCGCTGCAGCCGATCGAGCCGAGCAGGTGTTCGAGCGCGCCGACCAAGCTCTCTACCGGGCCAAGGATTCCGGTCGCAACCGTATCGAAGCGGGCTGACGGGACGCGCTGGGAGCCCAAGGGCTGCCCCGGTATAATCCCGCGCTCTGTTCTGGCGCCGATCTCTCGGCGCTTCTCTGCGGGCCGCTCTCTGCCCGATCAGATGTTTAAGTCTGCGTCCTGTCGCTGTCGACCAGAGGTCTCCTATGAAAACCTTGATCCTCGCCCTGTTTGGCCTGTTGCTTGCCGGCTGCGCCAGCGGTCCGCGTATCGATACCCGCCATACTTCGCTGGGACATGACAGCCGCGCGCAGTTCATCGTGCTGCATTACACCTCAAGTAATCTGCAGCGGTCGCTGGAAATTCTCAAGGGCGACGGTGTCAGCAGCCACTATCTGATCGGCGAGGCGCCCGCGACCATCTACCGTCTGGTTGATGAGGATCGTCGTGCCTGGCACGCCGGGGATAGCCAATGGAACGGGCGCACCTGGCTTAATTCCAGCTCCATCGGTATCGAGCTGGTCAATCGAGGTTATATCGAAAGCGGCAACGGACGGCTTTGGTATCCCTACTCCGATGAGCAGATCGACGCTTTGATCGTGCTGCTCAAGGACATCATGCAGCGTCACAGCCTGCAGCCTGGCGCTATCATCGGGCACAGCGACATTGCGCCGCAGCGCAAGGTCGATCCCGGTCCGCTGTTTCCATGGAAACGGCTGGCGGACGCCGGCCTGGTGCCCTGGCCGGACGCCCAGGCCGTAGCCCGTCAGCGCAGCCTGTTCGCGACAGCTTTGCCAGACGTGGCTTGGTTCCAATCGCAATTGGCTGAGCAGGGCTACAAGGTGCCTGTGCACGGCTATCTGGATCTGGAAACCCGCAACGTCATTGCGGCGTTCCAGATGAAATACCGCCCGGCACGCTTCGATGGCGAGCCGGATGCAGAAACCGCAGCGCTGCTCGCGGTGCTGAATGCAGCACGCTGAAGATTCAGTTCAACTGCGCGGGTTACAGCCGATCAGTCGTGAGTCGGCAAGTGCTGCGGTGCGGTGGATCGTGGCGGCGCGGTATTCCGCGTCCGCCAGCATTTCCAGAAAGGCTTCAGGCGAGGGGTAGCGCACCAGCAGCACCTCGTCCCAGTGTTCCTGCTCCGGCGCAATCAGCGCGACGCGGGCGTTGGCCATGAGCTCCACGTCGCCGCCGGCTGCACGCACCTTCTTGATGGCCGTGCGGCTGTAGACTGCATAGGCTTCTCTGCCGGAGCATGGCTGCTGGTCACTCTCGGCAGGGTAGGCGGCTTGGTCGTTGAAACGCAGCAGGTTGAGCATGAGGATTGGCTCGCCGACGGGCATCTGCTCGGCGAAGCGTTTCAGCTGATGCTGGCTCGGATTGAGGCTGGGCATGGTGGCTCCTTTTTATTCTTGCCGCCCTGCCAGGCTCAGATGGGCAGGGCGATGTAGAAGATGGTGCCGTGGCCGATCCGTGAATGCACGCCGATACGACCACCATGCAGCTGAGCGATTTCTTTGCATAAGGCAAGTCCCAGTCCGGCGCCGCCACGGCGTCGACCGATCTGCACGAACGGCTCGAATATGCGCGCCTGCTGACTGTAGGGAATGCCTTCGCCGTTATCTTCGACACTGAGGATGACCCGTTCGCCGTGGTGCCGCGCCAACAGGCGGATCTCGCCGCCGTCCGGCGTATGCCTCAGGGCATTGCTGAGCAGGTTGTCGAGGGTCCGGTCCATCTGCTGTTGGTCCAGCAGCAGGCTTGGCAGTGGCGTCTGCAGTTCCAGCTTGATTTCGATGCCGTTCTGCGCGGCGCTTGGCTGGAAGCGCTGTCGTGCTTGCTCAAGAAGCGCCGCCGGGTCGCACGGCACGCGCTCAAGCTTTTGCTGACCGCTCTGGTAGCGGGAGAAGTTCAGCAGATCGTTGATCAATGTGACCAGGCGCTGCATCTCCTCATGCACAGTGGTGAACAGGTCGGCTTCGCGGCTGTTGTCCGGGTAATGCGTTCGTTCGCGCAGCAAGCTGAAGGCCATCTGCATGCCTGTTACTGGGGTGCGCAGTTCATGCGAGGCACGCAGGACGAACTCGTTGCGTACCCGCTCGAACGTGCGCTGGTCAGTCACATCGTGCAGCACCATCACCGCACCGCTGATGCGGCCGTCGTGATGATTCACGGGGCTCATGCGCCAGGACAACAGGCGGCGCTCGCCGTCGGCCTCTATCACCAGATCTTCCGGCGGGGCGGATAACGGCGTGTCGGCCAACACTTGCTGAGCGGCCTCATCCAGCTCCGGATAGCCGAGGGCTTGGCCAAGCGTCGAGCCGAGGTGTTCTGTTTCCCAAGCCAGTTGGCGTTGCGCGACCGGGTTGGCATGTTCCAGGCGGCCCTGGCGGTCAATGATCAGCAAACCGTCATCGATGCTGTCGAGCAGCGCTTGCAGCCGTTGCTGACCATCGACCAGTGCTTCGACATTGGTTTGCTTGAACTGGTGCAGCGCCTGAGCCATTAGACCGAAGCGACGAATCAGCGATGACAGCTCAGCGATAGGCGAGGTGGGCAGGCTGATATTGAAGTCGCCGCGGCCGATCTGGTCGGCCACGCTGGACAGTTGCTCGATCGGGTCACCGAAACGCCGGGCAAAGCTGTGTGCGGTCACAAACCCGATCAGCAGCACTGCAATACCGGTCAACCCCAGCAGCCCGGCGAGCAGCTGAGCTCGATCGCGACTGCGAATCTCGGTGTCCCGAATCTGGTTGTAGGCGGCCTGTTGCATATCGACCATCAACTCGCGGACGCGGTTGAAGGATTGGCTGAGGGGATTGTCCTCGAGCAGTGTCGCGTTCAGATTGGACGGTGTTTCCAGCTGCACGGCAAAGCGGGTGTAAGCGTCGCCGATGGCCTCATAAGCTTTGCGGTCCTGCTCGTCGGGGGCGTCCGCCATGCCGCGCGCCAGGGCGCTCAGGAACACTTTGCGCGAAGCGTCCAGGGCTTCGGTGTCGCGGTCTTCCCGGACCAGCAGCAGCAGCTGGTTTCCGAGTGCCTGGCGCAGCTGCTGATTGACCTCGATAACACCGAAGTTATCGCGAATGAGGTGCTCCTGACTCTTGGCCATCTGCACGACGCTGACCAGCGCCAGCAGCAGCCCAAGCAAGGCCACGGTCATCAATGCGGAGAACCCCAGGAACAATCGGGTCCTCAGCTTCATCTGAATTTTCATAGGCCGTATTGCTTGCGTTTTCGATAGAGCGTCGAGGCGTCGATGCCAAGGATTCGGGCGGCTTGATCAAGGGTATCGCTGGTGCTCAACACGCCTGAAATGTGCGCTTTTTCCAGCGCTTCCAGGCTGAGCGGCTCACCGATGCGCGGAGCATTGCTGACCGCCTGATCGGCCAGACCGAGATGGCTGACTTCGATCATGTCCTGCGGGCAAATGATGCTGGCGCGCTCAACCACGTTGCGCAATTCACGCACGTTGCCAGGCCAGCGATAGGCTTTCAGTGCGCCAATGGCGCCGTCGCTGAAGCCGCGCGCCGGGCGTCCATAGCTCTTCACGAAGAATGCCAGGAAGCGTTCGGCGAGGGTCAGCACGTCTTCCGGCCGCTCGCGCATGGGCGGCAGGTTCAAGGTAATGACGTTGAGGCGATAGAGCAGATCTTCGCGGAATTTACCTTCGCGAACCATCTCCTCCAGATTCAGGTTGGTGGCAGCAAGGATGCGCACATCAGCCCGTCGGGTGACCGGGTCACCGACGCGCTCGTATTCTTTGTCCTGGATGAAACGCAGCAGTTTTGGCTGCAAGGCGAGAGGAAAATCGCCAATCTCGTCGAGAAATAGTGTGCCGCCGTCCGCCTGATTGACGCGCCCCAAGGTGCTCTCGGTAGCCCCGGTAAAGGCCCCGCGGTTGTGTCCGAACAGCTCGCTTTCCATCAAGTCCGCCGACAGAGACGGGCAATTGATGGTGATGAAGGCCTTTTTCGAGCGCCGGCTCCAGTTGTGAATCGCCCGCGACAGTTCGCCTTTGCCCGTGCCTGACTCGCCAAGGATGAGGATGTTCGCGTCGGTATCGGCCACCTGACGGGCCGTTTCCAGCACATTCATCATCGCCGGGCTGTACGAGCCCAGCGCATCGCTGCGTTTTTGCACTTCGCCTTCCAAAGCCTCAAGACGCGCTGCCATCTGACGGACTTCCAGCTGCTTGGCGGCCGACAGGCGCAGCTGCTCCGGGCTACATGGCTTGACCAGGTAATCCGCAGCGCCCGCTTGCATTGCGTCCACCGCGGTATCCACGGCCGAATGAGCGGTCACGATGACTACGCGCATCCAGGGCGCAAGCACACGCATCTGCTGCAAGACATCAAGACCGTTGTCTTCACCCAGGCGCAGGTCCAGAAAGCACAGGTCGAATACCTGTCGCTGCAGGATCGCTTCGGCCTGCGACGCGCTGGCCGCCGTGACCACCGTATAACCACGATCCTCGAGGCAGTAGCGGAACGTGCGCAGGATCGCTGCCTCGTCGTCCACCAGAAGGATGCGGCCGCCGGTGTCGGTCGTTTGGTCCATGAATGCTCCAGTCAGGCAAAAGCAGTAAATGTATGGCGAGTCGTTTGGGGGAAATCCCGGTGCTGTATCGCCGCCAGGTCGCCCGGCGCCAGCGTTAGTCTACGCAAAGCCATGCAAGTTGCACGGTGCATGAACGTCTTTCCTGCAGGCTGCAATCAGCGCTGAAACGACGATGAAGCGCAAGTAATTGATTCTAAAAGGTTTAAGGCGTTTTTATGGCTGGCACGGGGCTTGCGGTCGTTTAGCGGTAACGCGCGTATCGGCAGCAGTCGAGGCGCATCGCATCTGCATCAGGAGGCCCCCATGAACCAAGACATCACCCACCTCAACGAGCTCATCGAAATCACCCGCGATGGTCAGCATTTCTATCAGCATGCGCTGGAAGAAGTGAAAGATATCGAACTGCAGCATCTATTCCGCGATATGGCTCAGGCGAAGACGCACATCATTCAGGCGCTCTCGGTCAAGGTTACGGCCAATCAGGAACAGCCCGCACAGGGAGGTACTACAGCTGGCAAGCTTCGTGAAATGTACGCCGATACCAAGGCACGGTTGGGCGACAGTGACGCGGTGTATATCGACCAGCTTGACCAAACCGAAGAGCGCATCCTGGCCGCCTTCGAAGATGCATTGAAAACTGCGGACCCTGATGTGAAGGCATTGCTGGCCATCGAGCTGCCGAAAATCCGGGCCTGCCATGAGCGTATTCACACCCTCAATCACCGTGACAACAACAGCAGGGATTAGTCCGTCGTGCAAATCGCCCGGCGCGGCGCAAGCGCATCGTGCAATATAAATTGGCGCAGCGACATTTTGATTGCATAAGTTGTTGAATATAAAGGAATAAATGTAAATCTCAGGAGTGGCACGAGCCCTGCAACATAACCACTAAGACAGACATGCCCCGCATGCTTAGAAGGAGTTGAGGATGAATCGTCAAGCACGTTTCCTACTGGTTGGAAAAGGTTTCCTTACCGCCGCTGTGGTCACGCTGATCGTTGGAGCCGAATATCCGATGTCGGAGCCGCTCAGCCAAACGCAGCAGGAGTCAGCGGAACGAATCCATATGTACGACGCTCAACCTGTAGGGATTGTGCAAACCGGACCTGCTCCGCAGACGATTGATTATGTGCAGGTGCGGTCTGAGCAACGTTGGGTTTTCTAGTTGGAGCTCGGCGAGCCGATCGTTAGCGATAGGTCTCGCTGAGGATGTTCTGAACCGAAGAGGAGTTACACCATGCTGAGTTGGGCTATCACGTTTCTGATTATTGCCATCATCGCTGCAGTACTGGGCTTCGGTGGTATCGCGGGCACTGCAACGGGTATCGCTAAGATCCTGTTTGTGGTTTTCCTGGTGTTGTTTGTCGCTTCGCTGATTTTCGGACGGGGCCGCGGCCCACGAGCCTGATGCATAACGCCGCCCGTCAGGGCGGCTGCACCGGCATAGGGAGGTTACAGCGGCTGGATGCCTTCATTTGAGCCTTCGCAGGAAGCGGAGTGCTAGTTACTGGGGTGAATCGTCCGAGGATCACCTATCAGCCCCTACAGCGGGGGAGCCAAGGGGTCGGGACGCTCTTCGATGGAGCGACCTAGGGGTACAGGGAGTGCCTCCGTCATGGACCGGGCTCGGCGAGTGCCAACCGAAGGTGGGACCTCCACCTTCGGTTTGCGATTTCTCCAGCGCTTCACGTCCTGCGTTATTTGTTCACTTCAAGGGCTATTCGAGCCCCGGCTGAACCAGCCTCAGCGCGTTGTCGCTTCCCTCCGTATTTCTGCGCCCACCTTCGCTCGTCCTGTTTGGTTCATGGCTGTTCTCCAGCCGCACCGCTATCATCGCGCGCAGTCACTCGTTGGAGAATCACATGCTCAACGGCCTTTGGCTGGGCTTCTTTCTGGTCGCGGCAGTTGCTGCGCTAGGGCGCTGGCTGCTCGGCGACGACCCGGCTGTGTTTGCCGCCCTGGTCGAAAGTCTATTCGCGATGGCCAAGCTGGCTGTAGAGATCATGATCGTGCTGTTCGGCACGCTGACGCTCTGGCTCGGTTTTTTACGCATTGCCGAGAAGGCTGGCCTGATCGAGCAACTGGCGCGCTTGCTCGGGCCGCTGTTCCGTCGGTTGATGCCGGAAGTGCCAGCCGGGCACCCGGCGTTGGGGTTGATCACTCTCAATTTCGCTGCCAACGGCCTGGGTCTGGACAATGCCGCCACGCCCATCGGCCTGCGCGCAATGCGAGCCCTGCAGGAGCTCAATCCGAGCAAGACGGTCGCCAGTAACGCGCAGATCCTGTTTCTGGTGCTCAACACCTCCTCGCTGACGCTGTTGCCGGTGTCGATCTTCATGTACCGCGTGCAGCAGGGCGCTGAAGACCCGACTCTGGTCTTTCTGCCTATTCTGCTGGCCACCACCGCATCGTCACTGGCAGGCCTCTTCGCGGTTGCGCTGGTTCAGCGCCTGCGTCTCTGGGACCCGGTCGTTCTCGCCTACCTGGTTCCTGGGGCGCTGCTCCTGGGCGGCTTCATGGCGTTGCTGGCCGGGCTTTCGGCCACCGCGCTTTCATCCTTGTCATCGCTGCTCGGCAACCTCACGTTGTTCGGCTTGATCATCGCGTTCCTCGTTATCGGTGCGCTGCGCAAAGTGCCGGTGTACGAGAGCTTTGTCGAGGGCGCGCAGGAAGGCTTCGATGTTGCGAAGAGCCTGCTGCCCTATCTGATCGCGATGCTGTGCGCGATCGGTGTGTTCAGAGCCTCCGGCGCACTCGATTTCGGACTCGATGGAATCCGTTGGCTGGTGGAAGCGTTGGGCTGGGATACCCGTTTCGTCGACGCGCTGCCCACTGCGCTGGTCAAACCGTTTTCCGGCAGCGCCGCGCGCGCAATGCTGATCGAGACAATGCAGAGTCAGGGCGTGGACAGTTTTGCTGCGCTGGTTGCCGCGACCGTACAAGGCAGCACCGAAACCACCTTCTATGTATTGGCCGTCTACTTTGGGGCGGTGGGCATCCAGCGGGCGCGGCATGCGGTGGGGTGTGCCTTGGCGGCAGACTTCGCCGGCATCGTTGCGGCTATCCTGGTCTGCTACTGGTTCTTCGGTTGACCGGTGCAAGCAAGGGTTTCGAGTAGCGCTAAAAAAGAACCCGCCAATCGGCGGGTTAAAGCGTGGCTCGTTGCCAGACCCGAAATAACGGTTCGGCGAGAAACATCACCAGGAACAACCGCAGCACCTGCAGCGCGGTGACCAGCGCGACCGATAGCTGCAGCGCTTCGGCTGTAAGGCACAGCTCAGTAATCCCGCCTGGCATCATCCCCAGCATCAGCGACGTCTGGTTTAGTGTCGCGGCCCATCCCAGCACTTCTGCGAGGCCCGCTGCAGCGAGCATGGCCAACAGCGTAAACAGCAAGATGCGCAGCATGAATCGCGGCGCGCTGCGAAAGAACGGTCGATCGAAGTGACAACCCAGCGAGCAGCCGATCAACCATTGTCCAAGCTGGCCAACACCCTCAGGCATGCCCAGATGCAGATCGAAGGTGGCACTGGCGACGGCACAGACCGTCAGCGGCCCAAGCATCCAGGGGTTGGGTTGGCCGAGCCGCTTCCAGAGCAGCGCAAGCAGCCCGCCCGCCGGTAATAGCACAGCCAGCCAAGGCCAGCTGACGGGTGCCGGCGGCGGCGCGTCAACGGAGGGCAGGCTCCAGGTAAACAGCGCGGGAATGATCAGCACCACCAGCAGCAGACGCATGCTATGCGCTGCGGCCACCATCGCCGGCTGCGCCGCGTGGCGGCTGGCCAGATTGACCATCTCGCTGGCGCCGCCCGGCATGCTGGAGAAGAATGCCGTGGCGCGGTCGGTGCCGCTTCGCAGCAGAATGAAGATGCCGATCAGGCTCAAGAGCAGGGTGCACAGTGCACCGGCGAGAATCACTCCAAAGTGCTGGAGCACCTGCTGCATGACCTCGCTGGTGAAATGCAGACCGATAGCGCTGGCGATCAACCATTGCCCGGCCTGTCGACCGTGCGGGACTTCCTTGACCAGCCAGCCGCTGCAGCGCACTGCAATGACCGCCAGCAGCGAACCGACCATCCATGGCAGCGGCCAGTTCGCCAGGCTTGCCAGCCAGCCGCCGAGGGCGCCGACCAGAGGCGTCGCCCACCAACCCGGCAGCGGGCGCGGCATATCAGGCGTGCGCCTCGTTCAGTTTGGCGCGGCGGAGCTGGCGCCACCAGCGCAGGCCCGGCATCGCCAGCATCAGAGCGGCCATGGCCCAGAGCACCAGGGTGATCGGGCTGCCCCAGAGGATGCCCAGGTCGCCTGCGGAGATCTACAGCGCACGGCGCAGGTTGTCTTCCATCATCTCGCCGAGGACGAAGCCGAGGATCAGTGACGACAGCGGGAACTCAAGCTTGCGCAGCAGGTAGCC
>Ga0207893_1000230_pt1 | contig 36587 bp, 42 predicted proteins | sample MalvirmetaMSP121_FD_184233 | JGI IMG/M metagenome (GOLD analysis project Ga0207893, IMG submission 184233) | Marine viral communities from the Deep Pacific Ocean - MSP-121 (SPAdes) | ecosystem: Environmental > Aquatic > Marine > Oceanic | place: Pacific Ocean | collected 2001-06-02 | reverse complement strand
TTCTGGTGCAGATAGCGAAAGTCGAACTGCCAGCCGTATGCCTGCTTGCCGCCGTGCTTGCGCACCAGGCGGTACAGCCACCGCTCGATGCCGCCGGTGAGCCGGAAGTACGCCGGGTCGATGGTCAGCACCAGGGCGGCGTCGAGCACGCCCGCAAAGAACCAGTCCGGCAGGATCAGCTCGATGCCCAGCGGCGTGCCGCGGGCAGCGCAGTGCGCTCGTACAGCATCGAGTCGATGCGCTCGCGCAGCGTCCGCACGCTCCAGCGTTCGGCACTCGCCATCTGCGCGTAATAGTCCCGCTGGAGCGGGTCTTTCAGCGGGATCAGGGCGATGAAGTGCGTCCAGCTCAATTCTCGTATCAGTGATACGAGAATCTGCTCGTCGGGGAAGGTGGCTGCGGACTGCACCATGCGGCGCAGGTTCTGCTCGGCAAAGCTGTTGCCGTACTCCTTCACCAACTGCGCCGCCAGGGTAGGCAGGACTTCCTTGCCATAAGCGCCCCGGCGCCCGTCCAAGACCTGCGTATGGATGCGCTGGCCGATGCGCCAGTAGAGCATCGTCAGCTCGCTATTCACCGTCGAGGCGGCGCGCTTGCGCGCCGCCTCGATCAGTGCCCGAATGTCGCCCAGCAGCGCCGAAGGCGCTGCGGACGATGCTGCGGATGACCGGCGCGTGTTCATGCCGCCGCCTCCGCAAGCTGGCGCCCGCCCGTGATGGCCTGGCGGCGGCTGGCCACCAGTTCGGCCGCATCGCGCACGGGCTTGTCCTCGGTGTGGACGTAGTGCATGAACATCGCCACGGTCTTGTGGCCCGTCAGCTTCATGCCCACTTTGGTCGGCACGCCCGAATTGGCAATGTCGGTGGTCGAGCGATGGCGGATGCCGTGCGTGCCGACGTGCGGCACGCCGGCGGCCTTGAGCGTCCGGCACCAGCCGCCATAGTGCTCGCCAAAGGTCAGGTGCTTGGCCGGGTCGTTCGGCGACGGCAAGACGTAGGGGCAGCCGTCCCGGCGCGGTGCCGTCGAAAGCAGCCGATAGGCTTCCTCGCTCATAGGCTTGGAAATGCCGCCGACCTTGCTGTCGGGCCATACAACGCGCCGGTTCTCGAAGTCGAGCCAGCTCCATTGGAGCGGGCAGATTTCGGAGCGCCGTGCCGCGAACTCGAATTGCAGCCGGATCGCCAGTGGGATGACGTAGTTCTCCAGCCCTTCCGCCTCCAGTTTCTCCAACTGGCGGAAGATCCGCACCATTTCCTCGTCCACGATGAGCCGGGTTTCCTTGCCCGGCGGGTACATCGGGACGTGGCGGCACGGATTCGTGCCATCCGGGCGATAGCCCCACACTTCGGCCAGGTTGAACATCTTGCGCAGCACGCCGAAGGTCTTGTTCGCCTCGGTCGGCTTGTAGGCCAGCTTCTCCATCAGCCCGGCAATGTCGGGCCGCTTCACGTCATGCACCTTCTTGCGGCCCAGCAGCGGGATGATGTTGCGGTCGATGACGCCCTGATAGCCGTCCTGCGTGCTGGGCTTGTTGCGCTTCTTGGAGTAGTCCTCCATGAACTTCTTGCACAACTCGGCCATCGTGGGCGCCTTGCGCGCCTCGGCCTTGGCGCCGCCGGGGTCGCCGCCCCGGCGAACCTCGGCCAGCCAGTCCTGTGCCTTGACTCGTGCCTGTTCGACGGTCAGCTCCCCGTACAGCCCCAGCGAGGGCTTGCGGGGCTGGCCGGAGTTCGTGCGGTACTGGAGCATGAACACCCGGCGGCCGGTCGGGGTAATCTTGCACAGGAAGCCAGGCACCACGGTATCCCGCAGTTCAACATCCTTGGCTTGGGGCTGGGCCGCCTCCACGGCGGTTTTGGTGAGCTTGATCTTTGCCATGATGACTCCTTGGAACGACCCGGATTCCAAGAGCCAGATAGGAGCGGCGCGAGGGAAAACCGGGTCAAGTTTCAGAAAGCACCGGCATATGATGGACGCGCGTAAGCTATTGATAAACCTGCTGTATCGAGCTACGGCGCAGTCCAGCGAACTACCGGGCTGGAGTCATCGTGAAACAAAAAAGCCGGCGCAATGTCTGGAATACATCCTTGTGCATGAGCTGACACATCTGTTGGAGCACCATCACAACGTGCGATTTACCGGGTTGCTTAACCAGCACTTGCCGCAATGGCGGACGCTGCGTGAGGAACTTAACGGATCGGTGCTGGCTGAGTTCTAGGCTGCTCGCTGCATCGCATGATCCCATTCATAACGTCAATTTCAGCCAATCAGATCGCCATGTCCCACCAGTGAGCAGCAGTGCAGGTTAGGAGAAAAAATGCGCGACTCGCTGATTGGCATACCAGCGCCCAATCGTAGGCATCTGATCCAGAAGGGTTTTTTGAATTCTCATCCTTGACGGAATTCTCCAGTTAGCTGACGTACGACACGAGGCGGCAAAATACTCTGCCGGCCCACTGTTCATTTCTTTTTATATTCAGGTTTGTGCCTTCTGTAAAGCGCAATACAAGATGCTCTCCAGCATAGGAGAAGAGCAAGTATTTGAAAGATTTTACGAGCCTCTGGGCGATGCGGCTTCTAAATACGCTGGCCTCTTGGGCTACACTCCCGGATCCACTAGAGATCCTAATACACTAATGCCGAAATCAAACCACCCAATCAAGAATGGCTTGATTATCAAAGAAATTGATTTAATGGCTGGTTCTATCTGGGGTTCGGGGTGTTAAAGCCCTCTATTCAAGTATAGGTAGCAGTAGGACGGCAATGTTAACTTATATGGGCGGGCGCCGATCTGATGACAGGCAAGAGAGTAGTGCTGGCGCACCCGTCTCTCAGAACCATGAACCTAATAACAGCCCTTGCATTGAGCTTGGTGAAGATGGCACCGTTCGAGCAATGGCAGCCCTACAAGGACGTAATCTGATGCACCAGAAGCGAATTGCTTTATTGATCGATTGCGACAACGTCAGTCATAACGCCATCGAGGGTGTGCTTGAAGAGCTCGCCAAGTACGGAATGGTCAACGTTCGGCATGCTCACGGCGACTGGAAGAGCGACGGGCTATCCGGATGGGTTGAGCGTCTACACCCGTTTGCTATTCGGCCCATGCAGCAGTTCGCGTACACCAAGGGTAAGAACGCCACTGACGCTGCGATGATCATTGATGCGATGGATCTGCTTTACAGCAAGAGCATCGATGCCTTTGCTCTGATGACCAGCGACAGTGACTTCACGCCACTAGCTCTTCGCCTTCAAGAAAGTGGCTTTCCGGTCTTCGGCTTCGGCGAAAAGAAAACCCCGACTGCCTTCGTACACGCCTGTACTTCTTTCATCTACGTGGAGAATCTGGCACGCGCGACGGATGACGACCAAGTTTCAAATGATGAGCAGCCCAGGAAGAAATCGAGAAAAGAGCTGCGTTGCGATACAACACTCGTTCGCCTGCTACGCAACGCGGCAGACCAAACGGCTGGAGATGATGGTTGGTCGCTACTCAGCAGGGTGTCGGACTACATCCACAACAACAGCTCTTTTTCTGTCGTGAACTACGGCTTCCAGAAGCTGGGCGACCTAATCCGCACATCAGAGCTCTTCGACGTCGAAATGCGCGGAACGGTCATGGTTATTCGCACCATCCGCAAGCAGGTACTATCCACCAGTCAAGAGGCTGCCTTGGCTAGCCCTGCTTAATCTTCACTCGAAGGCTGAGGGGTATCCAATGCTTGAAGCTCTGAGCAATCACGACCGTGAGCAAAAGGGAGTTACCCAGCATGAGCCAAATGAGACCGGGCTCTGCAAGTGGAGCGAGCAACCATGTCTGAACTGATCAAGCAGGCCTGGGGTTCTACCCCGTCAGCTACCGGCCAGAACGGGACATTCGCCCCGATAACCAGAGACTTAGAACTTGACCTCGCCATCACAGCAGGTGAGCCGCGACTACAGGCACGGCTCACCTATCGGCAAATACCCTATACAACGCGCCCCTTGAACTCATCCATCCACGTTACAAGCTCCAACACATCTTGCTCGAAAACGTCGAGCTCAACTGGGACTTGAGGCAGTTCATCTGCCTGTGAGTGCTCGTACATTGAGTAAGTGGTCATCAGCCGATCAAGGTAATCGCAGTCGACAGCCGTAACCTTGGCGACTCCTCTTAATTTCCCTTTGGTCATGACATCCCTTCTGAATCGAGCAACGACATCGTGCAGAAGGATGAACTCAACCGTCCGCTCAAGGATAATCCGGAAATCACTACAGGCACTCTTCACGGCCAGGTCATATCCATCCGCATCGGCCTGAGCCTGAAGTTTTTTTAGCTGCGGAATAACCTGATCTCGAATTACATTAATAGCCTTGTCGGGCCTAGCATCACGCAAGTTGTGCTGCGCCAAGATTCCCGCGACCTTATTCAACCGCCGAAGCGATAGCACTGTGTGGTTGATCTTTTGGTTGCCTGGGTTCTCCGCATGCTTTTTGAGCGCAGATTCGACCAGAGCGATCAACGATAGGCGGTGCGTGAAGATGATGACCTGTCTAGTCTTAGCCAGCTCAACAAGCCTGGCCACAACCCGCTCTTCGAAGTCCTGATCCAGGGAGGAAATCGGATCATCGAAGATGAAAGGAGCTAGCTGGTTAGAGCCAGTTGTATCTGCCAGAAACGCGGCCAATGCGACGATTCGCGCTTCACCCTCGCTGAGTACGACCTCAGGTGAATGATTTACCCGAGCCCCGACAAGAGTGAGTCCAAAGGTGATTACCCCCTTTCCTTGAGCCTTGCTCTGCGGTGCCACGGGTAACCGACTACCACCAAGCATTTTCAACTCGGCAGCAAAACGAGCCTGATAGCCAGCGTCAAGTTCAGTTTTCGCGAGCTCATTGCGCTTGGTCGTCAGAGCATTGGTTGCGGTCAGCCTCGCAGCTTTATCCAGCAGCTCCATCGAGGCCAGCCGCTGACGCTCCGCTAGGATGGCCGGCTTGTTCTCGGATAACCACTGTAGCGCCTTGAGCTGCCTCACCCGAGTTTCGAGCTCTTGCCGCTTACCATCTTGCTGCAGTTGAGTAAGGTCGGCTTCCTCTACGAGCAGATCGGCAGCGCGCTTTTCCAAGGCATTATCAATAGCTTCCCAGTCGAATCTCAATAGGTCGACCGCAGCAGCACATTCAACAAACTGAGCACGCCTGCTTTTCAATGACTCATACCAGCTACGAGCAACCAGTTCGTCGAACTGCAGCTGAGCCAATCTTGAGATCCAATCTTCAATGGATGGTAACTGGACTATTTCCGCAACAAGAGCTGCATTAGCGCATTCTTTAGTTTTTGCCGCAGTCTCGAGGCCGGCAGTAACGAATGATTCGAAACTCTTGAGTCGTGATGCGGCGTCTGCCGTAAGCACCTGTTGGCATAGCACGCAGTGCGCACCATCCGAGGTCACAGGGAACTCGTGGGCAGGGTAAGCATTAGCAACTGAGTAGTTGCGCGCCTGCTCCCACATCAGCATCCAAGCAGCCTCGCCAACGCCCTGGAGAGGCGCATCGGCGAAGGCCTGTTGCGCGACGTCATTGGCTGCCTTCCTAGCTACCGCTGCATCACTCTTCGACTTGAATAGCGCAGCAGCTTTCTCATCCGACAGACCCTCTTTCAGAGTGCGCATCGCCTGCCTAATGCTGTCGGTCGCAACCTTCTCTTTTCCAATGGAAACTAGTCTGCCCGCAATGTCCTTTTCCGCCAGCAGGCCTTCAGCCTTGATCCGTTCTTCATCCAACTCTTTAGGGAATTGGCAATACGCTTCAATTTTCTCGGCGGAGACCGAAGCCTTCAAAGAGGCCAGCCAGCCTTTTCCCGCAGTGTCTGCCAGATCAGCGGGAAACTGTGGAAGGGAGCTGACAAGCTTTGCCTTCTCAGAGGCCAGCTCCGCAGAAACTTTGTCCGATACCTGAATGAGCAGAGTGATGAACCGCATGCTGCTGGGCTCGTAGCTCGACTCTGTTTTCCCCATGTATTGAGACGCGGCCTTTGAATCGAATACCTGCGCATGTTTAAGCTGAGGATGCGGCTCGGCATTAGGCTGCCAGTTGATATCTCGGGGGGTGCCATCGATAGTGATTCGGCATTGCGCACTGCATGCGTGCTCCTCATCGCTGAAGACGTTTGGACAGATTTCATCCTTTGAGCGCGACCCACAGAGCTGTTTGAGCAGCCGGGCATAACCACTCTTCCCCGAACCATTTTGGCCGTAAATCACGGTCAAGCCGCCCGCTCCGAACTGCAGAGACGCGCCCGGCTTGATCGCATTAACGCCAAAGACTTGGCTAACCCCTTCAACTCTAACGACCGGCCGTACGGTTGCTGCAGAGAATGATCCCGGAGCTACGTTCGCGAATCCCGGATCCTGCTGCTTGGCAGCCTCGAGCTTGCAGAGGCGAACTAGCTCGGCAAGCTCCTCCGCATTAGGCGGCCGCTTCTGCTCGATGAGCTTCTTTGCTGCTGTCTGTAGCCAGCGACCTCGCTCGCTCAACCACTTTTCGAAATCGTCTACGTACACCACTCCGTTAGCCAGACTCGACATCCCTGATCTCCGCATTTATGGGGTAGAAACAGTCATACCACGGCCAAGTATCATCACTCCAGCAGTCGTCTCCACTGACCGGCCAAATGAAGTGCAGGTCGTGGGCACTAGCTAAATGAGCCGAAGGGATGAAATCTGCTTCTTTCAAATAACTACGTCTGGGCTGGCTCATGTCGCTTTCAACTGGGAGTTCCGTGTCGATAGATACCTATCGCGACTGACTGGTTATGGCCGGATGCGGTCGGTGTTTGATAGCTAGGCTCCGTAATGTAGGAGAACTGATAGCATTTACCCGCCGGCGCCACCGCCGCGTAAATGTCCCAGCAAAAACCGACGCGCTGCCCGAGAAGATGCGCTGATGCTACTGGGGTGCTGTATACGAAAACATTTAATTCGCTGATAAAGCCTGAATTGCCACAATTGACTACGCGGCACTCCCTCCTGGCAGAAGTCGGCCAACTCAGTACACACACTTCCTTCACCCTTATGTGGAAAATAACGTTGCCGGAATTTCGCACTCTTAACGCCGTTTGCAAAGATGATGATGTCGGGTCTTAGAACTTCTATTTGTGCCTTGAGAAGTCGTTCCGAGATTTCCAGCAAAGTTGGAAAGTGCTCCCATCGCATAGGTGACTTTTTGTTCCATGCGAAACTGAACAAATTTGCCCAAGCTAAACTCTGAACCCCGTGGTCGTCGGCCAAGTCGCGTAGAAGATTGAAAAAGCTTTCCCCTCGGTCTCTAGGTTTACGTATGAACTTGGCGAGGTGATCCTGCTGTGTAGTCATTGCCTTGCAGATGTAATCTTCCAGGCTTTGAAATTTGTCATCGCCCCTCAACACATCCCAGCGGCGAGTTTCTCGCCCGACCACCATAATTTTCTGCGGTGCTGACTGGTAGGAGGCTGAAGTGCCAGGAAGAAATAGTCCGGAGAGCTTAGCGTATTCCGGATCCTGAGTTCTGCTACGGTCAAGCCAGTGCTGCGGCAGGGCGCTGAGCACCTCGTAGTAGGCCTCAGCCAAGGTTTGCTGCGTGCTATCCATCGCGGAAGCTCCCGATAAATGTCCATTGATAGCAAATAATGGAAAAGGCACACAACGGCTGCTTTGTGGCGGATTTTGCCGGAGGTGAAGAGCGGTATTAGGGCAAGAGCGACCTATCTAGCACCGTAGAATCCGGCTCGCGCAGACTTATTTATCAACCTCTATAATTAAACGATCTCCATCAGGTTAAGCCAAACTCTTCTGCCGGATGAGACAGAACTCTGTAAGTGGAGCGAGCAACCATGTCTGAACTGATCAAGCAGGCCTGCGAGCACTGGCGTTACGTAGCCCCGTTGCTGAGCAAGCCAACGAACGAGGACGACTATGATTCTCTGGTCGAGGCCTTGGATGAGTTGCTGGGCCTGGTGGGCGACGATGAAGATCACCCTTTGGCTGGCCTTGCATCACGTGTCGGGGACATGATTGAAGCCTACGACGAGCTTCGTCGGCCGTTGCCGAAAGCAGGCGGCGTAGAAGTGCTGCGTTACCTGATGAGGGAGCATGGCCTGCGTCAGGGAGATCTACCAGAGGTCGCTACCCAGTCAGTCATTTCCGAGGTGCTTGCTGGTAAGCGCCAATTGAATGTGCACCACATCCGGGCGCTTTCGGATCGTTTTCGTGTTTCTGCAGACGTCTTTTTGTAAGACTCTAATAGGAAAAGGGCCGCTAATGCGACCCTTCCACGTAACCTGACCGGTTATTGCAGCCAGCTTTCGACTTTCTCGGAACCGTACTGCTCTTTCCAAGCCTTCAGCACCTTGTGGTTGCCTCCCTTGGTCTCGACAACCTCGCCAGTTTCCGGGTTCTTGTAGCGTTTCAGCGTGCGCTCACGACGTGGGCCTTTTACAGGCGCCTCAGCAATTTTTCCGGCCTTTGGATCGAGCACGGCGATCACGTTACGCAAGGAGTATCCGTAGTCAGCCAAGAGATTGCGCAGCTTGGTTTCAAACTCGATTTCTTTTTTCAGTTTTTCGTCGTTTTTGAGCGCTTCGAGACGAGCTGTTTGCTCGGCGATTTGGGCTTCGAGGGCTTTGTATTCGGCAATGATAGACATAGTCAGTCCTACTTTTACAGATCAGTTTTTTGCTGCTTTCGCAGGCGCCAAGCAATGCCCGCAGGTTTCTCTAGCGCGGTTCCCTTTTGGCTTGAGAGTAGTTCTTCCCATCAACAGGTGGGAAGAAACCGAATCTTCCCATATTCCTATTTTTCGAGAAATGGTAATAGGTCACGCTAGGGATCAGGGATACGTCAGGCTCTTGGTTGTCGAAGATGATGATCTGCCGATCTTTGTAGTTTTCGGCAACATCGCTATAGAACGAATACACCATGTCTCCCGCAATTTTGTCAGCTTCGCTTTGCTCTTCGCCACGGTCTTGGTCGGCCTGTTTGTACGTGGTAAGAGGCGAGTCAAGTACTACAAAACCAGGGTGTCGGCCTAATGGCGCAAGGTGTTGCATGAGCCCAATGACAAACGACGAAAAGCCGATGGCGCGATAACCCTTTCCGAAGTGTGGTCTTCTCTTGCCAGCGATCACCAAGTCTCGTTTCTTCGTGTCGAACTCGGTTGGCTTGTGGTTAGGAAAGTCCCAGCGCGCCAAGACACTTTCTACGGCTGCGGACAGTTGCTTGATTTCGCTGTCGAAGTCTGGAATTGCGTAATCATCTTGCTTCTCATCGAGCTTTTCTTTGAGTAGATCCAGCTCATGGGCAAGCTCGTCGAAGGAGCTGGCTTTATGTCGGAGTGCCAGGATTTTTCGCTTCAGCTCGTTGCAGTTATCTCTAATACCATTCACTGCGTCCAGCACATCAGTAAAGGACATTGAAAGTTTCTGTTCAATATTGAAAAGAATATCCTTCAGGCTGTTGATTGAGGTTTGTTCAGTAGAAATCGTATTGCCTAGGTCTGCGAGTGCAACCGACAGCTCGTTCAGGTGGAAGTCAATTTTTGCACTTTCGGCCTCTACAGCAGGAAGAATGTCTGTAGGAGAGTTCTCGAAGTGGTCATGGGGGACTTTGCTGCCACAGGTTGGACATAGAACTTCCTCATATAGCTCAAGCAGGCCAGAGGCCTCGCTTATGCCCAAAAGGCGCTCCGCATCTGAGCGATATTTACCTTGCAGTGAGACAAGTCTATCCATCAATCCTTGGTTTTCTGCAAGAGATTCAACTGCCGCCGAGAGATTGATCGATATTGATTGCTTGAAGTTTAACAGATGATCATTTTCAGAGATCAGAGCGTTCAGCTCCCGCTCCCTTAGTTCGAGGAGAGTTTCTTGTGCTTCCAGATTCTCTTCAAGTTCATTGATCTCGGTCTCCAGTGGCACCTTTCCTTCAGGGTAAAGTCGCTCCAACAAGTACTCTACGGTGGAGACTTTTTGTCTCAGGGTGGATTTGGATGCCAAGTCTTTCTTGATCGACGCAACCTCGGAGTCATCCACCCCGGTTAGTAAAGTGCGCAGCAGCGATAGTTCTGTTGTGGCTTCATTATTCTGCCCCGTTCCGAGGGGCGAGTATTCAGCCACAATCCTGGTTTCATCGATAACGAACAATTTCTCTAGGTTTCGCAGAGAAAGCGAGGTGGTGGTTAACTTTTCTTTTCCTTGGAGAAGCTTCTTATCACTTAAGGAAATTTTGTCTAGGAAGTAGTTCGATAAATTGTTGAGGTCGCCAAATTTATGCTTAGTTTTGAGCTTGCGGGGTGAGCAACCTGGCTCATACAGAAATATGGGCGCCTTTTCGCTCAGTTCCCGCGTTAAGGTGAAGCTAGAGCCATCGTCATGCTCGAACTGAACGGTCAATGTGGTGTAGCCGGTAGATTCATCGATAGGTTTGGGAGGCTCTTCGGCGCCAAGAATAAAATTTATGCACTTGACGACGTAGGACTTCCCGGTATCGGATGCGCCCACTACTATGTTAGCGCCACGCTCAAAAAAGAGTGCAGAGGAAATTTTGTTCTCGCCGCTGACAGTTAGGCTGCGAATAATCATTTGTAGCGAACCCTTGTGCTAAACAAGCTTTTCTGCTTCTCAAGTAGCTCGTCAATGTTTTTCTCGATCCACGAGAGATTTTGAATAAGCTTTTTGTAGTAAGAGGATTTCAGCGCGCTTGTGTAGTACATCGCCTTGTCGGTGGCCTTGTACTTGATGCCATCACGACCAATGCTTGTTGTGATTATGCCTTTGGATATGAAGTAAGCTAGCGTGGCGGGAAGTGTTTCTCTTCGCTTGATAATCTCAGCAAAGTGATTGGGAAGAGGTGGATGAACATTGGCTATGCCGTTGAACTCTTTGGAGTAGATTAATGCATAATCGAAGAAGGCAAGCTGATCCAGATTGAGTTCTATGTTTTCAATATTGACCAGAATCAGCGCTATTCGAGTGCCGACTTCAACCGGGCCATTGAAGATTTCGACTGGTAGATTCATTTTTTAACCCACCGAAAGACTTGGTCGTTCACAATGTGGTGACATAGCCCCTTTTTGTCTTGAATTTTAATAAAGGGATGGAGTGGATGAGAACCGTACTGTGCAAGAGCCGATATTTCACAGGTCTTTAAGTAGCGCGCATAGCCGTCGGTGTATTGCTGGTTCACGGTTGCAGATATGGCCTCGTGGCACTCTTCTTTCAAATCACTGAAGTAACCGCTGGGCAACCAGTCTCTGGAGAATCGCTCTAGGGCCTCGGCGGCGTAGAAGTTATTGCGGGCGCTTTTCAATTCAATCTTGAAGTCTGGATGGTTTTCGATAGAGGACAGGTCGATGACTTCTCCCTTTTTCTCGGAAAACGCTTCAAGTAGAGCCGCGGTATAGATGTGCTCTGACGCCGCAATGGCTTCAGGGGCTTTAGGGATTTCAGGCCTTCTTCTGTTGTAGAGCCCGAAACGCAGCGTATGGAAAGGGGTTTTGCTGTGCAGTTCGATCAACGCTAGCGGAGGGATATCGTCGAAAATTGAAAAATCAATGGCGTCGATATGTGCAAGAAATTTTGAATCCAGTTCGATGATTTTGGATTTAGTGATTTTTCTAGCGCACGTTTTATCCCATCGGTTCAAAAGCTCAGACTTCAATTTCTGCGGGTCGTGCAGGGCTTTGATGAGTTTGGTGCCACAGCCTTTGGGCGTTACAAAGTAGTAGCGCTCTGGAAGCGGGTATTCGCCGGTGTATGTGTAATAGCAAATCTTGCCTATCTCTAGGATGGCATCCTCAACACTTAGCCTTTCTTTATAATGTTTGCACTGGTAATTGTTCCAGCCGCTCGTGGTATAGGCGATTACGTCACGTCCCATATCCCCGCCGCCACCACATTTGGTGACTTTCAGGTACTGCTCCTTGAGGTAGTGCACCAGTTCAAGCGTGAAGTCCTCCCAGTCGTCAGAGGACATTATTAACAGTCTGTCCAGGACGGCAACGGGCGCCCCCATTTGGACATCCAGGGACGTTGCTGAGAAATCAGCTGGCTTTGGCGGAGGGATTTCGCTCTCAATCATGTCGAGCCGCTTCTGGACAGGGCATTAGTTTTTCTTGGATACATAAAACAGCCCGTTCCTTTCCACAAGCTGATTTCCGGTGGCGATCAGTATTGAATCCAGCGCCAAGTCCCAAGGGATACTCTCCAGCGCTAGACTTATTGTTCCTTCAACTTCATTCGAAACGACGAAGCTCTTGCCTGCGAAGTCGGCGATCAGCTGGACGGCAGATCGCACGTCAATATCCAGCAATCTGATTGATATCGCCTCGCCAGTGAATTTTCTATCAGCAACGATATTTTCTCTGTCCAAGTGGACAATGATCTTGGGCTTCAGGGAGAACAGAGAGATCTGATCTGATGCCCCAAGCTGAACAACCCGGTGTTCTGGTTGATACCGATCAGCCTTGACTATGACGCCGTAGCGGCCTTGGTTGAGGCACATTCCATTATAGAAGGGCTTGTCGAGCTCACTGATGTCGACCTTAGCGTCAAATGGATAGGCCTCGACCCGCAGCGCGACCTGGCCATTGGGGCACGAGGAGTGGCGGGGGCCAACCTCTAGACCGGCTATGGAAAGAATGCTTTGAAAGGCCGCGATTCCCGCCGTAAAGCCAGTGACTATTAGTCCAAGGGATTTCAGGGAGTCGGGGAACTGCATGGCGATATCCGTATCGGCGAGGTGAAGTCTTATAACCTGCGTGGTCAATTAGAGGCAATGGCAACTTGCCGGCACTAGTGGCAAGGACGTTTAGGGAGGCTCTGGTGTTGAATCCAACGCCTGCCTCCTTTGGCTGATCCCTTGAGGGCTTAGATCGTCAAGGAGCGCGTGTTGGATGTCAGTGGTGACCCGGTGCTTGGGGCCGCAATTAGCCCATCACCTTGACAGTATAAGTTTTACGACAGCGTATGCCGCCATCCCCTCTCTGCTCCAGGCCCTGACTGCCCACGACTCCGTCGTATTACAGGCGCAGCCTGGTGCCGGTAAGACGGCACGCGTTTCCTTGGCCCTGGTCAACGAAGCCTGGTTGAACGGGCAAAGTATCCTGATGCTCCAGCCGCGTCGAGTGGCTGCCCGCGCAGCAGCAGAGCGCATGGCCAGTGAGCTGGGCGAGAAGGTGGGTGATACCATTGGTTACCGTGTTCGCCTGGAAAATAGGGTCGGCCCGCGCACGCAGATTGAGGTGGTAACCGAAGGCATCCTATCGCGCAGGCTCCGCGCCTGTCTGAGCGGCTGTTTGAGCAAACTCTAGCGGCGCGATCCATCTTAAATCCGGGTGAGCTTAGCTCGCGTTCTTCGAATTACTACGCATCAATCGCGCGTTTGCGCCCGCTCTGTTTACGGCGAGCAACCATTTCATTGCAGAGAGCAATGAAATCACGATCTGCTTCGCCATGTTCTCGATAACTGGAAGCAAGTTCGATGAAAATCTCAAAGTGTTCGATGTCGTAGAAACGGATATCCTGCGGGTCGAACCGGAATTTTTTGCGGTTGTATAGTGAAAGCACGAAATTCTGAAGGCTCTCAGCAGTGCTGTAGTCATCTAAAAGTAAATCTCTGTACTTCTCGAAAGGCGAGGTCATGGTGTCCCCACATCCAGCTTGATAATTTTGATAGGCTCATTAACTGCTGATTCGTATAGCACGCGTAGAGTCGCCGCCGCAATCGACGCATCCGAGGTGGGAAAAGCTAAGCGCCTGCTTGCATCGCTTTCATGGTTGGTAGCTGCCGGAACCTATCGCTCAATAGCAGATCGGGTACGAATACCCGGGGCATATTGATAGGGGGCGAGAGTGTTGAATGACGAGGTTAGCCACGATGGCTCGCGATGACACGTGCTCGCCATGAGCAACGTCGCGCACGCGGAGCTTGGTTAAATCGCACGCTCGCAGTTTGCTGTCGATGGCCAAATCGAAAAGTGCCAGATCTCGGGTTCTCTCGGCGATTTACAGTCTCACTCGGATCGCCCAGATATCTCTCAGGCGGAGCGGGGCTTTCTGTCCAACTAATTTTCCTTTGTTCCAGGGTTGATGGCTGTTGGTGGCATTGGTGTTCATGGAAGTGTCCTCCGCGTACGGGAGGACAAGGATGGTTAGCTCGGGCAAGGGACGCTAACCGGCCAGTAGCAGCCATTCAAAACTTCAGCCGCATGATGTATGCGGTAGCCAAGAAGAAAAGGAACTTGCTGGTTGTCACGCGCAAGTAGCCCTCCTAGCGCGTGACATCACAGCGTTTAAATTCTTAGTCGTGAGCGTGACCGTGGCTTTCGACTTCGGACTGGGTTTCCGGCTCTTCGCCGCCACATGCCGACAGCAGGCCTAGCAGGCAAACCAACAGCAGGGAGCGGGTAAGGGTAGTTGTGGTTTTCATTGTGTAATCCTTTCAAATTCAATCAGGTGCGTAGAAGCCCCATCGCCTGATGACGCTGGGGTGCGTTGCCTTAGATAACTCGTTTGACGCTCAGGTACTCGCCCTTGGTCTTTAGCGTGATGGTCACGTCGCTGTTGCTGCGATTGCGCCAGAACCAGCCGTGGGTGCCGTCGAAAATAGCGGTGAATTCACCTTTATCCCCCGTGATCTGCTTGGCCTTGCTGTAGCTGTGGTAGTAGCCCTTGGGGCCGTTGTAGGGCTCGCCATGGGTGTCGTGGTTGACCGGTACGCCATTGGTCGTCCACTCGTAGCTGACAGTGGCCTTGTCCAGCATCTCCAGCTTGATTTCACTGGCCTCGCCCGGCTTCAGCGTGACGGTCACTTCATCCGACTTCAGTGCTGGCTCAGGCTCAGCTACGAGGGCGGCCACAGGTGCTGCTACAACAGGCTCTTTAACTACCGGCTGAACAGGCACGGGAGCTTGAGCGACTGGAGCCTCAGCTGGCTGAACCGCTGCATCCGCTGCCGCTTCTTCGGCCAGGGTTTTCTTCATTTCGCCCATCTGGGTCAGGCCGAGTACGCGACCAACGCCCGTCGGGTCGATGGCGTACTCCGAAGGCATCACTACGGTGACGAGCAAGGCAGCGGCAACGCACACCGCGATCACAGTGGAGCGCAGCAGCTGGCCGCTGGTAGGTAATTCGCTTTGAGTTGGAAGCTTGGTATTGAACATGCTGAGAATTCCTTACTGAGAGACGATCAGGCCGGTGAGCTGGTAACCCATCAAGAGGAAACCGGCGCTCATCATGGCGACGTTGGCGGTGTAGGCATGGCGCCAGAAGCTGGCGGTGCGTCGCCAGTAGCCCATGACAATCAGGATGGCGCTCAGGGCCAGGAGCTGGCCGATTTCGACGCCGACGTTGAAGGCGATCAGGTTGGTGATCAGGCCGTCAGCCGAGATCTCGTATTCCTGAATCTTGGTCGCCAGACCGAAGCCATGCAGCAAGCCAAATATCAGCGTGGCCGCTTTGGTGTTCGGCTGGTGGCCGAACCAGCGCTGGAATGCGCCCAGGTTATCCAGCGCCTTGTACACCACCGAAAAACCGATGATGGCGTCGATCACATAGGAGCTGATGTTGATTTCCGCCAGTACGCCCAGCAGCAGCGTCACGGTGTGACCCACGGCGAACAGCGTGACGTAGAGCCCCACGTCCTTCAGGCGGTAGAGAAAGAAGATCACCCCGAAGAGAAACAGCAAGTGGTCGTAGCCGGTGATCATGTGCTTTGCGCCCATGTAGATGAACGGCAGCACCATCACCCCGGAGCTTTCCTGGATAAAGCCCTTGTCGCCCTCGGCGACAGCGTGGGCCAGTGCGTCAGGCATGCCGAGAAACAGCAATGCCATAAACAACAGCAGCAGTAGTAACGAGCGATTCGGGCGCACGACAGATGCGTCCATTGCGCCCATAGGTAGTGAATGCATGGTTGAGTCCTGAGTGAAAGGGGTCTTGGGCCGCATAGCGGCCTGTGTCAGAGCACGAATGTGGCGCGCGGTGGCCGCTCGATCAGGAAGATTGGGCTTGGAGGAATGGAGTAATGAGGGGCTGGTATCGGCGGCGCACGTTCTGGCAGCGTGCTGATGCTCAGCAGCGTGGGCAGGTGCGGTGTTTCATGCAGATGGTCGGCGGTCAGCGGCGAGTGGCAGTGATCCCCGTATGCAGCACAGGCCAGCGTCTCGTCACCATGCGCATGCGAATGAGCACCGTCATTGCCACTCAAGGAAGGCTGGCTCGACCCCATAAACAGAGCAGAGGTATGTCCAGCCCAAGCCATCAATATGGCAAGAGCAAGGGCAAAAATCACCTTGGTGCTGATGGGATTACTGAGCATGTTGTGGTTCTTTCGATGCCTGAGCGGGTGGCTTTTCTGGAGGGGTGATCGGTTTGACCATATCCCCCCAGGGGGGATAGCATGCGAGCGTAATTCATCGATGCACGAGACTCAAGGTATGAGCGATCACGAACACGGCCACCAGCACCAAAGTCATGGCGACATCATCAAAAGGTTGAAGCGTGCGGAGGGTCACCTACGCAGCATCGTCACCATGATCGAAGACAGCCGTGCCTGCGTCGACATCGCTCAGCAGCTACATGCCGTGGAAAAAGCCGTCTGCCAGGCCAAGCGTGTTCTTATCCAAGACCATATCGACCACTGCCTGGAACATACCGTCGAAGCACTTGCGATAGGCGAGCGCGCATCACTCGAAGATTTCAAGCAGATCACCAAGTACCTCTAAGTAAAAGGCATCCACAATAGCGTTCAAGGAGATGCAAGATGGCTTGGGTTATCAGCAAATATTTCCTGACAGCAATCGTGGTCGTTGTGGTCTCGGAGATCGCGAAGCGTAGTGACAAATTTGGGGGCCTTATTGCGGCGTTGCCCCTGATCACCGTACTGACGCTTATCTGGCTAAACGTTGAAAACCAGCCAGCAGAAAAGATCGCTAACCATGCGTGGTACACCTTCTGGTACGTGTTGCCCACCTTGCCGACGCTACTCGCGTTTCCCATGCTTCTGACCCGCTTCGACTTCTGGCCAGCTCTGCTGATCTACATCATCGCTACCGCAGCTTGTTTCGGTTTGTTTGCCTTATTCGTCCGCCGCTTTGGCATCGAACTGCTTTAAGGCCAAGTAAGTACATCGCCCATTGTCTGCGTAAACGTTAAAGGGCATGCGACTCGGTCGATTCTCGGGCGTTCGCGGGTGATCCATTTTATGCAACACCTCCTGCCTACCGGGATAAACTCCGGGTGGGCCGGCCAGCGCCGTGCCAGCCAGCAAAGCCATCGATCAAGTAGCGCGCGTCCAGGCCCATGGCATCCAGGGTGGCGGCGATGCCCTGGCTGATTTCATGCCCTTTGGCGCAATAGACAATCACTGGCCTGTCCCGTGCAACCTGATCTTTCCAGGTGAAGACATCCTCAGGATCACGCCAGTGTGCACCGTCTATTTCTGTGGCATCGGCAAGCCGCACGCTCGTACGGCGCACATCCAGCAATGTGAATGTCCGATCTGCTGCCTGCCATTCCGCCAGTTCGCATATCGAGATTCTGCTCATCCTCCACCTCTCAATTGTGCAGCAGGTGTACCACCAGTCCGGCCAACGCACAGGCCATCAGCACTTGGATGACACCGCGTTTGAAGCGAAACAAGGCCACCGCTGCCGCCAGGGCAATTAGCGCCGAAGGCCAGTCGAAAGTCCCCTCGAAGCCTTGCGGCCAGAGCACGTGATAACCAAAGAACAACGCCAGGTTGAGGATTACCCCGACCACGGCGGCGGTGATGGCTGTCAGCGGTGCGGTGAACTTCAGTTCGTTGTGGGTCGATTCCACCAGCGGGCCGCCCGCAAGAATGAACAGGAAGGACGGCAGGAAGGTGAACCAGGTGACCAGGCTGGCGGCCACGGCACCGGCCAAGAAGGCCTGATCGGCACCGAATACCTGCTGCACGTAGCCACCGACGAAACCGACAAACGCCACCACCATGATCAGTGGCCCAGGGGTGGTCTCGCCCAAGGCCAGACCATCAATCATCTGCGTCGGAGTCAGCCAGCCATAGTGGCCGACTGCACCCTGGTAGACATAGGGCAGCACCGCATACGCACCGCCGAAGGTCAGCAGCGCGGCCTTGGTAAAGAACCAGCCCATCTGCGTCAGGGTGCCTTCCCAACCGAACAGAGCGGTCAACAGCCCCATGGGCAACGCCCACAGCGCCGCGCCTATTGCCGCCAGCAAAACCAGGCGTGGCCAGCGGAAGCGTGCATGTTCCGGTGTTGGGGTGTCGTCATCAATCAGCGCCGGGCCATAAGACTGCTTGGCAGCGCCATGACCACCGCCAACGCTGAATTTCTCTGGGGCGAAACGCCCACCGAAATAACCGATCACGGCGGCCCCCAGCACGATTAGTGGGAACGGCAGGTTGAGGGCGAAGATGGCCACGAACGATGCAGCAGCTATCGCCCACAGCCAGTTATTCTTCAATGCACGGGAGCCGATGCGGTGAGCGGCCTGCACCACGATGGCGGTCACGGCGGGCTTGATCCCATAGAACAGTCCGGCCACCAGCGGCACGTCGCCGAAGGCGATATAGACCCACGACAGCGCGATCAGGATAAACAGCGAGGGCAGCACGAATAGCACCCCGGCAATCACGCCACCCCAGGTACGGTGCATCAGCCAGCCGATATAGGTGGCCAGCTGCTGGGCCTCCGGGCCGGGCAGCAACATGCAGTAGTTCAGGGCATGTAGAAAACGCCGCTCAGAGATCCAGCGCCGACGCTCCACCAACTCCTGGTGCATGATCGAGATCTGCCCCGCTGGGCCACCGAAGCTGATAAAGCCGAGCTTGAGCCAGAACAGAAAAGCCTGAAGCAAACTGACAGGCTCGGTACGTGGCAGATCCTGCTCTACAGGCGGCAGTGTGGTCTCATTCATCGGAGGTCTCTTCTTTCACGAATGCCGCCAGCAACCCATCGAAGATGGCGCAAGCAGCCGTTAGCAACTGGTCGTCATTGAGGATGGTTTCGCGCAGCCCAGCCAATACACGCTCGATGCCAACAGCCTCGGCGGGTTGAACGCCACCGACATCCAGGTAATGCACCAGAGCCGCGATGCGGCTTAGGCCTGGCTCGACCAGTGCAAAGCTGGCTTGCAGGGTTTCGAAGGTGACGCGACTGCCGACATGGCTAAAAGTCGCGCCGTCGAAATCGAAACCCAGCGCCTCATCAGGGCAATCACTTGGTGTGTCCAGCCAGAGAATGCGTGCACTTGGATCGATGTAGCGCCGGATCAGCCAGGCGCTGGCCAAGCGGTCAACCCAGGGCCGCTTGCGCGTAGCCCAGAGGCGGCCTTGGTAGTCGCGACGATCAAGCTGTTCGATAGGCTGATCGTGGCTGCTCGGCTCATCCTGCGACAGCGCCCGGCTGATGGCCGTCTCCAGGTTTTTGAGCGCCGTGTCGGTCTGCTGCCGCGCCGCCGCAGGGAAGAAATCGATGGCCGTCAGTTGCGCAAACGCCTTGCGCAGTTTGCGCACCTGCTTGGTGCTGGTGAGGGCGTTATCCGAAGTCAGCTGAGCCTGGCACGCCGCGATCTCGACGCGCAGCTTGGCGTAGTCCTCGCTACGCTCGAATAGCTCGATAAAGCGCTCGCCTTGCGGATCATTGATGGGCAACAGAAAGGCCGTGCCATTGCTACCCGGGATGTCGCGCTCAACAGCTTCCAACGCTTCCCGGCAGGCGGGATTGTCGGGCAGCAAATAGACCCCATCGCGTAGTACCGCAGCGCCACTGCTTTTGAGGGCACGCCAGGCGCGCATACGCTCTGTAGCGTTAGCGGTCGGCAAGGCGATGATCAGGGATAGCCAATTATTCATGTAGAGTAAAATACCAATTAGGTAATAATCATTACTCTATTTTAGCGCTGGGTGATTGTGAAGCACTAATTAGTTGGCCGATGATTGCCCGTTACGACTGGCCGCTTTTGGCCGGGAGCTGCCAGAGGCAGCACCCATCCACATCGTGGCTAGGAGTGCTGGTGCTTATACTTCGGGGCGGAGTTGGAGCAGGTTGAGCCACGGACGAGCCAGCAGAGTTCGACAAGCATCGACCTGACCGCCAAAGCACTGCTCCACGGGGTCGATGAATTCAGCTGATGCGGTGTAGCGAATAGGCTTACCGTTTTGATCGGAGATATCGCCACCTACTGCCTTGAGTAGTGCGTGGCCTGCGACAACGTCATGGGGCGAGACGGGGTATAAAGAAACGCCTGCGGCCCCATCACCAGCTGCGACTCGAGCAAGCCGATAGGCGATGCTAGGCATCGGTTCGCAGATTGCGGGGGTGCATAGGATGTCGTTCTCAGCGCGCTTGGAGGCTGCCGCCGTACTGACAAACACAACCGAACCTTGAAGGACGCGATTCGCACCGCACGGCTCAATGGCTTGGCCGTTACGAAGGAGCAATCGCATTCCTTGCTGCCAAGCAATGCAGTCTGGCCCACGAGGAGTGGCAGGTGCGTAAACAACACCAAGCACCGGTTCTCCGCCATTCAGAAGCCCAACCGAGACTGCGGAGCCAGGCCGTCCAGCGAGGAAGTCTGCAGTCCCATCATTGGGGTCAACAACCCAACAATAGCGATGCCCTGTCTGATGGCACTCGGTCTCTTCCCCTACGAAATCGCAGTAAAGGATCTGCTCTAAACCTCGACGCAGCATGACCTCGATCTCAACATCGACCTCTGCCTTGTAGCCACTTCCACGAGGCCCGCCCGGCCTTTGAAGCTCAGCGAGGATGAAAGCTCCAGCTTCAATCACCAAGTCGGTAACTCGGTAAACAATCCCGGCTTCGAGCATTAGCTTTCATCTCTGGGTGAGGTTTGACCAAAGTTGTCCAGTTCCTCCTGAACGTCATCAAACATCGTGTGCACTAGCCGCTCGCGGCGAAGACCTGAAAGGCATCGACCAAAACATCCAGAGCAAAGTACGACTTTGTTGCCCTCCCCAGAGTAGAGCGGACTCGAGACAAGAGCGCCACATGGCATGTCCTTGGTGTTCACGACAGGAGCATCGCAGACACTACAGAGTTGAACTGGTGTGCTCATAGTGCGTTCACTCGCTGTATGGGAGGCCAGTCTCAAGCTCTCTGCAATACAGACTTCAGGAGCCCTGAGAACTATCCCGAATGGGTGTAAGCACTAAATCCTTACCGACAAGCTCGAGGTTTAGCTTGTCTCCAAGCCGCAATCCCATTGCCTCAAGCACCTCTGGAGGAATCTCCACGATCAAGTCGCCGCTACCATCACCTGCGTCGTGGCAAACCGCAGTCCTATTCGTGTCGCTCATGCATTGCCTCCGGTTTACGGGCGAATGCTATAGACGATGTCATCGCGCACCTTCTTGTGCCGACCAACGCCAAGCAGGACGTAGATGGTGCTCCTGGTCTCGAAAAATCCATCGCCATCATACTTCTGCTGCAAGGAGCTCCTGACCCAATAACCCGGTGGAAAACGTCCAGCTGAGTCTTCGACTACTTCATTAGCGTGGATAAGCCGAGCTACGAATCCGTCAGCTTCGATTTGCTGACGCGCTTCATCCGACATTTCTAACTCGACGAGAGTCCAGTTCTTGACCAGGCAGTACTGCTTCTTTGTATTTCGCCTGTGTAACTCGTGCACGATTTCGTCCCGGCTCAGATCGGTGCCGTTGATTGTGGGAGCTTTGCCATATAGGAAATCTGCGATTTCGAGTGCTTTTTGGTTTCCACTAATGTCCAGAAATTCGAGCTTCATGGCGTATCTCGTAGTGATTTGAAAGGCATCTAGTGAAGCTGTCTGGGTGTCATAACGATGCTCGACTTCATCAGGCGCTGAAGAGCCATAAGCGAGGGGAGTCCAACGTGCCGCTTAAAGGTAACCACGACGTACAATGAGTTGACTGTTTTTATAAGCCATCGGTCGTCACTACGGCGCAGGCCGATGATGTCGGATGTTCGTATTAGATGGCCGTCGGCAAACCGCCCCGTACTTTCCCTTCGGGCATGTTGATAGCTGATCCCAACAGCGGCGTTAGCTATCACAAACGCATCTACTAGAAAGCCCGTCACCGGAACCGGATAGCTCGACTTCAAAGCATAGGCCAGCTGTCGTTTTGCATAAGGCGAAATCGACCGATGTGTCTCTGGAATCAAGGTCGTGTTCAACATGTGTGCTCGAGTCAGCTGAGATTTGTGTAATACACAGTGCGTTGGTTCGTCAGCTCCTGAATTTCAGCTGGTGTCCGCGAGGGGTCGTAGTAGTTCTTACCTTCATGCGTCACATAGATATGGATCAACTCGTTGTCGACTGATCTGGCTATGTCAATTTGTCTGATAGGTTCAAGCAGCCACCGTCCCGCACCGTTCATCCACGCTGGGCTCATCAGCTGAAGCTCGCCGATGCGTGCATCAGGGGTTTTCAAGTTGGCCATCTCAAGGAAAGTAGTCAGGTCATTGGGCATGACGGTCTTTGTGTACTCAATGCCACCCTCTGTCACCTTCACCGTTGCGTGAAGCCACGGGGTCGCGATCTCACGCTCTACGAGCTTCCAGTGGTGCTGGTCGGGCCCATACACGGGCGCTAGGTTGTAGTAGGCGCTCTCGTGGGTTTTGAACATTAGACAGCTCCAGATAATGAGTGCAATACCTTGTAGTGCTATTGCATGCATTCTGGCTCCATCCTTCCTTTTCTGCAATGGGAAGATTGGGATGGATTTCAGGCAGGCACTGGGCATGAGCTTGCGAAGAGTTCGCAAGTCCCGTGGGCTCACGCAGGAGGCGTTCTCGTCCGTCAGCAGCCGAACACACATGTCGGAGCTAGAGAGGGGAGTGATAGGGATTACGGTCGAGAAACTGATAGAGATAGCCGACGTAATGGGTGTGCATCCCCTCACAGTGCTACTCGACTCGTTCAGTAGCTACGAAGGGGTGACGTCAGAAAGGCTTTTGAAACAAATTGCCAGAGAGATTACCGAGGTTGCAGGGGGCGAGGCAGAGAGCCGATGAAGTACGACACGATCTTCCTCGATTGATGGCAGGTCTTTCCGAATGGCTGCAGTTATACGTATGGCTTGATGCGATGCGAGGTTTGAGCTGGGCTAGATGCACTTGGTTTATGCGAGTAGAAGAGAGCCGAGGCGCTTAGGTACGGTCGGCGCCGATGTGTCGATGTGATACCTGTTGCCCCATTGGTCTAATCCTCCGGGCTCTGCTGGCCGGGGCGAGCCGCTTTTCGGCGGCCCTGCCACGACCCAAGATGGCATACAAACACATCACTGACTCAAACAGGTCTCGCTCGAATCGAGTCAGGTAGCCTTCCAGCATTAGGATCTTTTAGCGAAACAAAGGAGGCTGTCAGCAGAGTCAGGCCGGCGATATCGCCTGACGGATAGGGTGCCTCGTAAAGCTTGAGTTCGTGTCTCTCATGCGCGACCAGAATGAACCGAGCGGCGATCAGGCAAGGCGAAAACAGGCGAGGAAGCGGAGTTTACGATTTGTAAATGAGCATTCCGATCCTGTTTCCATCGCGGAATGGTCGTTGCGCAGGCACCTTTCATACAAAGCCTATGAGCCCTTGAGGTGTAGCCTCCGCAGTAGTCGCCTTGCCTCATCATAGATAGGGCTGACTCTTGGCTTATGTTATTACTAGCCACCCTGCTTGCATGATCACTCGCGCCAAATCTCGTAGTATTGCAATGAATGATCAGTCACCAATACGCCATCCAGAAGTAATTGGATAGCGACGATCACGGCCAAAACCCCGTTCAGTAACTCGGGGGCCTACGGCAGCCTGCCGGCGCTTATATTCGTTGAGATCCACAAGCCTAATGACTTTGTGCACGATCTCTTTATCGAATCCTTCATCCACGATCGCATCTGCTGAGTAGTCATGCTCAATATACAGCCGCAAGATCTCATCGAGCACCGGATAAGGTGGCAAGGAATCCTCATCTTTCTGATCCGGGGCTAGTTCCGCAGATGGTGGCCTGTCGATAACTCTCTGAGGGATAACATACCCTAGCGTGTTGCGGTATTCGCATAGCCGAAAAACTAAGGTCTTGGGGACATCTTTCAAAACGTCAAAGCCACCGGCCATATCTCCATAAAGTGTCGCATAGCCGACAGCCATTTCACTTTTATTGCCCGTAGTCAAAACCAAGTAGCGCTTTTTGTTGGAGATGGCCATGAGGATTACACCACGGCAGCGAGCCTGCAGGTTTTCCTCGGTGGTGTCCTTAGGTAGCCCTTCGAACTCATAAGCAAGCGTGCTCAGGAAGGCCTCGACCATAGGTTGGATAGGCATAACGCTATACTTGATGCCAAGCAGATCGGCTTCTTCCTTCGCATCGTCCTGGCTGATCTGTGCCGTATAGTGGTACGGCATCATGACCGCTTCCACATTCTCGGCACCCAGGGCATCTACGGCTACGGCCAAGCTCAAGGCCGAGTCGATACCGCCAGACAGACCAAGTACAACGCCTTTGAAACCGTTGCGCTGGACGTAGTCACGCACGCCGATGACCAGCGCTTTATAGACGCTCTCCTCTATGCCTAAAAGCTCCGATTTGTCACCCTCGACCGGAGAGAGTTCATCTCCCTCGAGGTCAAAGTCGACGTGGTAAAGGCCCTCTTCGAATGCCGGGGCCCGCTGAGTCACCGCCCCATTGCCGTCGACAACGAAGCTGTTGCCATCGAAAACGAGCTCATCCTGACCACCCACTTGGTTTACGTATACGATCGGGATAGAGCACTCATTGGCTCGCAGGGCTAGTAGCTCCTCACGTTCAGCTTGCTTACCGCGATGGAATGGCGAGGCGTTCAGAGTCAGCATCATTTGTGCGCCTGCGTGGCACGCTTGGTTTAGAGGCTCAGGGAACCAAATATCCTCACAAATACCCAGCGCAACCTTCACACCGAAGAGTTCCACGACGCACGGCCCATCACCTGACACGAAGTAGCGCTTCTCATCGAAAACTCGATAGTTAGGAAGCTGCTGCTTGTAGTACCTGCCCACCTCCACGCCGTCAGCAAACACAGCGCAGCTGTTGTAACGGTGGCTTTTGAGCTCTTCATGGCCAGAGCCCTTTTCCACCCAAGGAAAACCAACCACCACTGCGATGCCTGTTGCAGATTCGCGTAGTTGATCTAACGCCTTCTCGATTCTGCGCTGCATGCTCGACCGCAGCAGCAGATCCTCCGGTGGATAACCGCAGAGGGTGAGCTCAGGGAAGACGATAATCTGAGCATGGAGCTCGTCACGGGCTTTCTGGGCTGCTTCAATTATCTTTTCAACATTACCTTGAATATCACCCACTCGGATATTCAACTGGGCCATTACCACTCTCAAACTATGCGCCATGGTTCCTCTCTATGCCTCAGCGGTTCTGCAAAACGTACCTGCCTGGCTGCCTCACGATTAGGCTGATTTTCTCCGTTACGCTACTAGGAGAGTGAGCCAGGTGACCGTTATGGGTAGAGCTGCATCTTGCGATGTGGTTCATTATGCCTCAACCATTTAGGCAGCCGAGGGCTCGGATTGTGAGCCGGATAAGCAACCGGAAAACTTTGCAGTTTTCTTTGATTGTGCAGATTTTTTTTTGCACAATCTCTGTGCTACGCCTCAGGCCTTATAGGCAAATGGATTGGGCAGGTTTTTGGGGGGTGGAGGGTGATGGGATTCTTTACCAAGTTTGGTGATGGCGCTTGCGACCTGACGCCGCTGGCCGGTCTGGTCAAGCATCAGGTTCGTGAGCTGGCTGCTGCGCTAGGCGCACCCGAGCAGCTGGTGAAGAAAGTCCCCACCGCCGATCTCGAGGAGCTTTCACCTGGCAAGCCGGACGAAGATGCTCACGGAGTGAGCTATCAGAATATCGACGCCTTTCTCCAAGGCCGGTCGGTGCCGGACGAGGCGGCTCGCATCATCATCGATACCTACGACAAATCTGCACACAAGCGACAGCTGCCGAAAGAGCCCTGAGTCAAACGCCGGTCAGATTAGGTCCGCTGAACGCATGCTTGCTACTCAGTGGGCTATCTCGGTCAGCGACCCTTCAGTGATGAACGTGCGTAGGCGCTTGCTGTGCGGACGCACTGTTAACGTGACCGTGGCCCATCAACCATTGCTGGTGAGGGCCTGGAAGCGTCCAGAGTCCGAAAAGAACTACCGTGAGTCCGCCGAGCATTCGTACGCCGCGTTTGCGAAGCAGTGCGGTAAGGCGTTCGGCGGCCAGGCCGGTCGCCAGAAGCACGGGCCAGGTGCCGATACCAAATGCCAACATCAGCAAGGCGCTATCAAGTGCATCACCCTGGCTCGCGGCCCACAGAAGGGTGCTGTAAACAAGACCGCACGGCAGCCAACCCCAAAGAGCGCCAAGCAGGAGCGCTCGTGGCACGCTCCTGACGGGCATCAGCTTGCTTGCGAATGGTTGTATATGCCGCCACAGGCCCCTCCCGACTGCTTCGACACGCGTCAAGCCTGTCCACCAGCCCGCCAGATACAAGCCCATGCTGATCAACAGAAGGGCGGCTAAAATCCGCAACGCCATCGCGAAGGGGCTGTTGGCAACGGCCCAGCCTGCCAGTCCGATGAGCAGGCCGGCACTGGTATAACTGAGTACCCGGCCCAGGTTATAGGCCACGAGCAAGCGCAGGCGTTTGCCACGCTGCTCAGCAGGAATGGCCATGGTGAGGGCACCCATCAAGCCGCCACACATGCCCAGACAGTGACCACCGCCAAGCAGGCCAAGCACCAGCGCCGACACCAGCAGAGGCAACAATTCACTCACGATCAGACTTCCCTTCATCGTGAGCTTTGTCTGCTTGCTCGATGCCCGCCCTGTGCTTTGGGTCCTCTTCGTCGAAAAGGATGCTGTGGGCCGGTCCGTCCAGATCATCGTACTGGCCGCTGTCGACAGCCCAGAAGAATATCCAGATGGCCAGCGCGACCAGAACCACGGCCACGGGAATCAAGATGTAAAGTGCGGCCAAAAGAGCCTCCAGAAGTGGTGGGTAACGCCAAGCCCCGAGTAGGCGCTACCTATCCTACGCCGGTCGGACCAGACTGTCGGGTCGCTGCTGATTCGGCACTCGGCTCAGGCGCAATGCGTTCAGCACGACCAGCAGCGAACTGGCAGACATGCCCAGAGCCGCCCATAGCGGTGTTACCCAGCCGATAGCCGCGAACGGCAAGATCAAGCCGTTGTACAGGCTCGCCCAAGTCAGGTTTTCAATGATGATGCGGCGGCTGCGGCGCGCCACGCTGAATGCCTGCACCAGACTGTCGAGACGGTTGCTGAGCAGTACGGCGTCAGCGCTGGTCTTGGCTAGATCGGTCGCTGACCCCATGGCCACGCTGATGTCCGCCGCTGCGAGGACCGGCGCATCGTTGACACCGTCGCCGATCATCAGCACACGACGACCGTCGGCTTGCAGTCTCTGCAGGTGAGTGAGTTTGTCGGTTGGGGTCATGCCGCCGTGGGCATCACTGATGCCGAGCTGCTGAGCGATTTCTCCTACCATCGGAGAACTGTCGCCGGACAAGAGGACGGTGTCCCAGCCACGTGATCTACACGCCTGTAACAGTGCCGGCGCGTCATCGCGCAAACGGTCGTTAAGCACTAGCCAGGCAAGAGGCCCCTTGGTGTCGCCCAACAGCAACCACTGGCCCTCTTTTCCGGGAATCTCGGGCGCTGCGCCGGCATAGCCGATTGCTACGAAATCGGGTTGTCCAATACGCAGCGTACGTTGGCCAACAGAACCTTGGAGGCCTAAGCCGGGAAAGCTGTTCACGGCATCGGCTGCCTGGGGCGCCCGACCAAACGCCCGGGCAATCGGGTGCTCGGACCGGTTTTCCAGAGCAGCGGCCAACTCCAGACAGGCACCGGCTTCCAGCTCAGCCAGTGGTCGAACTTCATTCAAGGTCAGTCGTCCTTCGGTGAGGGTTCCGGTCTTGTCGAAGATCACTGTGTCGATGTGATTGAGCCCCTCCAGCACATGACCCCGGGTGAGCAGTAAACCCAGTTTGTGCAGTGTGCCGGTGGCCGTGGTCAATGCGGTTGGTGTAGCCAATGACAAGGCACAGGGGCAGGTCGCCACGAGCAGGGCAAGAACGATCCAGAAAGCGCGTTGCGGATCGATCTGCCACCAGACAATGCCAACCACCGCGGCTGTCAACAGCACAATTATCAGGAACCACTGCGAAACGCGGTCGGCCAGCTCGGCCAGGCGTGGCTTGTCGGACTGCGCGCGCTCCAGCAGGGTGACAATGGCAGAAAGCCGCGTGTTGTCGCCCAGCGCTTGAACCTCGATGGTCAATGCGCCCTCGACGTTGAGGGTGCCCGCAGTGACGGTATCGCCAACGATCCGAGCCTGTGGCAGGTATTCGCCGGTGAGTACCGATTCGTCCACACTCGATTGGCCGCTGAGAATACGACCGTCGGCTGGAATCAGCCCGCCGGGCTGGACCAGCACCCGATCGCCAAGCTGCAGTTCTCGAAGCAGAATGCGAGCAGTCTGCCCGTCGTCGGCCAATTTCAGGCACGAAGCTGGCAGCAAATTGACCAGCTGTGCAGTCGCCGCAGCAGTGCGCTCGCGGGCACGGCGCTCGAGAAAACGTCCAGCCAGAAGAAACAAGGCGAACATGCCCACGGCGTCGAAATACAGCTCGCCCTGACCGGTGACCGTCGACCATATACCGGCGACGTAGGCGCCGCCGATCGCCAGCGAAACAGAAACGTCCATGGTCAGGTGACGGGTGCGCAGGTCGCGCATTGCACCTTTGAAGAAGTCGGTGCAGCAATAGAACACGATCGGAGTGGTAAGGAGTAGAGCGGTCCAGCGAAGGATGCTAGCCATGCCTGGCGAGAGGTCGATGTTGAATTCGGGCCAGGTTGCCATGGTCGCCATCATCACCTGCATCCAGAGCAGGCCGGCTACTCCCAGCTGGCGCATGCTGCGGCGGTTCTCTTGAGCAAGCCGTTCTGCCGCCTGGTCCGCTTGATAGGGATGGGCAGCGTAACCGACACGACGAAGCTCGGCGAGTAGCTCGCTGAGCGGCAACGAGGCATCATTCCAGCGCACTCGCAGGCGGTGGTTTGACAAGTTAAGGCTGGCCTCGGACACCGCGTCGAGCCGGCGCAGGTGTTTTTCGATCAGCCAGCCGCAAGCGGCACAGCTGATGCCTTCAATCATTAGCGAGGCATCGGCCAGCTCACCTTCATGGCGTACGAAAGGCTCTTGTACGTCCTTGCGATCGTAAAGCTCCAGCTCTTCGGTCAGCGCTTGCGGCAGTGTGTCGGGATTGATGGAAGCGTCGCTGCGATGCGAATAGTAGCTTTCCAGGCCGCCCTGGACGATTGCTTCCGCAACGGCCTGACAGCCAGGACAGCACAGCGCCCGCTGCTCGTTCAGCACGCGGGCGTGATAGGCGCTGCCAGCAGGAACTGGTAGCCCGCAGTGGTAGCAGGGGACAGGGGTTGCCATCGCTCGGTCAGTAGCTCAGTTTGATCGTCTGACCGCTAGCGATTTCCTTTTCCTCGAACAGCCTCCAATCCTGGTCACCCTCACGACCAAGCAGCTCAACGAAGCGCCTGCCGGTGACTGGCTCCTGCATCTGCCCCTGATAGAAGCCATCGCCCTGTGGCTGTAGAACGATGCGACGATCGCGTTCTGGCTGCGTAGGGGAGATCAGGTTGAGTATGACTTGTTGCGGGCGGCTCGAACCGCTCAGCTGGACCTCGGCGAGCCCGCGCTCGTCGTTGAGGTTGAGTTGCGCCTGCATTTGCAGGCGCTCAGCGAGCTTTTCGCGTTCCAGTGACTGGTTTATACCCTTGCCGGCATCGTAATAGTTGTCGGAGACGAGGGTGTCGGCATTGCGAATCGCGATTGTCAGCATCGATGTGCCAAGGATGACTGACATCAGCAGGATGCCGATCACGAACCAGGCCCAGAACTGCTTGTACCAACGGGTACTTTCTTGCTCGGAATTGCTCATGTACTACCTGTTTAGCGGATGCTGGGGCCGATGAAGCGGCTTTCTGCTTCATCTTCAATTGAGGAATCATCTGCCGATCTGATGTGGAAGATGATTTCGTTTGTGCTCGACGGAAGCTGTTCTGGTGCGACGGACAGCTCTACTGGAACGGTGACCAGTTCACCCGCTTCAGCCCGCACCTCGTTCCGCCCTTCGTATTGCAAGCCTTCAAGGCCAACGGCTTCGATGATGAAGGTTTGCTCACTCTGGGCCTTGTTCATCACCTTGAGCGTGTAGACGTTTTCGATCCGTCCTTGCTCGTTTTCCCGGTAAAGCACGCGGTCCTTGAGCACATCGAGCTTGACGAGCGCACGGTCCGAGACGGCATAGGCGAACACGCCCATCATCGCCGTCAGCGCAACGGCATAGCCGATCAGTCGCGGCCGCACCAGATGGGTTTTTTGTCCGGACAGGTTGTGCTCGGTGGTGTAGCTGATCAGCCCGCGCGGGTAGTTCATCTTGTCCATGATGGTGTCGCAAGCGTCAATGCACGCGGCGCACCCGATACATTCGATCTGCAGCCCGTCGCGGATGTCGATGCCGGTGGGGCATACCTGCACGCACATGGTGCAATCGATGCAATCTCCCAGGCCCATTGCTTTGTAGTCGGCATCCTTTTTCCGCGGACCACGGCGCTCGCCGCGGCGTGGATCGTAGGAGACGATTAGGGTGTCCTTGTCGAACATCACGCTCTGGAAACGAGCGTACGGGCACATGTAGATGCACACCTGCTCGCGCAAGTAACCAGCGTTGCCGTAAGTCGCTAGGGTGAAGAACCCCACCCAGAACAAAGCCCAGCCGCCTACCTGAAGGGTCACGAGATCAGGGACCAGGTCCCTGATCGGTGTGAAATAGCCGACAAAGGTAATACCGATCGCTAGAGAAACTGCCAGCCAGATCGAGTGCTTGGCGGCTTTGCGCATGAACTTGTTGGCACTCATGGGCGCCTTGTCCAGTTTCATGCGCTGGTTCCGGTCACCCTCTGTGACCTTCTCTGCCCACATGAAGACCCAGGTAAACACGCTCTGGGGGCATGTGTAGCCACACCAGACGCGACCAGCGAAAACGGTGATAAAGAACAGGCCGAATGCGCAAATGATCAACAGGGCAGAAAGCAGGATGAAGTCCTGCGGCCAGAAGGTGGCGCCAAAGATATAGAACTTGCGCTCTGGCAAGTCCCACCAGACCGCCTGCCGTCCGTTCCAGGTCAGCCACACGGTGCCGAAGTAAAGTACGAACAGCAGTGCCCCGCCAGCGAGTCGCAAGTTGCGAAACAGGCCGCTGAAGGCTCGTGTATAGATCTTTTCGCGCGCGGCGTAGAGGTCGCCCGATGCTTCGGACTTGGAGGGAGGTGTTACGTTGCGGACGGGAATCTGCTCAGTCATCAAGTGCGTACCACGGCGGAGGGTGAGTGTCCCGGCCGATGCATGTCGGCCGGGATCTTTTGCTTACCTGCTGCGAATGGTACGCCTCGTCAGTCGAACTAAGGTGCAACCTTGGGTCGCGCCAGGACCGATGGATCAGTCCTCCGACTCTTGCGAGAGGCTATACACATACGCTGCCAGCAGGTGCACCTTGTCGTTGCCAAGAATGTGCTCCTGGGCGGGCATACGGCCATTTCGGCCGTAGCGCAGGGTCTGCTGAATCTGTCCGAAACTCGAGCCGTAAAGCCAGACGTTGTCGGTCAGGTTCGGCGCGCCCATGGCCTGAGTGCCTTTGCCTGCAGGACCATGACAAGCTACACAATTGGCGGCGAAGATTTTTTGACCCTGCTCAATGTCGACGTTAATACCCTCGGGGGTATCGCGGCCCGACAGGCTGCGTACGTAGCCAGCGACATTACTGATGCCATCTTCGCCAATCACATCGCGCCATGCGGGCATCGCTGCCTGCCGTCCGCCCATGATGGTGGTTTTGATGGTTTCAGGCGCGCCACCCCATAGCCAGTCGTTGTCGGTCAGGTTGGGGAAGCCGTAGGCGCCCTTGGCATCCGAACCGTGGCAGACGGAGCAGTTGGAAGCGAACAGGCGACCACCCATTTTCAGGGCTTGCGGATCCTGAGCGACCTGTTCAACAGGCATTGCCGCGAATTTGGCATAAAGCGGGCCGTACTGCTCGTCCGCCTTGTCCATCTCGCGCTGCCATTCCTTCACCTGGGTCCAGCCACCTTCGTAGCCGGGCAGCATGCCCTTCCAGTTACCCAGCCCTGGATACAGCGCCAGGTAACCCAATGCGAAGATCACCGTGGCAACGAACAGCAGGAACCACCAGCGCGGGAGCGGGTTGTCGTACTCCTCGATTCCATCATAGGAATGGCCAACGGTTTCTTCGGTGCTGTCGTGGCGTTGTCCCTTGCGAGTGGCGAGCAATAGCCAGACCAGTGCGGCAATGGTCCCCAGGCTCAGCAGGGTGATGTACCAACTCCAAAACGAGGTCATTTATTTCTTACTCCTGGAAGCTTCTTCATCACGCTTGTTGGCGTCGGGCTCATCCGCGAAGGGCAGGTTGGCCGCTTCGTCGAAGCTTTTCTTGCGCTTGCTGCTATAAGCCCAGAGGATGATGGCTATCATTGCGACGAAAACAAGAATGGTGCCCAGGCCGCGAAGAGTCCCGATATCCATGGTGCGTTACCGTTTGTTGGTGAGTGCAGTGCCGAGTACTTGCAGGTAGGCGACAAGGGCATCCATTTCGGATTTACCTTTGACCGCGTCCTTAGCGCCGGCGATGTCTTCTTCGGTGTAAGGCACGCCAACGCTGCGCAGCGCAACCATCTTGTCGGCGGTGTTCTTGCCATCAAGGCTGTGCTCGACCAGCCATGGGTAGGACGGCATCTTCGATTCAGGCACTACGTTGCGCGGGTTGTAGAGGTGCGCGCGGTGCCAGTCATCGGAGTAGCGGCCGCCGACACGCGCCAGGTCCGGGCCGGTACGCTTGGAGCCCCACAGGAACGGGTGGTCGTACACGCTTTCACCCGCCACTGAGTAGTGGCCATAGCGCTCGGTTTCAGCGCGGAACGGACGAACCATCTGCGAATGGCAGCCAACGCAACCTTCACGGATATAGATGTCGCGGCCTTCGAGTTGCAACGCTGTGTAGGGCTTCATGCCTTCCACAGGCTCGTTGACCACGTCCTGAAAGAACAGCGGAACGATCTGGGTCAGACCGCCGATGCTCACTGCCAGGATCATGAACAGGGTCAGCAGACCGATGTTCTTTTCGAGTATTTCGTGATTCTTCATTTATCGGTTCCCTCAGGCGATCTGCGCAGCGGCTTCGAATTCAGCCGACTTGGCGGCACGCACAGTGCGCCAGGTGTTGTAAGCCATCAGCAGCATGCCGGCGAGGAAGAACGCGCCGCCCAGTGCCCGCACGATGAAGCCTGGATGACTGGCTTCCAGTGCCTCGACGAAGGAGTAGGTCAGCGTGCCGTCTTCGTTGATTGCGCGCCACATCAGGCCCTGCGTGATGCCGTTGACCCACATCGACGCGATATAAAGCACGGTACCGATGGTCGCCAGCCAGAAGTGGGCGTTGATCAGACCGATGCTGTACATCTGCTCGCGAGCGAAGACTTTCGGAATCAGGTGATACAAGGAGCCGATGGAGATCATCGCAACCCAGCCGAGGGCTCCAGCGTGAACGTGGCCGATGGTCCAGTCGGTGTAATGAGACAGCGCGTTGACGGTCTTGATGGCCATCATCGGACCTTCGAAGGTCGACATGCCATAGAACGCCAGGGACACGACCAGGAAGCGCAGAATCGGGTCGGTGCGCAGCTTATGCCAGGCGCCCGACAGGGTCATCATGCCGTTGATCATGCCGCCCCAGCTCGGTGCCAGCAGGATGATCGACATCACCATGCCAAGGCTCTGAGCCCATTCGGGCAGCGCGGTGTAGTGCAGGTGGTGAGGGCCGGCCCAGATATAAAGCGTGATAAGAGCCCAGAAGTGCACGATGGACAGGCGGTAAGAGTAGACCGGACGGCCAGCCTGCTTGGGTACGAAGTAATACATCATTCCCAGGAAGCCGGTGGTCAGGAAGAAGCCCACGGCGTTGTGGCCGTACCACCACTGGACCATCGCATCGGTCGCACCCGAGTAGACCGAGTAGGATTTGAACCAGCTTACCGGCACTTCCAGGTTGTTGACGATATGCAGCATCGCCGTGACCAGGATGAAAGCACCGTAGAACCAGTTGCCCACATAGATATGCGCGGCTTTGCGCTTCATGATCGTGCCGAAGAACACCACGGCATAGCTGACCCATACAAGTGTGATCAGGATGTCGATCGGCCACTCGAGCTCAGCATATTCCTTGGAACTGGTGAAGCCTTGCGGCAACGTGATTACCGCGAGAACGATGACCGCCTGCCAACCCCAGAACACGAACGACGCGAGACCGTCCGAGAACAGGCGGGCCTGCGAGGTCCGCTGCACCACATAAAATGATGTGGCCATCAGGGCACAACCACCGAAGGCGAAGATCACCGCGTTGGTGTGAAGTGGGCGTAAACGACCGAAACTTGTCCAGGGTAGGTCGAAGTTGAGTTGAGGCCAGACCAGCTGTGCGGCGATAAACACACCCAGGCCCATTCCGATAATTCCCCACACCACCGTCATGATGGCGAATTGGCGAACCACCTTATAGTTATATGCAGTCTCACTTATTGCTGTGCTCATGCAAGGCTTCCACGCTAATGGCATTTCAAGGGGGCAAAAACGGCGGCAAGTATGGAGAAAGGAGGGGGGCAATGCAATCAAGGCCCAGGCCGTCTCATGCCGTTCGGACCCTGATTCCAAGCGTTTTCCATGCTCTTTGCAGGGTCGTTTAGCACATCATGCCGATGTGATGAATCGAGGGCTTCGCCTTATAGTTCTGCGCGACTTCGGCGAGTAGAGAGGAATATTAGATCAGCGCGAGGGAGGAGCAAACGGAGGAGGGGTGGGTGGTCTGCGACAGAGCGTCGCATAGAGCAGAAAGTTGATCAGAAGCAGGGCGATACGGCGTATCGCCCTGTAGAGCGTTATTGCTTGGCTACGCGTTCTGGTTGCTGTGAAAGGCTATAAACGTAAGCGGCCAGGAGGTGCACTTTGTCGTTGCCCAGGTATTGTTCCTGCGCAGGCATCTGCCCGTTGCGGCCGTGACGAATGGTCTGCTGCAGCTGCGGCAGGCTTGAGCCGTAGATCCAGCCGGCTGGGTTGGTCAGCTTCGGTGCGCCGAGGGCGGCCATGCCTTCCCCATTTGCACCGTGGCAGACCGAGCAGGTCTGAGCGTAGACCTGGCCACCCGCAGCAGTGTCTGCATCGCTGCCTTCCGGCAGGGGCAGACCACCGAGATCATTGCGTACATAGGCTGCGACGTTTTTCACGCCTTCCTCACCGATTACCTGACCCCAAGCCGGCATCGCTGCCACGCGACCGTGGAGGATAGTCGTCTTGATTGTTTCGGCATCGCCGCCCCAGCGCCATTCACTATCCGCCAGGTTCGGGAAACCGACCGCGCCCTTGGCGTCAGAGCCGTGGCAAACCGAGCAGTAGTTGGCGAACAGACGACCGCCGATCTTCAGCGCCCGCTCGTCCTGAGCGACCTGCGCGACAGTCATGGCGGAATATTTGGCGAAGATCGGGCCAAATTTCGCGACAGCCTGATCAACTTCACGCTGCCATTGCTTGTCCTGGGTCCAGCCGTCTTCATAGCCTGGCATCACGCCTTTCCAGTTACCCAGGCCCGGGTAGAGCACCAGGTAGAAAATGCCGAACACCAGCGTGCCGATGAAGAGCATGAACCACCACCGAGGCAGCGGATTGTCGTATTCCTCAATACCGTCGAAGGAATGTCCCATGGTCTTGTCGGTCGTGCCTGCAGATTCGCCCTTGCGGGTAGCGAAGATCAGCCAGAACAGAGCGACAATGGTGCCCAGCGTCAGCAGGGCGATGTATCCACTCCAGAAAGCGTTCATCTGTTACTCCTGGGCAGCCCGAACGCTCGAACTGCCCGCGATGTTGGTTCCCTGACGGCTGCGCTGCAGCGCGTCGTTCTCGATAGCTTGCCGTCGATCTCAGCGCTTGTTCTGCAGCGCGGTACCGAGCACCTGCAGGTAGGCCACCAGAGCGTCCATCTCGGTCTTGCCCTTGACAGCGTCTCCCGCAGTGGCGATGTCCTCGTCGCTGTACGGCACGCCGACGGTGCGCAGCGCTTTCATCTTGGTGGCGGTGTCCTGGCCGTCAAGGGTGTCCTCAACCAACCATGGATAGGACGGCATCTTCGATTCAGGCACGACGTTGCGCGGGTTGTAGAGGTGCGCACGGTGCCAGTCATCGGAGTAACGGCCGCCGACGCGGGCCAGGTCCGGACCGGTACGCTTGGAGCCCCACAGGAACGGGTGGTCGTATACGCTTTCACCCGCCACCGAGTAGTGTCCATAACGCTCCGTCTCAGCACGGAACGGACGGATCATCTGCGAGTGACAGCCGACGCAGCCTTCACGGATGTAGATGTCACGGCCTTCCAGCTGCAGCGCGGTGTAAGG
>Ga0207893_1000219_pt1 | contig 37612 bp, 33 predicted proteins | sample MalvirmetaMSP121_FD_184233 | JGI IMG/M metagenome (GOLD analysis project Ga0207893, IMG submission 184233) | Marine viral communities from the Deep Pacific Ocean - MSP-121 (SPAdes) | ecosystem: Environmental > Aquatic > Marine > Oceanic | place: Pacific Ocean | collected 2001-06-02 | reverse complement strand
GGCAAGCAGGTGGTGAATCGAGAGGTCGCTTTTGGCCAGAATCAGGCGGTGCTCGGCGCAGGTCGAGAAGCTCACCTCGCGTCGGTCTGACAGCGGATGCCCCGCAGGGACGATGGCGCCAAGGCGAAAATGACCGACGCTGAGCTGTTGCAGATCGGCAGTGCGCCGCAGCGCGAAGGCGATGCCGATATCGGCCTGGCCACTGACGACCGCTTCCGGAATGGCTTGCGAACCCAGGCTGGTCACCCCGACGGTGATGTGAGGATAGCGTGCTGTCATGCTTTCCAGCACCGAGGGCAGCAAGTCGACGGTGACGCCCGAAACGGTGGCGATCTCCACATGGCCGGTGCGCAGGCCTTGCAGCGCGTCGAGTTCCGAGCTCGCGCGCGCAGCGTCTTGTAATACGACGAGGACGTGACGCGCGAAGACTTCGCCAGCCGCAGTCAGGCGCAGGCCCGCTGTCAGGCGCTCGAACAGCGGCGAGCCGATTTCGCTTTCCAGCTTGAGGATCTGCCGGTTCACGGCGGAGGAGGCGACGTTCAGACGCCGCGCGGCTTCGCGGATCGACTGGCAACGCCGCACCATGTCGAAGTAATGGATCGCAGGTGAATGGATACGCAGGCGTCGGGACATACAGGCTGACGGCTCGGGAGCAAACGGTGAATGGCGCTGGGGTCAGCGTGGTGGGGTCAGGCCACACCCTTTGAGAATCACCTGGATGAGCGTCTCGGTGCCGCGCTCGAAATCATCCTTGGTGACGCGGCGTTGACCGGTAATGCGTCGGATCTGATCGGAGAAGTCGGCGTAATGCTGGGTGCTGCTCCAGATCAGGAAGATCAGGTGCATGGGGTCAATCGGGTCCATCTTGCCGGCATCGCTCCAGGCCTGCAGCACTGCTGCGCGACCGCGAAACCAATCGCGATAGTCTTCGTTGAAATGCGCGGAAAGGCATTCGCAGCCGCTGATGACCTCCATGGCGAAGATCTTCGAGGCCTGTGGCTGTTTGCGGGAAAAAGCCATCTTGGTGCGGATGTAATCAGCCAGCGCAACGGCCGGATCATCCTCGACGGTGAGGTGATCGAAAGCGCTGTCCCAGAGTTCGAGGATATGCCGCATCACTTCGACGTAGAGGCCGAGCTTGTTGGTGAAGTAGTAATGCAGGTTGGCCTTGGGCAGACCTGCTCGAAGGGCTATCGCGTTCATGCTGGTGCCCTTGTAGCCGTGGTGGGCGAACTCTTCCGCCGCGGCTGACAGAATCAGCTCTTCGTTCTTCTGGCGAATCCGCCCGGTGCGTTTACCGTCGGTTGATGCCGGGGGGAGCAACGCGTCGAAAGTAGTCATAAGGTCCTTTCCCTGTAGGGGCGGCATCAGGCCCGATGCGCTTGTCGAATGCTAGCCTACGCCGGCTCCGGAAGCGGTGGCTACAGACCTTCGGCTGACCGTGCACTCGCGCGACAATAAAGCGGTGTTCGATACGCAGCAACGGCGGCACCGTTTGGGCACCGCCGTTGGTGAGCAAGACCGTTCAAGACGGTGGGCCGCCCGTGGAACGGGCGGCTGCGTGCATCAGAAATGCACCTTCACGATGGCGTTCCAGGCGCTTTGGTCGGTAGGACCGACAAAGTTTTCGCTGACGAAGCCGCCGTCCTTGATGCCGTACTTGTTCGACCAATAGTCATATTCGATACCGACATAGAGCTGACCGGCCTTCTGGTATATGGCCTTGCCGAGGTCGTACTTCACCTGCGGGTTGATGTGTAGGTTTTTCGACTGGAAATCGTCCGAGCCCTCGTTACCCGCGTCATTGACGACCCAGTCGATATAGCCATCAAAGAGAATGTCCGAGCTGCCGACGGGGATGGTGATTGCCCAGGTCGGGGTGATCTGCCATTGGCCGGACGCCTTGTCACGAATGCCGTCGGGCTTGCGGTAGTAGGTGTTGATGGCCAGGCGGTCGAAGCCGGGGACCGCCAAGTCGACGGCCGGTCCGAGCAGGTAGTTCTGCACTTCGTCCTCGCCGCGCTCGTAGGTGAAAGCGATCAGTACATCCTTGATCGGGCCGTATGAGAAATCCATTCCGGTGGTCTTGCCGAGCGAAAGGCGCGGGCTGAATTCGCCGTAGTAAGTCCGTGCGGCCTCGCTGTCGTCCGTGCTTTCATTCCACTTGTAGTCGACGAACATGAACACGTCGCCGTAGGTCCAGCCGCTGGCATGTTCGAAGGTCAGGGTGTGCTGGGTATCCGGGTCGACCTTGAAGTCGTTCCCGTACAGATAAGTCAGGCTGTTGTTCTGCCAGAGCATCGGTGCAGCGATTGCCTGGCCAGCGAGCATCATGCTGCTAGCGAGTGCGGCAGTGGTCAGTATGGATTTCATGTAGTGCTCCTGTTGCGTTATGTGTGCTTTTTTCTTGGCCGAACGGTCAGATGAATCTGACAAAGCAAGTCTTGAGCCAAGTGCTCTCGGATGGCCTTGTGTTCGTATTATTGTTTATTTATCAATTAGATAAGCCTTGCGGTCAGCTATAGCACCGGGCTCGTTCGGCGCCAGCGCAGGTTCTTGCCCCAGAAAGAACCTGACCAAGCGGACAATGCTTCATCTCGATGCAGCAATGAGCCATCTGCTCTCGCCCAGAAGCGGGCACTCATTCATTAGCGGCCGCAGTGTTGATGCAGGTCGCCGCTGCATGGATGTCGCATGATCGCGTTGCCTTTCTGGACAGAAAAAAGCCCCGTGGGTACGGGGCTTAACGGGTTCGCATGGGTTTGATCAGATCACTTCGGCCCAGAGGTCGTATTCATCGGCATTGGTGACCCGAACACGGACCATTTCGCCAGCCTGCAGTGGGCGCGCGCTGTCGACATAGACCATGCCGTCGATTTCAGGGGCATCAGCCCATGAGCGACCGATGGCGCCGTCTTCGTCAACTTCGTCAATGAGCACGTCCAGTTCCTGGCCAATCTTGCGTTCCAGGCGCGCTGCGCTGATGGCTTGCTGATGGGCCATGAAACGGTCCCAGCGGTCTTGCTTGACGTCGTCCGGTACCGGCTCGAGATCCATGGCTTCGGCGGGCGCGCCCTCGACTGGCGAATACTGGAAGCAGCCCACGCGGTCGAGCTGGGCTTCGGTCAGCCAGTCGAGCAGGTACTGGAAGTCTTCCTCGGTCTCGCCAGGAAAGCCCACGATGAAGGTGGATCGAATGGTCAGTTCCGGGCAGATCTCGCGCCACTTCTTGATGCGCGCCAGGGTCTTGTCTTCAAAGGCCGGACGCTTCATGGCCTTGAGCACTTTCGGGCTGGCATGCTGGAAGGGGATGTCCAGGTACGGCAGGAGCTTGCCGGCAGCCATCAGCGGGATCACATCATCGACGTTCGGGTAGGGATACACGTAGTGCAGTCGCACCCATACGCCCATGCTCGACAGTGCCTGGCACAGCTCCAGCATCCGCGTCTTGACCGGCTGGCCGTTCCAGAAGTCGGTCTTGTACTTGACGTCGACGCCGTAGGCGCTGGTGTCCTGAGAGATCACCAGGATCTCCTTTACGCCGGCCTTGACCAGGCGCTCGGCTTCACTGAGCACATCGCCCACCGGACGGCTGACCAGCTTGCCGCGCATGGACGGAATAATGCAGAAACTGCAGGTGTGGTTGCAGCCTTCGGAAATCTTCAGATAGGCGTAATGGCGCGGGGTCAGCTTGATGCCCTGCGGCGGCACCAGATCGACGAAGGGATCGTGATCGATGTTCGGTGGCACGACCTGGTGTACGGCGTTGACCACCTGCTCGTACTGCTGCGGGCCGGTCACGGCCAGCACGCTGGGGTGCACGCTACGGATATTGTCTTCGGCGACGCCCATGCAGCCGGTGACAATCACCTTGCCGTTCTCGGCGATGGCTTCACCGATGGCGTCCAGCGACTCGGCTTTGGCGCTGTCGATGAAGCCGCAGGTGTTGACCACCACCACATCGGCATCCTCGTAGGACGGCACGATCTGGTAACCCTCCATGCGCAGCTGGGTCAGGATGCGTTCAGAGTCGACCGTGGCCTTGGGGCAACCCAGGCTGACGAACCCGACTGTTGGCGTTTTGCTCATCGACTTTGAACCTCGAAAACCGCGCATGAAAAAGGCGCGCGAGTATACAGAGCTGGGTATTTTTTAGCCATGTCTGCCGTCGCCCCGGTCAAGGCGGAATCCTGTCAGCACCAAAACCGCGGGGTTTGCAGAGCTCAAGCGTCCGGTTTGGAATCTTCCGGCAAGTACTGATCGGGTTCAGCGATTTCCGAGCGATTGCGCCCGTGTTGCTTGGCTCGGTAGAGCGCGGCATCGGCCAGTTTCAGGACGCGTTCGATGTCGCTGGCGTGCATGGGCCAGACTGCGATCCCCAGCGAAACGGTGATGTGGCCAACCACCGGGATCTGCTCAAGCTCGACGCAGGTACGCAGGCGCTCGGCTACCAGCAACGCCGAATCGAGCGTGGTGTTGGGCAGTAGCATCAAGAACTCTTCGCCGCCGCTGCGACAAAGTATGTCGGCATCCCGCGAGCAGGTCTTCATCAGTCCAGCCATCTGTTGGATCACGGTATCGCCTACGTCATGGCCGTGGGTGTCGTTGATGCGTTTGAAATGATCGATGTCCAACGCAATGACTGCAAAGGATCGACCTTCACTGCCGAGCATCTCCAGCGCGAAGGTAAGGCCGCGACGATTGTGCAGCCCAGTCAGCGGATCGGTCTGAGCGTCCAGGTTGAGCTTGCCGATGCGCTGATGCAGCAGGCTGATACCCAATTGCATGGCGCGCTTGAGCTGGGCCGCTTCGAAATACCACGAGCGGATACGCTGGATGCGCTCAGCGGTGTTGGGTGCGTCCATTTCGCTGGCGCGCTGGGCCAGTTGCGACAGCGGTCGAGTAATCAGTGTCGCCAGGCCCCAAATGCACAGTAACGTCAGCAGGGCCAGCGGCGCGGTCTGGCGAGCAACCCTGAACATCAGGTCATCCAGCGGTTGCAAGGTGTTGGCTGTCGGCCGCTGAGCCACGATGCCCCAGCCAGCGGCAGGGGAGGCCGCATAGCCGGCCAGCATGTCCACGCCCTGGCTGTTGACCACCCGAAGGCTACCGGACTCGCCTTGTAGCGCCTTGTCGATCACTGCATTTTCGCCCACTACCGTACCCAGCCGTTTCGGCTCAGGGTGATAGAGCAACCTTCGCGTCTGGTCGACGGCATAGAGGTAGGAGCCGTCCTGATAGAAGTGCTGGCCCAACATGCTGTGCAGGATGTTGCGCTCTCGCAGATAGATCACTCCACCGACATAGCCGAGGTAGGTTCCGTCGTCTGCCACGATGGGATGTGAAATCAGGACGACCAATGTGCCCAAAGCCGAAATATAGGGGCTGCTGATCAGGGGCTTGCGCTCGGCGAGCGCTTGGCTTGCGCCCGGCGAATTCAGCTTCTGGCCGACCAGTACTCCGGTATTCGGGGCGGTTGCGAGAACCTTACCTTCGGCGCTAGTGATGACCACAGCATTGAAACTGTCGGTCTGTTGCCGAAGCCGCCTGGCCTCAGCCTGCCATTGGTTAACGTCCGGGAACCGCGCGGCCATGATCTCGGCGCTCACAGCCAATTGTTGTTGAGCGCTACGGAAGAACTCTTCGGCTCCGTCTGCCAACTTTGCTGCATACGCTTGGTTGGCGGCGAGTGTGCTGCCGATCAGCGAGTCGCGCTGGACCTTGTAGCTGGCGTAGAAGCCAATGCCGAGCGTGATCAAGCCACTCAGCATTGCCAACAGGATGATCAGTCGGCGCAAGTCCAAGCGAGGTAGGCGAGCGGTTTGCATAGTTCCAGCTGTAGTCAATCTCGGCGGGATGTTAGGGCGTTTGTTGCCTTGCCTCCAGCAATGACGGCAAACAGTCGACAACAGGTCTGGCAGGTTCTGGCTCCGGGCGTGCAGCTCGCGAGACCCTAACACGGTCATCAAGCAGGCAAGCAAGATTATTGATCGCTTCCCCTGTCATACCTTGTATGAAACATGAACAACCGGGCCCGGAAGGTGACCAATGTGCACCGGCGAGTAATCTGGTCCGGGGTGCCTTTGCTACCATGCGCTCACTGATCGAAACGGAAAGCTGCTGTGACCGACAACTCTACCTACTCGCCAACCGCGCCAGCTCATGTTCCGACTGGCGTGCCAGGGTTGGACGCTGTCCTAAAAGGCGGGCTGCTGCCCCGAGCGGTATACATCGTCCAGGGTGGGCCGGGTGAGGGGAAAACCATTCTGGCCAACCAGATCTGTTACAGCTGGGCAGCCCGTGGCGAGCGTTCCCTATATGTGACCTTGCTGGCCGAAACCCACCACCGTCTGCTTCGCCATCTGCAGAACATGCGTTTCATGGACAACCAGTATGCTGGCACTTCGGTGGTCTATGAGAGTGCCTTTGACATTCTCCGTACCGACGGGCTGGAAGGCATCCTGCGTTACCTCACGCGCAATGGAAAGCGTCAACAGGCCTCGTTGATCGTGATCGACGGGCTGTTCGCGCTGGAAGAAAACGCCGCCTCGGAGCGTGCTTTTCGCGAATTCATCAATGACCTGTCGATTTACGCTGACGTAGTTGGCTGCACCATCCTGTTGCTGACCAACAGCAAACGCGACTCTGGCAGCCCCGAGTTCACCATGGTCGATGGTTGGTTGCACCTGGGCAGTGACGAGGATCAGTTCCGGACCTACCGCTATTTGCAGGTGCGCAAGTTCCGCGGCAGCGACTTCATTTCCGGTCGACACATGAGTTCGATCACCAGCGACGGTTTTCGTGTGTTCCCACGGCTGGAGGCAGTTACCGGCGAATTGGAATCGGCGCCCATGCGCGATGAGCGCCTGAGCACCGGTGTTGTTGGGCTCGACGACATCATTCAGGGCGGTATTCCTTTTTCCTCGACGACCTTGCTGGTAGGCCCCACCGGGGTGGGCAAGACCACCCTGGGGCTGAGCTTCATCTGTGACAGCAGCGAAGCTGAGCCCGGTCTCATTTTTGGCTTTTACGAGGACGCACACAGGCTGCGACGTCGTGCAAAAGCACTCGGACTTGAGCTGGGGGCCATGATCGACAGTGGCGTGGTGGAGGTGGTTCATCACGCTCCAACCGAGCTGCTGCAGGATCAGCTCGCCGAGGAAATAATCGAGGTAGTTCGTCGGCGAGGCGTGAAACGGCTGTTCATCGACGGCATCGATGCGTTCAAACAAGCGGCAGTGAATGAGCAGCGGCTGGGGCGTTTTGTCAGCACCCTGACGGCCATTCTCCGTTGCGAGGGTGTTACGACGGTATTTACCGCGGAGTTGGCAGAGATCGTCGGCGGCGAGCATGGATTGCAGTTTGCCGCCGTCTCGGCGATCGCCGAGAACATCATTCTGCTGAGGTATGCAGAACTCGAATCGCGGCTCTACCGAACACTGGCGATCCTGAAGATGCGCGAAAGCGGCTTCGACCCCTATGTGTACGAGTTCTATCTGGGCGAGGGCGGGTTCAAGCTCGGAGGGAGGATGGAGCGTACTGAGGGGGTCGTGACGGGGCAGCCCCATCGTCAAACCTTGACGGGAGGGCGGGATGCGTGACGAGCAGCCCCAAAGACTCCAACCGCTCGTGTTGCTGGTCGAGGATGAGCTCGGCCTCAGCAAACTGATGGTGATGATCTTAGAGGACGAGGGTTACCGAGTCGTCGAAGCGGCAAACGGTGCGCAGGGCTTAGCCAAGCTCGAGCAGGAAAAGCCCACGCTGATCATCACCGATTACATGATGCCCGAGCTCAACGGCTTCGAGATGGTGCGGGCGATACGCAAGAACCCGGCGTACGACGACGTGCCGATTCTGATGATGAGCGCTGCGTTGCCCCAGCAGCTGCCAATCGACGGCCTGGTCGATCATTTTCTGCCAAAGGGCACCGGCTTGGAGGCACTTGTGACCACCATTCGCCGTCTCGTCGAGGACAACGGCACGTCCTCGGAGGCGACTCGCTAGGCCGATAAGAATATCGCGCTCAGGGCACCGGATTCAGGCCAGTACCGCTGATACCTTGCCGACTGCCCGGCAGGAAGCGCTTGAGGCGCAACGCTGGCGACTCGATCAGATACCAGGACACTGCAGCGATGGCGATACTCGCTACCAGACTGATTGCCATGAATGCCGGCAACGACAGGTGGGGATCCAACCAGTGCATCATCAGTTGCTGCACGGGAAAACTGAAGATGTAGATGCCGTATGAGAAATCACCGTATCGGCCGAAGCCTGACAGCCGCGGGATTTTCAGATGCGCCAGGTAAATGGTCAGGTAGGGCAGGGTCAGCACATGCACCAAGAACCACCATTCGGTCCTTGCGCTGATCAGCGATAGCGAAAGCAGGGCAAGCGCGATTTTCCAGTTCCAAGGCAGCAGCTTGCGATACAGATAAAGTGCTGAGCCAAGAAAGAAAAACATGCCCAAGCGGGTTACCTTGCGCAGGATGTCGCTCTCCAGCCCCAGCTTCGGCACCAGGTAGAAGTGGACGACCATAAGCACCATCGGCACCGCCACTACTGCAGCTCGTCCAAACAGCCTGAGCAGCCCTAGCACCAACAGCATCGTGTACATCAGTACTTCGTAAGGCAGCGTCCAGACCGATCCGTTGACCGTCCCCGGAAACGGATTTGCGGTGAAGACGCCGGGCAGATGGAACTGTGTGAAAAGCGCCGCGTTGGAGAGATAACGGACAGTCTGGCTGTTGAGCAAGTACTCACCGAGCGAAAGGTCGGTGCCCAGTGGGCCGACGACAAAGGCCGTGAACAGCGTCGATACCGCCAGCGCTGGAAATATACGCAGTGCTCGTTTGCCGGCGAAGTCCAGGCCACTACGGCTGTGAATCCATGAGGCGGCGATCAAAAAACCGCTCATGACGAAAAACAGGTTCACCGCAATGTCAGCGGTGTCCATGGAGCCGGTGAACAGCCGTACCGGTTCGACAGCGCCCAGTCCAGAAAGCCAGTAGCAGTGGCCAAGCACCACTGCGGATGCAGCGAAGAAGCGTAGAAAGTCGAAGTTGTTTTCGTCGCGTTGCATTGAGGCGATGTCCATGCACGGCTCCTGATGTTTCTGAAACGCCCGAGGTGGCCAGGTCAACGCAAGGGGAATGTCTTGCTCATTCCTAACGCACCGGATTCGCCGTCGTGAATGGCTTGCTCAATGAGCGCCAGACGCCCGCGGCTGTTGCGCAGCCGAGCGACGAGGCGAAGGAGGGTGAGAAACATAGCTCGGTTGATGCGATGGAGCCTGGGAGAGGCAGCCCAAACATTCTTGTCGAACCAGGCTTGATTGCGCGCGGTGTAGTAGGCGCGGAAATCCGATTCGCCGAGGAGGAAGGTCTCGTAGATGTTTCGGGTACGCTGCTTTGTGTTCCAGGACTGCTCCAGCTCCTCGATCACGGCTTCGGTAAAGAGAAACAGCCGCCCACCGCTGGCCGTGATTCGCCGGGTGTACTCGGTGTCGTCAACGTAAAGGACCAGCTCTTTCAGCGGCAAACCTATCCGCTCATACAGGCTGCGGTGCGCGAGCATGCCGCCATAGGGGGCGAATGGCAGGCTGATGCTTGTCGGCAGTGGGCCGGCTCGCTTGCCCCACGGCAGTCGCCTCCAGATTTTGTAAGGCAATTGGGCGATGTGAAACCCGAAATAGCTGGAGCGCGGTTGCCGGATGTAACGGGCAGGTATGCCCTGAGCGATGTCGGCCTGTTGGGTCTCACGGTAGCCCAGGACTGCGACCTGGTCCGAGCCGAGCAGGCCAGTCAGACGCGTGAGCTCATGGTGCAGAATCGATACGGCGGCGGCAGTGGGCAGGTTGTCATCGTCCATCATCCAGATGAAGTCGGCGTGGGACGCCAGCGCAGCTTCAAGTCCCACGGCGTAGCCATTGGCCGAGCCTGTGTTTTCGGCCAGCTCGATCACACGAACCTGATCCGGCCAGCGCTGTACCAACTGATCAAGAGACGCCAGCGATGCGTTGCTCACCACCACCACGTTGCTGACCGCGGGAAAACTCAGGGCGCGCTCGATCGATTGCTGCACAAACGGCAGCCGGTCTCCGTAGGTCACGGTGACCACAGTGGTTTTCGAAGTCATGATTGTCTCGACGTGGAAACGTGAGCGGCCCGCTACCCAGGGGCGTGGCGCTCCCGGCAAGGCCCTTGCGGCGCTGCGGTAGCGGGTAGCGGGATCGCTAGGAAGTGGGTGGTTCTAATCAGGCGATTTGGTCGGATGTAGCGTTGGCGTTTGGCTGCGCTTCAGAGGACGCCTCGACTGCTGAGAATAGGACATGGCGGTCCGGGGTAAACAATGCGTGGAAGACACTGATCAATTTGCTGGGCCCGGACGCGTCGGGCGGCGCTTGGAAAAATTCCGTGTAGGAATATCCGTCGGCATACACCAGGGTTTGCTGGGTTTGGTCTGCACTGTCCATAGCGACTCCAAGTATCACGGGGGTTAAAACGAGTAGCGAATGGTTTCGTTTGCGCGGTATGGATTGCCTACAAAGGGTTTTGCCAGGCGGATCGGCGCGGGTGTCGCTATGTCGGAACTGAAACTGCCTGCGCATTGCGGAGCTTTCTGATGCATCCCGAGGTTGAACAGGGTTGCTCCGCGACGCTTGGCACAGCCTGTTTTGCTCTGCACGGAATGGCCAGACTCATGTAAAAGCCCGTCTTCGTTTGGCAAGTCCGAGCGGTGGTGGGCGCTAGCGGTACCGCCGATCAACAGCGCGAGGCTTAATGCCGAAATGGTTTGAAAGCATTGTGCTGCGGTGGTTGTGTTCATCCTTGAAGCCTCGCATAGGGGAGTGAGGACTCGGTCAGGCATGTTTCATCGGAACAGCCGTAGGGTAAACCTGAGCCACATTCAGAGAGGTGATCGTTGGTAGATCCAGTAGCGCATCCTGCCCTTGGAGCAACGAAACCTCTCGAACCCTAGTATCAACGAATGACTTGATCTCCTGCCTGAATCGTTCGGTTGAAAATCGCTCTGCGCTTGTGCGGCAGGTCTCAGGCAGAATCTGATGCGCGTGCACCTCGAATCGCTCCACGGCGGCTATCAACGATTCAGGCGTCTGCTCGTTATAGAACACGCCCGTTGGCTCGGGATGCTCGATTCCCCGTACGGTTTCCAGTACGCCGCCTCTGCCGTAGGCAATGACTGGCGTGCCGCACGCCTGTGCTTCGATGGGTGCGATGCCGAAATCCTCTTCTGCAGCAAACACGAAGGCGCGGGCGCGCTGCATGTGGTGCAGGAGCACGGCGAAGCTCTGGTAGCCCATCAGCGTCACGTTCGACGTGGCGAGTTCCCTGGCCTTTTCCATCTCCGGCCCACTGCCGATCACGATGAGCTTCTTGTCAGGCATTCGGGAGAACGCCTCGACGATCATCGGGATGCGCTTGTACGGCACCATTCGCGAGGCCGTCAGGTAGTAATCCTCTTTCGCCGCGTGGAGCGTGAACTGACGTGTGTCGACCGGTGGATAAATCACCGTGGATTCGCGGCGGTAGCTCTTGTTGATGCGCCGACCGATGAAGTGAGAGTTGGCGACAAAGTCGTCAACACCGCTAGCGGTGCGCTGATCCCACATGCGCATGTAGTGAAGCAGCATGCGCGCCAGTTTGGCCTTAAATCCATGATCGAGACTCGCTTCGTGCAGGTACTGATGCTGCAAATCCCAGGCATAGCGGATCGGCGAGTGCACGTAGCTGATATGCAGTTGGTTAGGGCCGGTCAAAACGCCCTTGGCAACGGCATGGCTGCTGGAAATCACCAGGTCGTAGCCCGACATGTCCAGCTGCTCGATGGCCAGCGGCATCAAGGGCAGATACTTCTGGTAGTGCGTCTTCGCCTTCGGCAATTGCTGGATGAAAGTCGTGGTGGCGCGCTTGCCGCCGAGGTTGGCGCGGTCCTCATCGGAGAGGAAATCGATCACGGAATACAGGTCGGCTTCCGGCCAGACATCCAGCAATCCGGCAAGCACCCTCTCGGCACCGGCATAGGTCACTAGCCAGTCATGAATTATGGCGATTTTCATTGCGAAGGCCTTTTCTAGGTAGGGGAGTGGCAGGCGTCACCCCGGTTGCAGTGACGGGAATCGCAGTTACAGCTACTGGCGTGATGCTTCAGCCGCCAGCGGGGCGGGGATATCGGGACGGCTGGGAACGGACCCGCATCCTGGCTAGTGCTTTGGTTGGCTGATTGGCAGCGGAGAAATGTCTGTGACGTCGGCATTTCGCACGCCGGTGAATGCTTGGTCGATAAGTCTGGAGACCTGACGAGCCGAGGTGTTCCAGCAATATCGCGCGACGTTTGCCTTGCCTCGACGGCGCAGGTCCTGACGCAAGGCTTTGTCCCGCAGAACCCGCTGCATGCTCTGGGCGATGTCCTTTACCTTCAGCGGGTCGAAGTACAGCGCGCTGTCGCCGAGAACCTCGGGAATGGATGCGGCACGCGCGGCGATAACCGGGCAACCACAGGCCTGCGCTTCGAGTGGAGGGATGCCGAACCCTTCATATAGCGAAGGAAATACGAAGGCAGCCGCACCTTGGTAGGCCTCTACCAGTTCCTCGTCCGTCAGCCTGCCCAGCATGCGAATGCGTCGACTACCGGCCACATCGTGGAGGCTTCCCGAGAAGATCCGGTTGGAGTCACCAATGATGCGCAGCTCGACCTCATCGAGACCTTCCATGCTCAGGAAGGCTGCGACCATCCGGGCGAAATTCTTGTGCGCGCTGGGCGAGGACACCGCCAGGAGGTAAGGCGCCGCCTCGCGTGGGCATTGCTCTGCGCAAAAGGGTTGGAAGCGTGCATCCACCGCGTTTGGTACAACGCAGATATTGTTTGCCGGATACCCGTAATGGCCGGCTATCTCCTTTCTGGAAAATTCGCTGACGGTGATCAACGCCTTGGTTCGTCCAAGCAGAAACGGGGTCAGGTTTCGGTACATGGCTCTGAATGTCCTGGAATAGCTTTCCGGGTGCCTGATGTAGGTGATGTCGTGGTGCGTCGCAATCTGGTTGCCGTAGAACAGTGGGGCGGTGTTGCACAGCGAGACCAGGGGGGGAGAGCCGTTGCGTGCCAGCCACAGTGGAAGATCCAGTTGCTCCCACAAGTGCCCGTGGTGTCGGCCTATACGTCGGACCTGCAATTGTTCTGCACTTTCGTGCAGGCGTATGTCATCAGGCGCGACGAAGACCAGGTCGTTGCGCAAGTCTTTGAGCTGCAGGCAAATCTGTTCCGCGAACCGCTGTACGCCTCGCATATCCTGAGTCAGGAAGCGAGCATTGATCACGATCATCTTGAGTTCCTTCTGTTCAACGAGTCGAGATGGTCAGCGTCTGCCCCGTATCAGGCGAAGCCGCTTCGCCGAGGCTGACAATTTTAGGGAACCGGTCGAGCTCAATCTGCGCAGTGCAGGTACCTGTGTCGCTCGCGCACTGCCAGGCTTTAAAGGACGACCATCCCTTGTCGGGCTGTGCGGTATCGAGCAGCTTCAAGTCACCCGTTGTCTTTCCTGTAGCGGTAATGGTGGCTGGGCGTGGCCGGTCGGGGGCCCATGCCACCAGCAGCTGCTCCTGGCCATTGGAGAACTGCAGCTGGACGCTGTCCGGTGAGTTGCCAACCCGGCCTACGAACTCGAAGTTATTGATGATCGGGCTAATTGTTTCGAGCACGCGATACGCCGGTTTAAGCGAGTAGTCCTGTCGGACCAGACCGAAGTTGTGTTCCCGCTCTCGCTTATCGGTGCCATCGTTGCGGAAGTCATACCACCAGTAGCCGCGCACGTTGGGTAACGTTTTGGCGAGGAAAAAGCTTCGCGCCAGATAGGCCGCCTGAAGGGTTTCATCGATCCCGCAGGCACCTTGGTGCGCAGGCCAGGCCATTTCGGTCAGGTAAAGCGGCACCGGTTGGTTTGCAGCACTCGACAGTTCGAGATCGACCTCGGCGAGCCATTCGATCCAGGCTTCGGGGGTGTTCTTCCCACGGTTACGGCAGTGGACGTACGGGTGCAACGAGAGGCCATCGATCGATTGCATGATCCCAGCCTCGACCAGACGCAACGCGAATCCAGACTCGATGCCCTTGGTGGTCACTGCACCGGCCAGTACCTTGGCGTCCGGGTCATGCTGACGAATGATGCCCGCCGCATCTGTGATCAACCGGGCGTAATCCTGCGTGAACTGCGGGTCGATCGGGTCCTCTACGTCCCATTCGTTCCAGATCTCGTAGTGCTTGATGCGACCGCGGAATTGTTGAGCCGTGAACGCCACGTAGCGATTGAACGCCGCGCGCACCGGCTCGCTGCGTGGCTTCTCGCCGTTGCCGTGAAAGCGGTTGCCATAGCCCAGAATGAACATGCTTTCGATCCCCTGCGCTTCGTTGCCAGCAAGGTAGGCTGGCCAATGCCGCTCCACCTTGAGCTGATCGCGCTTGCGCTCGAGGAAGGCCCAGTGCGCATCGGTGCGTACCGACTCGATGCCTGCTTGTTGTAAAAGCTGCACACCCTTGCTGGTGGTGTCGCGTAGATGCAGGTCATGCGAACAGACCCCCACGATAAATGGGTCCTCTGTCGGTTGTGCCGGTGCTGGCGCAGCAAGCGCAGTCACAGCAGCGGCAAGCGCAAGGCAGTGCAATGGATGTCGGTGTTTCATGGCCGGTCGTCCCTGGGTTTTCGCTTATCAAGCTCAAGGCCGTAATGCGTTGATACCGTTGCAACCGGATGGTGACGCTCCTGCGGCGTCAGGGCATGGGCAATGGCCATGCCGAGGAACAGGGTGGCCGTGGTGACTTCCAGTACGTCGGTTGCCCAGCCGATCAGGATGGCGCAGAAAACAATCCCCAGTAGCGCGTCGCGAATGCGCGGGCCACGGTCATGCAGGCGCAGCAACAACGGAAACAGCAGCAGATACAGCAGTACACCGAATACGCCGAGCATTCCCCAGAGATACAACGCCGTGTTGTCAGCGATGCTCAGCAACTCCAGCCAAGCCAATGGGAAGGCCGCCGCGCTGCTGCCTACTGCGCCGAAGCCAGCGCCCCACCAACCCCAGCCTTCGTTAACGATGACATCGATGAAATTCGGCCAGCTGTGGATCAGCCGATCATTGAAGGACGCTAGCAGGCTGGCGCTATATGCCTCGCTTTGCGGGATGTTCAACAGCAGGCTGGCGATCGGCAATCCCATGCCCACCAGCACGGCGATGAAAAATGCCGTGGCGCTGGGCAGGCGGTAACCGGCCAGAAACAGCATGAGCAGGGTCAGCAGGTATGCAGCGGCAGTGGACTTGTTGGTCGTGAGAAATATCGCGCCAAAGGCCAGCGGGTACAGCAGCATCCGTAGTAACCGCGACCGCAGGAACGCCGCCAGGAACAGGCTGTACAGGGCGATCATTACGGCCAGGTTGGTCGACATTCGGGCGAATCCGGCAAGACGGTCGGTACTGCCGAACGCCCAGGATTTGTTAGCGGTCAGCTCGACGTCGCCCATCATGTAGCTATAGCCCTTCCATGGCACGCTGGTGAACATGTCCAGCGCAATGCCGAGCATTGACGCGACCAGGCAGAAACCGATGACCCAGCTGAGCAGGCTGGTCCTTTGCTCCAGATAGCCGCCGCAGAACAATCCGAACAACAGCGGGATGTAGATGAACAGGCTGAAGCCGACATTGCCCAGCGTGACACCGTGCAGCAGAGCAAACATGCTTGAGACCAGCACGGCAAACAGCACCAGCCAGACGCCGGGCTGGCTTCGGGCCCTGGGTATTTCCAGCGCAACTGCCGCGATGCAGGCCAGTTTTGGCAAGTAGAGCAGGGCCGAAACGCCAGCAATATCGAGGTAATAACGAAGTGCTCCGGCGAAGGTTTCGCTGATCAGCAGCGAGGCCGCGATCAGCGTCAGCACCGTCGGTTTATCAATCGCCAGCGGTCTCGACCTGCGATGCGAAATGGTCAGCGAACTCGGGTTCATCGTGGGCGCTCCGGCCGTGTAGCGTGGAATGCAGGATCGACTGGTATTGATCGAGCATTCGTTCCGTATCTAAAAAGGCGGCGACACTCTCGCGTGCATGGCTGGACAGACGATGGCGCAGTCCGCTGTCCAGATAGAGCTTGAGCATGGCCCTGCCGAGGGAGTCGGGGTCGCTCGGGGTGCAGAGCAAGCCATTCAGGTTGTCCTGAATGATTTCCGGCAGGCCGCCCATGTTCGTGGCGATGATCGGCAAGTACTGAGCGCAGGCTTCAACCGCCACCAGCCCGAAGGGCTCGGCCCAGATCGACGGGATGACCAGCACGTCGATTTCCCGCATGAAGCGTTCCGAGGGTTGGTAGCCAACGAATCTCACCCTGGCAGGGTCGGCCTGCTCCTTGAGCTTGGCCTCGTAGTCCAGCTTGCCGCGACCAGCGATTTCCAGCGTGGCGTTGATGGAGAGCGCCTGGAATTGCTCGATCAGCCAGCCCACGCCCTTGTTTTCAGAAAGCGTACCGATGTAACCGAAGCGCAGCAGCCCGCTATGGCGTGCCCGTGGTCTGGCGGGCAGGCCGCTGTTGGCGTCGATGCTGTTGTGCACGACATGCTGGCTGGCTCGGCCGAAATAGCCCTGGGCCGTCAGCCTATCCAGGACGAACCGACTGACGCCGATGACCGCCGCGACCTGAGCCGAGGCCGCCGCATGCGAATGGCGAAAGGCTGAACACATGCCGCACTGGCGCTCGCAGCTACGGCCCTTGCTGAACATGGTGTCTTTGGGGCAGAGCAAATAGAGATCGTGTAGCACCTGAATGATGGGCAGCCCGGCCGCGCTGATTTCGTCCCATGCGGATATCGACCAGCCTGTGAGGTTGTTACAAACCACCACGTCGGGTCGCTCGCGCTCGATGACCTGACGCACATGACGTCGCATGGGGCGGTTGTAGCGGTCTCGATAATGCCAACCCAGCCGTAACAGTCGACTGGGGCGGGACTGAGTGAAGTGCCAGTAGAAGTTATCCAGCCCGGCGCGGTAGATCCGCACGCCGTCGAGCTCCTCATCGTGAAGTCCCGCCTCTGGGCCAGTCGCCAAGACAACAATGTCGCAGCCACGGCGCTGGAGCCCTTCGGCTAACTGTCGGACCACTATTTCCGCTCCGCCGCCAATGTGGGGCGCATACAAACTGTGTAGAAAAAGAACCTTCATGGTGCGCCCCTCGATGATCAGTCAATCCGCTCGGCAGGCCAGCGAGAAGGCTGGCTGTGCAGGGATGCTGCAGAGGTAGCGGGTGGGCAAACGAACCTTTTGTTCACGCTGAAGCAGGTTCAGCAGGATTACCGAACGCTTCTCGCCGTCGGCACTGACGAAAATAGCCTCGAGATCGATGAAGCTGCCGCCATGCACCTGAACTTTTTCGCCGGGCTCGAACTGAGGCGCCTGAGGCTCGCTGGCCAGACGTTGACGCAACTGCTCGATGAGTTCGTCTCTGACGGGTGTCGGCACGCTGCCGAATGACACTACGCGGGCGACGCCGCGCGTGGAGCGAATCGGGTACCAGTTATCCAGCTGCCGATCGAGTCGGATGAACAGGTAACCCGGGAAGAGCGCTTCGTCCGTTTTTCCGTTCCCTGTGCAAGGCTTTATAGGCCGGTAGCACTCGAAGTGCTGACGTCGAAGATTGTCTTCGGCGCGGCGTTCCTGGCGGGGTTTGGTCTGGATCAGGTACCAGTGGGAGTTGCTGCTGAGCGAGGTCATTTGAACCGCCTTCCATAGTGAGAATTGTCGATGTCCGTTCTGTCGAGGTCATGCGCCTTGCAACGCGGCCGGCTGCTCTATGCCCTCGACCAAAGAAAAACGTTTGAGCAGCGCCTGCGCTTCGCTTCGGCTGTTGAACATCAACACGTCGATGATCGACAGCGAAGGCACGAAGGGGTGGTTGAACTGGGGATAGCTCAAGTCATCCATCTTCAGGAATCTCAGCGTCAGCCCCTGCGCTCTGAAAAAGGCGTGGCTGTAGAGCTCCGTGCCGCCGATTGGGTTGATGTACAGCTCCGCGTTCATCTTGTGGGCGATGGTGACCACGCGTTCCTGCTTGTCCATGCGTGCCGGCAAGCCCAGTTCAGAGCCGATGCGGATCGGCGTCGCGATCTGCAGGTAGGCGCAGATCCGGCGGATGGAGTTCTCGATGAAGCGCGCCAGGTTGCGCTCGGGGTGCGCCAAGATCTGACGCACCAGGGTCATCACCTCGGCTTTGTGTGGCGCACGGGAGTACACCAGCTCCAAGGTTTTCAGCATCTTTTGCGCTTCTTGCTCGAACTCGTCGCAGAGCCAGCGTTGGTTGATCGGGAAGAACTGGTTGGCTTTTCGCAGTGGAAAAGTGATGAGTTTCGGTTGCCCGGCCGCCAGTATCCTGTTGCGGTTGATCCATGAGCCCTTGACGTACTGAAGGTCGTCGCCCAGCACAAAGACATCACTGCGCGCGATCAGCTGGAAATAGCCGAGATACGGGAACAGGTAGGGCTGCATCATCGAGACGGTTCTGAGCACGGGCATATCCCTCGCGTGTGTCAGGCTTTTTGAGAATAGCTGTAGTAACCGTAGGCGCCGGTCTCGTAGGCCGAGCTCGAGGCCCTGCGTTTGACACCGTTGAGAATGGCGCCCTTGAGCAGTACGCCGTTCTGCGCCAGGCGCCGTTTGGAGGCTTCGATCTGGCCGGCAGTGCTCAACCCATAACGGGCCACCAACAGGCAGGTGCCGGCCTGTTGCGCAACCAGAACGGCATCGGTTACCGCCAATACCGGTGGTGTATCGACGATCACGAAGTCGTACTCACGCTCGGCGTCCTTGAGCAGACGAGCGAAATTCTCGTGCATCAACAGTTCCGAGGGGTTGGGCGCACTATGTCCGCTGGCAATGAAATGCAGGTTGGCCTGATCGGTCTTGCAAACCACGGCGGCGAGCTGCAAGCCGCTGGCCAGGGCGTCCGACAAACCGTTGCGCGGCGCCATGCCGAACATGCCGGCCAGATAGCCGCGCCGCATGTCGGCATCGATCAGCAGCACGCGCTGGCCAGCCTGAGCTATGACAGAAGCGAGGTTACTGGCGACGAACGATTTGCCCACCGCGGGCGTCGGGCTGGTAATCACCAGTACCTGATTGCGTGCTTCGAGCATGGCGAACTTGAGGCTGGTGCGCAGGCTGCGGAGCGATTCGATAGCCAGGTCGGCGGGATCGGCGCGACCCAGCAGCTTGCTTCTGCCGTCGTGAATCTTCCTCAACCGGTACAGGTGCTCCTGCTTCGGCGAAAAAGGCAGCGCGGCATACACTGGCGTCCCTAGATTCTCAATGGTCTCGGGGCTTTCGATGCCGCGGTAGAACACCTGCCGCAGCAGGATCACCATTGCCGACACCAGTAGCCCGATGAAGATCGCGACCAGCACCACCAGTGGCTTGATTGGTTTTGCCGGTTTCTCCACCACCGCGTAGGCGCTGTCGATGATGCGGACGTTACCGATGGTGCCCGCGCGAAGGATGTCCTGCTCCTGGGCCTTGTCCAGCAGCAGCGTGTAGGTGCGCGTGGTGACCTGCATGTCGCGATTCAAACGCAAGAGTTCCTGCTGCGTCATTGGCAGGGTGTCGATCTTGCCCATCAGCGCGGCTTTCTGGGCCTCCAACTGGCCGATCTTCTTCATCAGCGTCTGGTAGGTCGGGTGTTCCGGGGTATAGAGCTGGTTGTATTCGGTGCGCTTGAGGTTGTGTTCGGAGATCTGTGATTCCAGCGCGACGATCTGATCGAGCACACCCTTGGTCTCGATGCTGATGTCCACCGACTGGGCGCTGGTCTGGTAGTCGTTGAGGGCGGCTTCGGCCTTTTCCAGCTCCTTGCGCACCATGGGTACCTGCGACCTCAGGAACTCCAGGCGCTGAGCCGCTTCGGCGGAGCTGCGTTCGATGTTCTGTCGAACATACAGGCGACTGATTTTGTCGAGCACCCGATTTGCTTTGTCCGAATCCGGGTCCTCCATCGTGAGATAGATGATCCCGGAGTCCTTTCCGGCTTCGCCCACCTTGAGGCGCTTCTGGTAGTCCAAGGCTGTGGTCTGCGGACGGCTGCGCACAACGACGAACTCGGTGCCGGGGCGAGCCTTGAGTTCGGCGACTTGCAGACGAAATCCGTCGAGTTGAACGGCTTCGTTGACTTTGCCGGTCAGCAACAATTTCTCTTCAGCGTCATACAGGCGGTATGAGCCAGCAGTGCCGGCACGCAGCAGCAGTTTCTCGCCCAGGTAGGCGTCCGGCACGTCCAGCTGGAAGATGTCGAGTTTTTCTCCACCCCAGGCGTAGCTGTCCAGGCCCAATAGCGGTGCAGCGAGCTCTCCGTCTTCTACGGGGTCGTGCTGGCGGGCCAGGTAGCTGCCGAGCAGCGGGACGTACTTGGGCCGGGCATTGATGTAAAGCCTCAGGTCATTGACGGTGTCGCCCAGTACCGCACGGGATTTGATCAGCTCTATTTCGGTGATTGCCTGCGACACCGAGTTCGGCCTGGGCACGGATTCGGGAATACCAGTGATCCCTGACTTCTTTGGTTCGATCTGGATCATCGCGGTGGCTTCATAGATCGGCGTGGCGACGATGGCGTAGGCGACGCCGAGCAGAGCGAAGAGGCCGGTGATGGTGAAAATCAGACGCTTGTGATCGAACGCCACGCGCAGAATGCGCGCCAGATCGATCCGGTTATCGCCATCGTATTCCAGCGAAGAGCGGGCCATTGCAGTCATTGCGGGTTCCTTCCTTGAGTGTTGCGCCACCGGTGCAGCAGCGGGCGTGACGGCCAGGTGTTCTTCAGACACCTGGGGTCAGCCTGCGCAAAAGATTGATGCTGATGTTTTGGAAGACCTGACCCAGTGCCTGGAGCTTGCTGAGCGGCGAGATCGACGCGAGCACCTGAGCGAACACCTGGATCATGAAGTACTCGTACAGCGGCTGGACGCCGATGCGCTGGTAGTAACGAGCGAGGTTGTAGTAGGCGTGCGTGGTCATCTGGATGCGTTGCTTACTGCTGCGCATCGAGAAGATTCCGCCTTCATGCACGCGATAGGCCGCAGGCTTTATCTCTTCGATGAACTTGCCTTTGCCATGCGCGCCAAGCAGTGACCACCAGCAGATATCCAGCACTTCGACGCCGTGCAACTCCGGTGGTAACTCCTTCACAAGGTTGCGAAAACAGACGGTCAGCGTGGAAACCGGACGCGCCTTTTGCAGCTGGAGAGCGGTTGCGTCCTTTCGATACTTGCCGGTCAGGTGAGGGGTACGGACGACGCCCTGGCTGTTGAACATGAATGCATCGTGGTAAGTCATCACGTAGTCACGATGTGTTTCGAGGAAGTCCACCTGTATCTGCAGCTTGCGCGGGTCCGTCCAGTAATCGTCTCCTTCGCAATAGGCGATATATCTGCCGCGGGCCTGAGCGAAAAGTCGCGTGCTGAACGGCACCCCCAGCTGATATTGATTTTCTTGCTGATAGATCGGCTTGATCAGGTTGGGGTAACGCGCGGCGTACTCGCGGACGATCGCGGCTGTGCTGTCGGTCGACGCGTCATCGTGGACCACCACCTCGAACGGGAAGTCGGTTTCCTGCCGAATGAAACCGTCCAGCGTTCCCTTTATGAACGCCGCATGGTTGTAGGTCAGGCAGATGATGCTCAGCAGGGGAGAGCGTTGGTCGCCCCAAGCTGCCATTACGTCCTGTTCGGTTCTCGATTGGCTGTCCATTTCAAACGCTCGACTTGGTCATCATTACGTAAAGCCGCATTACCACCGGCTTGGAGGTGAAGGTCACCAGGGCAAGGCAGATCAGGCCGCTGACTGCCAGCCCCAGGAGAATGTCGAATCGGTTGTCACTGGCGATGGCAGCGAACACCGGTTCGCCGATCAGCAGCCCCAGGCCGGTCATGGCCGTGATGCGCAACAGGTCCTGTAGCCATGGGCGATGCAGGCAGGCACCGAAGCGTTTGTGCACCATCGACGGCCAGATCAGAAAGGTCAGCATGCGTAATCCGAACCAGGCCAGCGCAGCGCCGTAGACACCGTGTTCGAGGGTTGCGTAGACGACCACGGGGATGCTCAATACGGCGCTGACCAGGCTGAACCACACATGCAGGCGCAACTGCCCATAGGCGTACTGCAGGTAAAACTGGAAGGCGGTAACGGCCATGATGGCGCTGCCGATCACGTACCACGGCAGGACCAGACGGCTCCATTGCGCGGCTTCTGCGTCGCCGGTCCAGGCTAAAACCAGCTCGGCAGAGTGAAACGCGATCACCCCGGCCAGGGGAAACAGCAAGCTGCAGACGAACCGGGTCGCGTTCAGATAGAGCGCCTGCATATCGGCGATACGGTCCTCGGCGACAAGCATCGTCATGCGCGGTAACAGCGTCTGCACCAGCGGATTGGTCAGCGTCATGATGCCGGTCGACATCAGCGCAACCAGCGAGAAATAGCCGTATTCGCTGAGCAGCAGCACATTGGATAGCAGCACCTTATCCAGCTGCGTCAGGACGATCCACAGCACTGAGGTGAGCGAAATGCCGGCGGCAAATGGCAGCACCGGCTTGACGACTGCCCAGTTGAAACCGGTCAGCAGCTTTGGATTGGGCATCAAGCTGTACGCTTTGACGGCGAAGATGAGGGTTTCGAGCAGTCCGACAGCCGTCTGGAAGAGAAAGAAGTCTTCCGGGTTCTGGCTGATATTGGCCACCAGAAACAACCCGCCGAAATAACGCAGCGTGGCGACGATGACATTGGCGCTGTTCAGCCACGCATGTAGCTCGAGCCCTTGCAGGCCGCTCTTATACAAAGTGGCGTAGAGCTTGAGCCCGATCATCAAGCCCATCAGGCTGATGCAGTGGACGATGGTGGTGTTGCTCAATTCCGCTGCCTGCAGCCATTGGTGTGCAATCCATCCGCTGGAGAGATGAATGCTGAGAGCGGTGAGTATTGCCAACGGCAGAAATATGATCTCGAACGAACGCAGCAATTGTCCCGGTTCGTAGCGCTGTATTGCATTGTCCGGCCGGCCGCGGAAATGGGCGATCTGACGAACCAGTGAAGGGGACAGACCGGCGTCCAGCAGCTGCAGCCAGGCTTGTAGTACCGCGAAGAAACCGATCAGACCGTAAGCTTCTGCGCCAAGATGTCCAAGATAGAAGGGCAGGATAAGAATGCCGATGAGCATGGCATACGCTTGCCCCGCATAGCTCAGGCCGGTGTTACGAAGCATCGATAGATTTCGATCGGACATGACGTCAGCCGTTGCGAATGAATCAGTAAATGCGCTTGCACATAGGGGCCGGCAGGTTTGCCCGGTCGTCCACCAGCCAACCGGCGGTGACCTGAGGCCAGATACGTTCGGCCTGCGGCTGGCTGCGATGTGATGATTCTTTCAACAGCGTCTCGATAACCGTGTTCTGGACATGCCGTGGCAGGCCCGGATAGATCGGCAGGCACAGCACCCGACGACTCAGGGCGCGGGACTCGGTTTGTGGGGTTTGCGGCTGCACGTAGCTGAGGGTGTCTAACGAGGGGTAGAAGTAGCGCCTGGGGTTGATGCCCTTGTCCATGAGTGCCGCTCGACACCGCAGCAGCTGACTTTCATCAGTCAGGGCAATGGGGAAATAGCTGTGGTTGCGTTGCGAGTCCGCTTGCTGGCGTTGCAAGTCGAAGTGGTCACTGAGCTGATGTTCGTAGCGGCTAGCGATTTCTTCGCGCTGCTCCAGAATCAATACTATGTCGTCGAGAATGCACAGCCCCATCGCGGCGGCAAACTCATTGAGTTTGGCGTTGATGCCGATGCCGTCGATGATGTCGGTGTCGACGATGCCGAAGTTGCAGAGCAAACGAATCCTGGCGGCCAGGGCATCATCGTTGGTGACGATGGCACCACCTTCGATCGTGTGGAAAAGCTTGGTCGCGTGAAAACTGAGCGTACTGATATCGCCCCAGTTGAACACCGAGTGGTCCTTGTAGCGGACGCTGAATGCGTGGGCGCCGTCGTAGATCACTTTCAGGCGATGCTGCTGCGCGATTTGTGCGATTGTTTCGACGTCGCAGGCATTGCCGAAAACATGGGTGGCGACGATCGCTTGAGTGTCGGCCTCTATCCTCGCTTCGATCGCCCTGGGATCAAGATTCCAGGTCGCTTTGTCGATATCCGCGAATATCGGTCGAATGCCCTCCCACTGCAGTGAACTGGTGGTCGCGACAAAACTGAACGGGGTGGTGATTGCACTGCCGGTGAGGTTCAAAGCCCGATAGGCAATCTGCAACGCCAAGGTGCCGTTGTTGGTCAGAATGATGTTTCTGACACCCAGGTAATCACGCAGCCGCTCCTCCAGCTCCGTAACCAGAGGGCCATGGTTGGTCAGCCAACCGGTGGCATAAATACTGTCGACGTAGCCCAGAAATTTGGCTTTGTTGCCAAGATATGATCGGGTGACATTGATCATCTCGATATCCCTATCTGTCGTCACGTCTGAACCAGGCGCAATGAATGTTGCGCCTGTGAGGTCACGCTGCAGGTTGCGTACCCAAGGCTGTTGCGCGTCGTGCTCGTCGCTGATTCAGCTTGAGAATCAAGCGGGTCGCGAGGCTGCCTGCATGTGGATCGCCAAAGTGAAAGATGGCCGTTGCGCGGCGATGATCAGGATCACAGGGCTCGTTGGCATGAAGCGTGCGGTAGCCCCAGAACAGATAGAGGTTGCCGGGAACGAGTTGAAGCTTTTGCGGGCGCAGAAATTTGTGCCGGATGGCTGCGCTAATCAATTTCCGACTCAGCGCGTTCTGCAACAACGCTTTTTCGAGAACATTGATCAACACGTTGGAGCGTATGCGGCGACCATTGGGGAACAACAGCAAATCACCCCGGTCGACGCCATCCTGAGGAATTTCTATCGGTAGCAGCGCCGTGACCAGGCTAGCGTCGTAGTGAAAGCAATTGGACTCACGGCGACCTGAAGTCCCTTGGACACAGCGCAGGACTTTAAGTATCTCGTTGCTATAAGCAGCTTGCCCCGCGCCCGCCTGATAGATACTTTCCAGCATGTTTCGAAATTCTGGTGAAGCGCCTAGCGCGCCGAGCAGGGAGCTTTCTATTTCGCTGCCACCATGATGCGCAAAATACCTTCCTTTATGCTTTTCGGCTTCTGCTCGGACGCTTTCTTTAAGAGATTTCAGTTGGTCACTTGTTAGAAAGTTGGCAATGCAGGCGCTTCCCTTATTGGACATCTCATAAGTAATTAACTGAAGAGCGGGCGCTTCCAGGTTGCGGAAAGATGTATTCACGATGCACTCCAATTGGATAATACAATCGAGTAGAAGTTTTTAAAGTTTCAAGCCAAGCGATAACTGCTCGTAAACAGCGCTCTCTGTTTACGACTGGTGTTTGGCATTAAGGGCTTGAGCCAGTATCGAGCCGTATTGGCTTTTCGCTCACGAGTTTCGATCAGGCAAAGCTACCGCACCAGCCGACACAGCTGCCTTTGCGTAATTAGAGCGTTGCTCTAGGTTGCAGGCTTGGCACGCTTCAGACAGAGCTACCGCACTCGGCTAGAATTCGAGATAAGCAAACAAATCTTTGTTGGCGAAAGCAGCAGCATTGCTGCTGCTGAAGAAACGCCATCCATGCGCATCAGTACAGCTCGGCTTACTAGTTAGTTTGCCGTTCGAAACGAGGCGTCTCTTAGCTGTGTGATGTAGTTAACATTCAGAACCTGACGGCAGTCAAGAACCGAAACAAAAAAAATCGTCAGCAATACGGTCACTTAGCTCAATGCCTTGATTGCAAAGGAACTTTTAAAGTGTTTATGGGTTTCCGCCTTGGACGGGTTTAAGCGGGCTCCATCTTCTGAACTAAGTCGTTTGATCTACGACTATTTTATCGATGAACAGATAGATGCCGGAAGTTATTTGGCTTATTTCGAAATTAAAAGGTTGGGGCGTTTTATATTCGCTTGAAGTTCTTTTGGATACAAATCGGAGGCCAAAAAAAAGGCCACTCAATTGAGTGGCCTTTCTATTTGGTTGCGGGAGCCGGATTTGAACCGACGACCTTCGGGTTATGAGCCCGACGAGCTACCAGACTGCTCCATCCCGCGTCTGTGGGCGGCATTCTACAGGCTAACGATCCCATGTCAACCTTGCTGCTCGATAAAGCGTTTTATTTTCAGGTATTTAGGCTGGCAGTCAGGCTTTGGCACAATGAGTGGACCGCGTAAATTCAGGTCTGTGCGCGGACCCAAACGAAAAAGGCCACTCAATTGAGTGGCCTTTTTCGTATTGGTTGCGGGAGCCGGATTTGAACCGACGACCTTCGGGTTATGAGCCCGACGAGCTACCAGACTGCTCCATCCCGCGTCTGTGGGCGGCATTCTACATCTTTCGGCTGATCTGTCACTGTTTTATTGCAAATCGAGCGATATTTCGTCACGCGCTAAGCGAAACATGAGCGCTGTGCGACTCGCTTGCCCGAGGTCGGCTCTGATCCAGTCGGCTATCTGCGGATGGCTTGTGATGATGACGAGCGACTCGCAGCATGCCCCAAAGCATCGCCAGGGCGGCTGCACTCCAGCCAATTACTATCAGAAGAATTACCAGTGGCGCTGTGATCATCGTTGGATTCCTTTCTAACCAGACATCAAGTGCTCTCTAGATATGGGACCGCCGAAAGGAAACAACGGTTCCGCTTGCCTTCTGTCGATAGCACGGATCAATGGCCGCAGCCCGTTGCCTAATTTCGAGTATCGGCTCGAAACAAAAGGAGAAACGTATGCGGAGCTATTTGCTTATCGTGCTTGGGGCCGCGCTTGCGGCAGTGGCTACGGCGCAGGCGTCAGCGGGAAATTCGATGCTTGGTTATACGCTGCTGGCGCAGAATACCGGCTCGGTCGACCGTACCCTCGGAAATGGTTCCATGGGCACCGGTGCGGGTATTGAACGACTACCGGAAGAGTCTGGGGAAAAGCGCAACGATCGTGAGGTCCGCGATCAGCGGCTGGAGCAGGTCTACGAGCAATCCAATCATGGCGACACTGATCCGGATATGGAGCATCGCCCGCGCCGAACGTTGGGGGACCGAGATCAGGATTGATCACCCCATTGTTTGGACGAGGAGGGAGATAGATCACGGTTATGTTTTGAGCCGATGATTGCTTGCGTCAGCCGCTTGCGGAGCGTGTGTTTTCTCTCGCTAGGCACACGAGGTTAATCAGCGCCGGCCGATGAACCGCTACTGACAAGAATGATCGGCTTGCCTGTTGCGCTAATTGCTTATTGCAGCATTAAGCCTGTTTGCAGGCGGAGCAGGCCCAACAAGCTGAAGAGTGCGGTTTGCTTGAGCCGCCGAGCGGCCAGGCAGGGTGGTGGTCGTTTGATGGCTCGGCACGATTCCCCATATTCGGCAAACACAGACTGGCGTCCGCTTTCGGCTCCTCTTCCGGACGGCCCAACAGATACCCTTGAACCAGGTCGACGCCCATGTCTGACAGGACGTGCAGTTCTTCGCCCAGCTCGATGCCCTCAGCAATGACCTGAGCACGTGATGCTCTGGCGATCTTCATGATCGACCCGACGAACTCGCGCTTAACAGCGTCCCGGTGGATACCGTCTATAAAGTAGCGGTCGATCTTGACGTAGTCGGGGCGCAGCTCCGACCACATGCGCAGGCTGGAGTAGCCTGCACCGAGGTCGTCCAGTGCAATGGAAAAGCCCATGTCACGATAGTGATGCAAGGCGGCACGAAGCAGTTCGAAATCGTCGGTGGGCGTTTGCTCCGTAAGTTCGATTACCACACTGTCGGCCGAGATGCCGTACTTGTGCAGCAGCTCCAGGGTGCGGCCCGGCTTGTGCGTGGCATCCAATAATGTTTCCGGCGACACGTTGAGGAACAGTTTGCCCTTTAGCTGCTGCTGGCTATACCGGCGACAGGCGCTCTCGCGACAAGTCATCTCCAGCTCATTGAGCCGACCGGCATGTCGAGCGGCGGCGAGCAGATTGATAGGTGAGTGAAGCGAGGTGTTTGAAGGGCCGCGGGTAAGGGCTTCGTAGCCGAGGATGACTCGTTCGGCAAGCGATACGATCGGCTGGAACAGGCTGGTAATGCTGCTGTGAGTAAGGATGGAATCCAGCGTGCTCAACTGCTCGGTGACGGTCATGAGGGTCTCGTGGCGGCCTTAAAATGCGAAGGGCCGCACAATGGCGGCCCTTCGTATTTCACGACACTATGATGTCATTGTGATGACACCCGAGATCAGCGCTCGACAGACTGGTTCTTGGCCATCGCCTTATGCAGTCCCAAGTAATCCAGCAGAATTCTGCCGCTTTCCGAGAGATAGGCATCGTCCTCGGGTTTGATTTTTTTGTCCTCAACGTGCGGTGTCGTTTCATCCTCTTTTTCGAGCTTGGCCAGTGGCTCCTCGCCTTTGGCCTCGCGCAAGGTGTTCTCCAAGGCCAGCTGGCGCTTCTCAATGCGCTCCTGCTGAGCCCGGCGCTTTTCCTCGTTGAGGCTGATGGTCGTCTCGTGAGTCAGCTCCTGAGTCAGCGCGAGACGGTCGCGCGTGAACACAAAGTCGGGATCCTCATGGGTCCGTCCTTCGTGACGAGCTTTGAGTTCAGCGAGGAACGGCTTGAACGGATTCATATCAGGGTTGACCGCTGCGCGGATGCTGTCCCAGGGCATCGCTTCCGGCAGTGCGCTCTCGCCAATTTCCTTGGTATCGACTTCGGCTGGGTAGGAAATGTCCGGAATCACGCCCTGATGCTGCGTGCTTTGTCCCGAGACCCGATAGAACTTGGCCAGTGTCAGCTTGAGTTCGCCATGATTGAGTGGCTGGACCGTTTGTACGGTGCCTTTGCCGAAGGTCTGACCACCGACGATAAGCGCCCGGTGGTAGTCCTGCATGGCACCGGCGAAGATCTCCGAGGCCGATGCGGACAGTCGATTGACCAGCACGGCCAGCGGGCCCTTATAAAACACACCTTGCTGCTCGTCGGCGAGGACGTCGACACGGCCATCGCTGTTGCGGACCAGAACCGTAGGACCTTGATCGATGAAAAGGCCGGTCAGTTCGGTGGCTTCCTGCAGGGAGCCACCGCCATTGTTACGCAGATCGATGACCACGCCATCGACGTTTTCCTCTTCCAGCTCCGTCAGCAGCTTTTTCACGTCGCGGGTCGTGCTCTTGTATTCCTTGTCGCCAGCACGCAGGGCCTTGAAATCAAGGTAGAACGCAGGGATTTCGATGACCCCGAGCTTGTAGTCGCGGCCGTCCTGATTGAGCTTGAGCACGGATTTCTTCGCCGCCTGCTCTTCAAGCTTCACCGCTTCACGGGTGATGGCAACGACCTTGCTGCTCTGGTCGTTTGGCGCATTGCTCGCCGGGATGACTTCGAGCCGGACGACCGATCCTTTCGGGCCGCGGATCAGTTTGACGACTTCGTCTAGCCGCCAGCCGATCACATCGACCATCTCCTCATTACTTTGACCGACCCCGACAATCTTGTCGGCAGGCGCGATCTGCTTGCTCTTCTCCGCAGGACCAGCAGGGACCAGACGCACCACTTTGACGTGCTCGTTGTCGCTCTGCAGTACCGCGCCAATCCCTTCAAGGGAGAGGCTCATGTTGATATCGAAGTTCTCCGCGTTGTCGGGAGAGAGGTATTGCGTGTGCGGATCGTAGGACTGCGCAAAGGCATTGATGTAAGTCTGAAACACGTCTTCGCCACGGGTTTGCTCAAGGCGTGCCAGCTGGTTCTTATAGCGCTTGGTGAGCAACTCCTCGATGGCCTTGGACTCCTTGCCGGCGATCTTCAGTCGCAGCACCTCGTCCTTTACGCGTTTGCGCCAGAGGTCATCCAGTTCCTGTTCGTTCTCCGGGCGCGCTGCATTCTCGCGATCGACCAGCAGCTCCTCGTCCAGGGTGAAGTCAAAGCTGTCGACGCCTTGCTCCAGCAGGCTCAGGGCGTACTCCAGCCTGCTCTGCAGCCGCTCCAGATGCACCTTGTAAATAATGAACCCAGGCTCGAGGTTGCCATTCTTCAAGAAGTCGTCGAACTGGTTGCGCCAGGCTTCGAACTCGGCCACGTCGCCTGCAGTGAAATAGCTGCGCGAAGGGTCGAGCATCTCGATGTAGCTGTCGAAGATCTTCGCCGAGCGAGCGTCGTTGAGCGGGGGCTTGTTGTAGTGGTGACGCTTGAGCAGTTCGACCACGTTCAGGCTGGCAATCACCTGATCACGGTCAGGCTGCAGATAATCCCAGGTGTGCGGGTCGGCAGGCTTGGCCAGAGTGGCGCTTGCCTGAAGACCTACCAGCAAAGCTAGCAAGCCTGCGGTTAATGATCGTTTCATATCGAGAGAGCGACGCGAGGCTGAGTAGTAACGCATATTAGGCCATCAAATCAGGCGCCGAGACGGAATCCGCTCGGCGGGAAGAACACAGCCCGATGGTATCTGGCGGCTGGCACGCCGCGATTCAGTTCGCACCGAGGCGGTAGGGCGATTCTCCGCACCGAGGATGCCGATCAGGCAATCCATGGTTTTGAATGGGCGTATCGCTGTGAGGCCTGGGTAGAACTTGATCAGCGGCCTGCACTGCCGGAGTCACGGTTTAGCGGGCGCAGGTGTGAACCACTATGGAGGCAGCATGAAGGCATTGCAAGGCATCGAAGGACAGCTGGAGTGAGTGGAGCGCACCGTTGCGAAGTGCGGCAAGAAAGAGGTCAGGATTCAAATGGCGACTGCAGGCCTGAACCGTGCCGATTTGCTGCAGCGCGCGGGCACTATCCGCCGCAGCCCGGCGTGACCGATATCTTCGGATGACCGGGCTAAGTTACTGGCTGACATTGCAGAGCAGAATCTGGCCGCCGCTCTTGGCCAACCAGACGCTTTTTCCACGCTTGGGATGCAGTTTCCCGGCGCCGTGGAGGCGCGTTTGCTGCCCTGGCGAGCAACCATATATCGGCGAAGGTTGCGTTGGTTATCGATGCCAGTCTGGCTGAACAATCCAAGCCAGGCGCGTGCGCCTGGATTCCACGGGTCAAGGCAGCTCGGCGCTCGAATAGAACGCGCTGAGTACCTTCACCAGATGTGCCAGATCCTGGCTGCCGGCCAGCTCGCGGATCGAGTGCATGCCAAAGGTCGGCAGGCCGATATCCACGGTGCGTACACCCAGCTGGCTGGCGGTGATAGGACCGATGGTCGAGCCGCAGCCCATGTCGCTGCGGGTTACGAAACTCTGCACCGAGACTTCATTTTCCAGACACAAGTGGCGGAAGAAGCCGGCAGTTTCGCTGCTTGTGGCGTATCGCTGGTTGCTGTTGACCTTGATCACCGGCCCGGCATTGAGTTTCGGACCGTGGTTGCCGTCATGCTTGTCGCTGTAGTTGGGATGCACGGCGTGAGCATTATCGGCAGAGATCATCAGTGACCGGTTGATGCTGCGCTGGAAGGATTCGCCTTCAGGCAATACGCGGCGCAGGACTTGTTCGAGGAACGGCCCGTCGGCACCGCACATCGACGTGGAGCCGACTTCTTCATGATCAGTGCAGACCAGTACACAGGTTTCCTCGGGGCCGGCGCGCAACAGGGCTTGGAGGCCGGCAAAGCACGACAGCAGATTATCCAGGCGGGCGCCGGCGATGAAATCGCCATTCAGACCGATCACGGCAGCGCTCTGGGTATCGTAGAAGCTCAGTTCGAAATCCAGTACGACGTCAGCTACCAGACCATGCTCGCGGCTCAGTTGGTCCGCCAGCAGCGCCCGGAAATCCGGGCTGTCTTCACTGGCGACTTGCGCCAGTATCGGTGGCAGCTCGTTCTGCGGATTGATCGCCCAGCCCTGGTTGGCGTCTCGATTGAGGTGTATGGCAAGGCTGGGAATCACCGCAATAGGCAGCTTGAAATTGATCAGCTGGCTTTCGATCCGGCCGTCGCGGCTATAGGTCACGCGTCCAGCCAGGGACAAGTCACGGTCGAACCATGGCGCCAGCAACGCGCCGCCGTAGACTTCGACGCCTAGCTGCCAGAAGCCCTGCCGCTGCAATTCAGGTTGCGGCTTTACCCGAAGGCAGGGGCTGTCGGTGTGGGCGCCGACCAGGCGGATACCCTGTTCGATGACCGATTGGTTACCCAGCTGGAACGCGATAATCGCGGAGTCGTTACGGGTGACGTAGTAACGGCCGCCCGGTTCGGTGTGCCAGGTCTCGCGTTCTTCCAATGCCTTGTAGCCAGCGGCCTGCAGCGCCTGGGCAAGGCTGGCGGTGGCGTGAAATGGGGTAGGGGAGGCTTTGAGGTAATCAATCAGACCCTGGTTGAGTTCTTCGCGCATGGTTGGCTCCGGACGGCAATGGCTCGGAGTTTATCGCGGAACAAGGTGCTAGCTACAGCCGCATGCTGCAAGCAGCCGAAACCGCACCTTGTGTTTTGCATGAAGCCTTCAGCCGCTTCGTTCTAGAACGGCGCCGGGCAGTCGAAGCGCATACGCTCGCCACTTTGAGGATGGGTCAGGGCAAGCATGCTGGCATGCAGGCAGAGCCGGTCATGTGCATCAAGCGCTTGCTCATGCGCATACAGGCGGTCGCCTAACAGAGGATGGCCAATCGAGAGCATGTGTACACGCAGCTGATGGGAGCGGCCGGTAATCGGGGTGAGTTCGACCCGGCTGTAATCACCACAGCGCTCCAGGACTCGCCAATACGTCAGAGCATGCTTGCCCAGTTCATGATCGACCACATGTCGGGGTTTGGTTGGGGGGTCATAGCGCAGCGGTAGATCTATGCTTCCACTGTCCTGCTCGGGTTCGCCCCAGCACAAGGCGGTGTAGGCTTTCTCTGTTTCGCGGTCATGAAACTGTCGGGAGAGTTCGCGATGACTGTCCGCGTCGCGGGCAAGCACGATCAGGCCTGAGGTTTCCCAATCCAGGCGGTGGACGATCCGTGCCTCTGGATAACCATTTTCCTGAAGGCGGGTAACCAGACAATCCTTGTTGTCTTCGGCGCGACCGGGAACCGACAGCAGCAGAGTAGGCTTGTTGATGACCAGTAACGCGGCGTCTTGGTGAACGATCTGGATGTTGCTCAGTGGCATTTTCGAATTCCGCAAACGACATCGGCGACCGAAGTCGCCGATGAATCTGCCGCTACACAAAGGTGCTGGCGACTACCCGGTCGATCAACGATCCGGCAGGGTGATGTTCAGCTCGAGGATCGAACAGCTGCCCTGATCCTCCAGGGCGACCTGAACCTGATCGCTGTCGATGTTGACGTACTTACGGATCACCTCGACCAGCTCCTTCTGCAAAGCCGGCAGGTAGTCCGGTTGCGTCCGTTGGCCGCGCTCGTGGGCGACGATGATCTGCAGGCGTTCCTTGGCGATGTTGGCGGGTGTTTCCTTCTTCTTGCGTTCACGAAAGAAGTCGAGAAGGTTCATTCGCGGCCTCCAAACAAGCGTTGCAGGAAGCCCTGCTTTTTAACGTCGAGGAAGCGATGGTTCACTTCCTTGCCCAGCAGGCGATCCACGGCGTCGCTATACGCCTGGCCGGCATCGCTTTGATCATCGAGAATCACCGGCACACCCTGGTTGGAAGCCTTCAGTACGGCCTGGGATTCGGGAATGACGCCGAGTAGACGAATCGAAAGGATTTCCTCGACGTCCTCGACACCAAGCATTTCACCTTTGACTACGCGCTCGGGGTTGTAGCGGGTCAACAACAGGTGTTCCTTGATCGGTTCTTCGCCGTTTTCAGCACGGCGGGACTTGCTGGCCAGCAGGCCCAGCATGCGATCCGAGTCGCGAACCGAAGAGACTTCCGGGTTGGTGACGACGATGGCTTCGTCGGCGAAGTACATAGCCAGATGGGCGCCTTTCTCGATACCAGCCGGGGAGTCGCAGATGACGTATTCAAACGTTTTGGCCAGCTCATCGATGACCTTGCCGACGCCTTCGAGCGTCAGGGCATCCTTGTCGCGTGTCTGGCTGGCGGCCAGAACGTAGAGATTTTCGAGACGCTTGTCCTTGATCAGAGCCTGGGTCAAGGTGGCATCGCCCTGAATGACATTGACGAAGTCATACACCACGCGGCGCTCGCAGCCCATGATCAGGTCCAGGTTACGCAGACCGACGTCGAAGTCGACGATGACGGTCTTGTGGCCGCGCAAGGCGAGGCCGGTACCGATGGCGGCGCTGGAAGTGGTTTTACCGACGCCACCCTTGCCGGAAGTGACTACGAGGATCTTGGCCAAGGTGATTCACCCTAAATATGAAGTCGGGACCGTAGCCGAGTCGGCTTACAGTGCGCCCGTTTTGGTGCTTGAAAATTCGCGGCAGTATCCGTTAAAGGCGGGTGATGTTCAACACGTCGCCGGATAGCTTCATTTGCACGGCTTCGGCCCACAAAGGGTCGCGTCTTAGGTCTTCGGCGACCTTGTAATGCCCGGCAATCGAGACCATTTCAGCGGCCAGTTGCTGGCAGAAAATACGTGCGTTGGCGTCGCCCTTGATGCCTGCCAGCGCACGGCCGCGCAACGGGCCGTACACATGGATGTTCCCGTCGGCGAGAAGTTCCGCGCCAGGACTCACCGCAGCAAGCACGATGAGATCGCCGCCCTGAGCATAGACCTGTTGGCCACCGCGGATAGGGGTGGTGATCACCCGTGTTGGTCGGTAGACGGGCTCTGCCGGTTTGGCGGGCTCGGTAGGGGCTTTGCTGGCGATGTCGAGCTTGCGTTCACGAGCGTTCGACGGAGGCAGTACGGGCAGATCCAGGCGGCCGGCGGCTTCGACGATCTGCGGGTCGCCTGCACGCAACGCAAGGGTGCGTAGGCCGTGCTTGCGGCAGAGCGCGATGAGCGCCGGCAGGTCGAGATTGCAATCGGCCGGGAGTTTGTCCAACGCCAGCACCAGCGGCGTATTGTTGAAAAAATCCGGGGCTTGTTCGACCTTGATGGCGAGCTGTTGATCCAGACGCCGCAGGTCGTTCTGTGCCAGCTCCAGCACGGTGATGGCGAGCATGCTGCCCTTGAGCTGGAACACGGGGGCTTGGTCGGTGAGATCGGCTTGGCTCATGGTCTGCCTGCTGCGGTAAATGGCGAGGACTTATAGCGGGGCAAACTGTCGCCTGCAAGTCTCGCCAGCGCTGTCGGACGGATGCCGTGTATCGCGACGCCACCGCATTGGCGGGCGATTTATCGCTAGAATGCGCGCTTTTATTGGTTCGGGCTTGCCAATGGATCGTCCTCGTTTCCGTTCATCATTTCTTCACCCACGTTTCTGGTTGCTGTGGCTTGGCTTCGGCCTGCTGTGGCTGGTGGTGCAGTTACCCTATCGGATACTGCTGCTGCTGGGGGGCGGCCTGGGCGCGTTGATGTACCGCGTAGCGCGCTCGAGACGGCAGATCGCCCGGCGCAACTTGCAGCTGTGCTTTCCCGAACTGGGCGAAAAGGAGCGTGAGCGATTGCTGCGCGAGAATTTTGCCTCGACCGGCATTGCCTTCTTTGAGATGGCCATGAGCTGGTGGTGGCCCAAGTCGCGTTTGCAGCGCCTGGCACAACTCCAGGGGCTCGAACATTTGCAACAAGCACAGGCGCAAGGGCAGGGCGTGATCCTGATGGCCTTGCACTTCACCACGCTGGAAATCGGTGGAGCGCTCCTTGGCCAGTGGCACACCATTGATGGTATGTACCGAGAGCACAAGAATCCGGTGTTCGATTATGTGCAGCGGCGTGGCCGGGAGCGGCACAACCAGGACGCGACAGCGATCGAGCGCGAGGATGTGCGTGCCATGCTCAAGGTCCTGCGCGCGGGCCGGGCGATCTGGTATGCACCCGACCAGGATTACGGCCGTAAGCAGAGCATCTTCGTACCCTGGTTCGGAATTCAGGCCGCAACAGTGACCGCTACGACCAAGTTTGCACGCCTGGGACGGGCAAAGGTGATCCCTTATACGCTGGAGCGCCTGCCCCACGGAAAGGGCTACAGCCTGGTGGTGCATCCGCCGTTGGAAGATTTTCCCGGTGAAAGCGAGGAGGCTGATTGCCGCCGCATCAACGAGTGGATTGAAGACTCGGTCAGGCAGCATCCTGAACAGTATCTGTGGGCCCACCGGCGCTTCAAGACACGACCGGCGGGGGATCCGAGTCTTTACCGCAAGCGCCCGAAGAAACCGGTCAGTCTGTAAAGACGCCATCGCGGAAGTCGCGCAGCGCCTGCTCGATCTCTTCGTAGCTGTTCATTACGAACGGGCCGTACTGCACGATCGGCTCGCCGATTGGACGGCCTGCAAGAAGCAGAACGCGGGCGCCGCTGCTGGTTGAAAGCGCCAACTCGCCCTGATCGGAAAGTCGGGCGAGCTGGTTTTTCACGAGACGTTGCCCGCCTATTAACAACTCGCCATCGAACACATAGAGGATCACTCGCAGCCCGTCGGACAGCTGTGGGCTTAACCCTGTGCCGGCGGGAAGGTGAAGATCGAACAGCTGTGGCTCTGTATTAGTGCGCTGCACAGCACCGGCTTGGCTGACGCCTTCGGCGCAGAGTTGGCCGGCGACTACGACTGCTTCGATACCGTTCGGCAGCGTCATCCGTGGGATTTCGGCAGGTGAGAAATCACGGTAGCTTGGCTCGTCCAGCTTGTTCTTCGCCGGCAGGTTGAGCCACAGCTGAAAGCCGCGCATCGCCCCGTGTTCCTGCTGAGGCATCTCGCTGTGGATGACGCCGCGTGCGGCGGTCATCCATTGCACGCCGCCGCTTTCCAGCAGACCGACATTGCCGAGGTGATCTTCGTGACGCATGCGGCCTTCGAGCATATAAGTGATGGTCTCGAAGCCGCGGTGTGGGTGCGCTGGAAAGCCGGCGATGTATTCGTCCGGGTTATCCGAGCCGAACTCGTCAAGCATCAGGAAGGGATCGAATCGCTCCGGCTCGGCGCCGCCAAACAGCCGTGTCAGGCTGACGCCTGCACCATCGGAGGTGGCACGGCCGGTGCTGATGGAAAGGATTTCGCGCGTGGTCATAGCTTCGCTCCTGGAACAGATGAGCTAAGACTACGACCAGCAACTTGATCCGTTCATGCGAAATTTGAACCCTTCGTATCGGTCAGATCGATCATTCTTCGATCTGCAGCTCCCTCGCCCGGGTATAGACGTAGCGGACCTTCTCGTATTCGAACGGCGAGTTGAGCTGTCCGTAACGCAGCGGCGTCGTGTAGCGGATGTCAATCAATCGAAGCGCAGTTAGGCCAAACTCACCGCCGCTGGCTTCGGCATAGCTGAAGTAGTCGACCTGCCGTTCGACGCCAAAATCCACTGCCTGGCCTGCAGTGTCCCGCAGGTTGGACGGGCCGAGTGCGGGCAGGATCAGGTACGGGCCGTGGGGAACGCCATAGAAGCCAAGGGTCTGGCCAAAATCCTCGTTGTAACGGGGCAAGCCCATGCGCGTAGCAGGGTCCCAGACGCCTCCGACGCCAAGGATCGTGTTGAACAGCAGGCGCGCCGTGGTGGTCATGGCGCGTTCGCCCTTGAGCTGAGCGATGCTGTTGAAGAGCGTCGGGATTTCCCCGAGG
>Ga0207893_1000210_pt1 | contig 39529 bp, 34 predicted proteins | sample MalvirmetaMSP121_FD_184233 | JGI IMG/M metagenome (GOLD analysis project Ga0207893, IMG submission 184233) | Marine viral communities from the Deep Pacific Ocean - MSP-121 (SPAdes) | ecosystem: Environmental > Aquatic > Marine > Oceanic | place: Pacific Ocean | collected 2001-06-02 | reverse complement strand
GCCGATCTCGCCGCCTATTTGGCAGGTCGCGACAGCGGGGTGCAACGCTTCACCTTGCACCTGGAGCACCGCAGCCTGCCCGAAAGCCTGTTACCGGTCGGTCTGCTCGGCGCGGAGCGCGACCCGGCCATGCTGTTCGAGCTGACCCGCGGTCGCCTGGATCACCTGCAACTCCCAGCCCCGGTGCTGGCAATACGGTTGATTGCAGACCAGTTGCCGACATTCGTCCCCGAGCATCGCGAACTCTTCGAAGAGCGACCGCAGCAGTCATTGCCATGGGAACAGTTGCGAGAGCGGTTGCGAGCCCGATTAGGCGACGACGCCGTACAGGGGCTTGCTGCTCGCGCAGACCATCGCCCCGAATGCGCCTGGCGACCAGAGTCTGCGACCCACCTGGAAACACCATCGTTCGCGGCACGCCGCCCCGGCTGGCTGCTGTCGGAGTCGAAGCCGCTCCACGAAGCGTCATTGCGCGTCCTATCGGGCCCTGAGCGTATCGAATCGGGTTGGTGGGATGGAGGCGACGTGCGCCGCGACTACTATCTCGTGGAAACCCGGGCGGGCCAACGCGGCTGGGCCTTTCGCTCAGTCACGGGAGGGCCGCTGATGCTGCACGGCTGGTTCGCATGACACCCGATTACGCAGAGCTGCACTGCCTATCGAACTTCAGCTTTCAACGGGGCGCCTCTAGCGCCAAAGAGTTGTTCGAACGCGCCGCACTCCAAGGCTATCGAGCCCTGGCGATTACCGACGAATGCACGCTAGCGGGTATCGTCCGTGCCTGGCAGGCGTCAAAGGAAACAGGCCTGCCGCTGATTGTCGGCAGTGAAATGCAAATCGAAAACGGCCCGAAGCTGCTCATGCTGGTCGAAAACCTGATTGGGTATCAACGCTTGTGCCGGCTCATTACCTGCGCCAGGCGTCGCGCCGAGAAAGGACAATACCAGCTGCTGGGCGATGACCTGAACGAGCCCTTGGATGGACTGTTGGCCATCTGGCTTACCCAGCAACCCGATGCTGACGCCGAAGGTCTCTGGCTGCGCGAACGCTTTGCGGGACGCCTCTGGTTGGGTATCGAACTGCATCGCGGACCTGACGATACAATGCACCAGCAGCATTTGCAGGCAATGGCCAGGCGCGTGGGCATACCCGTGGTGGCCTGTGGCGATGTGCATATGCATGCCCGTGGCCGTCGTGCCCTGCAGGACTGCATGACCGCAATCCGCCATCACCTGCCAGTAGCCGAGGCCGGGCGCTATCTGTTTCCCAACGGCGAACGTCACCTTCGCCGGCGCGAGGAATTGGCGCAGCTGTATCCGGCCGAGTTGCTTGCCGAGACGCTGCGTATAGCCGAGCGTTGTCAGTTCAGCCTCAACGAGCTCAGGTATCAATACCCACACGAGCTGGTGCCCAGCGGTCACGATGCCAGTTCATGGCTGCGCAAACTGGTCGAAGACGGAATGAGATGGCGCTGGCCGGCAGGCGTGACGGATAAATCACGTGCGCTGGTTGAACATGAATTGCAGCTGATCACCGAGCTGCACTACGAGAGTTACTTTCTCACCGTCCACGACATCGTCCGCTTCGCCCGCGAACGTCACATTCTTTGCCAGGGTCGCGGTTCGGCAGCCAACTCGACGGTGTGTTTCGTACTGGGCATCACCGAACTCGACCCCACGCATAGCCGGCTTTTGTTCGAGCGTTTCCTCTCGCGCGAGCGCAATGAGCCACCGGACATTGACGTGGACTTCGAGCACGAGCGCCGTGAGGAAGTTATCCAGTATGTGTTTCGCCGCTACGGCCGCAATCGCGCCGCACTGACTGCGGTGGCGAGCTCCTACCGCGCCACTGGCGCATTGCGTGACGTTGCCAAGGCGCTTGGCTTGCCGCCTGATCAGATCAATGCCCTGGCCGAGTGCTGCGGGCGCTGGAGTGAGCACATACCCGATGACGCCCGGCTACTGGAAGCCGGCTTCGATCCCAGCAGTCCGGTGTTGCGTCGGGTTCTGGTGCTGACCAGGGAATTGATCGGCTTTCCTCGTCACCTTTCACAGCATCCGGGCGGCTTCGTCATTTCCGAGTATCCGTTGGATACCCTGGTGCCGGTCGAAAATGCCAGCATGGCAGACCGTACCGTGATCCAGTGGGACAAGGACGATCTCGACGTGGTCGGCCTGCTCAAAGTCGATGTGCTCGCGCTCGGCATGCTCAGTGCGCTGCGCCGTTGTTTCGATCTGATAGCTCGCTATCGCGGCACGCAGTGGACCCTTGCCACACTGCCCAAGGAAGATCGACCGACCTACGAAATGATCAGCCGCGCCAACACCGTAGGTGTTTTCCAGATCGAATCGCGCGCACAAATGGCCATGCTGCCGCGGCTTCGTCCCAGAACTTTCTACGATCTGGTGATTCAGGTGGCCATCGTGCGGCCCGGGCCGATTCAGGGCGACATGGTTCACCCCTACCTACGCCGACGCAATAACGAAGAGCCGGTTGAGTATCCCTCCGAAGAATTGAAGCCGGTGTTCGAGCGCACCCTTGGCGTGCCACTGTTTCAGGAGCAGGTGATGGAACTGGCAATCGTCGCCGCCCAATACACTGCAGATGAAGCCGACAGGCTGCGCCGCGCCATGGCCGCCTGGAAGCGACACGGCAGTCTCGAGCCGCACCGCGTGAGATTGAGCGAACGCATGCTTGCCCGCGGCTACACACCAGAATTCGTTGCGCGAATCTTTGAACAGATCAAAGGCTTCAGCAGTTACGGCTTTCCCGAGTCCCATGCGGCCAGCTTCGCCCTGCTCACCTATGCCAGCTGCTGGCTCAAATGTCATGAGCCAGCCGCCTTCGCCTGTGCCTTGATCAACAGCTGGCCGATGGGCTTTTACAACCCCGATCAGATTCTCCAGGACGCTCGCCGTCACTGCCTCGAAATCCGGGCGCTGGATGTTCGCCACAGCGGCTGGGATTGCAGTCTCGAGCCGACCGAGACCGAGCAACCAGCAATCCGTCTGGGGCTACGCCTGGTACGCGGCTTTCGCCAGGAGGATGCGAAGCGCATCGAAACGGCTCGTGAGCAGCAAGCCTTCGCCGGTATCGATGACCTTTGCTTGCGAGCCCGATTGGATGCCCGTGCGCGGGAACAGCTGGCCGACGCCGGAGCGCTTAAAGGACTTGTCGGGCATCGACATCAAGCTCGCTGGGCCGTGGCCGGCTTCGAGCCTCAACTGCCGCTGTTCGCTGAACAGGTCGCGAAGCAGGAAGCGCCAGTGCCACTGCCGGTACCCTCTGTCGGGGAAGAGCTGATGACCGATTACGCCACCCTTGGCACCACGCTTGGCCCGCACCCGCTGGCCTTGTTGCGTGAGCAACTCCGCAGCCGGCGCTGCCGCAGTTCGCGAGAGTTGTCTGAAGTGGAACATGGTCGCCTGGTCAGCGTCGCCGGGCTGGTCATCGGGCGCCAGCGCCCACAGACCGCCAGCGGGGTCATCTTCGTCACTCTGGAAGACGAGTTCGGCATGATCAACGTGGTGGTCTGGCACGACCTGGCCGAGCGGCAACGGCGGGTGTTGATACAGTCGCAAATGCTACGAATCGATGGGCATCTGGAGTCGGCAAACGGTGTACGCCACGTCATCGCCGGGCGTCTCAGTGATCTCACCCCGATGCTCACCGGCCTCGATGTGCGCAGCCGGGATTTTCAGTAATGCCAACGCAGACCACCCAGCGAGCAGCTAGCTACCGCGCGTCAGCAGATCAGCTATTGAAAGGGCGAACAGGAACACCAGCCAGAAGCCCGCGCCCAGCGCGAAAAAGCGCACCAGCGGCGAATGGGTACCGAGCTGGGCCAGCCCGAACAGCACCAGCACCGCCTGCCCGGCTGCACACACCAGCGCGAGCATCGCCCACTGTGGAAACTGAATGGCTATCGTGGCGCTGATCGCCAGTAGCGCCAGCAGCCCGACATAGATCAGCACCAGCTTGCCTGCCTTCATGCTGCCCTCCCGACCAGATAAAGCGAGGGATACAAGAAGATCCAGATCACATCGACCAGATGCCAGTACAAGCCGACCATTTCCAGTGTGATCGCCCGCTCCGGCAGTTTCATATGGGCGAAGTGAATGCGCCCCACCATGCCCAGCACGATCACCACCGCAATGGTCAGGTGCACCGCATGCAGCGCGGTGGCGAAGAAATAGATGTTCATGAACAGCCGCGCGGCGGGATCCCCCAGCGGCGACTCGGGGCCTATGCCGGGCAGCAGCCCTTCGTGGTATTCCCAGCCGTACTCAAAGAATTTCACCCCCAGGAACGCCAGGCCGAAGAAGGCGCTGAGCAAGAGCAACTGCTGCACCCGTCGATAGTTACCCAAGCGCGAAGCCTGCACCATCAGGCTCATGCACAGGCTGCCGGTGAGCAACAGCGCGCTGTTGAATCCCGCCAGAATCGAATGCAGGTGCTGCACCGCCTCGCCCACTGCCTCGGGGTGCTGCAAGCGGTAGTAGTAGATGACCAGCAACAGCACGCCAAACATCATGATTTCAGTGGCGAGAAACAACCACATGCCCAGAAAACTCGCTTCTCGCTGCTGGGCTGCGGTCTGGTAGGGCTCGGTCAGGTACCCGTCACGGTCGGCCATGGGTCGCCTCGGGTGGGTAATCGTAGGCCTCGAAGTCGACTATCGGTGTCTCGACAAAGTTGTACTGCGGCGGTGGCGACGAGGTGCGCCATTCCAACCCCGCCGCATCCCATGGGTCGTCATCAGCCAACGGGCCGTAACGCAAAGACCAGAGCAGATAGCAGAACGGCATGATGTAACCCACCGCCAGTACCCCTGCGCCAGCGGACGACAGCACGTGGAGGAATTGAAAGTCTTCCGGGTAGCTGTGGTAGCGCCGTGGCATGCCCAGATAGCCGAGCAGGAACTGTGGGAAAAATGTCAGGTTGAAACCGCAGAAGATCATCACTGCGGCGATCTTGCCCCACAGCTGCGAGTACATCCGCCCGGTCATCTTCGGCCACCAGAAGTGCAGCGCGCCAAAGAACCCGGCCACCGCCGCGCCGACCATGATGTAGTGGAAATGCGCGACCACGAAATAGGTGTCGTGCACGTGCACGTCCGCGGCCAGCAGCGCGAGGAACAACCCAGTGACCCCGCCAATGACGAACAGGCCGATAAAGGTCAGCGCATAGAGAAAGTGCGCGTCGATGGTCAAATTGCTTTTGTAGAGTGTCGCGGTCCAGTTGTAGACCTTGATCGCTGAAGGGATTGCCACCAGAAAGCTGAGCAACGAGAAGACCATGCTGGCGTACATCGACTGCCCCGCCACGAACATGTGATGGCCCCAGACCATGAAGCCGATCACCGCGATGGCCAGGCTTGAATAGGCGACGAATGAATAACCAAAAATACGCTTGTGCGCCGCCGCGGTAATCAGTTCGCTCATCACGCCCATCGCCGGCAGGATCATGATGTAAACCGCCGGATGGCTGTAGAACCAGAACAGGTGCTGAAACAGCAACGGGTCGCCGCCCAGGTTGGGGTCGAACACGCCAATGCCGAACAGGTACTCCGCCGCCACCAGCAGCAGCGTGATGGCCAGCACCGGCGTGGCCAGTACCAAGATCACCGAGGTGGCATACAGCGACCAGCAGAACAGCGGCATCCGGAACCAGGTCATGCCCGGCGCGCGCAGCGTATGAATGGTGACGATGATGTTCAGCCCGGTCAGGATCGACGAGAAGCCGACGATGAACACCCCGAGAATCACCGCCACCACATGGCCGTTACTGAACATCGTCGACAGCGGCGTGTAGAAGGTCCAGCCGGTATCCACACCGCCTGCCAGCAGCGAGTACAGCGTGAAGAGGCCGCCACCCACCAACAGGTACCAGCTGAACAGGTTGAGCTTGGGGAAGGCCATGTCTTTGGCGCCGATCATGATCGGAATGAGGAAATTGCCGAAGACCGCCGGGATCGATGGAATCAGGAAGAACCACACCATGACCACACCGTGCAGGGTGAAGGTGCGGTTGTAGCCGTCCGGGCTCAACAGGTCGCCCTCGGGGGTGACCAGCTCGATGCGCACCAGGCCGGCAGCCAGGCTGCCAAGAAAGAAGAAGGCCGTTACACCGATCAGGTAGAGGATTGCGATGCGCTTGTGGTCCGTGGTCAGCAGCCAGGTGCGTAGCCCGTGCTCGTCGGCAAGGTAACTGGGCGAGCGGTCGGCGGCCGGGTTCTTCTGAGTCAAGGTAGTGTCTCCTCTGGCGTCGGGCTGCGGGGGCTGTCGGCATGCGGCTCGCCCTGCCCGCTTTCCCCAACTTTGCCAAGCGACTGGATATAGGCCGTCAGGCGCAGCACGCCCTCCTCATCGATCACATTGGCGAAGCTCGGCATGATCGATTCGTAGCCAGCCACAATCTGCTTGTGCGGCAGCAGAATGCTGTCGCGAATGTAGGCCTGGTCGGCCACGACAAAGCTGCCGTCCTCCAACGCCACCCGACGGCCATAAAGTCCCTCCAGCTTCGGCGCTTTGGCCACGGCGGCCGGACCATGACAGCCACTGCAACCGAACTGGCGAAACAGCACCTCACCCTGCTCGGCCAGGGATTCGCTGGCGCCGGCTTGTGACAGCCAGCGCGCATACTCCTGTGGCGGTTGCACAATCAGCGTGGCAAGCATCTTCGAATGATCGGTACCGCAGTACTCGGCACAGAACACCTCATAGCGACCCGCTTCGGTGGCGTTGAACCAAAGCTGCGTGTAACGCCCCGGCAACAGGTCCTGCTTGATGCGCAGGGCCGGAAAGTAAAGGCTGTGAATCACGTCCTGGGAGATCATGTTCAGCCGCACCGGGCGGCCTAACGGCACGTGCAAGGTATTGATCTCACGCTGGCCGCCGGGATGCTGGAATTTCCACATCCATTGCTTGGCCACCACCTGAATCTCCATGGCATCCACCGGCGGCGTGCGCACTTCGTAGTAGAGCTTCGCCGAGACCAGATAGATGATCATCGAGCCGATGAAGGGCAGCACGATCCAGGTCATCTCGACCTTCATGCTGCCGCGCGGGCGATGGTCGCGTCGGACCTTGGTGCCCTTGCGGTAGCGTATTGCGAACAGAATCGTGAGCACGAACACCGGGACCACGAAGATCGTCATCATTCCGGTGAACGACCAGATCAGCCAGTCGATGCTGCTCGCGTGCTCGGATGCGGTCTGCGGCCATAGGCGCAGAAAATCATCGTTCATCGCCGCCCTCCCGCTTGCGTCGCTCGCGCCACAGCGACAGCCCGATGAAACCGAGCAATGCCAGCGCCGTGCCGGTGCCGCCCACCTGCAGCGCACCGATGACCCAGTTGTCGTACCCACCGGTGCGCGGGTTGTAGTGGTAACAGAGCAGCAGTAACTGATCACTGAAATCGCCGACCCGCCCTTCGCCAGCATCAGTCAGGGCCAGCCGCAGATCGTTGGGCTGATAGCCGAGCCCATACAGCCACTGCACCAGCTTGCCGGACGGGCTCAGCGTGGCGACCGCCGAGGCGTGCGCGTATTCCTGAATTTCCGCATCCCACCGGTAATGAAAGCCCAGCGCGTCGCTGACGCGGCGGCTGGCCGACTCCTGTCCGGTGAGCAGATGAACCGATTGTGAACCCGCCAGCGCTGGCCAACGCCGTTCGAGCTTGTCGCGTTCGGCACGGGCATCGGCTGGTGTCTCGTGCGGGTTGAAGCTGTAGGCGATCACCACGTAATCCTTGCCAAGTTCGAAAGGCACCGCGCCGAGCAGGTTGAACAGGCTCGCCAGTTGCGACCCGCACACGTTGGGGCAGCGGAAATACACCGGTACCAGCACCGCGGGCCGACCGTCGAGCAGTTCGGCAAGCGTGACCGATTTGCCGCTGTCGTCGGTGAAGCGCGTATCCAGTGGCACCTGCGCGCCAGGCCGCGAATCGATGCCAGCGGCGGCGAAGGGATCAAATGGCTCGGCGGCTCGCGCAGAGAATGTCAGCACCAAGGACAAGGCAGCGGCGAGGATCAGCAACAGACGGCTCATCAGGGTTGCGCCCTCTGTTTGGTCTGTTGCAGGCGCACGTCCCGCCCGCCGCTGGCCTCCACCGGCGCCGGCCAGCCGCGCTCTAGCAACAGGATGCGTGCCCGCTGGAGCGGGACGCTCGCAATGCCAGCCTCGCGGTCGATCCAGGCATAGCGGCTCAGGCGCTGCTCGGCCTCGCGGATCACCTGCTGGCCGTTGCCACGGCTACTGGTTTCCAGACGCGGCGCAGGCGGGATAATTCTGTCGCGTTCGAGCGCCGTCACCGGGGGCTCGGGCGTCGACTCGTAGTAGGTAATCAGCACAGCAACGGCAGTAAGTGACACTGCCAGCGTAGCCAGCAAGCCGAAGCCAACCGCCAACAGGCCTTTGACATTGGCGTCGTGATGTTCGAAGCCATCATCTTTCGAGCGCGGGTCGACCGGAACGCTCATGCGGACCTCCTCGGTAGAACCAGCAGCGCGATCAGTCCGCCACCAGCGGCGGCAGCGGCCAACATCGCCAAGCCGCTCGCCAGCGCATTCAAACCAGACAGGCTCGCCAGACTCAGCCAGGCGCCTTCGGCCAGCCCCACCAGCAGCGTGCCACCGGCGAGTACCGCCAGTGGCACCCGGCGCGCTGAAAACGGCCACCAGGTCGCGACGAATACCAGGCTCTGCAGCGCCACCAGCCAGGTCAACAATGGCCATTCTCGAGCGCGAATCTCGTACCAGCGAACCTCTTCGGGCAGGTTGCCGTACCAGACAATCAGATACTGCATGAAGTGCAGATAGATCCAGGCTAACGCCGCAGCTGACAGCAAGCCGCGCAAAACACCCGTGCGGGAGGTGCCGGCGATCAGGCTGAGCAGAATGCAGGCAGCGATCCCGGACAGCATCAGCCGGCCCAGCCATAGCAGCCCGAAGATGCTGGACGCAAAGTGCGGCGCCATCGATTGAGCCCAGTCGAAGGCCGCCAGCGACACGCTCAGCACCACCGCGATCAGGCCCAGACCGGCCCCTGCAGGGTTGTGCAGCGTAGTCGGTAGCAGCCAGCGCGCCAGCGCCCACCACAGGCCGACATAGAGCAAACCGCGCACGACGAAACTGGGCCACCAGAGCCACAATCCGCGAAAGCCATCGTTGTACTGGTGCATCCACTCGTAGATAAACCCGGCGCCAAGCAGCCCCGGCAGCACTAGCACTGCCAACGCCGGCATGGCCCGGCTGGCAACCAGCGTCCAGGGCCATAGCTGATCACGAACGCTTCCGCTGACCGGCGCCAACGCAAGCCCCAAGGCCAATGCGCCCAGCGGAATCCCAGCCCAGCCCAACAGACTCGCCACACAGGCAGCCAAGGTATCGCGCGGCGCCAGCAGCAGGCCGATGCCGAGCCCAACCACGCCGATGGCCAACGCCACCCAGGCAATGCTGCGTGCACTCTTGGCGCTCTTGAAGCTCACCGCGCTCATGGCAATGCCTCCAGCGCGCGGCGATCCGGCTCCGGCAGCGTCCCGACCTTGGCCGCCCGCGCCAACTGCAAGGCGCGTATATGCGCAACGATGGCCCAACGATCAGCCGGTTTCACGCGCGCGGCATAGCTGTACATCACCCCATAACCTTCGGCGATCACCCGGAGAAAGTGGCGATCAGGTACCTGCACCAGACGCGGCTCGGCGAAGTCTGGCGGTTGCGGAAAGCCCCGCTCGACCACCGCGCCCAGGCCATCACCGGCCAAGCCGTGACAAGGCACGCAATTGATGCGGTAGCGCTCCTCACCACGGGCCAGCAGCGCTTCAGTCAGCGGCGGACGCTCGGCAAGGACCGCCTCCCATGCCAACTCGCCGCGCGCCACCGTGCCTACCGGCGGCGCCTGGTTCACCTTGCCGTCCGGGAAAAACAGGCTGGCCTCCTGCGCGTCGGCACGTGGCTGCTGCGCCATCTGATCGCAGCCGCTGAGCAACAGGATGAAAACGAAAAGCCAAGGCATCAGGCAGGCACCTTGCTGACCGTCACCGCCCGTTCCGCAAGCCATAGCGCTGTCTCGGTCTCGCTGAACAGCGGATCGTCCGCCCGAATACAGAGCAGAAAGCGATCGTCCGTGGCGCGCTTAAAGGCCTCCATTTCGAACAGAGGGTGGTGCAGCAGCGGCAGCCGGCAAAGAAACAGCAGACCGAACAGCGCACCCAGCGCACCGCCGGTGATGGTCAGCAGAAATGTGATGACGGCGAAGCCCTGCAAGGCGATCAGCGGCCGGCCGCCGATATCCAGTGGGTAACTGAGATTGGCGTATATCTGCATGCCCAATCCCAGCCCGCCGCCGATCAGCGCACCGAGGATTCCGGCCCAGTAGGCGCGATTGTTGCGCTGGCCGAGCACCGGCTCGAGCTCCGGCAGCATGAACGGGCTGTACGCCTCCATCCGCGTGTAGCCCGCCTCGCGCGCGGCACGGGCTGCCTCGATCAGCGGCTCGGGCTGGGTGAAGTCAGCCAGAAATCCGTAGCAGCGCTCAGTCATCGGCCTCTCCCCGATAGCGGTGCAACGCCTCTTTGACTTCAAAGGTGGAGACCATCGGCAGCAGCCGCATGAACAAACTGAACGGCACAAGGAACAGCCCGAAGGTACCGATGAACAAGGACCAGTCCCAGAACGTCGGGCTGTAGCCCTGCCAGGTGGCCGTAAGGTAATCATGGGTGGCCGGCACGATGATCAGCATCCAGCGCTCGCACCACATGCCGATCAGCACGCCGACCGCAATCGCCAGCAACGCCTTGCCATTGCGCCGCACTTGCGGCCACCAGAGCGCTTGCAGGCAGACCAGATTGAAGAAGATCGCCGTCCACCAGCTCCAGGCCATCGGCCCGGTCAAACGCGCCATGGTCATGGTGATCTCGTGTTCCTTGCCCGAATAGAAGGCGATGAAAGTGTCGGCAAAATAGCCGTAAGCAGTCATCCAGCCGCTGGCGAGCAGCAACACGCCGAGCACGTCCAGATGCTTGACCGTGATCAACAGCTGCCAGCCGAAGAAACGGCGCAGCCCCAGCGCAATGATGATCACCAGCGCAAAGCCCGAGAAGATCGCGCCAGCGACGAAATACGGAGGAAACACCGTCGAGTGCCAGCCGGTTTCCGGCGACAGATCGAGCAGGAACGAATAGCCGCTGGACACCGCAAACACCAGCGGAATCGCCAGCAGCGCAATGAAACGGTAGGCCCGCCGCCAGTGCGCCCAATGCGAAGAAGCGCCGCGCCAGCCGAGCGCCAGCAGACCGTAGAAAATCTTGTAACGCCGTTTGCGGGCGTGATCGCGGGCCGAGGCGAAATCCGGTATCGCGCCGATGTAGATGAATATCAGCGAAACGAACAGGTAGCCGAGCACGGCAAAGAAGTCCCACGACGTCGGGCTCTTGAACTGCGGCCACAGCTCCATGGTGTTCGGGTATGGGGCGCTCCAGTAGAACAGCCAGGGCCGCCCCAGGTGCAGGATCGGGTAGATGCCGGCGCAGACCACCGCCATGAGCGTCATCAGCTCGGCCATGCGGTTGAGCGAGTTGCGCCACGGCCGGTTGAGCAGCAGCAACATCGCCGAAATGAAGGTTCCGGCATGACCGATGCCCAGCCACCACATGTAGTTGAGGATGGGAAATCCCCAAAACACCGGGTCGTTGTTGCCGAACACGCCGACACCCTTCCAGACCACCACGACCGCCGAGGCGATGAACAGGCCCAGCAGCAGGCAGCTGAAAATGAACAGTGCCCACCAGGCGCGGCGATAGCGAGCGAAGTCGACCGGAACGGTCAGCACCCGGTCCGAAACTTCACCGAGCGGCATCTGCCCGGGCAGGAAATGCGGCGTATCGGCACCTGTGTACCCGGAACCCACACCAGCGCCGCTCACGACTCGTCCTCGACAATCTTGGGCAGATCAACCAGACCCAGATAAGTGGTCTTCGGCCGCGTGCCCAGCTCTTCCAGCAGCGCATAGTGACGCTGGGTATCGCGCCCTTCGCGCACGCGCGCCCCGGGATCGGACAGATCACCGAACACGATGGCCTGGGTCGGGCAGCTCTGCTGGCAGGCGGTCTGCACCTCGCCGTCGGCGACCGGACGATCATCAATACGCGCAGCGATGCGCGCCTCGCTGATGCGCTGAATGCAGTAGGTGCACTTCTCCATCACACCGCGCGAGCGCACCGTGACGTTGGGGTTGCGCTGATGCTGGATCGAGGGCTCATCGTCGCCTGTCCAGTCAAACCAGTTGAAGCGTCGCACCTTGTACGGGCAGTAGGACGCGCACGTGCGGGTCCCGATGCAGCGGTTGTAGATCTGTTCATTAAGGCCGTCCGGCCCGTGTACGGTGGCGCTGACCGGGCAACCAACCTCGCACGGTGCCTGTTCGCACTGCATGCAGGGCACCGGCTGGAACACCGACGACTCAGGCTCGTCGGGGTCGCCCTTGTAATAGTGATCAACCCGCAGCCAGTGCATGTTGCGGCCCACGGCGACCTGCTCCTTGCCAACCACAGGAATATTGTTCTCCGACTGGCAAGCGACCACGCAGGCGTTGCAACCAATGCACTGATCCAGATCGATGGTCATGCCCCACACCGGCTCTTTCGGAGGCGTCGGCGGGTAGAGCGTCTTCGCTTGCTCAAAGAGGTAACGCGGCGCTGTCGCTACCTTGCGATAGGCCTCATCGCGCGGCTCGCTCTTGATGACTTCTTTGCCATGCGGGATGTGATGCGACTGGGTCGTGGCCAGCGGCATGAACTCACCGGTCTTCTCCAGCTTGGCGCCTCGGCGCAGCCAGGGGTCAGCAGCTGTGCGCAGCGGCGCCAAGTCATAGCCCAGACGATCCGCCACGCGCCCGGCGCGGGTGCGGCCATAACCGGCATAAAGACTGAGGGTGTGCTCGGCGTGGCCGGGCATGATCCAAACCGGGCCAATCACCACGCGGCGGTCGAGCGTGACGCGCACCATCTCACCGTTCGCCAGCCCATAGGCTTCGGCCAGCTTTGGCGCCATGCCGATGACGTTGTCCCAGGTGAGTTTGGTGATCGGCTTGGGCAGTTCCTGCAGCCAGCCGAGGTTCGCCAGGCGCCCGTCCCACACGCTGGGATCCGGCAGAAAGCGCAGGGTGAGCCCCTCTATCGGAGCGGGCTCGGCGTCCCAGGTGACGGGCACCGCCTCGAGGTTCAACGGAGGTAGCGCGGTGTCGACGATAAAACCGCGCTCCAGCGCCTGCCGCCAGGCGTTTTCATCGAGCGCCTGCCAGGTCTTGCGCAGTTCGGCGCGGCCATCCGGATTCAGATCGCCCTGCATCAGCGCCAGCACCTCGGACAAGGTGCGGCTGCTATAGAACGTGCGCACCAGTGGCTGACCGAGACAGACACTGCCATCGGCGGCGCGGGCGTCGTTCCAGCCGTCGAGGTTGTGGGTCAACGGCAGATGCCAGTGGCAGTAGGCCGCCGTCTCGTCGTAGTAGAGCCCGGCATGAATGCGCAGCGGCACCTGATCAAGCACTGCTTCCAGTTCCAGATCCGCCGGTGCGGTGTCCACGGGATTACATTCGAGCATCAGCAGCGCTTCGACCCGGTCACCGCGAATCGCGTCGACCAGTTGCGGAAGATCGCCCAGACGCTGCCCCGCCGCTTCGAGCCAGACCACCGGCTCGCTATAGGTCAGCGTGTTTCCGACATTACCCAGCCGCTGATTGAGCCGGTGCACGGCCGCCTGGACCGCCAGCGGAGTGCGCTCACCGGCAGTTATCAGGCAACGTCCGGCGCGGACTTTGAGTTCGCGGGCGACCGCCTCGATCCAGCGCTGACGCTCGGCCGGCAGCGGTTGCTTCGGACCTTCGCCCACACCCAGCGCGGCTGCCAACGCCTGCAGACAAGCTTGCAACGTCTCCGGCTCGATTCGCTGGCGCTCGCTGGCCTTGGCCCCGGTTAGCGTCGGCACTGATTCGACGACTAGCAAACGTGCTTCGCCGTCGCCCTTTGCTGCTCGCCGCTTGCGCTCGCTCCAGCCGAGCGCATGCGGCAGTTCGCGGGGGCCAGCACCGAGCCAGTCATGTTCGAAACTCAACACCCATTCGGCCGCCTCGAAGCGGTAGTGCGTCTCGACGGCACGGCCGAAGGCGCGCTCGGCAGCCAGGTAGTGATCGCCCTCGAAAGGTTCGTGTCGATACAGCTGAGCCTCGGGCCAGCGCTGCAGCAATTCCTCTAGCTGACGGCGCAACGTCGGTGAGCTGCTGGCACCGAACAACAGGTGCAGCCCGCGACCACGCTGTTGATCAAGCCGGTCAGCCAGGCGGCTGGCATCGAGCTGAAAGCTGTCCCAGGTGGTATCCACGCCTTTGAAACGTGGTGCCTGCGAGCGGTCGGGGTCGTACAGCTGGAGAATCGCCGCCTGAATGATCGCCGTACTGGCTCCCTGGCTGAGCGGGTGATCGGGGTTGCCCTCGAGTTTGGTTGGACGACCCACATGGGTGCGGCCCAGTACCGGCTGGGCGTAGCCTGCAAAGGTCACCGTGGTGGCATACCACTGCGCCTCGCCGGGGATGATCTTTTCCGGCTGCACCACATAAGGCACGCCCTTTTCCGGTTCACTGCAGCCGGCGAGCCCGGCCATGGCCATGGACGCGCCCATCACCTGCAGGAAGCGCCGACGGTCCATCTGCGGCGTGATCGACGGAAACTCCGCCTCGACGAATTCGGCAAACGCCGGTTCGTCGGCCAGTTGTTCGAGACTGCGCCAGTACCCTGCCCCGCGCTCGCCTTCCAGACGCGCTCGAATCGCTGTCCAGTCGAGGGGCGCAGGGTGCTGTGGGTCGGTTTCGTCTCGAATCTGCATGGCCTACCTATGGCATGTGTAGCAATGGGTCAGGTTGCCGTCGCCGATGTGGTACTGGCGTATCAGCGCCTCGCCGAGCTCCCGGCGGTCGCCCTTGTATTGCCAGTTCATGTCGGTCACCGCGTCCCGTGGGCGCAGGCGCGGCGCAGGGTCCTGATGACAATCGAGACACCAGCTCATGGTGAATGGCTCCGCCTTGCTCATCAGCGGCATGCGGTCGACCTGCCCATGGCATTCGGCGCAGCCCACACCGGCGTTGACGTGCACACCGTGGTGGAAGAACACGTAATCCGGCAGTTCGGTCACCCGATTCCAGCGCAACGGCTCGCCTTCAACGAGGCTCTGGCGAACCGGTGCGAGCATTTCAGCACCGGTCCAGATCTGCGAATGACAGCTCATGCAGGTGTGAGTTGGCGGCAGGCCCGCCACCGGGCTGGTCTCGACATTGTCGTGGCAGTAGCGACAGTCGATCTGCAGCGCACCGGCGTGATGCTCATGGCTGAAAGGCACCGGCTGGTTGACCGTGAAACCCTGGTCGGTGACATACGACGAGCGCGACAGGATGACGAACGCGACGAAAACCCCGACAAGCCCCAATGACAAAAGGAGCAATACCAGACGTAACCACATGTCGGCGGTGCGGGGGAAAAGCTGGGCCATGCGGGAAGGTGCGTCCTGACTGTACCGCTTGTGACTGTATGTTTCTGGCCGCCCACCGGCGCATGAGTTCAATCGAAGCGGCGATCCAGGTGCCAAGGGCCATGGAGACCCCACAGATCAGAAGGGAACATTTGCGCAGGCCGGTCAGTCAGCTATGAACAATCATTTCCAGAACCAGCGCTCTAGCCTTGCGCTAGAGCGCTGGAATTCGCAGGAGCCGCCGGGCCGTGCCGGCGCCAGGCCAGGATGCCATCCGCACCGATCCGACAACAAAAACGGAGGCCTGATGAGCAACTGCACGATCCACTTCGACGGCAAGCCACTCAACGGCGATGCCGACACCCCGCTGATCGATTTTCTAGCCAGCCATGACATCGACCTTCCCCACGTCTGTTATCACCGCGCGCTGGGCTCGCCGCAAACCTGCGACGTCTGCTGGGTTCAGGTCGACGGCGAGCTGGTGCGCGGCTGCACGCTGAAAGCGCGCGACGGGCTCGAAGTCACCAGCCAGATACCCGAGGCCAAGGCCGCTCGCGAGGAAGGCATGGACCGGCTGGTGGCCAAGCACGAGCTGTACTGCACGCTGTGCGAACACAACACCGGCGACTGCACGTTGCACAACACTTATGCGCAGATCAATCCGCCGATCCAGCGCTACGAATTCAAGCGCAAGCCTTACGACAAGGATCATTCCAACCCCTTCTACACCTACGATCCCGACCAGTGCATTCTCTGCGGCCGCTGTGTCGAGGCCTGCCAGAACATCGAGGTCAACGAGACGCTATCGATCGACTTCAACATGGAGCATCCGCGCGTGCTCTGGGATGGCGGCAAGCCGATCGACGAATCCAGCTGCGTAAGCTGCGGCCACTGCGTCACCGTCTGCCCGTGCAACGCGCTGCTGGAAAAGACCATGCAGCCCGACGCCGGCCCATTCACGGCGCTGCCGCAGGATGTGAAGCGGCCGATGATCGACATGGTCAAGAAGCTCGAGGAAACCATCGGCGCGCGGCCGATCACCGCCATCTCGAAGCTGGACATGCATTGGCGCCAGCCTGAGATCAAACGTACGAAAACGGTCTGCACCTACTGCGGCGTGGGCTGCTCGTTCGAGATGTGGACGCGCGACCGGCATATTCTCAAGGTGCAACCAGTAGTCGATGCGCCAGCCAACGGCATCTCCACCTGCATCAAGGGCAAGTTCGCCTGGGATTTCGTCAACGACCCGAAGCGCCTGACCACCCCGCTGATCCGCGACAACGGCAAATTTCGTGAGGCCAGCTGGGATGAGGCGCTCGATCTGGTCGCCGATCGTCTGCTGCAGATCCGCGATAACCACGGACCGGACGCCATCGGCTTCATCGGATCGAGCAAGGCCAGTAACGAAGAGGCGTACCTCACACAGAAGATCGCCCGCGCGATCATCGGCACTAACAGCGTCGACAACTCCTCGCGCTACTGTCAGAACCCGGCCACCAAAGGCCTGTTCCGCACGGTCGGCTATGGCGGGGATGCCGGCACTATCAAGGATATGGAGAAGGCCGACCTGATCGTCATGGTCGGCAGCAACCTGTCCGAGAACCATCCGGTGATTGCCTCCAAACTGAAGGCGCAAAAAAAGCACCGGGGCCAGAAGTGGGTGGTGTTTGACCCGCGCAAGCACGAGATGGCCGAGCGCGCCGATATTCACCTGCGACCTAAAGCCAGCACCGACATGGTCTGGGCCTCGGCGCTGTCGCGCTATATGTTCGAGCATGGCTATGCCGACCAGGAGTTCCTCGATGCACGGGTCAATCAGATCGAGGAATACAAGCAGTCGCTTGAGCCCTTCACCATGGACTTCGCTGCGCAGATCACCGGTATCGAGAAAGAAAAACTGATCGAAGCCGCCGAGCTGATTGGCCAGGCGAAAAGCGTGTGCCTGCTCTGGGCCATGGGCATCACGCAGCACAGTCACGGTTCGGACACCAGCACGGCGCTGTCGAACCTCTTGCTGGTCACCGGCAATTACGGCCGGCCCGGCACCGGCGGCTATCCAATGCGCGGCCACAACAACGTTCAGGGCGCCAGCGACTTTGGCTGCCTGAAGAACATGTACCCCGGCTACGAAAAGGTCACCGAGGAAAAGAACCGCGACAAGTGGGCCAGAGCCTGGGGCGTGCCCAAGGAGAAACTGTCGCTGGAAAAAGGCAACGACAACTTCACCATGGTCAAGGGTGCTGATGAAGGCTCGGTCAAGGCGATGTTCATCATCGGCGAGGAAACCGCATTCTCCGACGCTGACAGCACTAGCGTGCACAGCGGCTTTGAAAGCCTGGATTTCATGGTGGTGCAGGACATCTTCATGAGCCGCACCGCCGAGTTCGCCGACGTGGTGCTGCCGGCCTCTCCCTCGGTGGAGAAGGACGGCACCTTCACCAACACCGAACGCCGCATTCAGCGCTTCTACCAGGTGCTGCCGCCACTCGGCGACAGCCGTCCCGATTGGCAAATCCTCACCGACCTCGCCAAGCGCATGGGCTATGACTGGGGCTACACCCACCCGAGCCAGATCATGGATGAGGCGGCGAGCATCGCCACCATGTTCCAAGGCGTCAGCTATGAGCGGCTGGAAGGCTGGCAATCGTTGTTCTGGCCGATGCAAAGCGACGGCAGCACCACACCGCTGCTGTATACCGAGCGCTTCCACACCGATGACGGCAAGGCCGTGCTCTTCCCGCTGGAATGGAAGGCGCCCGCCGAAGCGGCCGACAGCGAGTACGACATCATGCTCGACAACGGCCGCATGCTTGAACAGTTTCAGAGCACCAATCAGACCGGGCGCGGGCCGCGCATCTGGTCGCAGGCGCCGAACTGGTTCGTCGAAGTCAGCCCGGAGCTGGCCGCCGAGCGCGGCATCGAGGACGGCACCTGGGTACGCGTGACCTCGCGGCGCGGTTCGGTAGAAGTGCGCGCCACGGTGACTGACAGGGTCGCCGGCAACACGCTGTTCATGCCCATCCACCAGGGCAAACCCGGTTTGAACCTGCTCACCGGTGAACATCACGACCCGGATGTGAACACGCCGGCTTACAAGGAAACCGCGGTCAAGCTGGAAGTACTGCCAGAGAAAGGCGAGCCGCCGCTGCCGTCGAACAACTTCCGCAACGCCCATCGCACACCGAACGATGGCGTGCCCGTCGAGGTGAAGTGGTATCGCGAGGACTACGTCGAACCGCCCGCCCAAGCCCCGCACCCGGAGAGATTCTGATGGCCCAACGATTGAATTACGACGTCAAACCGACCCCGACCGAGCCGACTGCCCGCGAAGAACTGGATACCTTGCTGGAAACCCTGCATCAAGGCGGCATCCTGCGCTTCGCCAATGATCTGGCCGGCTCGCAGCAACAACTGCTCAAGGTGCTGGTGGACGGCATGAGCAAGGAAGGCTCGCTCAACGCCATGCAGAACCTGTCGATCCTCGGCATGGCGCTGTCCCGCATCGAGCCCGCGCAGTTCTACAAGACCGTGTTCGCTTTCCAGTCCGCCTTTGCAGCCGTTGGCCGGTACCAGCCGGACGACAAGCACGACGAAGCGCCGGGTGTGACCGGCGCCTACAAGATGCTGCACGACGACGAACTATGGGCTGCGCTGATGCCCATCATCGAGGGGCTGAAGACCTTTGCCAGCGGTCTGGACAAGGAAGCGGAAAAGCCGATCACCGCCTTTAGCGGCAAGAAGACGGAGTAATAAAACCGAGTGCTATCTCCCGTTAAGCCTGACGCCCGGCCAGCAGCTTCGCGGCGAAATCCTGCAGATCATCACCGATCAGATCCGGCTGGCTTCCGGCCGGATTGAGCACTTTGCCCGGACGCGCGATGAACGCGGTCCGGCAACCTGCTGCCGCCGCGCCGGTGATGTCCCAGGCATGAGCCGCGACCATCATCATTTCTCCCAGCGCTATACCCTGGCGCTCGGCAGTCATTCGATACGGCTCCGCTGCCGGTTTGTAGCGCTGTGTTTCCTCGACCGACAGGACAGCGTCAAAGCTCTTGCCCAGCCCCGCCGTCTCCAGCTGCTGTCGTAGCGCCTGCAGGCTGCCGTTGCTCAGGGCGGTCAGGTGAAATCCCGCGTCGCGCAGCTGTTCCAGCGAGGGGCGCACATCCGGGTGGGCCGGCAGCCGCTTGATGCCCTCCACCAGCTCCTGACAATGCGCTTCGCTCACCTCGACCCCGTGTCGGCGCCCGACCACGACTAGTGCGGCCTGAGCCAGATCAGCGAAAGGCTGAAAGCGGCCAATGATGGTCGCGGTCATCCAGCCCTCCTGCAGGGTCAGGAACCATTCGACACGGCTATTGGCATCACCGAAGAGGCGCTCAAAGAGCGGATCAAGCGCGGCAACGTCCAGCAACGTCTCGTTTACATCGAACACAAGGTGGCGAAGCATGCTCTTCTCCTGCACGGATCGGTCGAGGGTCAAGCGACCCTCATGGGATGGCAATGGCGCGGATCGCTGCTTATCGCGCAGGAATCACGGCGTGGTGCAGCGATACCAGCCGCGGTAGCCAACCCGTAGCCCCTGCTCCAGCTCGAATACCATATCGGCTTCCGTGAGTTTGGCTGGCATAGGGTCGCCCGCTATCTCAGCGGGTTTGATACTGACCGACATGCCATCAGTGCTCAGCGCGAAACCACCGGCCTCGGCACGCTGCGCCGCGAGCTTCACCAACCGGCCATGAACCTTCATCACGCCTTGGCCAGCTTTGTCACCCGTCAACTCAAGAGCGACAACAGGCGCGCTTTCGGCGGTGTAGGCAAAAATGCAGCGCGGCCCTGCGCCCAGCACCTTGTCGATTTCGGCTGCGTCGAGCGTCTGCGGATCAATCGTCGGAATGTCAGGCGTGCCCACCGCTTCGCGCGCACTGACAACCTCTGGTGTCGGTCCGCTCATCAGCGGCTTTTTAACACCTTCCCCAGGCGCAGGGTCGCCACAGGCGGTCAGCAACAGTGCGGCAAGCGGCGTGAGCAATTTCCAGGCGAGCGAACGAAAGCCGCTCCGGTGCATATGAAGTTGCATCAGTCGACCCTCTCGAGTTCGTTGATCAAGTATTTCATTTCGGATATTTCGCGACGCTGCGCCGCAATGATTTCATCAGCCAGTTTGCGCACGCGCGGATCGGTAATCTGTGCGCGCTCGCTGGTCATGATTGCAATCGAATGGTGGGGAATCATCGCCTTCATATAGTCCGTATCGCCTACCGTGGACTGGCTTCTAATTACCCAGAGCGTCAAGGCGAATACAACAATGCTGCCAATATATATGGCGATATTGACGCCCTTCTTCTGATACATATTGAGCATAAAGCTCAGCATGATCACCGCCATAACGGCGCCCATCAGAAGCGCCATCCATGCCCGGGTTTCGCTCCAGAAAATATGCTCGAAGGCATAAGTGTTCAGGTACATCAGGCCGAACATCACGACGGTGGAAGTTGCGATCATGGCGGCAAAGCGCCAATAGGACATTTGCATTATCTCGTTTCCTTTTATTAGTGCTTATGCGTGCCGGTTTGCTGACCCAGTGCGGCATACTCGCTGCTGGTCATACCGGGTAGTCGCTTTACAAAAGCGGCAATATCCCAGAGCTCGGCATCCCCATGCGTTTCGCCGAAGGCCGGCATGGCCGACATACGAACGCCATGCTTGACCAGCCAGAACACCTCGTTTGGCTGCCAATGTGCAGCCTCCTCGACCAGGTGCGGCGGTTGCGGCAGCAAGCCCGTGGCCCACTCGGCTCGTTTGACGCCTGGGCCCGCGTGGCAGTGTTCGCACATTGCCTTGTAGTGCTCTGCTCCGGCCTCGACCTGCGCTTCGGAAAATTCTTCAGGCACCTCCAACTCATCGGCCCTGGCCGCCACTGAGTTACTCATGGTGGTGGAGAACAACCAGCGAACGAAGGGTGAATGATCCTGGGAAGCGGCTATGTTGTATGAGCCGGTATAGGCCACGAACAACATGAGTAACAGGGCAAATAAAGCAGCTAACATCACGCCCGCCGCTATGCCTTTGGTAAAGGAGCCTCTGGAGTTTTCCATATAACTCATTACCTCCATTGAGTGAGTGGCTTTGCTTAAGGCGTAGACATAACAGCGTGGAGGTTAGTTGCTGGCAATTAAGCTAACTGACAAAAACGTAATGTAGATCAATAAAACGAAGCGGTTCTTCATCTTTGAATAGTACTGGCAACGACATAATCGGTGCGCATTCACTGGTTGTTTACTTCCCTACGGCGCATCACGTCTCCGGTCAGCCAGGAGACGCATATGCTCTGCCGAGAGCTGGATTCTCCCGAGTGCGGCTTGAACTACAGATAGAGCTCGATCTTTAAAAAGCGCGCCAGCCAGGCATTGAAGCGACGCCATGGATTGGCCGGTTCACGTTTGAGCCTGAGCGCGCGGCCCTGATCATCCTCGTAGTTCCAGACAAGCCCGGCGCGCTGACTACAATCGCCGAGTTCGACTTCGTAGCTCACGGTTCCGGATTGCCCCTCAGCCACCAGCTGTCGCACAGCATTGGCCAACGTCGGGCTGTCGATCAGAACGCCTACCTCGGAATTCCACAGTACCGAGCGTGGGTCCAGGTTCAGTGGGCCGATGAATACTTGCCGACCATCGAACACGGCCGCTTTGCTATGCAGACTCACCGGCGTGTCGGCGAGCCTGTAGCGCGAGTGCGTTGCCGGTTTTTTCCGCATCTCGAACAGCCTAACGCCGGCGCGCAACAGAGCCGCGCGATAGGGCTGGTAGCCACCGTGTACCAGTGGAACGTCCGTCGCCTCCAGCGAATTGGTCAGTACCCGGACCGACACTCCCCTACCTGCACAATTACTTAGATAATCCAGCCCCGCTCGGGTGGGCACAAAGTAAGCGGACACCATCACCAGCTCTCGGCGAACGGCCTGCGCCACGGGCAGTAGCGGCGCAGTCATCATCTCGCCTTCGTCGGGCACCGTAGCCGTCGCAAGCTTGCCGGGCGGATCCCACAGCGCTGTGCCCTTCGCCCAGACCAATTGATCCAGCCATGTGCCGAGCTGTGGCGCTTGACGGTAAGCGGTCAGCTGCGCGCAATGGTCCGCGTCCTTGTTACAGGCATCGTCTATTTCCTGCGCCAGGGGCCGAGGTTGCTGCCTTCGTCCGAACCGCCTGATGGATTTACGCAGGCATTGATCGATGGGCACGGCCAGTGAATGTTGCCAGTACTCCTCGAAACTGCCGGACAGATCGCTGGCTACGGGACCGACACACAGCAGGTCGATGTCGACGAAATTGCGATCAGCGTCGACATCGTAATATTCATCGCCGAGGTTTCGCCCGCCCATGACGACCAGATTGCGATCAGCCAGCAGCAGCTTGTTATGCATCCGCCGATGTTGATGAGGGAGCTCAAGCAGGCGACCCATAGGTCGCGTGATGGCTCGTTTGCGGCCCTTTCTCGGCGGGTTGAACACCTTCATCTCGATGTTGGGATGGGCGGCGCTGAGCAGAATGCGGTGATCGCGCGCATCGCTGGCGAAGTCATCGAGCAACAGCCGGATATGCACGCCGCGGTTGGCCGCCTGTAGCAGCTCGCCAAGCAACAGGCGTGTGCTGATGCCGTCGTGGGTAATGTAGTACTGCAGGTCGAGCGACTCGGTGGCCTGCGTTATGGCTTCGGCGCGCGCATTGAACGCATCTTCGCCGGACAGCAGCAGACGAAACCCCGAATGGCCGGGCGTGGAGGCCTGGATCAGAGCGTCGACATGCGCCTTCAAGCTCGATATGGGTGTATCGCCGCCCACCGACGTTCGGTGCGCCGAGCCGGACCGGAGGTAGGGTGCTCGTCCGAAGCCGTCCGGACAGTTCATGCGGCCGGCTCGGCCATCAGTAAAAGACAAATCAGCCCTCGCAGTGGACGTCGGTTAGCGCGGTATTGGCGCGTCGGCATGCAGTAACCCCTGAACCTTGGCCGCCGCCCAGAAGGCAGCCGGTACAGGCGCATCAACTATCGATGCAACGTTTTCTCGGACCTGCTCGGGGCTGCTCGCCCCGGCTACTACAGCTGCCACAACGTCCGGTGCATTGCAGAACTGCAACGCCGCGGTGCGCAGCTCGACGCCGTGTTCGCGCGCCAGCGCCCGATATCGCTCGCGTTTGTCGGCAATATCGGCCGGCGCACCTCGGTCGTAATTGAAATACTCGCCACCGGCCAAGTAGCCAGAGTTGAGCGGCGCGCCGAGCACCAGCGAGACGTTGCGTTTCGCACAGGCAGGAAAGGCGCGCGTGAGCGCATCCTCATGTTTCAGCAGCGAATACTGAGTGGCCAGCAAGCTGATATCCGGATCAGAAGCGTCCAGCGCGTCGAGCAGTGGCTCGAGCGTATTGACGCCCAGCCCCCAGCCCTTGATCAGCCCCTCCTCCCGCATCTTCACCAGTTCAGGCATGGCACCCTTGCGCGCCACTTCGAAATGCTCGCGCCATTGTTCACCCATGTGGTCGGGTGACAGGTCGTGAATGAACACCATGTCCAGGCGCGGCACGCCCAGGCGCTGCAGGCTGTCTTCGATGGAGCGACGGGTAGCGGACGCTGAGAAATCCCATTCGGGACGGAAGTTGTCCACCCCCTGCCAACCGGGATGGTCATAGCCCGGATCGGGTTCGAGCAGCCGCCCGCTCTTGGACGACAGGACGTAGCCGTCGCGATTGCGCGGGTAAAGTAACTGACCGACCCGGCGCTCACTCAGACCCAGCCCGTACCAGGGTGAGGTGTCGTAATAACGGATGCCCTGCTCCCAGGCAGCCTTAAGAATGGCGCGCGCCTGTTCCTCGCTGATCTGGCGCCGCATGTCGCCCAGCGCGATGGCGCCGCCGAGTCCAAAGCGTTGCGGCGGTCGATAGCGAGGGTGATCGCCCTCGTTGCGTGGCAGTGAATCGGGCGAACGGCTCGCTACCTGATCATCTGTGGTTTGCGCCAACAGCGGCGGTGCAGTCAGCGCCAGTGCACTGCCGGCAGCCAAGGTAGAAAGAAAGACGCGACGCTGCATGTTGCCTCCTAACAGTGTGCGGCCTGCGTGCAGACCGGTAGATGTTGCCCTCCGTGTACGCCGGACCTCAGACACCCCACTTCACCGCGTGATGTGACTCCTATCGTCACGTGGCTACGAGGATCTGGCCGCTGCGCATATCCATGTCGACCAGTAGCCCGGGGTAACTGTCGCCCCGGGCGGCATTCCTGCGCATACGCACTCGCCTGATGCCAACGGGCCTCCGCGTATTCCCCGCGCTGCCCGCTCAAGGATGCGGCACATCGTCCTTGCTGGCCGGTTCCTGCGCGACTTTGTTCTGCATGCGCGCCCGGTCATCCGCGTGGGTGTCCAGGCTGTGCTGTTCGCTCGCGTGGCGGCGGTCGTATTGCAGTTCGATGAACATTGGAAAGTGATCCGACCCGATATCCGTCAGGCGCTTGATGCGCACGACGCGAAAGTGAGCACTGTGGAAGAAGTGATCCAGCGGCCAGCGCAGCAAACGGTGCTGCGCATGAAAAGTGTTGAACATGCCGCGACCGATGCGCGGATCGAGCAGGCCGCTGATCTTGCGGAACAGCCGAGTAGTCGGCGACCAGGCTACGTCGTTCAGATCGCCAGTGATGATCACCGGTTCATCGGTCTGCTTGACGCTGCGCCCGACGATCAGCAGTTCGACGTCACGTTCGGTGGACTCGTCGTTTTCGGTCGGGCTCGGCGGTGCCGGATGCAGGAAATGCATTCGCACGCCCAGCTCGTCATTGACCCGCAGCCGGGCGTGCATCGAGGGGATACTGTCCTGCACCAGGTAACTCAGCCGCTGATTCTCCAAGGGCAACCGCGAGAACACGTGCATGCCGTAGAGGTTGTCCAACGGACAGCGGATGGAAAAGGGGTAATCGTCGCTGAGGACCTGCAGCTGGTCCTCCCACCATTGGTCGCTCTCAAGGGTGACCAATACATCCGGACGATACTGTCTCACCAGAGCGATCAGGCGGTCGGCATGGCGGTTCGGGGTGAGCACATTGGAGGACAGGATACGAATCCGCGGCCCGTCGTCGTTCGGGTCGGCCCAATCGGCCTCACAGTGCACCAACGGCGTGTATGGGCGTATCCACCACCACTGATAGGCCAGGCACCCCAGTGTCGCGGGTGGCAGTAGCAGATTCCAATGGTTCGAAAAATCCAGCAGTACGAGCTGAATCAGCAGCAGCACCAGCAACAACGCACCGATCTGCAACTTGGGGAAATCCCAGCCGCGTATCCACCAGCTCGGGTTGCTCCAGTATTGAATGAGAGTGACCGCCACGAATACCACCGTCACCCCAACCAGGATGCCTTGGGTCATGGCTTGCCCTCCACTGTTTGAGTCCAGTCCATAGCTAGTTCGGATCGGCCTTCGCGCTGATTGTTCCTCTGCGCAGTAACGGCTGCCTGCCGGGCGGTCTGGAACCCGCCCGAACCGGGTCGCTCTACTGCCCAGTGCCTGACGATCTTTCCGCCCGACATGCCGGCGCCGCCGCGACGGATGGCGAAATGTCGACAGCCCATGCGACTCAGCCGAGGAGACCCGACCATGCCTGCGCTATCTGCAAAACCTGAATGCTGCTGGACTGCCAGCGCACCCCACTGCGAATTTCCGCCAGCGACTGGCCACAGCGAATGCGACGTCGTCGTGGTCGGCGCCGGCATCGTCGGACTGAGCGCAGCCATGACCCTTTGCGAGGCAGGCAAGAAGGTCGTGGTGCTCGAAGCGCGCGAAGTCGGCCGGCAGGTCACTGGTCGCTCGACCGCAAAGGTCACCACACAGCACGCGCTCATCTACCGACACCTGATCGACACCTTTGGCCAGGACCTGGCGCAGTGCTACGCCGACGTCAACCGCGAAGCGGTGAACCGCATTCGTCAGTGGGTAAAGAGCCTGGAGATCGATTGTGACTACCAGCGCCAATCCGCCTTCGCCTATGCCTGTTCGGCCGACGCCCGCGAAGCCATCGAGCGCGAGGCCGAGGCGGCACACTGTCTGGGGTTTGCAGCGCGTGTACTCGACCGTGCCCCTCTGCCCTTCGAGACCACCGGTGCGCTGGAATTTCCCGATCAGGCACAGTTCAATCCGACCCGCTACCTGGTCGGTCTCGCGGCGGCAGTACAGGCTCGCGGTGGGCAGATCCACCAGCAGACCCGCGCCCTGAGCTTCGAACGCAACGAGCGCTGGCAGGTAGGTTTCGACGGCGGCACGATCCAGGCCGACCAGGTAATCATCGCCACGCACCTGCCGGTGGAGACGCCAATCGATATGGCCAGCCCCACTCAACCGCGCTGTCACGTGGCAATCGCCTTCCGGCCAGAGGATGGCGCCAGCCTCGACGGCATGTTCATTGCCGTTGAAGAGCCGACTCATTCGATTCGCATGGGCCGCGACGAACACGGCCCGCTGCTGCTCGTGCTCGGACCGCGCTTCAACACCGGACAGGACGGCGACGTGGCGAAGCGCTTTGTCGATCTAGAGCAATGGGCGCGCAGCAACCTGCCAGTCGGTGAAGCGGTGTGGCGCTGGTGCAACGAGGATTACGACACGGCCGACCGCATGGCCTACGTTGGCGAAGCGGACCCCGAGCAGGCGCCCGGGCTGTTCATCGCGACCGGATTCAACGCTTGGGGCATCAGCAACGGCACCGCCGCCGGGCTCGGCATCGCCCGCCAGATAGTGACCGGACGCAGGCCATGGAAGACGCTGTTCGATCCCCAGCGTCCGTCGCCGGACGACTACAACCAGAGCGGTGAGAGCCAGTCGCAGGTCGATGATCTGGAGGCCATCGGCCCGGGCGAAGGCGGCGTGATCACCCGCGGCGATGAACAGATTGCGGTATGGCGCGACGATGCCGGCGCGCTGCATGGCGTCTCCGCGGCCTGCACGCACATGGGCTGCAGCGTGACCTGGAACAACGCCGACCGCACCTGGGACTGCCCGTGCCACGGCTCGATCTTCCAGGCCGACGGCGAAGTCATCCATGGTCCGGCCACGCAGCCCCTGGCCAGCAAGCCGCTCTGACGCATCGGGGGCATTTGTAAGCCGAAGCACGCTCGGAAGCGGCTTCGGCTGGCTGACATTGCTCTCGTTGGTGAACACAGCTCGTTTGCAGAGGCGATGCATAGCCTTGAGGCGCTGCTGGACGGCTGGGTAACTATTGGCTGGTAAGCCATAGATAACCTTCTGACATACATCGCCCGTGCATTTTTACCTGATCTGAGGGCATCCTTTCGCACATAGGTTCGTGCCACCCGGAGACGCTGTTCGGTGTCCGGATCGCGAGAGTCTGTTCGCCGAAGCGACCTGAGCAAGCCGATCCGCTGTCCGCATACAGAAAAAACTGTAACGCTGGGCCGCGGCGCGGCTCCAATGGACACCACTTCAAGAGTAGCGATCGCCATGCATGCCACGCTTCCTCTTCTCAACGCCCTTGCGTTTCCCCCGATCAGTCGTGGGTCGCTGGAGGCCTTGCAGGTCAACCTGACCTACCGCTGCAATCAGCGCTGTTTGCATTGCCATGTGAACGCCGGGCCGACGCGCACGGAGGCGATGACCGATGAAAGCCTGTGCCTGCTGCATGAGGTAATCGACGCGCACCCGGTGCATACGCTCGACCTAACCGGTGGCGCGCCGGAGATGCACCCTCGTTTTCGCGAGATAGTCATCCATGCGCGGCGAGAGGGGTTGCGGGTGATCGACCGTTGCAACCTGACCATCCTGAGCGAACCGGGATACGAAGATCTGGCGGAGTTCCTTGCCGACCAGGGCGTTGAGATCACCGCCTCCCTGCCCTGCTACTCGCGTGAAAACGTCGACAAGCAACGCGGCGACGGCGTGTTCGAAGCCAGCATCGCCGGGCTACGAAAACTCAACCGTCTCGGCTACGGAGCCGAGGGCAGTGATCGCATCCTCAATCTGGTCTACAACCCCCAAGGCCCCAGCCTGCCACCCCCGCAGAACCAGCTCGAGGCCGACTACAAGAGCCACCTGGGGCAAGACTTCGGCATTCGTTTCAATCACCTGCTGACGATTACCAACCAGCCCATCGCCCGTTTCGGCAGCACCCTGATCAGCAAGGGCCAATTCGGCGATTACATGCAGCTGCTGCGCGACAGTTACCGACCGGCAAATCTCGACGCCGTGATGTGCCGCAGTCTGATCAGCGTGGATTGGCAGGGCTATTTGTATGACTGCGACTTCAACCAGATGCTCGACCTGCCAATGGCCATGCCCGAGCTGATTGGTCGCGACCGACCACACTTGCGCAACCTGCTGCAGACGACGAGCCTCAACGGCAACGCCATCGTCACGCGTGACCATTGCTACGCCTGCACCGCCGGGCAAGGCTCGAGCTGCGGTGGCAGCCTGAGCGATTAGAGGTAAGGCGCAATAGCAAGCGGCTGGACTAGCCGACCAGGCCTCAATGAACGGAGACGCAAGGATGAACAGCCGCAAAGTGGCCTTGATAGCCTTGGTGCTGGTCCTGCTGGCAGGCTTCTTCGTATTCGATATCGGCCAGTACCTCAATCTCGATGCGCTCAAGGCGCAGCAGGCGGCGCTTGATGCTCAGGTGCAGGCTCACCCCTGGATCGCTGGCAGCGTATTCTTCATCGTCTATGTGTTGGTTACCGCGCTATCCCTGCCTGGCGCGGCGCTGATGACGCTAGTGGGTGGCGCGCTGTTCGGCCTGCTGGGCGGCACCTTGCTGGCCTCCTTTGCGTCGACACTGGGGGCGACTCTGGCGATGCTGCTCAGCCGCTACCTGCTTCGCGACTGGGTACAAACACGCTTCCAACAGCGACTCGCGAAAATCGACCAGGGGATCGAGCGCGAAGGCGCCAGCTACCTGTTTGCCTTACGTCTGGTGCCTGTCTTTCCCTTCTTCCTGATCAATCTGGCGATGGGCCTTACGCGACTGCCCGTCCGGACATTCTGGTGGGTCAGTCAGCTGGGGATGCTCCCTGGCACCCTGGTTTACGTAAATGCCGGACGCGAGCTCGGTCAGCTGGAATCATTAGGTGGAATTCTCTCGCCGGGCCTGATCGGCGCCTTCGTCCTGTTGGGGCTGTTGCCCGCCCTGTCGCGCAAGGCGCTGGACGGGTTCAAGGCGCGCAAGGTGTACGCCGGTTGGGATAAGCCTCGTCATTTCGACCGCAATCTGGTGGTCATCGGCGCGGGGTCCGGTGGCCTGGTCAGCGCCTATATCGCCGCAGCCGTAAAAGCCAAGGTCACCCTGATCGAAAAACACAAGATGGGTGGCGATTGCCTGAATACCGGCTGCGTGCCTTCGAAGGCGCTGATCCGTTCGGCGAGACTGGCCAGCGATCTGAAGAAAGCCGAACAGCTGGGCTTCAAGCCAATCGACGCAGAAGTGGACTTTGCCGCGGTCATGGCGCGTATTCAGCGCGTGATTACCACGGTCGAGCCGCACGATTCAGTCGAGCGGTACACCGGGCTCGGTGTCGAGGTGATCGAGGGCGAGGCGCGGATCACTTCGCCGTGGACGGTTGAGGTCAACGGCCAGCGAATCACCACCCGCGCCATCGTCATCGCCACCGGCGCGGGGCCAACGGTGCCGAGCATCCCAGGCATCGAGCAGGTTGGGCCGCTCACCTCGGATACGGTGTGGGCGCTGCGCGAGCAGCCGAAACGGCTGCTGGTGCTCGGCGGCGGGCCAATCGGTTGCGAGTTGGCCCAGGCTTTTCAGCGTCTCGGCTGCCAGGTCACACTGGTGCAGCGCAACGAGCGCCTGCTACCCCGTGAGGACGCCGATGCCAGCGCCGCAGTACTGGCGGGCTTGCGTGCTGACGGCGTGGATGTGCGTCTGGGGCACAACGCTGAACGCTTCACGGAGGGACAGCGGCAGCTCGTCTGTCGCAGTCTTGATAGCGACGGCGAAGTGGTTATTGAGTTTGACCAAGTGCTGCTGGCGCTGGGCCGCACCGCCAATATCAAGGGTTTTGGTGTCGAGGAGTTGCGGTTGGAGGTGCGGAAAAACGGCACCCTCGCCACCGATGATTACCTGGCTACTCGCTTCCCCAACATCTACGCCGTCGGCGACGTGACCGGGCCTTTTCAGTTCACCCATGTGTCCTCTCACCAAGCTTGGTACGGCGCAGTGAACGGGCTCTTCGGCGAGTTCAAACGCTTCAAAGTGGACTATCGCGTGATTCCTTGGGCGACCTTTACTGACCCGGAAGTGGCACATGTCGGGCTCAACGAACGGGAGGCGAAGGCTCAGGGTGTCCCCTATGAAGTCACCCGCTTCAGCATCGATGAGCTTGATCGCGCCATTGCCGACGAGGCCACGCATGGCTATATCAAAGTGCTGACGGTGCCAGGCAAGGACCAGATTCTCGGCACCACCATCGTCGGCGAGCATGCGGGTGACCTGATCACCGAATACGTCTCGGCGATGAAACACGGTTTGGGTCTGAACAAGATTCTCGGCACCATCCACATCTACCCGACACTGGCCGAAGCCAACAAGTTTGTCGCAGGCGAATGGAAACGTGCTCATGCACCGACCACGGTGCTGCGCTGGGTCGCGCGGTTTCATCGCTGGCGACGTGGCGGCAGCGCGGATTCGTAATGACCATGGCAAAGCGCGGTTCAAGTCCGCGTAAACAGAAACGGCACGGTCACTTATTGATCGTATAGGTAAAGCAGCGGATGAAACTCAACGGCTAGCAGCTGGACCTTGCATCGAATGCCCGACAGTACAGATCCAAAGACACCTTCAACGCCTCGCTGCAACGATCGGCAGAGCGGCCTCTCCAAACCGAATACAACCGCAGCGCCGAGATGTGCCGCATCCGACGTCCCCAACGAGCCAGCTTGATGACTACAAAGCAAACCCTTCCAACCGACGCAGCGCTGGTCCTCATTTGCAAGCGACCTGCCCTAGGCCACGGCAAACAGCGCCTGGCCGTGCAGGTCGGCCTCGAGCGAGCCTTGAATATCGCCGAGCATCTGCTGGATTGCGCACTGGAAGACCTGCGCAGCTGGTCCGGGCCGGTCGTCATTGCCCCCGATCAGAGGGATGCGTGTGACTGGGCCACACAGCTGATGCCGCAGGCTCTGTGTCTGGCGCAGACTGCCGGCAATCTGGGCGAACGAATCAACAACCTGGACCACAGCTTGCGCGGCCGCGGCCACTGGCAGCTTCTGTACATCGGAAGCGATGCCCCGGCGCTCACACCGGATGACTATCAGCGGGTACACGCTGCGTTGGAGACACGCGATACGGTGCTCGTGGCTGCGCGAGACGGAGGGGTGGTGCTGATGGCGTCGAACCTTCCGTGGCCGGATCTGGCTGACCTGCCTTGGAGCACTCCTGAGCTGGGTCACGCACTGACGGAGACATGCCGTCGAGCGGGTCATTCGGTCTCGCTCAGCGGCGAGTTGTTTGATATCGATGAAAAGGCAGACCTACCCCTTGCAGCCCAGGCGCTCGCTGACGACCCCCGAGCAGCGAGGCGGAGACTGCTAAAGACGCTGAACAATCTTGAGAGACGACAAGCGTGAGCTCAGCGGGGATCAGCGTGATCATTCCGTGCCTGCACGACGAAGACCGCCTTGAGCGGCTGCTTCTTCAATTGCGCCTGACAGAGTCAGAAACAGAAATACCGCTGCAAATCGTCGTAGTGGATGCGGCTGTCAGCGAGCGATGCCAAGCGCTGTGCCGGAGCAACGATGCGCTGTGGTCATCGGCAACGCCGTCGAGAGGCGAGCAGTTACGCCAGGGAGCCGCGCTCTCTGTGTATGAGACCCTCTGGTTTCTGCATGCCGACGCCGATCTGGGGCGTCAGGCACTGATGGCCGTAAGCGAGGCCATAGAGGAAGGTGCTACGGGAGGCTACTTCACCTTGCGCTTCAGCGACACCAACTGTTGGCAGGGCCGCTTGATCGAACGCCTGGTGGCGTGGCGAAACCGGGTCGGCGTGCCTTATGGTGATCAGGGCATCTTCGCCCGGCGCACGGCCTATTTCGCCGCTGGACAACATGCGCCCTGGCCGCTTTTCGAGGAAGTGCCCCTGGTCAAAGGATTGCGCCAGCAGGGAATTTTTCAGCGCCTCGAGCATGGCCTTGGGGTCAGCTCACGCCGCTGGCAACGTGACGGCTGGTGGCGCCGCGCCGGTCGAAACCGCCTGTTAGCCATTGCGTTCATGCTCAAGCTGTCGCCCTTCACGCTGGCGCGGCTGTATGCCAGAAAAACAGTCCCGAAACGGTAACTGCCACTGACACGCCAAAGGGATTAGGCGGTCGCCTGCTCCAACCACCCGAGTAGCTGAATGGCCTCCTGTTCAGAGTCTCCACAAACCTCACGATCGGCCTGAAACTGACTACAAACAGCAGGCCTGGACGATAGGCCGAATAGCCCGCAGAGGTTTCGCTCGGAAAGATGCAGGCAGCGCTCACCCGCCGGTTTGCCAGCAGGCATACCGGGAATCGGTGAACTGATTGAAGGGGCAATACAACAAGCACCGCAACCGGGACGGCAATTCATTTCAACGTCCGAAATGAAATAACGGGGGCGGCGATCATAATCGCCGCCCCGGCAAAAGGCACTAGCGTTGCGCAGCGTTCGTCAGATACTTGCGAGACCCTATCCAGGGCCAATAGGATTCGCCACCGCCCCGGAGTGTCCTATGCCTATCTGGATTCAAACCGCTGCACTGCTTTGCGTTTCCAACCTGTTCATGACCTTCGCCTGGTACGGCCATCTGAAGACGCTCAACGGTAAACCCTGGCTGATAGCCGCGTTGATCAGCTGGAGCATCGCCCTGTTTGAATACCTGATCATGGTGCCGGCCAATCGCATCGGTTACACCGAGCTGTCGATCGGTCAGCTGAAGATCATGCAGGAAGTCATCACCCTTGCCATCTTCGTGCCGTTCAGCGTGCTGTACATGCAGCAACCGTTGAAGCTCGACTACCTGTGGGCCGGGTTGTGTTTGCTGGGGGCGGTTTATTTCATCTTTCGCGCATAGCAGCCGTTTCGACGGGTATTTCCGCACTTTGCCATGCCGCAATACGACCTGATGACGGCGTTCAGCGGCTTCGGCATACTGGCCGCCCTTTCCCCACCCCTTAGAGATTTTCCGAATGTTCAAGGTCAACGAATACTTCGACGGCACCGTCAAATCCATCGCCTTTGACATGGCAGCAGGCCCGGCTACCATCGGCGTCATGGCGCCCGGCGATTATGAGTTCGGCACGAATCAGTTGGAAGTTATGCACGTGGTCGCCGGCAGCCTGGAAGTGAAACTGCCGGGAAGCGAAAACTACGAAACCTTTGGCGCGGGCACCCAATTTACCGTGCCGGCCAACAGCAAGTTTCAGCTGAAAGTAGCCGAGGCGACTGCCTACTTGTGTGAGTACCGCTAAGCGGCAGATTTGATACGCGGCAATCCGGGCTTTTTTGCGGTGGATGGGTAAGGCGCCATCCACCCTACGTCCCCTGTAACCCGTAGGGTGCGCCGGGCGGCGCTCCGCTTCAGCCCACCCAGCCGCAGCACGGTGAACCGCTCCTCGTAGGATGGAATCGCCAGAGGCGCTTCCGTCGTTTACCGCGTACGGCGCCGTTTCTCACCGCGGCACCACAACCGCATCAACCGGACCTCGGACTACTCCGTCGGCTAATCCACACCACGTCACCTGTAGGTGGGCTTCAGCCCACCAAAGCCGGAAACAGACATCGATCCCGACCGCTTCAGCCCAGCGGCCTGTAGGCCTGATTGACCTGCTTCGACTGGTTCAAACGCGTCAGCTCCCCAGCCAATCGCTCTCGCTCCGCTCTACCAGCCTGTTGAAGCTCGTCATAAACGCGTGAAAGCTCGGCCAGTTGCTCGCGTAGCTCCAGGTCAGATGCATCTCCATCCCCTAGTGCGGCCACCAGGGCACGGCATTCTTCATCCAACAGCACAACGGCTTCCCAATCGCCCGCTGCGAATGCATCACGCAACTTGTTCGCGAGTAGTGAGAATGCTTGCTTGGGTGACGACATGGGCATCCTCGTTTGTCAGCGCATGGTGAGTAAATCGGAAGCCAATCCGCAGGATGCTAGGAGAACAGATAACTTACGCTTTGGGCGCAATCTGGTCCCAGGCCACCTTGATCTCACCAAGCAGCCTGCCAACTTCGTTCAACTTCTCAATATCGTTATGCCGGCTTGCCTCGAACAGGCGCATCGTCATGTATTCGTAGAGGCGATCCAGATTCTCGGCTAGCTCACCACCGATGCTCTTGTCCAGCGCATCGCGCAGACCGCCAACAATGTTGATGGCCTTACCGACCAGAACACCCTTCTCAGCGAACGCATCACGCTCCATGGCGCCCTTAGCCTGAGCGATTCGATCCAGGCCGCCCTGCATCAACATTTGAATCAAGCGGTGCGGGTCAGCTTCGTTGACTTGAACCTTCACACCCACTTGCTGGTACTGCTTCATTGCGGACATTGCGTACATAATGGGCTCCAAGCGATTAGCGATACTGTTCAAGTTATCGACTGCTCAGCAAAGAGCTTTAGGCTGCAGACGAGCGAAGTTTCAGCCTCAATCCTTCTGGGTAACGAAGCCAGGCATGCTGTCGAACAGCTGTGTAAGGCTATCGCTCGTGCGGGTAAGCTGCGCCACCATAGCGTCCATGGCGTTGAATTGCTTATATAAACGCTCCTCCAATGCGGTGATGCGCCTGATCAGCTCTTCCTTCTGCTTGTCGACTTTTTCGATGGTTTCTTGTAGCGCGCCGGTTCTAGACTCCAGTATTCCATTTGCGTCGGTATAGGGTTTCATCCGCGCGCCCAATCGGCTCGCCAAGCCGGTGTCCCCGGTAAAATACTCAGCCACGCCCTCGAATGCCGAGCTGATCGCTTTACCGACCTTGGTCGTATCCATCTCCAAAGTACCGTCTTTCTTGGTTGTGATGCCCATGTCGGCCAATGCCCGTATCGCCCCATCACCCTGGGGCGATGCCAATTCGGACCGAATGGTGTTGATCAACGAACGGACCGAGCTATCGCCCACTAACGCGCCGGTTACAGGGGCATCAGTTTCGTTGACAGTGGTGACCTTCGTCTCGGTGTTTATGAAAGTCATCAAAGTGTTATAGGCATCGACAAACTTCTTGACGTTGTCCTGCACGCCGGCTTCGTCGCGAGTAATCGCCAGTTTCGAAGAGCCCTCGGCTTTAAGCTCGAAGCTAAGGCCGCTTACCACATCATCGACGCTGTTACTGTCGCGCGTAACCGAAAGCCCGTCGATTGTAAACTTTGCGCTTTGCGCGACGGCCAACGTTTTGCCTGCACCCGCATCTGCCACCCGTGCGTCGTATGCAGCTTTAGCATCGATGTAGGCCGGGTCGTTTTCATCAGCATAATCAGCCACATCAGGCTGGACCGCTGGACCGTTATAAGCTAGCGCTGTGAGCGACTGGTTCATTTCAGTGGGGTCCGCATTGACGGCAGAAACGGTAATATCGTTTCCATCACCCGTCTTGCTACTGCTTAAAACCAACCGTGAACCCTGGTCATCGTTGATGATGGTTGCGCTGACGCCTGTGCTCGCACCGGCCTTGTTAATGGCATCGCGAACGCCAGCCAAGGTGTTATTTGTCGAATCGACTGTAATGTCGGCCAAAACTGTATCGCCGACTTTTATTGATAAGGTTCCCGTGTTGAGCTTGGTTTCAGGATCACTGTTGATCGCAGCCAGGGCGACTTTGCTGTCGCTTGCCAGCTTTTCGACTTCAATCTTATAGCTGCCGGCTACTGCGCTCTGGCTTGCCGTGGCCGATACAACTGCTGTGTCTGAGGAGGTTGCCTTACGGGCGAGAAACGAGGATGGACTATTGAGCGTGGATAACGCGGTCTGGAAGTTGCTGATGGCACCCTTCAATTGCCCGAGCGACGTCAACTGAGTGGTCGCCTTGGCTTCGACTCGCTTGAGCTGACTTGCCTTGGGCGCCTGCTCCGCTGTCGAAATGGCTTTAACCATCGCATCGATATCCATACCGGAGCCGATACCCGTGATCCCCGCCATACGCCACCTCGTCAATAATATGTCTGGATGCCAGGCAAAGCCCGGCAATCAGAAAGCGCATCCAATAATCGTGCCTTTAAGCCTCAGCCTTGAACAGCAGGCTGCGCATGTCTTCAAGCCGCTCAGAGAGACGTAGCAGATCTTCGGAAGGAATTTGTCGAATCAGCTGGCCTGAATCGCCATCCATCACCTTGACGACGACCTGACCACTAGAGTCGTCAACGCTGAAATCTAGGTTGCGTTGAAGATCCTGCACGACGGTCTTGAACTTTTCGACCGCTGACGTCGCAGTCTCAACACGAGTCGCTTGGGTATCACTAATATCTTCACTACCAACAGCCTGCGAGGCTTCGTCAGTTTTCACCAAATTCCGGATCGACACTTCAGGCCGGTTCGAGCTTGGCGTAGCCGCCGAAGTAAGATTTACAATTTCCATCTAGAACCCCTCACAACGCGAAAAGGAGGAATGAGCCTAAACTCCTTCCTCCTGTTTGCCAGACGGCTGTCGCCTTACTGGAGCAGAGACAGAACAGCCTGCGGCAGCTGCTTGGCCTGAGCCAGAATCGCGGTACCAGCTTGCTGAAGAACCTGGTTCTTCGACAGGTTGGCGGTCTCCGCAGCGTAGTCGGTGTCCATGATCCGGCTACGAGCAGCCGAGGCGTTCTCGGCGATATTCTGTAAGTTGTTGATAGTGTTATCGAAGCGGTTTTGTACCGCACCAAGATCGGAACGCTGGGCGTCAATAGCAGCGATTGCGGCGTCAATAACACTAATAGCGTTCTGCGCGCCGTAAGCTGTAGAAACATCGACATCACTTATAGTGGACTTTGCACCCGCAGCCTCACCAGTCAACTCAGCAACCTTAGTTCCAGCCAACGAATACGCCGAAGCTGAACTCATTTTGACGTAACCGTTTGCGTAACCAGCGCCACCCGTAATATCTTCGGCGCCACTTAGATCGCCGACATTATCTTGTCCAGCAGTGGTACCGTCAGCTAAAAGCTCATCTTCAGCGGTCCGCACAGCCAATGTCAGGCTATTAGCTGCTGCGGCAGTAGTGCCATCCGCTGCAAAAGCCTCACCGGTAATCTTTAAAGTCGATCCGCTAGTGGAGGTTATCTCAAGCGTTCCATCATTATTTTTCTTAGCAGATATTCCAGCGCCACTGGCGTTAATTGCCTCCACGGCTTGGTCGAAGGAGGTGAGTCCCTTCAAATCAATCGTAGAGTCTACCTCTGCCGCAGTTGTATCCGTATTGAAAACTTCTACCTTCAAGTTGAAAACTTTCGCTGTATCAGCAGCCGTGATTACCGCATCGGTACGTGCAGCCGCCTTTACGGGCGAGCCCGCATTATTGATTTTCGTAGCAATTGCTGATGCGGTATCCGTAGCCTTAATCTCAGCTACAGCAAACTCCTTACCATTAGAGGATATTACAAGATCCGTCATATCTGCAGCAGCTGCTGCCGTGGTAGTAACTGCTCCGAATTCACTACCTGAAGTATCGGAAATATAAGCACCAATGCTTGAGGCGCTCGCATTACTGAGTGCAACATCAATTGTTTCGTTGGCATTCGAACCGACTTGGAAAGCGGTAGACCCAAAAGAGCCATCCAGTAGTTTACGGCCACCAAATGTAGTGGTATCGGCAATACGGGTCAGCTCGCTTTGCAGCGCACCTACTTCTTTCTGCAGTGCTGCGCGATCGCTCGCATCGTTGCTACCGTTCGCAGCCTGCAGAGACAAGTCACGCATACGCTGCAAAAGATTGGTGGACTGCTGTAGGGCACCTTCAGCGGTCTGAGCCAGGGAGATACCATCATTGGCGTTGCGAACTGCGACGTTCAAGCCGCTGATTTGACTAGTCAAACGGTTGGAGATCTGCAGACCGGCAGCATCGTCCTTAGCGCTGTTGATGCGGCTACCAGTTGAAAGGCGCTGCATGGAAGTATTCAGGGCGGTGGACGTATTGTTAATGTTGCGCTGAGTATTAAGCGACGCAATGTTTGTATTGACTGTAAGAGCCATGATGTGCCTCCAAGGGCGCTAGTTACTTGGGTTGCCTGAGCTTGCGACTCCGGGCCGGCTTTTGCCCAGGCACCCATTGAGTTCGCATTCGATTAGCTTATCGGCGCCGTTTCGGTGAGCTTTAGGAGGCGGTTGAAATAATTTGCAAGCCCCAAGAACAACCTGTACGACACCAGCGGATTCGCAACCAAGCGAGCCCGCCTGCACAGGTTTTCGGACAGTTGGGAGATTTCTTTAGCCGCCAGTAGGTTTCAGCAGCCAACGTGGCTCGAGCCCTAGAAAGCAACGGCCGGGCGATGCCGGTTTACACCATGCTATGAGCCAATTAACTCAGGGTAGTAAGCGATGGCTGCGCGCGCTGCTGTCATAGACATGAATAGTGGGACGAACTGCAGCGTAGCAGTTCGACGTCCTGGACATCATCCAAACGGTGTACTCGGGCGGTAGGTGAGCTGGGTAAAGCTATTAAATGCTACATCGAATCAGTGTTGCCCTCATGGCCAAAGCGAAAGCTGTAGCTCAACAACGCTCAAGCTCAGCGCGCTACCAGCAAGCCTCTGCCAGCTACTCAATACACCTGCGAAGCGAATGCTGGGCGGTATCACTTCGGCTCACCCCGATAACAGCGCCTAACTCTTCTCCAGAACGGAACCGACTATTACTGAGCAAGCGAAACAGGTTATCCGTCAGCCCCCATCAGCGACCGACCAGCAATTTTCTCGTGCTCAAAGACAAACCCCCGATCCTCTTACGAAGATCGGGGGTTTGGTGTAGAAGCTTGACGATGACCTACTCTCACATGGGGAAGCCCCACACTACCATCGGCGATGCGTCGTTTCACTACTGAGTTC